>Ga0181536_10000052_pt1 | contig 115289 bp, 96 predicted proteins | sample PEATcosm2014_Bin_41_FD_121105 | JGI IMG/M metagenome (GOLD analysis project Ga0181536, IMG submission 121105) | Peatland microbial communities from MTU Mesocosm Facility, Houghton, MI, USA - PEATcosm2014_Bin17_60_metaG | ecosystem: Environmental > Terrestrial > Soil > Wetlands > Peat | place... | reverse complement strand
TACTAAATTTCAACTCAACACCCTGCGTGAAAAATGGCTTCTTTCCTTATCTTCTCGCCCCTACTGGGGAGAGAGCGAGTGAGGGGAAGCAGGCTGTGAAAAGCCTTTTTCAACAGCCTGCTACAGGTTAATCGCTCATTTAATCTTGAGTTTTCTCTGAGATGATTTGACAACTGGTACCGATGCTTCCTTGGTTTGAGGTAGCTTCTGCTCCAGTAACTCGATCACCCGCGCCGCCCGCCAATTCTTCAAACGATCCGCCAACTGCGCATCGCCGAGCGCGATTATCGCCGCCGCGAACAGTCCCGCATTCGCCGCCCCCGGCTTGCCGATCGCCATCGTCGCGACCGGCACCCCTTTGGGCATCTGCACGATCGATAGCAGCGAGTCCATGCCGTTCAGGATAGTGGTCGGCATCGGCACTCCTATCACCGGCAGCAGCGTCTTGGCCGCGACGACCCCCGCCAGATGAGCCGCGCCGCCGGCCCCCGCGATTATCGCACGCAGGCCGCGGCCCGCCGCGTTCGCCGCGTACTCCAATGTTAGATCGGGCGTCCGATGGGCCGACAGCACCCGCACCTCATGCGCTATTTGCAGTTCACTCATGACCTCAGCGGCGGCGGCCATATACTCCCAGTCGCTCTTGCTGCCCATGATCACACCGACCAGCGGTGATTCCGCCAAAGTCATCTAAAGGCCACCTCCATCGCGGTTGCTACAATCGCAACGAGGCTGCTGCCCCGATGCGGCCTTGTCAAGCCGCCCCAACGGCCCTCCGCGCATAGGTCCAGTTGTTGAGGAACTCAAAACTTATATTCTTCTGAAACCTCACAAGGTTTCAGGCTTCCCATCATGAATTGACGCTCGCGATGCTCGGGTAGTCGGCTAAGTCCTGCGGCAACCGAGTAACGCAACCCACCAGCGATCATGGGATTTTTCACAGGGCGCAGCCCGCATCTTCCAAACGGGAAGTCTGAAACCTCATCATCATTGACGCTCGCGATGCTCGGGTAATCGGCCAAGTCCTGCGGGAACCGAGTAACGCAAGCACCAACGATTATGAGATTTTTACAGGGCGTAGCCCGCATCTTTTACCAACGGGAAGTCTGAAACCTCTATGAGGTTTCAGTTTCTTAAAAAGGCTACGGGTTTTTGTTCCTTGACAACTTCTTTTTCTCCCATTCCATGCTTCTCAACAACTTCCCTCCTCCTCTCTTTCACCGCCCTGCCGGAGCGTGGACAATCTCCCGATGGCGACGCCGATTCCGATCAACCGATGCCGGTTTAATCCCGCCGAAATTATGCGCGCGACTGGCGCTGCTTTTTCCGGGCCACCGGACCTCTCGCTTACTGGTGTCAGCATCGACACCCGCTCGATCGCGCCGGGCGCGCTTTTCATCGCTTTGCGCGGCGTGCGCGACGGTCATGAATTCGTACGCGAGGCTGCTGCGCGTGGCGCTGCCGCCGCGATCGTCGAACGCGGACGCACCGATCCTGCCCTCCCCTGCTTCGAGGTTGACGATACGCTGGCTGCACTCGGCGCGCTCGCCCGCTTTCATCTCGAGCGGATGCGTGCGCTGCGGCCCGTGCCGACCATCGCGATTGGCGGCGCGGCCGGCAAGACCACGACCAAGGAAATGACCGCGGCGCTCGCCCGCGCGCTCTTCGGCGACATTCTCGCGACCCCCGGCAATCTCAATAATTTGATCGGCGTGCCGATGACCATCCTGACGCTCACCGACGCGCATCGTGCAGCCGTCCTCGAATGCGGCACCAACCGGCGCGGCGAGATCGCGCGCCTGGCCCAAATCGTGACTCCCGATGTCGCGCTGGTGCTCAACGTCGACATCGAACATACCGAAGGGCTCGGCTCACTCGAGGGTATCGCCGACGAAGAGGCGGAATTGTTCAAGACCGCCCGCATCGCGATCGTCGGCACCGCCGAATCGATGCTGCTGGCGCGCGTTCCTGCCCAGATGCGCACCCCGACGCGCACGTTGACGTTCGGCGCGACCGCCGACGCCGGCGTCCGCCTCGCCAGCCGCGTCGTGGTCGCGCCCGGCCGCCAGCGCATCGCGCTCGCGCTCACGCCTGCGCTCACCGCCGACGGCGTCGACGCGGCGCTCGAAGCCAACCTCGGGATGCTCGGCGCCGCTTCCGCCATGAATGCGGCGGCGGCCGTCGCCGCCGTCAGCGCCGCGTCTCCGCGGCCGCTCGGCCGCGCCGACCTCGCCGCGATCGCGCGCGCGCTCGCCGCCGTTGAGCCCGTCCCCGGCAGGCTCTCGACGCGCGAGCTTGTAGGTGTCGTCGTTATCGACGACACCTACAACGCCAATCCGCGCTCGGTGCGGGTCGCGCTCGAGGCCGCGCGCGAGACCGCCGACGGCCTCCGCGCGCGGCTCGTCGTTGCGCTCGGCGACATGCTCGAACTCGGCGCGCTCGCGCCCGCGATGCATGCCGAGGCTGTGCGCGACCTCTTTCAAGCACGGCCCGACGCCTGCGTCCTGGTCGGCCCCGAAATGGCCGCGGCGGCTCGCGCGGTCGATTCCGGTGCGACCGAAATCGGCTCCGGCGCACCGGCGCGCCCGCCCGTGATACAATTCGCGGCCGACAGCACCGCGGCTGCCGCCGCCGTGCGCGCCCTCGTGCGCCCGGGCGATGTCCTCCTGGTCAAGGGATCGCGCGGCATCGCGATGGAACGAATTATCGACGCTCTCGCCGCCCAATGACGCCGCGGCAGGCCTCAGCTACCCGATCGAGCCCGTCCGCGCGTCAAGAGTGAAATACTTCTCTGGAGCGAGGGTGAAATACTTCTCCCAATGGGTGAAGGTCTTCCCCGCAAACACCCGGCGAAGATGTTTCACGTGAAACATTTTTGCGGCCTTTGCAGCAAACTCCCGCTCTCAACCGCCCCGCCGAACGATCTCGTACGCCTCCCGCTCGAGCGCCTCCCGATGCTGCGGATGACTGATCGCCACCATCCGCCGCACCCGCTCGGCAAGCGGCTGACCACGCAATTCCGCCGCCCCAAACTCCGTCACGATTACGTCCGCGTCGCTGCGCGCGGTCGTCACTACCCCGTCTTCAAGCCGCGCGACGATTCGGCTAACCGTGTCATCGCGTGCCGTGGCGGGCAATGCGATTACCGAACGTCCACCCTCCGCCATTTGCACGCCGCGCACGAAATCCACCTGACCGCCGACCGCACCGATATAGGCGCCTGCCGCCATCTCGGCGTTGATCTGCCCGGTCAGGTCAACCTCGATCGCCGAATTGAGCGCGACGATCTTCCCCAGCCGGCCCAGCACCAGCGGATTGTGAATATGGGCTGGCGTGAACAGGCGCACCGATGAGTTCCGGTGGGTGAAATCATACAATCGCCGGGTCCCCACCAGGCATCCCGCCGCGGCGATCCCGGTGTCGAGCGGCTTGCGCGCGTTGGTCATCGCGCCCTGTTCCATCAGATCGGCAACGCGGTCGCTGATCAATCCGGAATGGAAACCCAGGTCGCGTCGATCGCCGACGCTCGCCAGCACCGCGTCCGGAATAGCGCCGACGCCAATCTGGATAGTGGTGCCGTCGTCGATATAGCGGCCGACGTGGCCCGCGATCGCCAACTCGACCGCGCCCAACGGTTGCGCCCGGATCTGGACCGGTGGGCGCGAGGTCCGCACGATATAGTCGACGCGCGACAAGTCCACACCTCCGTCGCACCAGGTCCACGGCACCTGATCGTTCACCTCTGCGATCACCACGCGCGCCCGTTTCATCGCGGCCGATTGGAAATCGTGACCCAGCGCAAAACTGTACTCACCGCGCTCATCGGGTTCACTGAGTTGCACGAACACGACGTCGGCGGGAAAAATTCCCTGCTCGAAGTAGCCGGGAATCTGCGAGAGATGACACGGCACAATTCGCAACAAGCCGTCGCGGGCGAAGCCCCGCAGGCTGCCGATGGCGCTGAGGCTGGTGAAGGTCAGGACGTCGGCGTGCTCGTGCTGGAGCGTGCGCCGCGAGCGCACGCCGCCAAGGAACACGCTGGCATGGCCGATCCGATGACGCTGCTCTAGCAGCTGCTCGACCAATGTGGCCGGTTCGCCGGCGCCTTGCCCCCACACAATGTGGTCGCCGTCACGGATGATAGCGGCGAGATCGAGTGCGTCAAGCTTGATTTCCTGCGGCATGATGACAGACGGGCGCCAATTGCGCCGCTGAAGAATCGCACAAACCATAACCGCCCGACCAGACTGGCGTTAGTGAAAAGTTCAACGCGTGCGCATCGGGCTCAACCAGATCGTTTCGTGCGGCCACGGAAAGGACATGGCGCCAAAAAACTGCTTCCACCCCGTGCAAAGACCAGCCGTCTGAGATATATGCCAACGTCAATCGGCAGCCGTATGCGAAACTCCGATCGACCGGCGCCGAATATTCAGATTTTCAAAGGTTCGATCGTGGTGTACCGCATGAAGCTTTTTTTTCAACTATCACTGGTCCTCGCGCTGGCACTGAGCCAGACGCCAGCCGACGCGCAACAGCCATCGGCAACTGCTTCAACCCCCGCAGCAGCCGCGGGAAACGCGACGGGAACGGGCACGGCCACATCCGCGGCAGCGATGGCGCAGCCGGCCAATCCGGTGCGCCCCACCGCAGAAGGAATTCCGGTCGGCACCGTGATTACGATGCAGAATTGGCAGCAGTATCAGCAGTTCATGTCAGACGGGGTAGCAGCGCTTTTTGCCGGGAAGTATTTCTGGAAGATGCCGGCCGACGTGAAGATGGAGGTCGGACCAACCGTCGTAAATCCCGCGCCGAAGAATTATCAGGAGGCGACCGAAAAGTATTCGGGGCAGGTGAAAGTCGTCGAACTTCCGGATGGCGGCCTGACGCTCGATGGCTACCACGGTGGCTTGCCCTTCCCCGACCCGCAGGAGCCGCACAAGGGTTGGAAGATTCTCGCCGACGTCTGGTACCGCTACATTCCGCATCTGTCGTACATCAGCAACGCGAGCGGATGCACGGTCAACAGCACCGGCAATATCAACTGCTCGACCGGAAACGTGGTGTACCGGCAACTCAGCTACAATACCGATCCGGGCGTCGCCGGCGACCCGCCCGATACCGAGGGCAGGTTCTTTACGCAATGGTTCATGATTCTGGAGCCCGAGCAGGATCGCTACACGGCGTCGCTGACGATCGCGTATAACGATCTGAAGCGCCAGCAGGATATCTACGCGTTCATTCCGTCGCTCCGCCGTTACCAGGCGGTTTCCGCAGCCGCGCGCTGCGGCCAGACCAGCGGAATGGATATCAACCAGGATGACTATCGGTCGGGCTTCAATTCGAATCTGACCCAATTCAACGTTGACTATGTTGACGAAAAAAAGGTCCTGGCGTTGATTCTCTCAAAGATGCCGGACAGCAAGTTCCCCGCGGGCTATGACATGCCGCTGGGCTGGCCCGAGCCCTCCTGGGGGAAATGGCAAGTGCGTGACGTTGACCTAATCAGCGCATCCAAACTTTCAGCGCAAGCCTCAGGTTATTGCTACGGCAAACGCGTCATGTACGTGGACAAGCCCGATTCCGCTCCATTGTGGGAGGAGTTGTACGATCCCGCCGGGAAGCTGTGGAAGATCGGCGGACTGTTCCTGCGCACGGTCGATGTACCGAACGTCGGGCCGGTCGATGCTTCGGGGAGCCTGCTTTACGAGTTCTGGGATATTCAGAACAAGCATGCGTCGATAATCGCGGACCCGACTGACAATAGCCATCCGTTTTACGTCAACGAACAGCTGCCGAAGGACTTTCTGGATATTACCCGGTACTCGACGCCGAGCGGGCTCAATATGATCATGCGGTAGTGACTAACGGCCAGTGGGTTCACGCGCTCGCCGTGCCAGTAGGCCAACCAGGAAACTAAACACACCTCGCGAACTCGTTAACGCGGCTCGCTAGCTCGCCTCGAGATGACTCAGAAGGAGCAGACCATGGAAAAGACCTTTACGAAACGCACTGTCACGGCCGTGCTGGCGGCGAAGATGATCGAAGCCGCAGTCGCCAAGGCTAACTCGCTGGGTGTACCGCAAGTCGTCGCGATCCTGGATGAGAGCGGACTGCTGAAAGGGTTTTGCCGAATGGACGGCGCGCCACTGATCAGTATCGAAGTGGCTCAGAATAAGGCATATACGGCGCTGCTGGGCGCACCTTCGCAGGATTTTTTCAATCGGATCAAGGACGACCCGGCGCTGCTCGCCGGCGTTCCGCACATTTCGCGCATCGCCGTTTTCGGCGGCGGTCTTCCGATAAAAATCGACGGCGCAGTGGTCGGCGGTATTGGCGTCAGTGGCGCGTCCGTCGAGCAGGATATCGCGTGCGCGCAGGCCGGACTGGACGCGATCTCGAGTGCCTGATTTGCGCCGGGCGAGCTTGCGTGAGAGCGAGGGCAGCGCGTCAGAGGTGCAGGCAATAGCGTACGGAGACTGGAGCGTGGTTCCGGAGCCATGCTCCGGTTCCAGGTTCAAATCTGAAAGTCGCCTTTTCGCGGCCGTTTGCCTGGCCGCGATTCGCGCGTCGCTTCCTGTTCGAATTCCTCGAGTTCCTTGCGCACTTCTTCCAGGCGTTGGCGAAACTCATGCGCCTCGATCTTGATGCCGGCCTTGCAGCCCACGCAGACCACGTGGCTCTCGGTGTGTTCCTCGAAATTGCGGACCGCTACCGAATTCACGCGGCTGCACCTGGGACAGAGAATATCGATAGTCTGATCTTCAAACATAGTCATCTTAAATCGCTCGCCGCACCGCGCGATCAGCGTTGATCGGGCAGGCGCGTGTATTCGCTGAAGTTGCCGAACGGCTGTTCCTCCGGTCCCGCTCCGCGGGTCACTGCTTCCACCAGCAGGCGGCCACCGACGAAACATCCTTTCCATGATTGTCCGAGCCCGCCGAAGGTTTCGTCGCGATCTCCGCGGGAGCGTACCGTATTGATGCCGACCTTGTAGGAGCGCAACTGGGCGGCGATTTTCGTGACCAGCGAAGTGTCGTCGCAGGCGATCGACGAAACGAGCGAACCATTGGAGACGTTCATTTCATGAATCAACTCGTCGATGCGATCGACGACCAAAAACGTATCGACCGGCCCGAACGGCTCAAGATGGTAGAGCGTGCAGTGTTTGGGAATGTCGAGCAGCGCGACCGGCGCAAAGTAGGCTGAACGATCCTGACCGGGCAAGAAATGGTTGTCGTCGAACTGACCTTCAAACAGACAGGTAGCGCCGCGCTGCATCGCCTCGTTGACGTCGGCGCGCAGCTCGGCCGCTTTGCCCGGACTGATGAGCGGCCCGAAGTCCAACGCCGGCGGCCCTTGCGCGTCGCCGGAGACCGCGACCGGATGGCCGAAGCGCAGCGACTTTACGACCTTCAAGTAGGTATCGAGAAAACGCGGGAACAGTTTGCGCTGAACGACGAACCGAACGTAAGCGGTACAGCGCTGCTTGCCGTATTCGAAGCCCTTCTTGATCTGTTTCTCAAGCTCAGTCCAGTTGGAAAATTCCCAGACGCCGTAGGCGTTGATGCCCTCCATTTCGAGCATGTAAGGCACGCCGCGCATCTCCATCCGTTCGGCGATGGCGTTGCCGGTCTCCTTGCCGCCGATGAAAGATAAACACGAGACCGCGGGATCGGAAACCAGCGCGCGGCTCAAGTCTCCCCCAGGTCCGCTGATGAGCGACACCGGCAGTCCCGCGCGGCGCGCAAAGGCCGCCGCAACGGTGAGTGCGTAGAGGCCGCCGTCCGTCGGGGTTTTGATAATCGCACTGTTGCCGGCGAGCACCTGGACCAGGACGGCATGAAACAATGCCGATAGTGGATAGTTCCAGGAGGCGATATTCGACACCATGCCGAGCGGCTGGCGGTTGCCGAGCATCGTTTCAATTTTCGCGATGTACCATTCGACGCCGGAGATACAGCGATCGACGTCCGCTTCGGCGATTTTAAAGGGCTTGCCGATTTCCCACATCAGCAGCGAGATCAGAATATCGCGATTCAGCTTCATATCGTCGAGGCACTGCTGGACGCAGCGGCGCCGTTGGTCGAGATCGACGCGCGCCCACTCGGCTTGCTCGGTGGCAGCGAACTGGACGGCGTTGCGAGCGACTTCGTAGGAAATAAATGGCAGCGCGCCGAGCATGGTGCCGTCGTTGGGGGTCTTGTAGGGACGATCGTAGCCGGGCTCCTGCCAGATCCGGCCGATCAGGTTGAGGATGCGCCGTTCGGAGTTGAAGGCTTCGGGCACCAGGGCGCGGGTTTGCGCGAGCACCTTATCCCACACGGCCGACGGGAGGATGCGCACGGCAGCACTGGCCTTTTTCTCAGCCGCGATGGTTTGCGAATTGGCTTCCGAATTCATCGGCTCACCTCTGGCTACATGATCACGGAACGGCTCTGAAAGCCTTAGCACGACCGCGTCGCCTAAGTCCGCGGTGGCATGCCGCGATCCTGAATTACCACGAATCGGCGAGCGCCGCATCGGCGGATGGCCCCCCTCACACGAGTTTCATTGGTGCGGGCAGCGACTTGCACCACCGGCTGCGGCAGCGCCTAATGTGCTCGGGCATGGAAGCGTTCGACGTCGTGATCCTGGGAGCCGGAGCGGCCGGGTTGATGTGCGCGATTACCGCCGGAAACCGCGGGCGGCGCGTATTGTTGCTCGATCACGCTGAGCGGCCGGGCGCGAAGATTTTGATTTCGGGCGGTGGACGCTGCAACTTTACGAATCTCAACGTGGTGCCGGAGCGCTTTCTATCGGGCAATCCGCATTTCTGCAAGTCCGCTCTCAGCCGCTATACCCAGCGGGATTTTATTGGCCTGGTGGAGCGGCATGGGATCGCGTATCACGAGAAAACGCTGGGGCAATTATTCTGCGACGGATCCGCGCGCGAGATCCTGGCGATGCTGTTGGCGGAATGCGCGGCGGCCCGGGTCGACCTGCGTCTCGGCCACAATATCGTCGAAGTCAGCCGCAGCGACCGTTTCCGGGTTGAGACCGGCAGAGGCAGCTTTGCTGCGACGGCGGTGGTGCTGGCGACGGGTGGCCTGTCGCTTCCAAAGCTTAAGGCGAGCGGATTCGCTTACGCGGTGGCACGCCTCTTCGGTCTCGCGGTTATCGAGCCGCAACCGGGGCTGGTGCCGTTAAAGTTCACCGGAGAAACCCTAGCGCTATGTCAAGAATTAGCTGGGGTCTCCGCCGACGCCATAGTCACTCTCGGCCGGAAAAGCTTTCGCGAAAACATACTATTTACCCATCGCGGGCTGTCGGGTCCGGCGATCCTCCAGATTTCGTCGTACTGGCGGGCGGGCGACGCGCTCACGATCGACTTGGGGCCGACGTTAGACGCGGAGAATTTTCTCAGGGAACGCAAGCGCACCCGTCCGAAGGCGGAACTTAAGACCGTGCTCGCAGAGATACTGCCGACGCGCCTGGCTCATGCGATGGCCGAGACAGTTCCGCAAAGAGTTACGATCGCGAACCTGCCCGACAGCACGCTTACGGCGATGGCCGCACGACTGAAGCATTGGCAGGTGCGACCGTCGGGATCGGAAGGATGGGCGAAGGCCGAGGTGACCGTGGGCGGAATCGATACGGCGGAACTCTCCAGCAAGACGATGGAGACTCGCGCCGTGCCGGGTCTCTATATGATCGGCGAAGCGGTCGATGTGACCGGATGGCTGGGCGGATATAATTTTCAGTGGGCCTGGTCGAGCGGATGGTGCGCGGGGCAGGCCGTGTGAGTCCGCGCAGCCACGTCACTTCCGTTATTAACAATGATTTCGCGTAGTTCTTTCCAAAAAGGACTAGCTATTTGCGAAGGCCCGGATTACGACCGAGCGGCCGGAAATGCATTATCCAGAAGTTGCATCTGCGCGGGAGAGAGGCGCCATCCGGATGCCTGACAATTCTCGGCGACCCTCGCCGTACGATCGGACTTGGGTATCGCAATTACACCGGGCTGCGAAATGCACCAGTTCAAGGCAACTTGCGCGAGGGTTTTTTGCGTTTGCGCCGCAACCAATTCCATTACCTCGATGCGCTCCGGGTGCGATGAAAGTGCCGAGCCCTTAGTTAGATGGCCGCTATCCAGCGGCGTGTAGGCGATGATCGTTATCCGGTTCGCCTGACAATACGGCATCAACTCGGCTTCAATCTGCCGGCGATTCAAATTGTACAAAACCTGGTTGGAGACGATCGGGTATTTGCTCATAGCCGCCTGCGCCTCCCGCAGTTCGGCGGTAGAGAAATTACTGACTCCGATGTATTTCACCAAGCCGCGATCGACAAGTTCCTCCATCGCACCCACGGTCTCCTTGATCGGCACGAGCGAATTCGGCCAGTGAATCTGATAGAGATCGATATAGTCTGTACCGAGTCGGCGCAGACTGGCGTCGGCGGCCTTCAGTACCTCGTCGTGATGAAGATGGCTACCCGACACCTTGGTCGCTATGAAGACCTGATCGCGGATACTCTTGACCGCCTGGCCGACGACGTTTTCCGTTCCGTACGCCTCCGCAGTATCGATGAACGACGCGCCCGACTTAATCGCAAGGTGCAGAGGTTCGACCCCGCCGCCGTAGCGCCAGACACCTACGCCGATCTCGGGGACCATCGTGCCGGTTTTGCCAAGTTCGCGAAGTTCCATTGCGGATGCCTCCAGCAGAATACCGATTAGCTATTCCACTTTTTCAGGAATGGCTCCGGCGAAACATGCTGAAGCCCGAGGCTCGCTGCTGCGCCGGCATAGATCGTCGCATCCGGGACTCCGGAACGATCAAACGCCACCTGGCGCTCGCGACATTTGTTGCACTGCCCGCAGTGAATTCCATCCAGTGGAGCCATGCAGGTCAAGGTCAACTCCAGCGGCAAATTATGAAAGCGTTTAATTACATCCGATTTGTGCAATTCCCGAAACGCCGCCTTAACCTCGATGACATGATCGAGTCCGCTGGTGAGAGCGGATGCGAACTTCTGAAAGAAATCGGGCGTGGCGTCAGGAAAAGGATTGCCGCCGAGGGATCCAATACCGATGCGAGAAACGTTATGCGTACTGCACCAGACCGAGGCCAGCCCGATCAGCAGGATATTGCGGCCCGGCAAAAACACTGAAGTATCCGGCTCGTCGGCGCCGGGCACGCCGTCCGCGCCAACGCTCCAATGGTCGCCGTACATCGGTCGAACCGGAGCCGAGAGCGTCGTCACGGGCCTTACATTGGGGTCGTTCAGGGCGCTAAGGAATGAGTCGAGTGCCTTGCGCTCTGCGTCTTCCCACGCGAGCCCGCAGCGTACATAGATGGGATACACTTCTGCGGCCTTCGCTTCCTCTGCCAGCAAAACGGAACTGTCCAGGCCGCCGCTCGTCAAGACCGCGATTCTGTCCAAACTATGTCTCCCAGTTATCGAGTTAATCTAAAAACGCCAAGTTCGAAGAACAAGCGCCGAGTCGAAGATCAGAAATGGGTCGAGCCGCCCGTCGGCGTTTTGAACGCGGAGGTTGAGGATCGCACCGGCGCTCGAGGGGCACTGCGGAAATCGTACACCTTTGAGGTATCCCATGCTACGATTAGTTCGATCTTCAAGGCGGAATATGCGATCCTGCCGAACCTCAGGAGCGGGACAACCTTTAACTTTTTTGCTTTAACTTTCTTGCGGGCAGCATTCAAAGGACCGCGATGGCAACCCAGGACCGGGCGTGGTACGTGGATTTTTTCGGCCACGACTACCTAAACATCTATCAACACATCTTCACGGCCGAGCGATCTGCACAGGAGGTCAGCTTTGCGGAACGAGTACTGGAACTCGAGCCGGGCGCTCGCGTACTCGATTTATGCTGTGGCCAGGGCCGGCACAGTGTGCCGCTCGCTCAACATGGCTATCGCGTAACTGCTCTCGATCTCAGTCCAGCATACCTCGATCTCGCACAACGGGCCGCCCAAAGTCACCAGGTAGAACTCGACACCGTCTCGGCCGATATGCGCAGTATTCCCTTTCAGGACTATTTCGACGCCATCGTGAATATGTACTCCTCTTTCGGGTATCTGGAGTCCGAGGCTGACGACGCTCGGGTCCTGGAATCGGTGGCCAAGGCACTAAAGCCTGGTGGCCGTCTTTTGCTAGACATGCTGAATCGTGAATGGGCAGTCGCGAACTACGTACAAAACGACTGGCACAGCGGTCCTGACGGCACGTTGTACGTCGAACGCCGGGAGCTCGATCTCGCGACGAGCCGCATGCGCGTCCGCTTCATTATTGTTGGTGCGGAAGGCGGCCGGCGCGACTCGATCGGTCATGACATCCGGCTGTACACGCTCACCGAGATCACGCGGATGTTGTCGCTTGCGGGCCTCAGAGTGACGGGAGCATTCGGCGGCTTCGATAGCGAACCATACGCAATCGACACTCGGCGGATGATCATTTCAGCGCAGAAAGACGCTTAGATACCGAAGGTCGCTTCCAGTGTAGTGATGAGCCGGTGGGCGGCTGAAGGTTTCAGCCATTACCGATATGAACCGAAAATACAGGACGTGGCTTGCAGCGCTCGTGCTGATAGTGACGGGAGCGATCACGGCGTGCACCGGCGATCTTGCAGAGACCGTCAACTCCTCGCATTTTCGCGTCGCATTACTGACACCGGGGCCGGTCAGCGATGCGGGCTGGAATGCGGCAGCGTTCGACGGTTTACAGCTGATCAAAGCCAAACTCGGGGCTGAGACCGCAATGGTGCAGACTCGATCGCCCAGCGATTTCGAAGATGGGTTACGGGATTTTGCCGCGCGAGGCTTCAATCTGATTTTTGCTCACGGATACGAATATACCGATTCGGCAATCAGCGTTGCGCGTGACTTTCCAAATACCTATTTCGTTGTAAGTTCCGGAAGCGAAGCTTCGAAAAATGTGGCGTCGGTCAGCTTCAAAGTCGACGATGCGGCTTTTATTGAAGGTATAATCGCGGGCGGCGTTTCCAAATCCGGCGTAGTGGGCGCAATCGGTGGAATTGAATTACCTTCAATCAAGCTGACCTTCGACGGCTTCAAGCGCGGCTTTCTTTCGGTGCAGCCAAAGGGACGCATCCTGATCAGCTACACGGGCAAATTCGACGATGTGGGAGCTGCGAAGGAGGCTGCGCTGGCCCAGATAAATCAAGGGGCTGACGTTCTCATTCACGACGCGGACGCCGCCGGCTTAGGGGTCTTTCAGGCGGCTTCGCAGGCGCATATTTTTGCCTTCGGAGCGATCCGAAATCAAAACGACGTTGCGCCGGACGCCGTGCTGGCAAGCGCGGTAACGTCAACTGCTCGGGCGTTTCTAAAGATCGCCACAGAAGTTAAAGAGCACCGATTTCATCCGGGAATGATCGAATTCGGAATGGAAGATGGGATGGTAACAGTGGTGCCTAACCCGCGGTTGGTGTCGCGAATTCCGGCATCCACAATCGAACGAGTGCGACGGGCCGAGCTCACGTTCCGTTAGGCGGTGGCTGAGCCCACGCCACCCACACGGATTCTCGCCGCCATATGCTCGCCGATCATCACCGCCGTCAAGTGAGTATTCGCGCGGACCATTTCGGGCACAATGGAGGCATCAATCACGCGAAGGCCCTGGACACCAATTACGTGGCACAACGGATCGACGACCGCGTTGCGATCGGTTACCGCGCCCATGCGGCAGGTGCCCGCGGCGTGCTGAACGTCGAAGCAATGCTCCAGCATCCATTGGTCCGTCGGTACGGCGATTGGACCATGCTCTGAATTGAAGTCAGGAAGATCGGGTGTCCGGCCGAGGCTTAGAGATTTGGCGATTGCACGAATCGCGGAATGCTTTGTGAGATCAAGCAACCGCCGCACCGCATCTCGCATCCGCAGCAGATCCCGGGGATCGGAGAGCATTTTGAAGCGTATTTCCGGATCGGCGTCAGGATCGGCAGAATTAATGGTTAGGGCTCCGCGCGAAAAGCTCTGGTAAACCGACGCCCAGACATAGCCGTAACGAAGATCGTTCGGCCGGGCGCCCAGCAGATTGAAAGCGATGAAGATCATGTCGTTGGCTCCGGCGCCTGCCAGGCCGGAGGTGTATCGCACGCAGCAATTGGTGTGACGCGCATCGAGGGCTGCAGCGCGCGCCTCGGCTTTGAGATCGAGCTGAATAGAGAGTTGCGGGTGATCAAGCAGATTGCGCCCGACCGGGGCGTCGGCGCGAACCGGGATTTCGATTGCGCGAAGTTCGTCGGCCGGCCCAATGCCCGATCGCATCAAGATGGCCGGTGAATGAATCGCGCCTGCGCTGAGAATGATTTCGCCGCCATCAATACGGCGCCATTCGCGGCCGATCCGGACCCGCACGGCAACCGCACGCGATCCGTCGAATTCAACGCGATCGACCATCGCGTCGCCGACGATCGAAAGATTGGGGCGGTCGCGCGCGGGTTCGAGATAAGCGTCGTTGGTCGAGACGCGAACGTGCTTGCGGCTGTTGATTGCGTAGGGCGATGCGCCGGTGCCGGTCGGCGCGTTGTGATCGTCGCACCAGCCGTAGCCGGACGCAACTGCGGCCTCGGCGAGAGCTCGATCGACCGCGCCCCATTGCTCGCGAGGCGCGCGATAAATCGGGATCGGTCCGCCGCGGCCATGGTAGGGACGGTCGCCAAAGGCGTCGTCGTCTTCGAGTTTGATGAACGCGGGAAGGACCTCGGCCGCTGACCATCCGGCGCATCCGCCGGCGGCCCAGATGTCGAAATCCTCGAGCGGAGGACGAATCGCGATCTGCCCGTTGATGGCGGAGCTGCCGCCCAGTCCGCAGCCGCGCCAATAGACAATCGGCCGTTGATAGTCAGTACGATATGCCTTTAGACGGGGCCATTGGTAGCGCGGCGCTCCAAGGATGATCGGTCCGGGATTCGGGATTTGCATTTCCCGCGGCGTATCCGCTGCGCGATAATCCGGGCCCGCCTCGAGCAGGAGGACGGAATGCGAACGGTCCTCGGAGAGACGTGCCGCCAGGACCGCGCCGCTCGAACCGGCGCCGACGATTATGGTGTCGTAGGCAGCCGCTAGTCGATCAGACGACATGCAGGTCATTCCTATCGCGGCCGCTAACTCAGCGGGAGGTGTCGAGCACGCAAGCCGAGCACGGTTATTCGTACACGGGCGAAATCTCAGAGCTTCGCTCAGGAGACGACGTCATGCGGCGCATGAACCCGCAAGACTGCAGAGCGCGACACTGCGCCGGCCTTCACGGAGGTCGTTACGATCGAAACCGTTGGTCAAATACGCGAACGAAATTCCGGTCGCGGGATCCGCCCATGCAAGCTGACCGCCGAAGCCGGGATGGCCGAAGGTTGCGGGCGAATTCGTTCTGCCGAATCCGCGCAGGTTGGCCTTGCCGTCATCGCCGGCGATAACAATACCCAGCGACCGGTTAGCGGCGAATCCGCGCAGGGGATCCTTGAATCCGGGATTGCGGATGGTAAACGCATCCTTGAGCATTTCGGGTTGCCAAATCTGCTTTCCATCGTACGAGCGGCCTTGGTGCAGAAGCGCCTGGTAGAAGAGCGCGAGATCGCCGGCGGTGGTAATGCCGCCGCCCGCGGGCGAACCAGCTTCACGCGTTTCCGGCTCGTTGAATTCGAGAATCATGGATTCGTTGATCGACGACATGGCGACACGGGGCGGCGTAACTCCGAGCTTTTCGTACTCCTCGGCGCGCGCCGGCTCTCCGACCCAGAGTATGTCGGCCATGCGGCTATGCAATGAGCGTGGCAACCCGACCCTCAAGTCCGGCAATCCGAGGGGTTCAGCGATCTGCGTGCGCACAAAATCCCGATAGTCCTGGCCGCTGATACGTTCGATGATTTCCGCAGCCGGCCAAAAATTCGCGGCAATATGATAGGTGAATTTGGCACCTGGCGGATGTTCCAATCGCCATTGCGAAAACCGTGCGAGACGCCGCTTTTTATCGCCCCATTCTTTCTGAGCACCCGGCGCCGTTGGAATCGCGGAAGTGTGCGTGAGCAGGTGCTCGATAGTCACCGCTTCTTTGCCGTTAGTCCCGAACTCAGGAACGTATTTCGCCACAGTATCCTGCGCCCGCAGCTTTTTATCTTGAATTAATATCCAGATGGCGGCCGACGTAATCGCCTTGGTGCAGGACATAATGTCGAAAAAAGTCTCATTGGTAGCGGGCCCTTTCCTGGCACCCTGCACAGCGCTGCCGAAGGTATGCATTGCGCCGATTTTGCCGTCGCGCGCAATCGCCAGTTGGCACGCCGGCAACAATCCTTCCTTGATCTCACGTTCCGCCCGATCGAAGAGGGCTTGGACTTTGTCCGGATTCAATCCGATCTCTTGTGGACGCTCGGCAAAGAAATGTGACGCTGGCATTTGAAATTCCCTCCATCGTAGCGGCGCGAAGCGCTATGCTCGGCAGCATAGCGATACCGAGGCCCAAGATTCAAACCCGCGCGCACTTATCCGATGTGCGCCACTCCGCGACAAGTGAGCAGAAAACGGCGGCTCATTTCCATCGAAGCCTTCGCGCTCGTCCGCCGACTGGGACCCTCCGAACATCCCAGCTTATTGGTGTCAACTTCCGGTGTTTACGCGGCGCTCTCGTAGCGCGTGAGGAAGCGCGGGCGCCTCAACGCTATGAGCGCCGGAAGTATCAACAAGCCGGCAAGCATATTAGCTCCCATAAGTAGGATCAGAAGAATACTCATTTCACTATGAAACAAGAGCGGCGAAAATACCCATGCGAAGATACCCCCCACCATCACCGCGAATGTACAGAATACCCAAGCACCCGTGCTGCGCAAGCCGGTGACGATCGCGTCATTCAGCTTCACACCGCTGGCCATCTCATCCCGGATCCGCGCGACTGTATAAATACCGTAGTCAACCCCGAGACCGATACCCAGCGAGATCACTGGAAGCGTGTCAACGGTGAGTCCAATTTTGTGAAGGTTCATGTACGCGAAAGCGACGAAATTTGCAGCAATGCAGGACAGCGCGAAGAGCACTCCGGCAACCAGTGACCGAAAGGCTATGGCACAAGCAAGACCTATTGCCAGCAGGGTCAGTGACAGGTTAACGACATTCAGCCGCCCGATTACATCGTCGGTGGCGAGATATAAGCCCGCTTCGCCGCCGAGGTATCGCAGCTTGACCTGACTGAGTCCGGGATCGGCGGTCACTCGTTCCTGGATAAAATGATCAATATCTTGACGCAACCGCTTCAGTCGCGCGTAAGTGTGATCGGGCAACATCACTCGGATACAAGAATTTTTCATCGATTGTGCGATTGCGAAGTAGCTTTCCGCTTCGCCCGGCGCAGAGGCCGCAAAGAAAAATCCCCAAAGACTCGCGCTTAACGAATCGCTATCGGGGACGGCATAATATTTTGGCTGGCCGTTATGTAGAAGCATGTTCATCGGCTTCGATGCCAAGGTGCTGAAACCCAAGACTGCAACCACGTCGCCCCGACTCATCAGATAGTCGGCCAGGTCATCGGACATTCGCAAAGTGTCTATCCCAACACCCGATTGCGAGCTCGGAAACTCCGGTGTCTCCAAAACGATCCATCCAATATTCGTCGGTACAAACTTGCCGATTTCCGCGGTATCCTGGTTGATCTTCGCGTCCGCCCGGTAAATTGGAGTACCGGCAGTCTGATAGCCGATGCGCACCTGCCACTCCGACGCGAACCCGACGACGATCGCGAACGCCCCGATCACCAACAGCACGTTACGTGCGGATGCGCCTGTGGTCGGAAGCGTTACCAGCCATTCAACAAAGCCGCGGGAACGCTCGCCAAATGGAGATTTTCCGAGCTGGCTCAACCAGGTTCGATCGCGAAGTTGCGGGCGTGGCAGATAACTCATCAGAATCGGCTGGAAGACAAATACCATCGCCACACTCGCTCCCATCCAAACCGCTCCGCCGATACCAATTTGCCGCAGCACCGGAATATTCCCAACGGTAATAAAGATTATTCCGGCGATGTTGGCGCATACCGCCAGCAATCCCGGAATCAACATGCGATCGGCAGTTGCAACACACGCCTCGATTTTGTTTGCAGTCCGATCAAGCTCATCGTAGTAGCGGCCCTGCCATTGAATGCCATGGCCCAGGTCGCGCGCCGTCATGATAAACGGAATCACCAGCATAATAGGATCGAAGTTGAAGCCCATCAGGCTGACGAATCCGAGGCCCCAGATTGCCGCGGAGATGCCGGTCAAAATTGGCACCCACCATCCGCTATAGCGACCGAGGCTCAAATACAGAATCACCAGCATCAGGACGATCGAGAAGATGAAGATGATCTGAATTCGCCCCAGGTAATGATATCCCCAGGCCGAAAACATGACGGCGCCGCTGGCATAGATCTGCGTATTGCTGTCCTGGTGCTCACGAATGATCCGTTGGACGCTATCAAAAAGATCCTTGTAACTCAGTCCTTGCTCATTGAAGCTCGCGATGATTAAGGCGCCCTTCTGATCGTGCGTGACGAAGGCGGCTAACTGTTGGCTATTTGCAAGAACATTATTTTTAAGCTCATCGACCTCTGCCTGCGTTTGCGGCACCTTCGGGTACATAAAGGGCGTCGAGACCAGTGCACCCGGAAGGGCCCGCGCATACAGCAAACGGTAGGAAGCAAGCGAAAACACCTCATTGTGATTGACGCCAGGCATCTTGTCGACGTCGTTGGTGATGTCTTGGATATCGTGCAGCGTTTTGAAATTAAAGATATCGCCCTTATTCACACGCACCATCAGGACTAATGTTTGAGCGCCGCCGTATTGGCGCCGAAATTCGCGATAGAGCAGCGTGTTTGGGTGCGTTGCCGGGAACAGATCTTCGAAGCGGGTCGCAATGGGCAGGTGGATCGCCCAGTAACTCATAAAGATTGTGATACCGATAAGCAACAACCCGATAGGCTTTCGATAGTCGAGGACGTATCTAGCGAAACTCCTACGATTTTCACCGCTGCCATTATCCATTGGTTGATTTCCTTCCGACTCCGGTTCGCTCTGAGCAAAGCTTTAGACTTACTTTCAACCTGATTCCACCCTTGCGAGACGAAAGATGCCTTATAGCAAGGACCGTGACGTTTCGGTAGACGCAAAATCCCAACCCTCCAGGCGTCGTCACCGCAGGGTGAATCTGTCACCCTGAGATGCGGAACTGATGGCGCAATCGACAACATAATCTCGCCAACAGTGGGATCAGTGTGCGGTAATTCCGTGACGGTCAACACAAAATCGGCGACTACGTATACCACTCTATAAACCAACCAGTATGGGCGCGCGATTGCCAGCTTGAGCGTAGCAGTTCCTCGACCGACGCCACCTGAACGAATCGCGAGAGAGGCCTGCGTCGACCGCTGAGTGCAGCGCCAACTCCCGCCAAAAGCGTAGCGCCCTCTCACGGACCGTTTACGGAGTGTAGAAGGCGGGGAATTGCTTTCTCAGTTGGTCGAGCTTCGGCATATCATTGAAAACGATATATGGATTCTCAGGATTACGCTCCAGATAGTTCTGATGGTATTCCTCGGCCGGATAAAAGCCCTTTAGCGGAACGACCTGGGTGACAATCGGAGCCGTAAACGCCTTATCGTGATTGAGTTGCTTGATATAACTCTTGGCAATATTCTGTTGCTCGGCGCTCTCGTAGAAGATTACCGATCGATACTGAGTACCTTCGTCGGGGCCTTGGCGATTCAACTCAGTTGGATTGTGCGCAACGAAAAAGAATATCTTAAGCAATTCCAAATACGAAATCCTGGACGGATCGTAAGTAATCTTGACGGATTCTGCGTGCCCGGTCGTGCCGGTGCTGACGGTTTCGTATTGCGCGCTCTCTCGGGTTCCGCCCGCATAGCCCGAGATTACACTTGTCACTCCTTTTACGTGCTTGAAGACCGCATCCACGCCCCAAAAGCAACCGCCGGCCAGGACTGCGCTGGGGCCAGTCGCGCTCAATTTGGTCGGCGTCCTCGCCGAGGATTCGCGAACTTGTCCGTTCGCATCTCGCGTTAATAGTGATCCAGTGGCTATTATGAGCCCGAACAGTACCCATGCTGACGCAGAGCTGCGCCGCTTATTGGTATGCATAATATCAGGAGCTCGAACTATTCCGCGCATCTCCCTCAAGACTTTGCTACGACATCGTGTCGCAGTGTCACGGCATTGGCTCAATGTGGCGCACTGCAGAGCACCCGCTCTCGTTCAAGTTGAGTAATCCGCTCATCGGAGAATCCGAGGTAGTCAGAAAGAATCCGGCGATTGTGCTCACCGAGAAAGGGCGCGTCAAGTTCGAGCGGCTCCGGGAATGCGGAAAAGCGCAGCGGCAATCCGGGAATCTGGAAATCTCCGAGAATGCGATCGTGAATGGTGCGCACGGTTCCGCGTTCCAGTAGATGAGGATGCTGCATTGCCTCCTCCACCGTCAACACCGGTGCGTGCGGAATCCGCGCTTCGCGCAGAATCGCGAGCGCCGCGTCCGTCCCCTGCAAGGTCGCCAGCCACGCGTCTATCGCCTGATTGACTACCTTGCGATTAGCAACTCTGGCAGGGTTGTCGATGCAATTTTCGGATCGCGCAAGATCCTCTCGCCCCATCACCTCGCATAGCTTCGCCCAATGGTTGTCCTGAAAGGCGAAGATCCAGAGCGAGCCCGTCTTCGTCTTGAAAATGCCCGCCGGGGAAAGTGCTCCGATCTGATTACCCATACGCCGCACCCTCGCCTCACCGTGGCTCGCACTTACCATTGCCACAGCCATATCGTGATAATGGAAGTACGAATCGAGCAGCGAAATGTCGAGATGCTGTCCTTCGCCGGTACGCTCGCGATGTAGTAACGCGGTGGCCACAGCAGCATACGCATGCACCCCGGTTGATACGTCGCCGAGAGCGAGCGCCGGTGGATAATAAGGTCCGTCTTCCTCCCCGCTGAGCGATGTCACGCCTGCATAGGCTTGCCCGATGAAATCGTAGCCCGGATCCGGTGATAGCGGACCGGTTTGACCGAAAGTTGAAACCGAACACATGACAATCTTCGGATTGAGTTTGCTGACACTCTCATAATCGAAGCCCATGCGTCCGATCACGCCGGGTGCGTAATTCTGAACCAGCACATCGACCTTCGGTATGAGCGCGCGCACGATAGCTTTCGCGGCTGGCGTCTTTATGTCGACGCACAAGCTCATCTTGCCGCGATTCTGTTGAACGAAGTAGGCACTGCGCTGGTCTCGTATATACGGAAACTTACGAGATAGGTCACCGATAGGAGCGAGTTCGATCTTGATAATCTCAGCGCCCATCTCCGCCATCAACTTGGTAACCGTAGGTCCGGCGACATACTGCGTAAAGTCGAGGACTTTGTACCCATCGAGTAGAGGTTTACGAACATTGGCGGTCATTGAATTGCCTCCATGCCTGACTCTCAGTCGTCGCCGATATGGAAAGGTATTGTTCCCTGGTCATCAACATTCGAAAATCCAGCGTCTTGCGCCTCGTATTTTCCCGGCAACCCAGAAAGGTATGACTACCGTAAATGGGAACCGCTGGTCTCCTTCTCCGGTAGAGCGCCGGGCCACGATTGCACGGCGCCAAGACCTTCCAGAGCGAGCCCGTAGCCCAGATTGTCGAGCATCATCTGCTTCAGTTGTTGCGTGATCGCGACTCTCGCGTAGCGCACCGCAAGTGAGGGTCTGATGACAATCTGGCGCGCGAGTTCCCATGCGCGAGCGATCAGTTTGTCGCGCGGCAGGACTTCGCTCACCACTCCTAAATTCAGCGCATCAGCAGCCGAAAGCTTTTGTCCTGTAAGTAGAAAATAGCGTCCCCTGTTGGGACCGAGCACCAACGGCCATACGATGTGGACACCGTCGCCAGGAACAATGCCGTTGGGAAAATGAGGGGCGTCCTGAAATTCGGCGTGATCGGCGGCAATCACGATGTCGCACAGCACGGCCAGTTCGGCATGAATCAACGCGGGTCCATTAACGGCCGCAATGATTGGCACTTCGATATTCAGATGATTCATCAGGAGGTACTTCGCGTCGGAATAAATGTGATCCCAAGCGGGCGACTTGAGACCGGCCGGCTGCGGTTCGCCTCTTCCCGTGATATTGATACCTGCCGGACCGCCGCCGCCCTCGAATTCCGCGCAAAAACTATCGCCGGCGCCAGTCAGGATGACGCAACGGTTTTCACGATCGCGGGCGACGTCATAGAAGGCGTATGACAGTTCCTCGTGCGCGGATATGCCCCACTGCAGCTCCGCACCCTTCGTATGGAGCGTCATCTGGAGGATGCCTTCGCGGCGCTCCATTTTGATACAGCTATACTTACTCGAATAGTCATCGATTTTGATTATAGCCATTGCCGTCAATCCTTTTCTCTGTGCGGCGCTCTCGGGTTCGAGCGTCTGTCTTATAATCACCGCCCAGACATCCCGTCGCGAGCTATGAAATCGTCAGCGCATTTCAATTACCGGCCATTACGACTCGCGTCAGGTTGCCCCTTTACGGTCTCCCTTTCTCTGCAGCCTCAGAAGTTCCACAAAAGGCCGAAAAACTCAACTTTGCGCTATTCCCGGCGAAGCCGAAACGAATATCTCGCGAAAATACCTCCTGCCGGGCCCACCCGGGCGACTGCAAAAGAGACTGCGCCCTCTGATATCATGGTTCTGTGGTAATTTGGTAATCGACCCAGCGCGCGCATCGGTGCCGGCAGTTGTTCGCAGGCTTGAGACGGGCATAAAGCGAGTTCGATCCGCACATCCAGGCAGCGTTTTGTGTCCATGCGATCGAGAGATGTGAAGCGGAATCTTCAGCAGATTAACAGGGCACAGTCATGAGATTGACAATCGCACTTGTGGCATTACTCGCCTCGACCGTCGTGCTCGGTTGCACCATTCAACAACCCAACCTCGCGCCCCAGGTAGCGGAAGCACCGGCACAGCCATTGCCGTTCAAGGGTCGGTTGATTGACGGCGATCCCAGCGAACTACCACCCGCCGTCGCGATGTCGCTGTCACACACCTCGACGGTTACATTCGCTTATCGCGAGGAATTAAGCCACGATGAATACCACATCCCGCTCATCGTGTCGGCATTCGATCCGGTGACATACGTCGGCGCTCCCTTAGGCGATTATGGAGTGACGGCGTTCGCCTCCTTGTCGATCGTCGACGGCGACCGGGTAGTGAGAGACTATACCGCGAAAGCACACGTCACGAAGTCGTACAGCCTCTACTCAGAACCGACTCATCAGGAACTGGAGCGAGCGGCGCGTACCGCGGTCCGAAAAACGATCGATCAGAAGCTGTACCGCGATGCGGCTCAATTGGCCGCGGCGGTGGCCTCTCATGGCCCAGCCGCAACCGGGTCCGATCGATAGATGGACCGCCGGCTTTTGGCGATCGCGATTTTTGCCGCAGCACTCCTCGCTATCGGATGTGCCGTTCAAGGACTCCCCTTTGAGAAAGCTCCGGTAGCACCTGACAGAGCCGTAATTTACGTCTATCGGCCATACAACTACGCCGGGTCGCTGCTCCGGCCATCGGTAACTTGCGGCGAAGACACTGCGCGGATCGGCCCCGGGGGCTATCACGCCTTTATCGTTTCGACCGGGCATGTGGTTTGTAGCGTGCAGACCGAAACCGCCGATGTCGTGGAGCTTAACGCCGAGCCTCATGCTTACTACATCAAAGAAGAGATCGGATGGGGCGTTCTCACCGGCCATCCACATCTAAACCCGATCGACAGTGACAAGGCACAGTCGGAGATTCAGTCGTGCTGCGTGCAGGAACAGTAGTGCCTGCCGGCAGCACCTTCACGACATTTCGATTAGCTATTCCTTTTTGGTGCCTACACCCGCCATCATTCCGAGACTCTCGAGCGCGATTCCATAACCAAGCCCCTCGAGCATCGCTTGCTTGAGCATCTGAGTCATCGCGACCCGCGCATACCGACGCGCGAGCGTCGGCCGCTTGCAGATTTCACGAGCCAGTTCCCATGCTCTTGGCAGCAGTTTATCCCGCGGCAGAACTTCGTTCAGGACGCCAAGATTCAGAGCCTCGCGTGCGGATAGCTTTTGACCGGTCAGCAGAAAATACCGCCCACGGTTCGGGCCGAGCAGCATTGGCCAAACAACGTGCACGCCATCACCGGGAACCAGCCCGCTGGGAAAATGTGGTGCATCCTGAAATTCGGCGTTCTCGGAGGCGAGGACAATATCGCACAACAACGCCAGCTCGGCATGGATAAATGCGGGCCCGTTGACCGCCGCGATCATCGGGACCTCAATATTTAAATGATTGAACAGTAAATACCGGCCGTCGTGACCTGCCTGATCCATCTTTTCGTGCATCTCGCCCGTGACATGTCCCTCACTGTAACGTGCCAGACCACTGATAGATGGATGCATCTCGGCGCAAAATGCATCGCCGGCACCGGTGATGATAACGCACTGATTTTCCCGATCGCGCGCCACATCGTAGAACGCGAAGGATAATTCCTCGTGCGGTTTTGCGCTCCACACGCAGGGCGTGTCTATCGCACCTTTTGAATGGATTGATAAAAGAAGGATCCCATCCTTTCGATCCATCGTAATGTAGTCATATTTATTCGCGTAATCAGCGAAGGTGACAGGCTTCACGATTGGAACCTCAATGAAACATATTACGCATCGCAGGTCTCTGCTGATGCGATCCAGTAGCCCGCTCAAACGCCGCGCCCACCTGTAACAGGGTGGCTTCGCCAAGGCGGCGGCCCACCAACTGCAGGCTCGGAGGGGGTCCCGACGGACTCTGTCCGCAAGGCTGGGACAGCGTTGGATTTCGACTCAGATTAAAGGGCGCCGTGAAGTGCAGCAGCGAGTTCGAACCGGTCAATGCGCGGGCGTCCGACGGCATCCCAGTTCCGGGTAGGGAAGCGAAGGGCATCGACGGGCAGGCGACGACATCGACCTGGTCAAAGAGATCCTGAAAGCGATTAGCGAATCGTTCTCGAACCATTTGGGCTTTGGCATAGTCCTGGCCACGAACCGACGCCCCCAATTCAAGGAACGAGCGGAAGCCGGGTCCGTACTCGGACGCCTGCGCCGGAAAGGTGGACTCGTGCGCCGCCATGGCGTCCGCGGTACAGAGCGTTGTCCACGCGGCGATACCTGCTTCAACCTCAGGAAGCGCAACTTTCATGATTCTCGCGCCGAGGCTCTCGAGCACTCGAATCGCGTCAGCGACCGCGGCAGCTACCTCCGGTGCCGCCGCCTGCGCGACATATCTTTCGTCCATCCCGATGCGTATTCCACTCACACCAGCCTCCAAGGCGACTGCGTAATTGTCCACCGGAGCCGCAAGGGAGGTTTCGTCGGCAGAATCATGTCCTGCTATAGCCCGAAGTACCAAGGCCGCATCTGCGACAGTTCTGGTTATCGGGCCGATATGATCCAGTGATTCGCCCAAGGGGAATACGCCGTAACGGCTTACTCGGCCCCAGGTCGGTTTCAGGCCGACTACACCGCAAGCTGCGGACGGGAATCGGATAGAGCCGCCGGTATCTGTACCGATCGACGCGAAGCAAAGTCCAGCAGCCGTTGCCACTCCCGAACCGCTCGATGAAGCCCCGGGCCAGAGCGACGTATCCCAGGGATTCAGAGGCGTCGGCATCTCAGGGTGGTACCAGGCAACCGCAAATTCGGTCAGGTTGAGCTTGCCCAAGAGCACCGCACCCGAGACTTCGAGGCGCTCAACGACTGTAGCGTTCGAGTCAGGGCGCCAATTGCGCAGCAGGCGACTCGCGCAGGTCGTCAATACTCCTTTCGTCTGGCAAAGATCCTTGACCGCAATCGGCACTCCATGGAGCGGTCCGCGCCAGTGCCCAGCGCGAATTTCCTCATCGGCCTGGGCAGCACGGCGCAGGGCCGAGTCGTCCAGCACAGTAAGGTAAGCATGCAAATGCGGGTTCATCCGGTGGATCCGGTCAAGAATGCAGCGAGTAACTTCGACCGAAGAAAGCTTGCCCGTGCGCATTTGCGCCGAGAGATCCTGGAGAGACAGGTAACAGAGTGCGTCCGCTTCCATTGGTTTGCCCCGTATCACGACACTGATTAATCGCGAACGTTTTGAATCAGCTCCAGCGTTGTTCCATCCGGACCCCAGAAATACACCGCTTTGGCTTTGTACCCGGCAAATTGAAAGAGTTGCGGCGGTGAGTAGAACTCCACTCCCTTCGCCCGCAAATCAGCATAAGCTTTTTCGATGTCGTCCACCCAGAACGCAACTTCTGTGATTCCGGGATTACTCACTCCTGCGTAAGCCTTTGCAGCATCGGTCGCGGGTTCGACGAAGTGCAGCAGCTCGAGTGGAGGTCCCTTTATCTGCTTACCGCCCCGCAGGTAGACCGCACGCAAGATGGTTCCCGGCAGCCGCGTGAGTCGACTCGCTTCCTCGCCCGAAAACGTTGCTTCGCCGAGCTTTTCCATTCCGAGGACATCGACGTAAAAGGCCAGCGCGGCATTCATGTCGCGCACAGTAATCCCAATGTGAGCCACCGGGCCGAGCATTAAGTTACCTCTTTGCGATTAGCTACTTGTGCGTCAATCCGACTGCAACGCACCCCATGCGGCTCATCGTTGATGGTATAGCGGATGGCCGCGGAAATTCGTGTGGACACGGCTGAAATGTTCGCCCTCGAGGTTCGCAAAATAGAGGTCCTGCAATCCGGGACCGCCAAATGCACAGTTAGTCGGATGGTCGAGCCTTTCGCTAGCGGGGTCGTCGATCAACATCGTCCACTTCCCGCTGCTATCCACTTTGAGGATTTGATTTGCGGGCAGGAGTATCTTATCCAGCGGCGGCTCACCTTCCTTCTTGGCTTTTCCGGGCAATGTCACGAATAAATTTCCGTCGAGATCGAAGGCCATTCCATCGGGAATCGCTGGAAAATCTTTCGAATAGACTTCGGGCTTGCCGAACGTTCCATCCTTTTTTATCTGAATGCGAAGGCAGTCATATCGCGTCGATTCCAGTACATAGACCGCTTCCTCTTTCGGATCGATCGCGGTGCCGTTGGCGAGATAGAGACCCGTCGCAATCACCTCACCCTTGCCATTGGGCCGGATGCGCACCAAGGCTCCCTTCGGCGAGGGCTTCATCAGCTCCGGCAGGATCTGGCTGATATTGCTGGTGCTCGAATTGGAGACGTACAGATTTCCTTCGGCGTCATAGCTCGCGAAGTTGGGTAGGCTCAGGTGCAGGTCGCCGGCACGATCGGCAATCATCGATACTTTACCGCTCTGGGTCACGCGAACCACGGCCTCCTTGCCGAGATCGCAGTAAACGAGGTCGCCGTTACGATCCATCGTTACACCGTTGGGAATCGATCCCGTCGGCAGCGTCGCCAGTTCGCTGACTTTGCCATCCGGGGTCACTTTGTACATCACGCCGTTGCGGCCGCCTCCGTAAACATTGTTGTCCTTGTCGACCACAACGCCTTCGGCTTTCGATACACCGCGTCCGAACACTTCCACTGCGCTGACTGGTATTGTCGCCATCCTCTGGCCCTCTCTTCTCGAATCGATCACGCGTATCGCCGCTCGGCAAAATACACGCGTGGGTTACGGATTTTCGATTGGCTCACCATTCCCTTTCTCCGCCTAGCAACTCCTGCGGCTTTCCGCAATCGCGACGCGTCTGCGAAATTCTCAGGTCTCATGGAAAAGATGGGCACGCCAGATTTCTTTGCGAAGTACGATCATTGCGGCAATCTCGCGATATAATGTCGTGGAGGCTGATTCAAAGTGAGCGGCGCTCCGATACTGACCACCCCCGAACTACGGTTAATCGATGCCGCCGCGAAGGGCGAGGTCGCCGACTTCAGCATGATCGATTCGGCGGAAGACGATCCCGCCGGTGGTGTATCGTGGAGCCCTCAGCGATCCGTTTCCGCGCAAGTTGTTCACGCGCTGGCAACCGGGAGCAATCCCTCATGGAAAATACGACCCATCGGATTACGGATTGCAGGCGCAAGAATTACCGGCGTCCTCGATCTCGCGGATGCGGAGATCCGGTTTCCGATCGCATTTGTTAAATGCTGCTTCGACTCCGAGCTGTCCCTGCGTAATGCATCGGTGAAATCGGTTTTCCTCGGGGGCAGCACTTTCCCCGGTTTGGACGCACGTTCGCTGCGCGCAAGCTCGGAGGTCCAGCTCTGCGACGGATTTCACGTCCTTGGAACGATCCGACTCGATCACGCGACGATTGACGGTAACCTCTCCTTCAACGGTGCGACTCTGAATGGCTATGGCGGTTTCGCGGTCCTCGCGGATGACGCGGTGATCGGCGGCCATCTCCTCATGAGTAATGGATTCAGCGCTGCGAGCGAGGTAAGCGTCCGGCGCGTACGAATCGGCGGACTCTTCTACTGCTCGCACGGCAGGTTCGAAAATTCCGGCGGCGTTGCGCTCGCCGCCGATCAAGTCACCGTCAACGGGAATATGGTAATGAGCAATGGGTTCACTGCTGCCGGCGAAGTGAGCTTACGCGGCGCGCGGCTCCGGCGGCATTTGTATTGCGCGCATGGAACTTTCAGAAACCCCGGCGGCAATGCCTTTTCCGCTGACGGCGCAGGAATTGGCGGTCGCGCCTTTCTCGTTGAATGGTTTAGCGCGAAAGGCGCTGTGCGTCTGGCCGATGCCCGGATCGCCGGGGACCTCCACTGCGTCGGCGGCATCTTTCAGAATGCGGACGGCGACGCGATATTCGCCAACGGTATCAAGGTGGACGGCAGCGTGCGCATGCACACCAGGTTTTTGGCGCAGGGGGCCGTGCGGCTGGACCGTGCAACGATCGGCGGCACTCTGAATTGTAGCGGCGGCAGATTCGAAAACTCGGGTGGCTTGGCGCTTTCAGCGGAAGGCGCATCGATCGGCCGCGATGTCATTTTGGGTAGCGGCTTCCGCGCCGACGGAGCCGTTTCTTTTTCTGCCGCAAAGATCAACGGCGCGTTTGAATCCGAAGGCTCAGATTGCGCCGAAATCGTCGCCGACGGCGTCATAATCGGCAAGCGCTAGGATCAACCACTGGCGCAAATCCGATACCTGCCGGTAAGGTCATCTACTATGACGATGGAGGATCGCCAGTTCCGCGTAGCATCGAAATGCGAGCTTTTACCATTCTTGCTCAGTCTGCCACTTGGCCTGTCCCGCAAACAGGCTAAAGACCTTCTGCGCTTTCATGCGGTGAAAGTGCCGCACAAGACACCGGTACGACATGATACCAGGTTGCAGGCGGGCGACCTCGTTACCATCGCGTTACGGAGGCAGCCCCGCGACTCAGTACTCATAAGAAATGGTCTCAAAATCGTTCACCTTGACGATGCCATAGTAGTAGTCGAGAAACCCTCAGGGCTATTATCTATGGGCTCAGAACGCGAGAAGGAACGGACGGCGCACCGAATTCTTAATGAATATCTGAAGGCGTCGACGAAATCACGCCAGCAACAGGCCTTTATCGTCCATCGACTTGATCGGGAAACCTCCGGTCTGATGATATTCGCGAGAACCGAAACCATTCAGGCGACAATGCAACAAGGCTGGAAGCAAGTTACGAAGAGGTACCTTGCTGTGGTGATCGGTGTCCCTAACCCCGCTGACGGAATACTCAAAGACCAGCTCGCCGAGAGCAAATCGTTGGTAGTTCATCGCGTCGCCCACGGCGGCGAGCTAGCCATCACGCAATATCGTGTGATTGGCCGATACGGCGACAAATCGCTGCTGGAACTAACACTCGAAACCGGACGCAAGCACCAGATCCGGGTACAACTCGCCTTACTTGGCCATCCGATCGTCGGCGATCGCAAATACGGAGTGCGCGCGGATTTCGCGCAGCGGCTGGCGCTCCATTCGTGCGAGTTGAAATTCCGGCATCCGGTTTCAGACGCACCAATGGAGTTTCGGAGTCCCCTTCCAATTCGACTGAGGGGGCTGATCGGACCTCGCTCGGAGGCTCCTTCAAGCTGACAACGCGAGTTCGCACCTTGCGGCAGGTCTTCCCCCTGCGTTATTAAAATTGGGCTCTCGCACTTCGGCACAGATCGGAGCAGAAACCCTCTTGAACTCAGCGAAGGAAATACGCGAACGACTCAGCACCAGCCTTGATAAACTGAGCAAGATCAGGCCGACCGATCTGATTCGCGAGGATGCGTTGGGCCCTCAGTTGAATTTTCGTGCGGGCATTCCATTCTTCGAGCGCACCCTTAGTTTTTACCGACAAATCGCCGCTTCAAACTTGTCGCGCGTTCCTTCAGGCATCCTCGAAATCGCTGCCAACCACGCCGAGGAGAGCCTTAATCAGTTTGAACAGATTGCGACGTTCACTCCCGCGGGAATCGAGCGGCCGGAACAGGTGCGCAATCTCCTGATCAACGAAGTGCGCGACGCTCATCCGGCAATTTACGACGACCTTTGCATCCTCATCACTCCGCCCCGCGCCCAAATGGAAAAGGTCCCGCGTGGCCGGCGTCCGCTACTGATAATGGCGGTGTTGGCGCTGGCCCTCGTCGTCGCGATTCTGGGATATCGTCATTCGCTCCTGGGAAATTTCATTTACAACATTGAGGCAAGCGCTAACAAATTCCTGCCGCATTGACGATGGCCGGCATCCCCCATTTCCCGGCGAATTGACTCTGACCGATCGGAAGTTGCCACTACCTCAGATTTGAGAATTCATGAGAGAGACGCCGTAATCTATCGAGCAGAAGGATCCCGGCCCAATGCGGCACGCGCGATCGCGAAACGGTGCACTTCCGAAGGGCCGTCGTAGATCCGAAACGCCCGGATGTCCCGATAGATTCGCTCGACCACCGTATCATCGGTGATACCCATTCCACCCAGGATTTGCAGCGATCGATCGACCACGCGCCCTAGCGCTTCCGAACAGTACACCTTGTACATGCTGGTCTCCTGACGAGCCTGCTCGCCCTGATCCAAGAGCCAGGCGGCATGCCAGATTGCCAACCGGCATAAGTTGATGTCGGTTTCATTATCCGCAAGCATGAACCCGACTCCCTGATGCTCCCCGATTGCGCGTCCAAAGGCCTGCCGATGACGTGCGTAGTCGAGTGCAATCGAATGACAGCGGCGAGCCGCACCGAGCCATCGCATGCAATGCGTCAGGCGTGCAGGCGCCAGCCGTATCTGTGCATAGCGGAAGCCCTTGCCGACTTCGCCCAGAACGCGATCGTGCGCAACCCGGACGTCATGAAATTCAACTTCCGCATGACCGCCCGGCGAATTGCTATCGAGCGTATTGAGTATCCGCTTGATCAAAAAGCCGGGTGCGTCCATGTCCACCAGCAACATCGTGGCTCCCAGATCGTGGCCGCTCGAGTCTTCGGTTCGCGCCATTACGATGTTAAGTGCGGCTCCGGGCGCACCCGTGATTAGCCACTTGCGCCCGTTGATTATAAACTCGTCCCCTACGCGGCGCGCGGTGGTTTTCAACAACGTTGGATCGGAACCGGCGCCGCCATCGGGTTCCGTCATCGAGAAAACCGTGCGAATTTCTCCTCGCACCAGCGGTCCCAGCCATCGTTCCTTTTGTGCCGGCGTGGCGACCCGATTGAGCAGGTTGGTATTGCCTTCGTCAGGCGCCTGGATATTAACCGCGAGCGGACCCAGCGGAGACCACCCCGCCGCTTCGAACACTACCGCCATGCTTCGATGATCGAGGCCCAGCCCGCCCCATTCGCGCGGCCCATGCGGTGAGAGCAGCTTTGCGGCGCGCGCCTCACGCACCATCTCCAGTCGCAAGGCCTCGTCCGGTCCATGGGGACCCTGCCGGGGATCGCGTTCGAGCGGAACGATTACGTCCCTGATGAATGCTTCGTATCTATCGCGCAGCGCAATCACATCATCCGGCAGGGAGAAATCAATCATCGTGGGGACTCCATCGTCGAATTGGAACCCCGAACGATAACGCGTGGATGAGCCAGATTCTACAGTTCCAGCGCAGCCGGCTTCATTCGATGACGCCACGCCCCCCGTCTGCGCCTGTTCGACAAAACCCGTGTCGCGGACTAGTTTCGGGGATCGACAGGGAAACCGCGCTTATTCAAGCACGCTGGTCGATGAATTAAGCGCACCAAAAAAGCGGCCGGAGAAGACTGGAAGATGCCACCAATCAAGTTCGGATTATTCCTCCCCACCGGTGATTTCGTGCAGGCGCGCGACGCTGCCGTGTGGGCCGATGAGCACGGCTTTTATTCCGTTTCGATCAACGACCACTTCTTCTCGCCGTTCGGGTCGGGCCAGATTCCACAACTCGAATGCTTTTCGACCCTGAGTGCGATTGCCGCCGTCACCAAAAACGTTCGTCTCGTGCCGACCGTCACCGCCATGTCTTTCCGCTCTCCCCCGATGCTCGCCAAAATTACCTCGACCCTCGATCAAATCAGCAACGGGCGGCTGATCCTCGGACTGGGTGCCGGATGGCAGCGTTCCGAATACGACGCGCACGGCTACCCGTATCCTTCCAACGTGGAGCGGCTCGATCAGCTGAACGATGGCATCAAGCTGATCAAGGCGATGTGGACCCAGGATGAGCCCACTTACCGGGGTCGATATTTCTCGATCGAAAAAGCGTACAACCACCCGCGGCCAGTGCAAAAGCCGCATCCGCCGATCATGATTGGCGGCTCCGGAAAGAAGGTTCTGCAGATCGCTGGAGCGCAAGCCCAACTTGCCAATCTGATTCCGCCAATAATCAACGGCAAGGATTTCGTCCAGGATCCAGCAGCTGCGGTGAAATTCGACAAGGAGGAAATTAAACGGCGAATCGGGATGCTGCGCGGCTTTACCAAGGAGGCGGGACGCGATCCGGCGTCCGTGGAAATCAGTGGCATCGTAATGCTGACCATCGCGCGCGACCAGCGCGTCGTCGATGCGGCCGTCAAAGCTACGGCTTCGAGCATGGGCTTCGCGAGCGACGAAGCCGCGCGAAAATCCCCGGTGCTGCTTATGGGAACCCCCGACGAGGTCCGCCGCGAGTTGCGCGAGCGCGTCGAGGAGTTCGGCATGTCGTACTTCATCGTCTTCCCGACCACCGCGGAGTCCCACGAACTTCTGGTCGGCGACATCATGCCGCAATTCTCCTCGTGATCTGTGAGCGACGCTTCAGAGCAGCGGTGACAGTCGCGCATCGTCGGATTTGAGCAACATCGCGCCAACCATTTCAAGCGTACGGCGCTGGCCGATGATGTGCTGGCACCAGGTCTCCGCATCGCGCAGGGCGCGATCGAGGGCGCTTTTCCTGGAATAGATCGCGCGGCCGCCTACGGCGTCAAAGAGCATCCGGATGATCTGCCGCGACGATTGACACGTGTTGATGTTGGACAGCCAGAGATCCGCCCGCTCCTGCGCAGTCGGCTGCTCGTTTTTCTCAAGCCTTTTCCAATGTCGCTCGATCGACGCGAAGGTATACGAGCGGGCCGCTCCCAGCAGCATCTCGGCGTCGGCAATCGCGCTCTGTACCCGCCCGATATTCTTGTAGAGCCGCCCGCTTGGAGCCTCGACCTTGCCTTGTATCACCTCGAGGAACAGATCGATGGTCGAGCGCGCGACCCCTAGGGGAACGCCCGCGCCTTTCGGCAGGATTGCATTGTTGCGCCGCCACAACGGGCCATCACGCTTCGCCGGTTCCACAAAGCTGAAGCTGTTCTGCTCCGGGATGAAGAGGTCCTTTACGCGGTAGTCATTGCTGCCAGTGCCGCGTAAACCGGTGGTGTACCAGGTGTCCTGAATTTCATAAGCGGAGGCCGGCGCGAGCATTATCCGCCAGTTCGGGATGCCCGCCTTGTCCCTTACGGGCGCGTCGTTCTCATGCACGATGCAGCCGGCTGAAACCACGTCCGCATGGGAGATGCCGGAGCCAAACATCCACTGACCCGAGACTCGATAGCCGCCATCGACCCGATCAGCCCGGCCGGCCGGCCAAACCCAGCCCGCGGTACACATGTCGAGTCGCGGATAGAGTTTCCGCCCGGCGTCGTCGTCGATATAGCCGGAGTAAATCCCGGAGTCGCAGCCGATCATGACACACCAGCCGACTGCGGAATTGGCCCGCGAAAGCTCCTCGATAACTTCGACCTGTTCGATTGTGCTGAACTCGGGGCCTCCCCAGATTTTCGGCATGGTGAGCCGGAAAAGCCCTGCGTCACGCACGCGCGCGACTACGTCAGCCGGCAGGCGCCGCGCCTCGTCGATCTCGGCCGCCTTCTCCTTGAAATAGCCGCTCAGTGCGCGCGCATTCGCGTAAATGTCTGACACGCTCATCGAGGGGCCTTGCAGAAAGTCCCGTTTGGTCGAGGAGGCTGTCGCCGCCATAGAATCTATCTCCTGAAATTCGGCTCTGCGAGCGCCGATAGGTATGGAATATCCGATCACTCCTCAATAATCGATGGTGCCTTCGTGCAGCTATCGGGCATCGACGGGTTTTGCACGGCGCGCGAAGTTCATTGTAACGACTGTGCAGGGGCGATCGCGGCTGCCAACATGCATATAGCGATGGGGACCAGGTGATGGTGAGCAGGAGCCTTTCGACCTATCGGGCAAAGCGTGATTTCGGCAAAACCGCTGAGCCCAGCGGCGAAATTGCGGTAGCGGCCTCGAAATATCCGCGCTTCGTGATTCAGAAGCACGCGGCAACGCGGCTCCATTATGATCTGCGCCTTGAGCTCGACGGCGTGTTCAAATCCTGGGCGGTGACGCGCGGCCCCTCGCTCAATCCCAGCGACAAACGGTTGGCCGTCGAAGTGGAAGATCACCCGCTCGACTATGGAGATTTCGAGGGCACGATTGCCACGAGTCAGTATGGCGGCGGTACAGTGCAGCTATGGGATCGTGGCTATTGGATGCCGGAGGGCGACAAATCGCCGCAGGATTCGCTCGCGGCCGGGGAGCTCAAATTCATCCTCGCTGGTGAGCGGCTGCGTGGAAGCTGGGTTCTGGTGCGGATGAAGCATGATCGCAACCGTGGCAAGAGAACCAATTGGCTGCTGATTAAACATCGCGACGAGTATGCGCGGGACGACGATACGGACGCGCTTCTGACGGAGGATCGATCGGTCGCGTCGGAGCGAACGATGGCCGAGATCGCGGCTGGCAAGGGTTCCGGACCAAAGCCCTTCATGCTCGAGAGCCGAAAGATAGCGCGCACCAACGCGGTCTGGAATTCTAAACCGAGCGACGGGCCGGAAACCGGCAAGATCTCATCGAGTTTCAGAGACCGCGATTCGGCAAAGTCGGTGAGCCCGGGAATCAAGGGCAAAACAACTCAGCGCCTGCCCGAGTTCATCGCGCCGCAACTCTGCCGTCTGGCCGACCGGCCGCCGTCCGGCGCGGCGTGGGTTCACGAGATCAAGTTCGACGGATATCGCATTCAGATCCGCGTGCAGCGTGGCGATGCGATCCTGCGCACCCGCACCGGTTTGGACTGGACCACGCGGTTTCCCGGTATCGCCCGTACGGCAGCGGGTTTGCCTGACTGCATCATCGATGGCGAAGTCGTTGCTCTCGATCGGCATGGCGCGCCCGACTTTGCGGCACTGCAGGCCGCGTTGGCTGACGGCAAGACCGACGGCCTGATTTACTTCGCGTTCGATTTGCCTTTCGCGGGCCGGGAGGATTTGCGCGATTTGCCGTTGTCCGATCGCAAAGCGCGACTGCGAGCGATGCTGGAAGCCCAGCAAGATGAGGATTCGCCGATCCGATACGCCGAACACTTCGACAATGGCGGTGACGCGGTGCTGGAGTCGGCGCGCGCGATGGAGCTGGAGGGAATCGTCTCCAAGCGCCTCGACGCGCCCTATCGATCCGGGCGCACTCAGAGCAGCTGGATCAAGACCAAGTGCCGCCCCAGCCAGGAAGTTGTGATTGGCGCGTGGACGGATAATGCCGGCAAATTCCGCTCCCTGCTCGCCGGGATGTACCGCGGCGACAATCTTGTTTATGTCGGCCGCATAGGAACGGGCTTCGGGCAGGACGGCGTAAAACAAATTCTTCCACGATTGAAAGCGTTGACCACCGATAAGAGCCCATTCGGTGGTGACAATGCGCCGCGCAAGCTTGCGAGTATTCACTGGCTAAAGCCCGAACTCGTGGCCGAGATCGAATTCGCCGGCTGGACCGGCGAGGGCATGGTGCGACAGGCGTCCTTCAAGGGCTTGCGCGAAGATAAACCGGCGGCCGAAGTCGTGGCTGAACGATCGGCGACGGATGCTGCGGCGCCTGATCAGGCGGACGCCCGACCTAACGCAAAGGCGATAACTGTGGCCGCGCAAAAATCAAAGACAGCCTTCGATTCCGCGGTGATGGGCGTGACCATCACGAATCCGGACAAGGCGATGTGGCCGGACGCGGGCGACGGCATGCCCGTCACGAAGCTTGATCTCGCGCATTACTACGAGGCGGTCGGACCGTGGATCATCCAGCATGTGAAGGGTCGGCCGTGCTCGATTATTCGCGCGCCCGACGGTATCGGCGGCGAACATTTCTTTCAGCGTCACGCGATGGCGGGAATGTCGAAATTACTCGACCTGACGACCGTTTCCGGCGATCGACAACCGTATCTTCAGATCGACCGGGTGGAAGGTCTGGCAGCGATCGCCCAGGTGGCGGCCTTGGAGCTGCATCCCTGGAATTGTCGGCCCGGACATCCTGATTTGCCCGGGCGTCTCGTTTTCGACCTAGATCCCGCGGCCGACCTGGAGTTCCCGGCGGTGATTGAGGCCGCGCGTGAAGTCCACGACCGGTTGGAATCGCTTGGCCTGATCAGCTTCTGCAAAACGACCGGCGGCAAAGGTCTGCACGTGGTAACGCCGCTCGCGGATGACGAGAAACATCCGGTCTCGTGGCCTCAAGCCAAGGCGTTCGCGCGAGAAGTCTGTATGCGGATGGCCGCGGATAGCCCCGGTCGCTATCTAGTCAACATGGCGATGAAGGCGCGTGCGGGAAAAATCTTCCTGGACTATCTGCGCAACGACCGCATGGCGACTGCGGTCGCGCCGCTTTCACCGCGCGCCCGCGAGGGGGCTACGGTATCGATGCTGCTCCGATGGTCGCAGGTTCGCGCCGGTCTCGATCCCAGGCGCTACACAGTTCGCACGGCGCCCGGCCTGATTGCCCAGAGCAGCGCGTGGAAGGATTATGGTGACGCCGAGCGCCCGCTCGCGGCGGCGATCAAACTGCTATCCAGCACGAAGAGCGCCTAGTCGCTTTCCGTCTGGAAGATTCTCTCGGCTACTTCTTTCTCGCGACTCGCCTGCCCTTGGCACTTGTATCCACGGCTGCGCGCCGCTGCGGATGGGCGTTGACTGCGACTTTTTCTTCGACCGGCTCCGCTTCACTCGCAGCGGACTTCCTGGACGCGGCACCGCGCTTTTCCAGCGACGCCTTCAACGCCGCCATCAGGTCGATCACCTGTCCGCGCTCGGCCGGCTTCGGCGCGGCGGTAACCTCTTCGCCAGCGACCTTCTGCTGCGCCGCTTCGATCACGCGTTCGCGGTAGGTGTCATGGTATTGCGAAGGGTCAAACTTCTTGTGCGTAAGGTCGTCGATCAAACGCTTGGCCAGCGTGAGTTCCGCTTCCTTGGTCGCTTCATTCAGAGAGCGATCGAATTCGTCGGCGGCCTTGACCTCATCGGCATAGTACAGCGTATGCAGCATCAGGCCTTTAGCGTACGGTCGCAGCAGTACCAGATGCTCCTTGCCACGCATCGTGTAGCGGCCAAGCGCAACGCGCTCGGTCGACGTCATCGCCTCGGTCAATAGGCGGTAGGCTTTGCCGGCGCCATGGTCACTTTCGAGAAAATATGCTTCTTCGAAATAAACCGGGTCCACTTCACGCAGCGGCAGGAACTCCGTGATTTCGATCGCGTGATCGGAGCCCGACGCTTCAAGGTTCTTCAGTTCCTCGTCCGTGAAAATGACGTAGCGGCCTTTTTCGATCTCGTAACCTCGAACCAACTCGCTGCGGTCGATTATCGCGTCATCGACCGGGCAGTAGATCTTCTGCTGAATCCGGCTGCGGTCCTTCTCGTGCAGCAAATTAAAACTCACCGATTTTGATCGGGTGGCGGAAAATAGCTTTACCGGAATGGAAACCAACCCAAAGGAGATATTGCCGTTCGCAATCGGTCGTGCCGCCATCACTCGTTACCTCCGAAACCGTGCGCGTCCACCTTCATCGCTGCCGGATAGTCTAACATCGCGTCAAAGATATCGCGCCGAATAGGTGAAGGCTTCAGTCTCTTCCTGAGACGAGCTTCTAATACTCGTTAACTCGCGTCAATGCCGTCCCCAGCGCATTTGGGGCCGCAAATCACGGCCCGAACCGAATGAGATTGCTGAATACTTCGCGGAAAGTCACTAGCAGCTCGGACTACTGAATGAGAAATCAGCCATCCAAGCTACTGAGTATCGGCTTGACTCGCGCTGGCATCGTCATTGGTGAAACCGATCGATTTATTCCTCGGTTAGCGCCTGCATTTCGTCGATCGCCTCGGCGAATTCCTCCATGAATTCCGTCACCACCGTGCGAGTCGATTTCACACTGTCCACCAAGCCCACGCACTGGCCTACCCAGTAGGTCACAAGCTCGAGGGCTTTTTTGTTGCCTCTTTCGGCGGCCCGATGCGCCGCGCGCAGCGCCGGTTCACTGAGAATAGTCTGGAATGGCATCGGCAACGGCTCGGGGCTGTCGGGTCCTTCCCACGCGTCGGTCCACGCCGAGCGGAGTTGCCGTGAAAATTTTCCGGTGCGGCATTTCGATCTGACGGTATCGCGCGAGGTGGCCGCGAACATCTTTTCGCGAAGTATCTCGGAAAGGTCCGACTCCGCCGTCGTCAGCCAGACCGAGCCGGTCCATGCGCCGGCCGCACCAAGTGCCATGCACGCCGCCATCTGGCGGCCGGTCGCGATACCGCCGGCGGCCAGCACCGGAACGTTGCGGAGCGGTTTGATCGCGCGCAGCACCTCCGGGATCAGCACCAGCGTCGAGACCTCGCTGCAATGGCCGCCCGCCTCCCATCCCTCCGCGATAATAATGTCAACGCCCGCTTTCACCTGGCGGATCGCATGCTCTTTTGCGCCAATCAGCGCGGCCACTGGAACCCCGTGCTTGTGACCCAAATCCAGCATCGATTGCGGGGGCACGCCCAGCGCGTTGGCAATCAGCTTAATCGGATGCCGAAACGAGACCTCCAGCAGCTTCAGTACGACGTCTTCCTGCAGATTAAGACGGGCCGGTCGTTCGTCGCGATCGAGGTTTTCGACTGCGCTGTTGCGCGATTGCGGAGGTTCGACTTCGTACTTGATGAGCAGGTCTCGCACGAAATCCCGATGCTGCTGCGGGATGCGCTCGGCGAGGGACCCCATGCTCACATTTTTCTCGGTCTTGGCGGCCATATTCTCCGGAATCAGCACGTCGATCCCGTAAGGCTTGCCTCCAATGTTTTCGTCGATCCATTTCAGCTCGTGCTCGAGTTCGTCGGGCGAAAATGCGGTCGCACCGAGGACGCCAAAGCCACCCGCCCGGCTCACGGCCGCGACCACATTGCGGCAGTGGCTAAAGGCCACCAACGGGAATTCAATGCCGAGCATTTCACACAGGACTGATTTCATTGCTGATTCTCCGGCCTGCCGCGCATAATGAGGTGAAGGTAATAAGCGTCGGCGACCGATCCACGAACTAGCATCAACGTCAGCCGATCTGCAAAAGGCCAATTTCGAGCGCGCTTTTGAGTCCTCGCCACGAATGTTCTCGCGGTGCAAATGGTTTACGACGAAGGGCGGCATCATTCGATCGGGAAGTGGACCAGCGGAATAGTCCGTCCGCCATCTATTCGTAACGCCGGTAGCGATTGCGCGCCCACACGACGGCCGGGGCCGCCGGCGCGCTTCTGCATCATCGATTCATTGGGTAGCTGCCGTGTCGCGCTCGCGTAACGCCGACCGCCTGATCCGCTGGCCGCACGATAATCTCGAGGCTTTGCACCTTCCTCGAATCGTCGTATGGATAGGCCAAGACAATTCGCGGAGGTTCCCCAATGACGGACGTGGAACGTTTACTCGCAATACACGACATCAGTCACCTCAAAGCGCGATATTTCCGCTGTATGGACACCAAGGACTGGGCCGGCTTCGAAGCTGTATTTACGGCTGACGCGGTGGCGGATTACACGCCGCGCGGTGGAAACCAGAAAGAATGGATGGCTACCGGCGCGGCTAACATCGTCGCATTGGTCAAGAATGTCGTAGCGCCGGCGATCACTGTGCATCATGGCCACATGCCGGAGATCGAAGTGACCTCGCCCACGACTGCAAGTGGTATCTGGGCGATGGAAGATTCGATCTGGTGGCCCGAAGGATCGCAGCGCAAAACACTGCACGGCCTCGGCCATTACCACGAAACCTACCAAAAGTCCGGCGATAAATGGCTGATCAAGACCCTCAAATTGACTCGCCTGCACGTCGCCGAATCTTGAGAAGTGTCGGTCCCTTCTCAGTCCTCAACACTTTATCGAGAGTCGCCGACGAGGGGCTTGATCACTTCCAACGACAGTCCGTCCTTGACGCGCGAGATGGACGAACTTCCAGTTTTGCGTCGAGGTCAGAATCTCGGTTGCCTCCGATAATCTGCTGTGGCAAGTTTCCGACTCTTCGTTTGCATCGGGTGGTTGCGCCCGCAAGGGGATAAATTCGATGAACTGTTCCAGCGATAGAGTGCGCCGGACTGACGATTTGATGGAGCGCCGCTTGGCATGAGTGACGAAAAAGCCGGTTCGGACGCTGCGGCCGTATGCCCGGTGACCCGCATCGGTAATGCTTTCGACGCCTTCGACGCGGAGTCGTACGGCTTCTATGCTCGCGCGCGACGTGAAGAGCCCGTATTTTACAGTCCGCAAATCGGTTGCTGGGTGGTGACGCGTTATCAGGATGTCCGCGAGATATTGCAAGGTGATCCCGAAGTATTCTCCGCGGACAATGTTTTGGAGCTCCTCAAACCGTTGTGCCCCGAGGCGATGCAGAAGGCGATGGATTACGGCCTCGCCGTCAGCCCGACGATCGTCGACGAGGATCCTCCGGGCCACACGCCTCATCGCCAGGCGCTGCGCAGAGGCTTCACCCCAGATCGCGTTGCTGCGATGGAGCCCCGCGCGCGCGAACTGATGACGCAGCGTATCGACGCCTTTATCAAACGCGGTTACGCGGACCTGGTTGCCGATTTGATGTTCGACGTGCCGGCTCTCATCATTTTGGAAATGATGGGTGTACCACGTGCGGAACTAGCAACCGTACGGAAGTTCGCGAAGCGGCTGGCAGTCTTCGAGTTCGGTCATCCCTCGGATCGGGAACAGATCGAAATTACCGACACGCTTGGCGAGTTCTGGCTGTACTGCAAGCAGCATGTCGACCGGATGATCGAAAGTCCCGGCGACGACGCCGTCAGCACGTTCATCGGCGGGATGCGCGACCTCGCTGGAGCACAACCGCTAGATCGCCAGTACCTCACTACCGTCACCTTCTCGATTATCTTCGCCGGCCACGAAACCACGACCAACGCCTCTGCCGGAACCTTTCGTGCGCTGCTCGAAAATCGACGACAGTGGGAAGCCCTCTGCGCCGATTCGAATCTGATACCGAACGCGGTCGAGGAGAGTCTGCGCTTCTATCCGTCGGTACCGCAGTGGCGCCGGATCACCAAGCAACCGGTCACCGTCGGCGGTGTCGCCCTCCCCACCGGAGCGCGGCTCTTGATGGCGCTCGGTTCGGCCAATCGCGACGACCGCCAATTTGCAGGCGGCGACACCTTCGACATCCGCCGCGAGAACGCCGATGAGCATCTCGCTTTCGGCTGGGGCCGTCATCACTGCATCGGCGACGGTCTGGCACGCATGGAAATGCGCGTCGTGCTCGAAGAGCTAAGCCGCCGGCTGCCGCACATGCGTCTGGTCGATGGGCAGAAGTGGGATTTCTCACCCAACGCATCATTTCGCGGGCCCGAGCATGTGCTCGTCAGATGGGATCCGGCGCGAAATCCGGTGGCTGAGGATCGTCCATAGCCTGAATGCGCGCGGCAACTAGTCGCTGCAATGGAACAGGGGATTTTCGTGCGCACTGCGAGCTTGTTCGTGGTCCAAGATTGCGGCGATTGCAAGGCGTAGTCATATTGGTCATCCGGGGGGGGGGCGTCGCTATTCTGTGATGAGTGTCTGAGTATCCGCATGAAACCATACGTAGTATGTCACATGATGGTGTCGCTGGACGGCCGTATTGCCACTTCGCGATGGAAGCTGAGCCCGGAAGGCCGAGCGGAATATGAGACTACCGCGGCCACCTTTCAGGCAAATGCGTGGATGTGCGGACGTATCACGATGGCCGGATTCGCACGCGGAACAATGACCAAGCCCGCGTCAGACGCCCCGCACATCGCTAACATTGACTATATCGCTCCCCATGTGGAAACTTCGTACGCGGTAGCGATCGATCCCGATGGCAAACTAAATTGGGAGAGCAGCGATATCAGCGGCGACCACATCATCGCCGTGCTCACGGAAAAAGTATCGCCTTACTACCTTGCCCATCTTCAATCCCGCCGCATCTCTTATCTGTTTGGCGGTCGCGACCGGATAGAACTGCCTGTCGTGCTCGACAAGCTCGCTACCCTGTTCCAAATAAAGACCCTTCTTCTCGAAGGGGGCGGAAAGATCAATGGGACAATGTTGGACACTGGATTGATCGACGAACTCAGCGTCCTTGTTGCGCCGGTTACCGACGGTACGACCGGGGCACCTGCCCTGTTCGATACGCTTGATCCGGCCACTTCCAATACGGCCGGCCTATGCTGGAAGCTGCTGACGATGGAACGACGCGCCGGCGACATCGTATGGCTGCGTTATTCGGCTCTTGCCATTAGCCGGTAGGAGAGGCAATCCGAGTCCGCGGTGTCCGTTCAGAATGGCGGAGCAGAGTCAGGCGAATTCGTCTCGGTAGTTTTCACGGAATCACCCTGCTTCTACTTCCGGACCTCACGAAACGATCATCACTTTGCGCTGCGAACGGCGAAAATGCCGGTCGGCAAGCCGTCGATGCTTTCGATGTTTTTGTCCTGCTGGTACTTCACGGCCGCATCACTGCTGCGGCTTTCCCAGTACTTGCGCAGCGTTTCGCGTTCCTCTAGTCGTTCGAACCGCGGCACGCCGTAGCCGCAAGAGGTCATCGCGGTCTCGATGTCGATCGCCATGATTTGCCGCACGCCAGGTTCCGAAGGGAACATCGCGAGGTACTCGTTCCACTTCTCGTCGCGCGGATGAATCGCGCGGCCCCGGCCATATAGCCGCATGATGCGCGCGGTCTTGTCGAAGGAGCAGAACATGATCGTGATGCGCCCGTTCTCCAACAGATGCGCAGCCGTCTCATTGCCGCTGCCGGTGAGGTCGAGATAGAGCACACGACTGTCGCTGACGACACGGAAGGTGTCCATACCCTTGGGCGACAGGTTGATGCGTCCCTCGTGCGGCGCGGTCGCCACGAAGAACACCTTCTGCTCGGCGATGAACTGTCTCATCTCGGACGTTATGCTCTTGTACCATTCGGACATAAACGCCTGCTCGCTCTTCCCGCTATCACCACACCGTAACTGCGCTCGGCGCTCCGGGCAATGTTGCTCCAATGGCACCGCCAGTGGTCTCGCCTGTTTGGCGTTGGCGGTGAAAATCCGAACGGCCGTAAGCAGATCGCGAAGTTGACAAGCTAATTCGTGAGCGGAGTTCCCCCGGCTCACGCCAGCCCGCACGCACCACCGACGCGATTCAGGACCGTAACGGCCGTGACTTCAGCTCACCCGTTCCAGCACGATCACCGGGATACGCCGGGTGGTCTTCTTTTGATACTCGTTAAAGATCGGGAGCAGATCGGCCTGTTGTTTGTACAACCGATCGCGCTCGGCCCCTGCTGTGACGGTGGCTCTCGCCTGATACTTTTCGCCGCCCAGTTCGACCGTTACCAGCGGATGGGCCACCAGGTTGTGATACCACGAGGGATTATGGAGAGCCCCCGCATAGGACGCGATCACCACAATCCGGTTGCCGTCCTTGCTGTACGCGAGCGGCAGCGTAATTGAGCGCCCGCTTTTGGCGCCGGTCATGGTCACCAGCAGGAGCGGTATGTTCTCCATTTGTCCGCCGACCTTGCCGCCGTTGGTGCGGAAATCCGTGATGACGCGTTGATTGAATTCCTTCATGTCCGGCATATTTGTTCTCCCTCTGAACGGCCGAGAGCGGACGACCACGGAAGTCTCACGGCCAGTCGCATAATCTCAACGTGCGATCGTTTTACCTCAAAATATCTGGTTAGCCGCGTGGGCAACCTTCGCTGACTCGGCGCCGCCATACGGCCGAAGTGACGCCAAGAATCAGATCGAAAGCTTGTACACGCGCCGGACGTTATCGCCGAGGACATCGCGCCGACGCTGCGGGTCGGCGATCTTGTTCCCGAACTCTTCCAGCTCCTCGATGTAATTTCCAGTGTGGTCGGGATGCGGAAAGTCGGTCGCCCAGAAGAAGCGATCGCTGCCGCAAAGATTGACCATCGCGGGCAACGACTTCTCGTCGGGATCGGCGGAGACCCAGACGTTGCGTCTGAAGTAGAAGCTGGGCTTTTCCTTGAGCGGCACCCCGCGCCCCATCACGCTGTCGTAGACCGCATCCATGCGGTCGAGCCAGTACTGCACCCAGCCGGCGCCGACTTCGAGAATCACGAGCTTGAGCCTGGGGAACTTGTCGAAGGTGCCGTACTGCATGAAGCTCGCGAGCGCGTGGCGAATCGCGTCGGACGCGGTCACGTTGAGGAACCACGACTGCTTGCGGACATATTCCTTGTCGTAGCGGCCCGGCCAGCACCATTGCGGTTCGAGCGAAACGTGAATGCCGAGAGGCACGTCGAGCTCCTGCGCTTTGGCGAAGAGGACATCGTGATCGTTGTGGCCGTGCGGTTTGCGGGTCGTGGTGAACTGCACGACCCATCCACCCTTGTGGCCGGCCTTGACGGCGCGTTCGAGTTCGGCGGCCGCTGCCGCGGGATCGCTCAGCGAGAGATGGGCCACCGGGATCAGGCGGCCGCCGCTGTCAGCAGACCAGTCGGTGACCCAGCGGTTATACGCCCGGCACATCGCCTGCGAGTAATCGACATCGTCGGTGTCGGTTTCCCAGGTGAGGTCGAGGCTGGGGTAAATGATGGCGGCGTCGAGTCCCTCTTTATCGAGACGTGTGAGACGGTCCTTGGCGTCGCAGGCTCCCAGCGGGACCTGGTCGCCGTATTTGATCCGCGGATTGAAATTTCCAGAGTTGCGCGAGACTTGACCCATCTGCGCGACGGCGCCGAAGTTACCGCCACGATTCACACGCGACGGCACACCGTTAACTTCAAGGTACTCGAGTCCATCCTTGTCTTCCTTCAAGCGGATGGCGTTGGCTCGGTATTTGGCCTCGCAGTACTGCTCCCAGCAGGTCGCTGATTCCAGGATGTGGCCGTCAGCGTCGACCGCGCCGGGATACTTTAGTTTATGGATGTTTTCCTCGGTCCGTGCCACTTTTCGTGCCTCGATTCAATTTGGATTTAGTAACCGGGCCAACTCACATAATTTTCGACTGCTGTCGGCAGGTTAAGGGTTAGCCGCGTAGGACCTTAGCATTAGCCGGAATTCAGTTTTGAAGCTCCAGTTGCAATTACCGTATAGGCTGGATGGCTTCCCGCTGCAAGTTCCGGCGACCGCCCCAGAGCGTGTGCCGCTTTTCCGGCGCGACGCTCACTGCCGCGCATGGCGCTCGCGTTACCATTGGTCTGTGTCGATAGGCGCCATCGAGCCATATTGGCTGATGCTTTAGGCAACAGTCGGCTTCGACGCCAACTTCCCCGGTCATAATTCAATGCGGACCGTTTAGTCCTCTCCCGTCACAGATTCAAATGCCACCAGAAATTCACTTAGGCGCGTCGTCGCCACCAAAGCACTCCGTAGTAATTCAGCGGCACGGATACTGCATAATTTGCGAGGGATGAGGAGGACTGCCGATGGATCAAGTTGCCTTCATCCGCGAGGTAGCCCGGCGCATGGCGTGTGACGAAGAGAGGGCGGATGCGCTTACATTCGCTGTATTGCAGGAGCTTAGCGAACGACTGACGCCTGACGAAGTGTCTCACGTCGCCGCGCAGATGCCGCTTGCGCTGCGGAAGTTATGGACCTCATTAGAACGTCCGAAGCGGTCGGTACGCCGGATTCATGCGGCCGAGTTCGTCGGCGAGGTGCGCAAGATTATGGGATTGCCCAGCGAGGCTGAGGCTCGACGCGCTGTGATGTCCGTATTTGCGACACTGCAGAAGCTGCTCGGCAGCCCGGACGGTCTTGAAGGAGAAGCTTGGGACGTTATGAGCCAGTTACCGAAGGACCTCAAGAAGATGTGGATCGAGGCAGCGCACGCGACCGAAGAATAAGCCTCGATATGACTTACGCGATTGGGCGACCGCATGATTTGGAAAACCATTGAAAAGCCGAAAGAGGGCTGGGCAGTCGTCCCGAATCTACTTGATTACGATCAGGTCCGAGCAGAATTTTCCTGGGAGGCGGCACGTCGCGAACTCGACGGTCTTCCCGGTGGACGTGGACTGAACATCACATATGAAGCCGTCGATCGGCACGCAGAGAAAGTATTGCGCGATCATTTGGCGCTGCGATGGCTGGGCAAGCGCGGCGAGATACGCGACTTCACCTATGCCGATCTTCGCGCGCTGACCAATCGCTTCGCCAATGTCCTCAAACACCTCGGCCTCAGCTCAGGCGAGCGGGTCTTCATGCTGACTGGGCGCATCCCCGAGCTTTACATCAGCGCTCTCGGAACACTCAAAAACCGCAACGTCTTCTGTCCGCTGTTCTCGGCGTTCGGCCCCGAACCGATTCGCCAGCGGATAAGTATCGGCGACGGACGTGTGCTCGTCACGACAGCCACACTTTACAAGCGCAAAATCGCCGAGTTGCGCTCCGCCCTACCCGGACTCAAACACGTGCTCTTGATCGGCACGCCCGAAGAAGTTCACGCCATTCCCGATACGAAGGACTTCCACCACCTGATGGAAGAGGTTGATGACCGCTTTGATATTCCGCTGACGGACCCGGAGGATCCTGCCTTGCTGCACTTCACCAGCGGCACAACCGGCAGGCCCAAGGGCGCGATGCACGTGCATCAGGCTGTAGTCGCCCATCACATGACGGGCCGCTACGCCCTCGACTTCCATCCGGGCGATATTTTCTGGTGCACCGCCGACCCGGGCTGGGTGACCGGCACCTCGTACGGAATCATCGCGCCGCTTACGCACGGGATAACCAGCATCATCGACGAGGCCGAGTTTGACGCCGAGCGATGGTACGGTTTGCTGGAGCAGCAAAAGGTCACTATCTGGTACACAGCGCCTACGGCCGTCCGCATGATGATGAAGGTCGGCACCGAAGTCATCCGCAAATTCGACCTTAGCAATTTGCGCTTTGTCGCCAGTGTCGGGGAACCGCTGAATCCGGAGGCCGTGGTCTGGGGGCAGGAAGCCTTCGGCCTGCCGATTCACGATAACTGGTGGCAAACCGAAACCGGCGGAATCATGATTGCAAACTACGCCGCCATGGAAATTCGTCCGGGTTCGATGGGTCGGCCGCTCCCGGGCATCGATGCGGCGATCGTCCGCCGGCGAAAGGATGGTACGGTCGAAACCGTCGATGCACCGGATGTGGAAGGCGAACTCGCGCTGCGCCCAGGGTGGCCCTCGATGTTTCGGGGATACCTCAATGAAGCTGAGCGTTATCGGGAATGCTTCGCTGACGGATGGTACCTCACGGGCGACCTCGCAAAGCGCGACCGTGACGGTTACTTCTGGTTTGTCGGACGCACCGGCGACGTTATTAAATCAGCCGGACATTTGATCGGCCCTTTCGAGGTCGAAAGCACTCTGATGGAACATCGGGCAGTGGCCGAAGCCGGCGTGATTGGCAAACCTGATCCGACGGCCGGCGAAGTCGTTAAAGCTTTCGTCGCTCTCAAACCCGGCTTTTCGGCGAGCGAGGACTTGCGTCTCGACCTGCTCGGATTCGCACGCAAGCGCCTGGGCGTCGCGGTCGCGCCAAGGGAGATCGATTTCGTCGCCAACGTGCCCAAGACGCGCAGCGGCAAAATCATGCGCCGATTGCTCAAGGCACGCGAACTCGGACTGCCGGAAGGCGACACGTCCACCTTGGAGAGCGAGTAATCGTGGTTCCTCAGGCGGACCCCGCACAGCCAACCCTCCAGCGCACTCATGCGCTTCACCTTTTAAGTGATATGGTGCGCGTTCGGCGCTTCGAGGAGAAATGTGCAGAACTTTACAGTGCATCGAAAATCCGAGGCTTCCTTCATCTGTGCATCGGCGAGGAGGCGGTTGCCGTCGGCGCAATCCAGGCGCTCACGCCCGACGATGCGATTGTTGCGACCTACCGCGAGCACGGCCACGCTCTGGTACGGGGAATCCCGGCGAAGGCGATCATGGCGGAGATGTACGGCAAGCAGGACGGATGCAGTCGTGGGCGTGGCGGTTCGATGCATATCTTCGACGCTGCGACCCGATTTTACGGCGGCAATGCAATCGTCGGCGGTGGGCTGCCGATTGCGGTCGGACTCGCCCTCGCGGACAAACTGCAGGGCCGTTCGCGCGTAAATGCATGTTTTTTCGGCGATGGCGCGGTCGCCGAGGGCGAATTCCACGAATGCATGAACCTTGCGGCATTGTGGAAGTTGCCCGTGTTGTTTTGTTGTGAGAACAACCTTTATGCGATGGGCACCGCGCTCAAACGATCCGAATCGGAGACCGATCTCTGTCTAAAGGCCGGCAGCTACGAGATAGCCGCGTGGCCGGTCGATGGTATGGACGTCCTGGCGTGCGAAGAAGCGGCCCATCGCGCTGCCCTCGAGGTGCGCGCGGGCGGCGGTCCGTGCTTTCTCGAGTTTCGCACCTACCGCTTCCGCGCTCACTCGATGTACGACCCGCAACTTTACCGTGACAAGCAGGAAGTCGAGGAATGGAAGCTGCGCGATCCGATCGCGCTCTTCCAAACCCGCTTGCGTGAGCAGGAGCTCATCAACGACGACGACGTAAAACAGATCGAAGATGAAGTCGCTGCCGAGATTGCGCACGCAATCGAATTCGCCGAAGCCGGGACACTCGAGCCCATCGACGATTTGACGAAATTCGTCTATTCCGAGCGACAACGCTCGTGACTGCGGCAACGCAAACCATGCGCATCACTTATCGGGAAGCCATCCGGCAGGCGATTCGCGAGGCTCTGCAGCGCGATCCTCGCGTCTTCGTCATGGGCGAAGACGTCGGCAGGTATGGCGGCTGTTACGCGGTGACCAAGGGATTGCTGCAGGAATTCGGTCCGGAGCGGATTCGCGACACGCCCTTATCCGAATCGGCGTTCGTGGGGGCCGGGATCGGCGCCGCGTTGGGCGGGATGCGTCCGATCGTCGAAATCATGACGGTCAATTTCAGCCTGCTCGCGCTCGACCAGATAGTGAACAATGCCGCGACCATCCTTCACATGTCCGGCGGGCAATTCAACATTCCGATCGTCATCCGCATGACGACTGGCGCGGGCCGCCAACTCGCCGCGCAGCATTCGCACAGTTTCGATGGATGGTACGCCCACATCCCGGGCCTCAAGGTGCTCACGCCCGCAACGCTCGAGGATGCACGCGGGATGTTATGGACCGCGCTCGAGGATCCCGATCCTGTTCTGATTTTCGAGCACGGTACGCTCTACAACGTTGAGGGCGATTTGGCCGCGGACGCGGGCGCCGTCAACATCGGCCAAGCGGCCATTCGGCGTCCGGGCAAAGACGTCAGCCTAATCACATATGGCGGCACCCTCGGCAAATCGCTGCAAGCCGCTGAGCAATTGGCCGCCGACAAGATCGATGCGGAAGTCGTGGACTTGCGCACGCTCCGCCCGCTGGATACCGGTACCATCCTCGATTCGGTTGCGCGAACACATCGCGCGGTGATCATCGACGAAGGATGGCGCAGTGGCAGCATCTCGGCCGAGATCAGTGCGCGCATCATGGAGGGCGCGTTCTACGAACTCGATTTGCCGGTCGCGCGTCTCTGCAGCGCCGAAGTGCCGATGCCCTATGCGAAGCACATGGAAGAGGCCGCGCTGCCGCAAGTCGCGACGATCGTCGAAACCGTGCGCCGGATGATGGGCGGCAATGGCTGAATTCCGCATGCCTTCGCTCGGTGCCGATATGGAAGCCGGCACCGTCATCCAGTGGCTGATCAAGCCGGGTGACGCCGTAAAGCGCGGAGACATCATCGCGGTCGTCGATACTGAAAAAGCCGACATCGAGGTCGAAGTCTTTGAAGCCGGCGTCATTGAGAGCATCGTGGTGCCCGAAGGCCGGAAGGTTCCGGTCGGCGAGGTCCTCGCGCTGCTTCAGACCGAGGGCGCTCCCGTCGCACGGGCGCAGCCGCAAGTGACTGCTCCGCCGAAGATCGCACCCCCCGCGCCATCTCCGCCACCCTCGCCGCGGGTTGAGATGCCGCCGCGGGTTGAGATGCCGCCGCGGGTTGAGATGCCGCCGAAGAAGCCATCGATTCCCGCAGCGCATCGGCCGCGTGTCTCCCCCCTCGCTATGCGCGTCGCGTTAGACCTCGGCATGAATCTCTCGACCGTGAAGGGAACGGGTCCCGATGGCGCGATTACCAAAGCCGATGTGGAGCGTGCGGCCAAGGTTGCCGCTGCCCCCCCAGCGGTGACACCGCCGGCCCCGCCTGCGCCGGCTGTCGAAGCGACGAAGCTCGCCCGCACTGCGCGGCCCGCTGCGGGACTCGAAGAGCGTCAGGCCGCGATGCGCAGGGTAATCGCGTCGGCGATGGCGCGTTCCAAACGCGAAGTCCCGCATTACTATCTCGGCACGCATATCGACATGAGCCGTGCGATGACGTGGCTGCAGACGGAAAATCTCAAAAGGCCGGTAACCGAGCGGTTGCTCTATTCGGTTTTGCTGTTGAAGGCGGTTGCAATGGCCATTCATCAATTCCCCGAGATGAACGGCTTCTGGTCCGACGGCGCTTTCAAGCCCAGCATCGCAGTCCATCTCGGAGTAGCTATTTCTCTGCGCGGCGGCGGACTGATCGCTCCCGCACTTCATGACGTTGACAAAAAGACTCTTAGCGAAATCATGGCGAACCTTCGCGATCTCGTTAACCGTGTCCGCGCCGGAGTGCTGCGAAGTTCCGAAATCGCCGACGCAACTATCACCGTCACCAGCCTGGGTGAACAGGGAGTCGAGACCGTGTACGGTGTAATCTATGCGCCGCAGGTCGCGCTGATAGGCTTCGGCAATCTCGCCGAGAGGCCGTGGGCCGCCAACGGCATGGTGGGCGCGAGACCCGTGATCGCGGCGACGCTGTCCGCCGACCACCGAGTTAGTGACGGCCATCGCGGCGGGCGATTCCTCGCCACCCTAGATCGACTTTTGCAAGAGCCCGAAAAGCTGTGAACGAAGAAGAAATAAAGACCATCGTGGTGCAACAGTTGCGGCAGATTGCACCCGAGATCGACGTAAGTCAGATCGATTTCGCGATCGATCTGCGCGAACAGGTTGATTTCGATTCGATGGATATTCTCAACCTGGTGGTCGCGATACACGAGGCGACGGGCGTCGAGATTCCAGAGGCCGACTATCCGCAAATGGTGAGCCTGGACGGATGCATTAGATACCTGCGTTCCCGGTTAAAATAGCGGGAAGGAGCATCCCTTGATGATCGCTCGGTGCGGCATGTCGTCCTAACGATTCTTCGCCGCATGCTTGTGCAAAAGAATCACGGTGCTCGCTTGAGGTCCCTGCTCCCCCTCCTCTTCAACAAAACGGACTTCCGTGCCTATCTCCATCTTGTCGAAGCCTTCTTCCAATACGCTGTGAGGATGGAAATAGATCTCGCGCCCGTCCGGAGTTTCCAAAAATCCGTAATCAGGAAAGAGCTTGCTGACCCTGGCGCGAAGCTCGGGTTCATGGGCCTTTACGGCACCGCGCAGCTCGCGAGCATAGTCTTCCAATCGCCGCCGCGCGGCATCGAAGGCCTCGCGAATCGCTTGGGAAAGCTCTTCCTCCTCTTGGTGATCGGTCACCAACTCCGTGCCAGGCAGAGTGAGCCGGATGCGCACAACAAACGGGCCGCCCTTACGATGGTGGGTGATTGCCGGAGCCTCTACTGTGACCTCGCAGCCGCTGATCCGCGGGAAATAGGTTTCAAGCGCGGCGGCCTTTTCCCGGATCTCCGTATCGAACGCTGCGGATAATGCGAAGTCACGCGACGTGATTTTAAGTGGACGTTCCATGACAGCCTCAAGAAGCAAATAGCGCACCAATCCCTTCGCCGCGGATCGCAAACGTCGCGCGCCGCCCGTTCGCGAGCAGCATACGGCAATAAAATGGCGCGGCACTCGAGTGGTTAGCCTACTATTGGCCACCGTCCTATTCAAATTCGCGCAATCAGTTCGCCTAGCAGCTCGCCGGCATGAAGCCGCGAAATTACGTGTGCGAGTGTGGGGGCGAGGCTGATCACCTCGATCGGCAATTTAAGTTCGGACGAAATCTCCACGCTGTCGGTAACGAGCAGGCGCGCGATTGGCAACGCCGTCAATCGCTTCGCAGCCGAACCGACGAACAAACCATGAGTGGCCACGACCGTTGCGTTTGGAACCGCACCGGCACCGACAACGGCATTGACCGCGGCCTCGATGGTGCCGCCAGTGATGATTATATCGTCAACAATAACCGGCGTACGGCCTTGCACATCCCCGATTAGGCTGCGTGCCACAACCTCTTCAGCGCTAACGCGAACCTTCGCCACGATGGCTATGGGCAGCCTCAGCACCCGGGCATAGCGCTCGGTCATTTTGAGTGCTGCCATGTCGGCTGCGACGAGGACACTATCAGAAGGCAGCGGGGGGAGCGCGTCGCAGAACATACCGACGGCGCTCAAATGCTCCAACGCCATGCCGAAGGCACTTTCAATCGACGCCGTGTGCAGATCGACGGCCACTACGCGGCCGACGCCGGCCGTTCTTAGCACATCCGCGATTAAGCGAGCGCCGAGCGCCTGCTGCCCGCTAGCGCTGCGATCCTGCCGCGAGTAACCGAAATACGGGATTATGGCGGTCACATGATTAGCCCCGGAGCGCCGGCAAGCATCGGTCAGGAAAAGCAACTCCATTAGGTTTCGGTCTATCGGTGGTCCGGTGGACTGAATGAGGAACACGTCGCATGCTCGCACATTCTCCTGGATCTCTACGTGCAACTCCTCGTCAGGAGATCGCGCGATAAGCCGCCGTCCAAGTGGGATGCCCAGTCGGCTGGCGACTGCTGTGGCAAGCGGTACATTGCTCGAACCGGAGAGAATGGCTAAGTCCACAAGGCTTCCTCCCTATTAGACGCAGCCGCAATAAAAGTTCAGTTTCCGATAGTCTCATGATGCCTCGAACCGACCCTGGCGGCTCGGCGTGCAGTCGATAGTCCCACGTAGTTAGTGCATCGAGTATGCCGCAGATCTCTTCCCGGTCCGGGTATTTTTGTGGGCGGTTTAGAGGCATCGCTTGCTCGCTACTGACTCCTTCGGCACCAGTCCGCAGGCTTTGATAGATCGCTGCAATCGATCAAATGGGTCGCCTGCTGGCACGCGTAATGCTCCATGAATTCAAGTCACCAACCCTCGATGGGAGTCATCAATGAAGACTACACTTTCGGTAATCAAGGCCGATGTCGGCTCGATCGGAGGCCACGTCCGACCCAGCGCAAAACTCAAAGATGCGGTTGAGCAATACGTTCGGAATAATGGACATGGCTTGCTGTTGGATACCTACTTCGCCAGCACCGGTGATGACATTGCAATCCTGATGTCCCATCAGCAGGGAGTGGACAATCCAAAAATCCACGAGCTCGCCTGGAATGCGTTTATGGCGGGAACCGCCGTCGCCAAAGAACAGGGGCTGTACGGTGCAGGGCAGGATATGCTTAAGAATGCATTCTCCGGCAATGTTCGCGGCATGGGTCCGGCGTCATGCGAAATGGAATTCGAAGAACGACCGAATGAACCCTTTCTGTTCTTCGCCGCGGACAAGACCGATCCGGGCGCCTACAACCTGCCGCTTTACCTTGGCTTCGCGGATCCGATGTACTGTGCGGGCTTATTGCTCTCGCCGGCAATCGCTAAAGGTTACAGCTTTACCATCATGGACGTGAGCTACACCGAGGGTGACCGGATCATCGAACTGAAGGCACCGGAGGAGCTTTACGATATCGCGTGTTTGCTGAGGGACAACGAACGCTTCGTGGTCGAATCGGTTCACAGTCGCGCCACCAACGAAATAGCAGCTGTGGTTTCAACTTCGCGTCTGCACAACATCGCGGGCAAATACACCGGCAAAGACGATCCGGTCGCGCTGGTGCGCGCCCAAGGCTCCTTTCCGGCCACCGGTGAGATTTTGTCGCCGTATCGAATCGCGCATTACGTTGCAGGAACGATGCGTGGGAGCCATAACGGTCCGCTGATGCCAGTTAAGCTGAATTCCGGCGTTTCGTTCTTCGATGGGCCGCCGATTGTCAGTTGCGCAGGTTTTTGCGTCCACAACGGGAAGTTCACGGAAGTGGTCGATCTGTTCGATCATCCTTTCTGGGACTGGGTGCGCAACAACGCGGCGCAGAAGGCTGCCGAAATCCGTATGCAGGGATTTTCGGGCCCCGCGATGTTGCCATATTCGGAACTCGAATATGGCGGCGTGGTCGAAAAAATGAGCCAACTCGATAAGCGGTTTGCGGTTCGAAAGCAGACTGCTGCCGGAAATGGCCGCAAGAAAAAAGCAGCCTGATCGCCGCGGACGCGATCTTCCCGATACCGGGTTTCTTGATCGAGCGTCCTAAGGGCCGGGCTGTATTAGCGTCCGAGGGCTTTCGCGCCATTGCGGCCGCCAGCGCGACCGCAAAATCCAAAACAGCCGATCAATTCGATGGCAGTATGAGCGTCGAGTTCGGCTGCGCTCACGTGCTTTTTGCCGTTGCTCTCAATGCCGACGACCGCCGGCACCGCATGGTCGGCGAAGTGCACGGCCTCGATCATCATTACATCAGATCGTAGGCTTCGAATTTTGGCGCAGCCATTTCTTCATCAAAGCGGGTGGCAGACCATGGCCAACTTGCTGGGACACCATGCTTGTCAAGGTACCAACTTTTGCACCCAGTCGCCCAAATCGATTTCTTTGCTGCTTCGGCGCGCGCCTTTTCAAACGCCGCGGCCGCCGAATGGCGCGGACTAATTTCGTGACACTCCCCGGCACGGAGTTTGTCGAGCAATTGCATGATGTAATGGAGTTGCTGCTCGGCGATGCGGATGAGGGAGAAATTTCCCACGGGACCGTTGGGACCGTTCAACATGAAAAAATTAGGAAAGTCAGGGATCCCAATCGACAGATAGGCGACAGGGTGATCTTCCCACACCGTATCCAGATCGACACCACCACGCCCGCGCACCACCGCCGGCCGGATAAAGCGGTCGGCGCGAAAGCCTGTGGCGAGCACAAGAACATCCAATTCGTGCAGCACGCCGTCTTTAGTCCGGACCCCAGCAGGTTCAACAGCCTCGATTCCAGACACGATCAGTTCCGCGTTCGGATGCTGAATCGCCTCGTAGAAATCAGGCGAGAAAATGAGTCGCTTACACGCTGCGCGATAGTTGGGTCGGAGCTTTTCGCGTAATTCGGCATCGACGACGGTCTGTTCGAGGTTCGCCAGGCAGGCCGCTTCGATCTCCCGCATCTTCGGGGAATCGGCATCAATTACCGCAGAACTAAAAGTGTCAAAGAAGGCCTCGAGCTCTGCGCGTACCGCCTGGATCTTCCTGGGATCCTTTGCGAATCCGGCACGCTCGGCGGCGTCGTAGGGTCTGTTTTCCCCTTTGAACACCCACTGTGCCGTACGCTGAAACAACTTGAATTTCGCCACGCGGTTGACGAGCGCAGAGGTAATCTGGATCGCCGTCGACCCGGTGCCAATCACCCCGACACGCTTGCCGTCGAGCGGGACGCTGTGGTCCCATTCCGCGCTGTGAAAGCAGGCACCGCGAAAAGACGTCAGCCCTGGAAGGTCAGGCCGATTGGGATGATGCAATACACCGGTGGCGGCGATCACAACGTCAGCCTGGTCTGCTCGCCCACTCTTAGTGCGGATTTGCCAGCGCTCATTGATGAACTCACAGGAGGCGACCTCTTCCCCAAAACAGACCCTTTCCACGACCCCGTACTTCTTGGCGACGTTCTCAAAATAAGCTCGGATCTCGGGGCCTGGTGCGGAAACTTGGCTCCAGTTCGGATTCGGCTCAAACGAATAGGTGTAGAGATGCGCCGGCACGTCGCAGGCGAGCCCTGGATAGGTATTCGCGCGCCACGTACCGCCAAGCGTCCCAGCTTTTTCGTAAATGATGAAATCTGTATAGCCAGCTTCGCGCAATTTAATGGCAGAGAGAATTCCAGCCATGCCACCGCCAATAATAACAATGCGGAGGTCTCGCTTATCTTGAGCCTGATTCGTCATTTTGTGCTTCCTCTCTCCCGGTTTCAGGTCCGCTGCTAGCGCTGCAAATTCAGGGCCGCAATTTATTTCGCCTTTCCCGCTTATGCAGATTCTGTAGTGAGCCGGATTGCCTTGTCGCTGGCTCTTTTCGTCACAGCAACTTGATTCCGTTCGCTACACACACTGCGCAAGGAGATGCTTGTCGCTACCGAAAACCACGTCTGGGATGACGAAGTGCGACAACGCTGCCAGCGGTAGGCGCGATATTCGTGCGAAGAGCAGCAGCTTGATCAGAGGCACGACCTCGGAATTATGGGGAGCAGGAGGTGCGAGGCCATCTCGGCCTGATGAAATACCGTCTGACGTGCGGGTATTCCTTTCGCGCCCTCACCAAAGGGCTCGCCGGTATTGAGGTTGCGGTCGAAGCGCGGGAAGTTGCTGGAGCTGATTTCGAGCCGCACGCTGTGGCCAGGCAGGAAGACATTGCTGATCGCCCATAAATCGATCGTGAACAGATACGGCTTGCCGGCCTCCATCATCCGCGGGGCACTCGCGGACTCTCGATAGCGGGCGCGAATGATGCCGTCGAGAAGATTCTGGGCGTACCCGTTCGGATGTACGTCCACGAGCTTTGCGGTGAAGTCGGTATCGACCGCCGAAGACGCTGCCCAGAGGGCAACAGTCACAGGTCCGGTAATTTCAAGCGGCTGATCCAGCGGAGCGGACGTATAGACCAGTACATCCGGCCGCTCTTCCACTGGCCGTTGATCCTGCACACCGATATCGATAGCCAGATTGTTGCCCCCCAGGGATGGAACCGGATTATTAGGATCGTAGATGTAGGTATCGGCCTGTTCCAGGTTCGGCGGCACGGTGGAGAGCGCGCCGTCGCCACTTAGTGCATTGGCGCCCTTCTGGCTGTGGAGGTAATAGGGGACCTGTCGCAGATTGGGCGGTGGCCAGTCGGACAGCTCTTGCCAACGGTTCTCGCCGAGAGTGAAAATCGTAACGGGCGATTCGTCCATGGTTCCGTTGTCGATATCCTTGAGCCAGTAATCGAACCACCGCAACAAGGTCTCGTTAAGGTCAATCAGAGCGGCTGGTCCGAAATCGATATCGCCAGTGCCGCGGGAGCTGGGCACGTGATACGGGAGCAAATGGCCCCAAGGCCCAATTATCAGTCGCTGCCCGTCGCGCGCTTTCTGGTACTTACTCTTGCCTCTGATGCTGCAATAGGCGCTCGTGCCGCCTTCTCCAAAAATGTCATACCATGAAGTAACGTGCAGCATCGGCACGCTGACGCTCGCGGCGTGCCGGTTTACGTTTGCGCGGTACCAGTACTCACCGTCGTCGGCATGCGCGATGTGATCGGCGAAATACGGGGCGGTCTCCTTCAGAATCTCACCCCAGTCCTTGATGGGAAGGTGGCGATACCATTTTTCGGTGAGCGGAGTGAAGGCGTTCAAGCCGAACCGGGTTTCTCGAATAATGGGAAACTCGCCGCCTTCGACATACTCCCGGGCCTTATCGAAGAGATCATTGCGCTTTGCCCGCTTCAGGGTGTTAAGCCCCTTGAAGAGGGCATAAGGGACCATCCAGCCCCACATGGAAGCGCCGCCGGTATGGTAGATCCAGCTCGCGTGGTAGTCGGAGGACGCCGAGACGGGAGCCATCGCCTGCAGCGACGGCGGCATCGGATCGTTACATGCGATCATGTACTGCGTGAGACCGAGGTAAGACTGGCCCGTGGTGCCGACACGGCCATTGGACCAAGGCAGCCGTGCAGCCCATTCGACCGCGTCATAGCCGTCGGCAATTTCCTGGAAGATCGTGTCGTACTCGCCCTCTGATTCGAAACGGCCGCGACAGTCCTGTGTAATCGAGACATAGCCATACCGGGCGAAGAGGTACGTGGGACCATTGGGGTCGTCGTTCCCCTTCTTATTGTATGGCGTTCGACTGAGCAGGACCGGAAAACGTCCGGGTGCATCCGGACGGACCACATCCGCAAAGAGTGTGATGCCGTCCCGAGTTTTCATCGGAACACTTTTTTCGATTGCAACTTTATATGTTTTGCGCGCTTGAACGATCACGTGGTGGTCTCCAGAAGAGCAACATTATAATTGCGCCGTACCGCATTCAGCAGGAACGGCGGCAGTCCCGCTGAGTCGTCAAGGCAAGCCGTCAGGCCTCGCCCGTCCGCAGTTGACGGTTCCTCAAATGAATCATGCCGTCAAGCAAAAGGTCGAACGATCCCGAAGGAATTTTCGGCAGGGACAGCAGCTGAAGCCTTAAAATGCGGCATGCCGCGGCTTTTTCAGGGCAAGCACCAGCAGCAAAGCGGCCAGATTCAGAATCGCGCTCAGGACGAACGCGCCGTCATAGCTCTTGGTCGCATCGTACATATAGCCGGCGATGAGCGGACCAAACGCCGCCGGAGAGCCGGCCAAGGCAAACATGAAGCCGACAATAGCGCCGATCGCAATGCGACCGAAAAAGTCGCCGATGAGGGCCGGAAACAAGGCGGTGACTCCGCCGTAGGAAAATCCAAAGACGGCGGCAGCAGAATACAAGAGCCCAAGACCGGTACTGATTGTGAAGCCGAGAAATGACAGCGCTTGCAGGAACAAACACAGGCCAAGCGTGGGTACCCGACCCAAACGATCGGAGATCGTACCGATCGCAAGCCGTCCAGCGAATCCCGCGAAACCGATAACGCTGATCGTCATCGCGGCAAGGAAATGAGAAATGCCGAGATCAACCGCGAATGGGACGATATGAACCATCGGCATGAACACAACCAGCCATGTCAAGGTAAAGATGGCGTTCAGAAGCCAAAATGCGGAGGTGTGCTTGGCCTCGCTCAAGGTCCAGTTCTCGGTGACCGGAATGTCTTCGGTAACGGCGCTTGAATGCGGTTCCTTCGGCGCCAGCCCGTCGGGATGTAAGCCGATCTTTTCGGGATCGCGCACGATGAACGTTGCGCACGAGCAAATGCCGATGACAGCCAGCGAACCGAGAATCAGGTACGCACGGCGCCAGCCGTAAGACGAAATGAACATAGTCGCAAGCGGCGGAAAGATGAACATGCCAAAACTCGCGCCGCTTGAGGTGATGCTGAGTGCTAGTCCGCGCTTGAGGGTGAACCAACGCACAACCGTTGCATTACAGGGAACATAGGCCGCACTCATGCCTGACGCGGCTACGACACCGAGTACTACGTAGAGCTGCCACAACGCGTGGACCCCACTCATGAGCATTACGCCGGTGCCAAGGAGACCGCCTCCGACCGTGAGCACGATACGCGGCCCCAAACGATCGGTCAGGCGTCCGCTTACAATACCCAATGCGCTATAGACGAAAACGTACATCGAATACGGCAGAGAAAGGCTGCCGCGATTCCAGCCAGTATCGGCGGATATAAACGGCATGAACACCCCGAAGGTAAACTGGATGCCGTAGGCAATGCACAATATTGTGAACGCGCATGCGACCACCACCCAGCCATAGAAGAATCCTTGTCGTGGTGTGATGACTTGGGCGATAGCCGGGGCTTCATTGCCCGCCGATGGTAAGTTGCTCAAATCGGTGTCACTCGCAGCGATGGTTGAGTCCGGTACGATGCGCCCTTATCAATGCGATCACGGATCTGCAGATCGGTGTTGTCCGTGAGGTATGAGCAAAAATAACGGCGGGCGGAAGCACGATGTCCTTCCGCCCGCACGTTGTGATCTCGCGGCCGAAGTAGTGACTAAGCTGTAGCAGCAAGGGGACCGCGAATGAGTTTACCCGGCAGCGCGCCGGTATGCTCGTTGTTGCGCATCAGTACCTCGCCGTTGACGATCGTCGCCTTGATACCGACCGACTTCTGCTTGAGGCGGCGGGCGCCGGCGGGCAGATCGTACTCGAGCGTGGGCATCGTCGGTGAAATCGTCTCCGGATCGAAGATCGCAAGGTCAGCGAAGTTGCCCTCACGAATCATCCCGCGCCCCTGCAAGCCCCAGAAGGAAGCCAGCTCGAAAGTGATCTTACGGATCGCGTACTCAAGGGTCAGCGCCTGGCGCTCGCGCACCCAGTAGCCCAGCAGATGGGTCTGAATCGATGAGTCCATAATCTGCGACACATGCGCGCCGGAATCCGAGAAGGTCACGACTGAGCGCGGATGCCGCATCATGCCAAGCACAATGTCCTGGTCCTCGTTGACAATTGGCTGGATGAAAAACTGCTTCAGATGTTTTTCCAACGCGAGATCGATGAGCACCTCGAGCGGGTCTTTGTTCGCTTCCTTCGCGATCTGGGCGATGGATCGATAGGGCGGTAATGGCTTGTCGAGTAGAAAGAGGTAATCAAAATTGGGCTTGCGCGCCTCGGCGCCGATCGCGCGATCCGGCTTCGTCATGTACTCGCGGGCGGCTTCGAGCAACGCCCGGCGCGAGTCGGGATTGCGCAGCGCGGCCTCCTGCTCCGCGAGCGGTAGCTTGCGCATCTCGGACCAGACCGGCGTCTTGTCGAATGGCATCGCGGTCTCGAACGAGAGCAGCGAGCTGATCCAGCGGCTGGTCCCTTGCGCGAGCATCCTACCGCCCGCGGCGACGGTCTCGTCGATCATCTGAAAATACGGACGCCAAGTGTGCGGCGCTTTGCGCATCGATACGACGCCGAAGGTGGTCGGCACTCGGGTTTCGAGCGCGAGGCGCTGCAGGCGGCCCATGAAGTCGCGCATGCGCTCAGGGTCGCGCTCGATATCCTCCTGGGCGAGCTCGAAAACTCCAGCGCCAAGATCGCCCATCACGCCCACCAGCTCACTGACTTCATTCCAGTTGGCCAGACGGCTAGCGACCGGGCGGCTATCGGGCGTCTCATGATTGCGGTTGCGCGATGTACTGAAGCCCGCGGCGCCCGCTTTGATCGCGGCGCGCAACTCGCGCTTCATCGCGGCCAGGTCTTCCGAGGTCGCCTCGTCGGAGAAGGCCCGCTCGCCCATCACGTAGGTGCGCAGCGCCGAATGGCCCATATAGGCGGTATAGTTGATCCCTTTGGGGAGCCGGTCGACGGCGTCTAGATATTGCGGGAAGGTGTCCCACGACCATTTGATGCCGGCTTCCATCGCCTTGGGCGAGATGTCTTCGGCGCGCTCAAGGTTGCGGATCACACGCGCTTTGTCCTTCTCGGCGCAGGGGGCGAGCGAGAAGCCGCAGTTGCCCATCACGACGGTAGTGACGCCGTGCCAGCACGAACATGTGCCGAGCGCGTCCCAGAAGATCTGCGCGTCCATGTGGGTATGGCCATCGATGAAGCCGGGCGAAACAATGTGCCCTTCGGCGTCGATGACCTCTTTCGCCGAGTCGTTGATTTTTCCGATAGCGGCGATCCGCCCTTGCGCGATTGCGACGTCGGCGCGATAACGCGGCAGCCCGGAGCCATCTACCACGGTGCCGTTACGAATGATCAGATCGTATGACATGTTTCCTCCCGGGGTCGGGAACGACGCCCCAACGAGCGTCGAGCTTCCCGCCGCTTGATTTGTGCGTTTCTCGTATCGATCTTATCCGAGATTTTCGCGCGAAAGTAAAAGCTACCCGAACAGCCTCCGGTCGGTCACTTCTCGCCCGGCCTGACGGTGCTTGCCCCACGCGCGCTCATTTTTTGGCGCCGGGCAGATAATCGTCGAGCGGGACGCCGAGGCTGTTCAGCGCCCACGACACCAGGTTGTACTGGCCGACCGTAAACACCGCGTCCATCATCTGCTCCGTGTTGTAGCCCTCGGAGAGCGTTTTCCAGGTTTCGTCGGAGACCACGGAATTCTCGAACAGGTCGTCAGCGGCTTGAATCAGCGCGGCGTCGCGTTTATTCCATCCGGCCTTCGGCCCTTTGCCGATTCGATCGATTTCATCATCGGTGAGACCCACCGCTTTCGCGATCCGAACGTGTTGCTCAAATTCGTACGGCGCCTGGTTGAGCCATCCGATCCGCAGAATCAAGATCTCGCGCTCGCGCGGGGCTAAAGTCTGCTGGTCGGAGAGTATGTAGTTGGCGAACTTCGACCACGCGCGCGCAAGCTTGGGATGCTGCATCAGCACTCTGAAAATATTGACAACCTTGCCGTTGACCTGGGCGCGTTCGCCCAGTTCCCGGTCCTCGGCGCTGAGCGTCGAAAAATCGCGGAAGGGTACTCGCTGTTTTCGCTCGACCATGAGATTTCCTCCAATTTCTGATGCGCCCGCGGGCGCGGTGTGCGATCGGTCTTATGCATGGTTTTACGCGTGCCGGGTTCCAACGCGCAATCGCGACCTCCGCTACAAATCGACGGGGGGGGGCGAAGATTCCGGCCGCGGAAGAATCAAAAGCCGCGGATGCCCTTCGGCTCGACCAGAACCACGCGGACCAGCCCGGCCGCAGCGGGCGCGTGCAGCAGCGTGAACGCCACCAATGCGAATGCGATCGTGCACAAGGTTCGATGACCTCATCGCCAACGAGGAACTGCGCCTATTGCCCGCCGCTGAGGAGACTGTTGTTCAGTGAGGCGAGGGTCGCGGTTGCTGCGGAAACCGTACGGTCTTGATAGTATCGGCCATGGCCCAAAACAGCCGTCATAAAATACTCATCATTGGTGGTGGAACTGCCGGGCTCACTGTTGCGGCGCGGCTCAGACGCGCGGGTGAATCCGATGTCGCGATAATCGAACCGTCGGAGAAGCATTTCTATCAGCCGCTGTGGACGCTGGTCGGCGCGGGTGCGGTCCGCAGAGAGGCGACCGCGCGCTCGGAGAGCGATTACATCGCGCCGGGAGTGACATGGATCAAGGACTGGGCGTGTGAAATCTCTCCCGAGTCCAAATATGTCGCGACTCGTTCGGGTGCGCGCATCTCGTACGATTTCCTGATCGTCGCGCCGGGTCTCGAACTCAACTGGGAAGCCATTGCGGGCCTGCGCGAGGCGATCGGGAATGGTTCGGTATCAACCAACTATACCTACGAAAATGCCCCGCAAACCTGGGACCTGATTCGCAACTTCAAGGGCGGCACCGCGCTGTTCCATATGCCGGGGACGCCGATAAAATGCCCAGGCGCGCCGCAGAAAATCATGTACCTCGCGGCGGATCATTTTCGCAGGAACAAGATCTCCGCCAACGTCATCTACGGATCGGCCACTCCCTCGATTTATGGAGTCAAGGAGTACGCCGCGGTCCTCGACACGGTGGTCGGGCGCTATGGGATTGACGCACGGTTCAGTCATGACCTGGTGGAAATTCGACCGGATAAAAGAGAAGCGGTCTTCGTGCAGAAGGACGATCCCGCCAAGGCACGGGTCACGATCGGGTACGACATCCTGCACGTTGCGCCGCCGCAGATCGCGCCGGAATTCATCCGCAACAGCGCGCTGCCCGCGCAAGAACAGCCCGGACTCGGTTGGGTCGAGGTCGATCAATATACGCTTCAACACAAGCGTTATCCGAATGTATTTGCTTTGGGAGATGTCGCGAGTTCGCCCAACGCCAAGACTGGCGCGGCGGCACTCAAGCAGGCCCCGGTCGTCGTTAGCAATCTGCTCGCGGTGATGCGCGGTGCGTTGCCAATCGCGAAATACAACGGCTATGTCGCGTGTCCCATCACGACCGCGTACGGAAAGCTGCTGCTCTGCGAATTCGATTACACCGGCAAGCCGACTCCGACCATCCCCTTCATCAATACCGTCGCGGAGCGCTATGACACCTGGCTTTTGAAGCGCTACGGGTTGCCGTGGCTGTATTGGAACCTGATGCTGCGCGGCCGTGACGTGCCATTTCTGGGCGCGCGCGCTATCCGCAAGGCGGACGCAGCGAGGCGCGCGGAACAAGATGCGGCGGGTGGCGCTATGCCTACTGAAAACTCCGAAGTGGTGAAAAATCCCTAGTTTTGAGATCTACGCCATCGCTTACGACGGGTGTCCGCCATCGATCTACCCATGAGGGGTGTCGAGTCAAATCCGAGGCTCTGGGATGTCGAGTGTAGCCAACGAATACATGGGGACAGTAGACCAAGTCTCATCGGCGATTTCGCTGATGCTTTAGGTGACAGTAGGACTTGGTCTGCGGTGCTCAGGAGTGGCAATCGCCTTGGGCTAAAGCCGGGCTCGAAACTTGCTGGACAACAGATATTGGTGCGAATCTGACTCCAGGATTATGGAAATCTCGGGTAAGGAGGCTGCGTTATGAGCAAATGGAAGAAGGTCCTTTCGGGAATTATCGCTTTGATTATCGTTCTAGGTGTGGCCATGCCGATGAGGGCGTTCGCGGAGGATGCGGATTATCATCATCGCGGCCACCATCCTGAATACGGTGCCCGTGATCAAGACTACAGGCGTTACGACCATGCTTGGCGTTGGCACTGGAATCAAGACCATTACAGTGGATACATTCCGGCCAATGGTGAAGGGATGTTAAATCCGCGCAACCCGAACCTCTACTGGGCTTGCGATTCCGAAGGTCATCATTGCCATTGGGCGCCACGCTATTAACGTACCGCGTTACGAGCGCAGAACTTAAGCTTCGAATCAGCGATTGGTGCGGATGAATGCGGAAGTGCTCAGCCTATTGAGCAGGGCACTTCCCGCATCCGCAAGTGTCATCTTGCTTGAAGTAGCACGGCACAACGGGATTGGGCACGACGTGCAAGCCGGAAGGCGCGCGCCGAAGCGACGCGCGAGCGCAAGCCGAAGGCGGATAGCGGATGCAGGCGTTGAGCCGACGAGAACGAAAAGCTTTCCGAGGCCTGAGCCCTCCGTCACCACGTCAAGAACATGATCGCAACGGTTACTGCCATGACCAAGGTGGAGAGCCAGCCTACCACCCAAAGAGCTCGCGGCAGTGTGAATGCGCCCATAACCTTTGGCCGCATTGTCATGATCATCATGACGACCATCAAGGGAACGGCGACGACGCCGTTCAGCACCGCGCTCCAGAACAGTGCCTTAATCGGATCGAGGTCGATAAAGTTGATGAAGATGCCGATCAGCGTTGCCACGGCGATCGTCCCATAGAAGGCTTTCGCGTCGAGCGGCTGTCGCGCCAAGCCTGTCGACCAGTCGAGGGCCTCGCCGAGGGCATACGCGGCAGATCCCGCAAGGACAGGGATGGCAAGCATACCGGTACCGATGATGCCCGCGGCGAACACTGCAAAGGTGAAGATTCCCGCGATCGGCCGCAGGGCCTCGGCCGCCTGGGACGATGTCTGTATATCGGTGATGCCATGGACGTTCAGCGTCGCCGCGGTGGTAACAATGATGAAGAGGCTGATTAGATTTGAGAAACCCATCCCCACGTAAGTGTCGAGCCTGATGCGGTGCATCTCGCCCGGCGCCTGCTTTGGGGCCAGCATCAGCGGCTGCGCGCCGGGCTCCGTGCGCTCATCTTCGGCCTCCTCTGAAGCCTGCCAGAAGAACAGATAAGGACTGATCGTCGTCCCCAGTACGGCCACGATCGCAACGACGTAGTCCTTCTTCCACGAGAAACTCGGCACCAGGGTATCGTAGGCGACCTGACTCCACGGCACCTTCACCACCAGCACGGTGGCGACATACGCGAACAGCGACAGTGTTCCCCATTTCAGGATCGAGACGTAGCGCTCGTAGCGGGAGAAGATCTCAAGGCCTGCGCAAAGGACTGCGAACAGGACAACGTAGAGATGCGCCGAGCCGCCGACCAGCAGAAACAATGCATCGCCCATCCCCCCGAGATCGGCGCCGAGATTGATGATATTGGCTACCAGCAGCAGCCCGACGATCACGCGCAATACCCATGCCGGGTAGTGCATACGGATATTGCCGGCGATCCCATGCCCGGTAACCCGGCCGATGCGCGCGCTGATCTCTTGAATGGCCGCCATCAATGGATAGCTGAACAGCATGACCCACGTCATGCTGTAACCGAATTGGGCGCCGACCTGCGAATAGGTGGCGATGCCGCTTGGATCGTCGTCGGAGGCGCCGGTGATCAGGCCCGGGCCGAGGAAGGCGAGAAGCCCCCGCTGTGGCGCGCCACGTGGTGTCCGGTGACGCGCGATCCTCGCCGCAAGCGGCGCGGCGGGGTTGGTTCCACGGTAAGCAATATCGCTGCTGGCCATTCAAATTCACTCAAATTCGAAACAGCATAACGTTCAGCCGCGTTTGGCCCTCTGCGCGCTCGGCGGATGCCCCGGACGACGAATTCAATAATGAGCGGCACGGAAAGCGAGACGGCTCGAAGACGCGCATACTTTATGCCTATTCCGTCCACACTACGATGCGGAAAGCGACGGCACTTCCCCAGAGCTAATCCGGGATCGAGGAGTGGACACCTCATCGAGCGCTTAACGTCGGCCTGGATTGACGATGTCAGTTAAGGCAACGACCCACATGAGCGGTTTCCCATTGCAATTGCACCTTGCTATTGAAGGGCGAGCGCGGAAGAGCATGGAGAGGTCGGAGTGAATGTAAATCGCGCGATCAATATCGGTGACTTGCAAAAAATGGCGAAGCGGCGGCTGCCGCGTATGGTCTACGATTTTATCGAGGGCGGGGTCGAGGATGAACTGGGCATAGCGCGCAATGAGGCATCCTTCGATCGCGAAAGGCTGGTCCCTCGCTATCTGGTCGACGTTTCGCAGCGCGATCAATCCTGTGATCTATTTGACCGCAAATACGCGAGCCCGTTTGGCGTATCGGCGACCGGTCTGGCCGCGCTCTATCGCCCCGGCGCAGACCTGATGCTGGCGGAGGCGGCCGCCGCAGCGAACATCCCGTTTATGATGTCCGGATTGAGCACTGCCTCGATCGAGGCGGCCGCCAAGGTCGCGCCCGCTCACTCCTGGTATCAACTGTATGTCGCACGCGATCGTGAGATCACGCTGGACCTGATCCGGCGCGTGCGCGACGCCGGGTTTGGCACGCTGGTCCTCACGGTGGACGTGCCGGTATCGTCGAAGCGCGAGCGGAACCTGCGCAACGGCTTTGCGCTGCCGCCGAAGCTCACGGCGGCGACCATGCTGGATGCTCTGACGCATCCAGGATGGATCGCGGGCTATCTGCGTCACGGTATGCCGCGTTTCGAAAACTGGGCGCCGTATGCGCGAGCGAACTCGACCACTGCACAGATCAATGCCTTCGCCGCAAAGCAGGCGCCGGCCAGCAGCGTGACGTGGGAGCATCTCGAAGAGTTTCGCCAGCTCTGGCCGAGGCATTTGGTGGTCAAAGGCATTTTGCATCGTGACGACGCAATTCGCGCGGCACAAATCGGCGTCGACGGCATCATCGTGTCGAATCACGGAGGGCGGCAGCTTGATCAGGCACCGGCGCCGCTCGAGGTTCTGCCGGGCATCCGCGAGGCAGTGGGCGACAAGGTGACGCTGATCGTCGACGGCGGCGTGCGGCGTGGCGCCGATATCATCATGGCGCTATGCCACGGCGCGCGCTTCGTAATGGTCGGGCGCGCGACACTCTATGGCACGGTGGCCGGCGGCATCGAAGGTGCGCGCAAAGCAATCGCGATCCTGCGCGAAGAAATCGATCTGGTGCTGGGACAGATCGGCTGCCCGAAGGTCGCGGAACTCGACCAGAGCTTCCTGATGAGGGCACCGTGAGAAATGGTGCAGGCGCTAGTGTCCGACGGGGAAAGAAGTTGTTGAGGAACGCAAAACTATTATTTTCACTGAAACCTCGTGAGGTTTCAGACTTCCCGTTATCATTGTTCGACGTTGCTCGGAGAGGCGGCCAAGCCCTGCGTTTTTCCAGATAGTTCTCGATGACGGGAGCAGTGAGATCTCGGCGACGAAACTCAATCCGCACGCGATGTGAATGGAAGGAAGATAATTTCCATGGCGAAAATTCTCGAGGGCATCCGCGTATTCGACCTGACGATCGCGGCCGTCGGACCATGGGCAACGAAGCTGCTAGGCGCACTCGGCGCCGACGTGATCAAGGTCGAAGCGCCGGGCGGCGACCGCCTCTCGCACGCGGTGCCGCCGACGATCAAGGGAAGCTCGGTGCTCTACATTTCCGCGAATCATAACAAGCGGATGATCGAGCTCGACCTCAAGAAGGAAGCCGACCGTGCAATCGCGCTTAAGATCATCGAGCAGAGCGACGTGTTCGTGCAGAACATGCGACCGGGCGCGGTGGAGCGGCTCGGACTCGGCTACGACGTCGTCGCACAGGTTAATCCGCGGATGATTTATGTCGCGGCATCCGCCTATGGACGCATCGGGCCGATGGCGGGTGAGGCCGGGATCGATCCGACCGTGCAGGCATTTTGCGGTTGGTGCGGCATCACCGGGCCTGAGCATGGACGCGGCGAAATGTTCCGTCATCTCGCACATCTCGACCTGACGACCGCGACCACGATCACGCAGTCCGTGCTGCAGGCACTCATCGCGCGCGAGCGGACCGGCCGCGGCCAACTAATCGAAATCGAAATGCTGACGGCGGCAATGGCACTGCAGACGACGCGTCTGGCCGAATATTTCGCGACCGGCGAACAGCCGGCCCCGCTCGGCAGTGCCGCGGCCACGACCGCGCCGCATCAGGCGTTTGAGTGCGAGGATAGGAGATACATCGCCATTGGCGTTGAGCGCGACGAACAATGGTCCGGCTGCTGCGAGGCGCTCAAGCTCGCCGAGCTGATTTCCGATCCGCGCTTCGAGACGAATTCGCTAAGGGTCAAGCATCGCGCCGAGTTGATTCCGATCCTGGCGGAGCGCCTCAAGACGAAACCGGCGGCATGGTGGACGATGCGCCTGAACAACGAGCGCGTACCCAACGGGCCTTTCCTCACGTTCGAGGAGTTACGGCGCCATCCACAGGTCCTCGCAAACGGCCATATCGTCGAAATCGATACGCCGCATTGGGGCCGAATGTATGTCGATGGCCTGCCATGGAAGTTCGAGCGCGCACCGGCGGGTCCGATTCGCGCAGGTGGCAAGCCGGGAGAGCATACGGCTGAGTTGCTTACGGAGCTCGGGATCGTCGACGACCGTCGCGCCGGGGTGTCGAAATGACTCGCGCGGGAAGTCTCGACGGCATTCGCGTCATTGACCTTACGCAGGGTCTCTGTGGCCCCTTTTGCACGATGCAGCTCGGCGACGCCGGTGCCGAGGTCATCAAGATCGAGCCGCCCGCGGGCGATTTCGCGCGCCGAATGGGTCCGCCCTTCGTCGGGGACGAGAGCGCGGTTTTCCTCAGCCTCAATCGCAACAAGAAGAGCGTCGTGCTTGACCTCGAGACCTCGTTGGGCCGCCAAGCAACCGCGCTATTGGCGTGTGACGCCGATGTGATCGTCGAAGATTTGGGGCCCGGTGCGGCCGAAAAACTCGGCCTCGGTTATGCTCAGCTCCACGGCGCAAATAATAAGTTGGTTTGTTGCTCGATAACCCCGTTCGGCGAGAACGGTCCACTGCGTGATAGGCCGGGTTCCGAGCTGGTTGTGCAGGCGATGGCGGAATACACCGCGTCGCTTGGCCGAATCGGTGATCCGCCGATCCGCGTCGGCGCTGACATCGCGAGTCTCAACACTGGAATTTTCGCCGCGCAAGCGATTCTCGCAGCGCTGTTTGATCGGCTAAGAACCGGAGAAGGCCAACGCGTCGCGGTGAGTGAGTTCGGCTCGTTGCTGCATTTGCGGGGGATCATGTGGCACTCGATGAGCGATCCCGACGACTGGTATGGCTTCCATCTCGACCATTACACCAAGCCTCCTGATTCTGGCTATCAAGCGAAAAACGGGCCGCTCTACTTCATTCTGCGGCGCGGCAGCAATGAAGACTGGGATCGGTTGGTGATGGAACTCGGGATGGAGGAGGTACTCGCCGACCGGCGCTTCGCCGATTACGGACGTGCGGCGACCAGTATCGGGCGTTACGCCACCGAGGTGAAACCAATCTGGGAAAAGGCGTTCCGGAATCGCACTCGCGAGGAGATAATCGATCTTGTAAAGAGTGTCGGCGGCGATGCCGTGCCGATCATGGACTACCCGTCGCTGTTGGTCCATCCACAGGTGGCTGCGCTCGAAGCGATCTCGGAAATCGATCACCCAACCGCCGGCCGCTTCAAAACAGTGCGCCCGGTCGCACGATTTTCCGAAACGCCCGATTCCATTCGCCTCGCGCCGCCTATGCTGGGCCAGCATACCGAGGAGATCCTGCGGGCGGCGGGCCTCGGCTCCCTCTAGTTCATTTCGCGGGCGTTTCAGGTGCGCAGGCCAGCGGGCAGAAATGCCCGTATCCTCGGCGATCGAAAAGGCATAACGTAAGACGGTAATTTCTGGATTTACTTCCACCTGGAACCGGGAATAAGCCCGGATTTTCCGTTTGAGAGCTTCCCGGCAAACATCTACCCCCGAGCCACCCGTTGCTCGCTCTCGGCGCGTGCACCGAGCCGAGAGAACCATTTGAAGTATTCAATTCTTCGCGCGCTTAGACGGCCACCTGACGTAGCGGGAGACGCCGAGGAGCCGATTCGCGCGGAATTGTTCAGCATCGAGCGGCTCGAGCAGCATGGGGAGAGCCTCGCGGCGGCTCAACGTATCGCGGCGCGGCCGGGAACCAATCGACGGCTGACGAAACGGCTGAGCGACAATGGCCGGGTGCTGTTGGAAGCGTATCGTGCGATCGCGGCGTCGATTCGTGAGGAGAGCGCGATCACGCCAGCGGCGGAGTGGCTGGTCGATAACTTTCACGTGGTAGAGGAACAGATACGCGAGATCCGCAACGATCTTCCGCGGGGCTTTTACCGCGAGCTGCCCGAACTCGCTCAAGGACCGCTGAAAGGCTACCCCCGCGTGTTCGGAGTGGCATGGGCCTTCGTCGCCCATACCGATAGCCGCTTTGATCCACAAATGCTGATCCGATTTGTCAAGGCCTATCAGCGAGTGGAGCCTCTGACGATCGGTGAACTCTGGGCGGTCGCGATTACGCTGCGAATCGTGCTGGTGGAAAATTTGCGGCGCGCAGCCGATCTGATCGTCAGCAGCCGGGTTGCTCGTCAGGAAGCCGATACGCTAGCCGACCGGCTGCTCGGAGTCGGCAGTCGCCAGGCGGAAACACCGGAGACTGTCCTGCGGGGCCTCGGCCAAAGACCGTTGCTGCGGGCCTTTGCGGTGCAATTGGTTCAGCGTTTGCGCGATCAGGATCCAGCCGTGACGCCGGCGCTGCTATGGCTCGACCAACGTCTCGCGGTGCAGGGAACGACCGCCGATGAGATCGTCCGCTACGAACATAACCGGCAGGGCGCAATGAACGTGACGGTGCGCAATGCGATCACCAGCATGCGCGTGTTGTCGCAGGTGGATTGGCCGGAGCTTTTCGAGAGTGTCAGCCTGGTCGATGCGGCGCTGCGCGCCGACAGCGACTTCGCCGAAATGGATTTCGCCACCCGGGATCGTTACCGGCATGCGATCGAAGAGCTCGCGCGAGGGTCGGCGCATACGGAGCTCGAGGTGGCGCAATCGGCGATTGCGGCCGCCAGGCGCGCGGCCAGCGAGCCGGTGTGCGGCGAAGAGGCTGCCGCACGCCGCAAGCGGGAGCCCGGCTATTACCTCATCGCAAGCGGGCGGCGGGCGCTCGAGACGGAGATCGGATTCAACGTTCCGTTTCGTCAATGGCTCGGGCGCGCCAACACGGCCGCAGGAATTGTTGGCTATCTCGGAATCATCGCGATCGTCGTGGTGCTGATTACCGCATTGCCGTTGATCGCGGTGGCAAAGCTCGGCATCGGCGCAGGCCGGCTCGTCGAGCTCGCACTGCTGGCCTTCTTTCCGGCGTTGGATTTGAGCGTCGCGCTGGTGAACCGCCGCGTCACGAATCTTTTTGGCCCGAAGGTCCTTCCCGGACTTGAGCTTCGCGATGGTGTACCTTCGACCCTGCGCACAATAATCGTCGTGCCGACGCTGTTGACGACGGCGGCGGAACTTGAAGAGCAGATCGAGCGCCTCGAGGTTCATCATCTGGCGACTCCGGATGGCGATCTTCGCTTCGCTCTGCTCTCGGACTGGACCGACTGCGCAACTGAGCATGCGCCGGGTGACGACCAGATACTCGACGCGGCGGCCACGGGAATAGCGCGACTCAATCGGCTGTATGGTCCGGCGCCGGACGGGGATCGGTTCCTACTGCTCCATCGTCGGCGAATCTGGAACGAGGGGGAGGGAAAGTGGATCGGTTGGGAACGCAAGCGTGGGAAGCTGCACGAACTGAATCGATGGCTGCGCGGCGCGACTGACACAACATTCCTGTCCGTCGGCTCGCACATCCCGGTTGTGCCTCCGGGCGTCCGCTACGTGATCACGCTTGACGCGGATACGCGATTGCCGCGCGGAGCTGCCAAGCGCTTGGTCGGAAAGATGGCGCATCCGCTCAACCGTCCGTCGCTCGACCCGGCCTCCGGCCGCGTGATCGAGGGCTACGCGGTGCTACAGCCGCGCGTCACACCGTCGCTGCCGACGGGGCGCGAAGGGTCGCTCTTTCAGCACGTCTTTTCGAGCGCCAGCGGCATCGACCCGTATGCGGCAGCTGTCTCTGACGTGTACCAGGACCTCTTCGGTGAAGGTTCTTACAGCGGCAAGGGAATTTACGATGTGGACGTATTCGAAGCCGCCCTCGAAGGGCGGGTGCCCGACAGCACGCTTCTGAGTCACGACCTGCTCGAAGGGATTTTCGCGCGCGCCGGACTGGTCTCGGACATCGAGTTCGTCGAGGAATTCCCCGCGCGCTATGACGTCGCCGCGGCGCGACAGCATCGGTGGGCACGCGGCGATTGGCAATTACTTCCCTGGATAATCGGCCGCAGGCGTGCCGCAAAAGACGACCGGCGCCGAACGGCGATTCCGCTGATTGGCCGCTGGAAAATGATCGACAATCTGCGCCGGACCCTGTCGGCGCCCGCCACCTTCCTCGCGTTGCTGGCGGGCTGGACTCTCCCTCTACGAGCTGCCGCAATCTGGACCGTATTCATACTCGCTACGATCGCGATGCCCGCGCTGCTGCCGCTGCTGGCGGGGATCGTGCCACGACGGTTCGGGATCTCGAAACGGAGCCATCTGCGCGCCGTCGCTGCGGATTTAAAAGCGGCGCTGCTACAGACCACGTTTCAGATCGTGCTGCTCGCGCATCAGGCGTGGTTAATGGCGGACGCCATTGCGCGAACGCTGATGCGGCTCTTCGTGAGCCGTCGCCGCCTGCTCGAGTGGGTTACCGCCGCTCAGGCGAAATTTCGCGCCCGGCTCGATCTGCGTGGATCGTATCGGCAAATGGCCGGCGGCGTCGCTCTCGCGGTTGTGGCCCTCGTCGTTATGGCCCGCTACGGACGCGATTCGTGGACCTTCGCGACGCCCTTCGTGGTCCTCTGGATGCTGGCGCCGGCGGTCGCGCGATGGGCGAGTCTGCCGCCGCCTGTGGCGGGACCCAATCTGCCGTCTTCAACGCAGGCGCACGCACTCAGGCTCATCGCCCGCCGCACCTGGAGATTTTTCGAGACCTTCGTTACCGCCGCCGATCACATGTTACCGCCCGACAACTTCCAGGAAGAACCGAAACCTGTCGTAGCCCATCGGACATCGCCCACCAACCTCGGATTGTATCTGCTGTCGATCGCCGCGGCGCGCGATTTTGGCTGGCTGGGCACACTGGAAACGGCCGCGCGATTAGACGCGACACTCACGACTATGAATGGGCTCGAGCGCTTCCGCGGACACTTCTACAACTGGTACGACACGCAGGATCTGCGCCCGCTGGATCCCAAATATGTCTCGTCGGTCGATAGTGGAAATCTGGCGGGACACTTGATCGTTATTGGCAACGCCCTGCGGGAGATGGTGGCTGGTCCAGTTATCGGATCGGGATGGCGAACCGGGATCGAGGACGCGCTGGATATCACGCGTGAGTATATGCGCCTGATGGCCGACGGTCGGCGGACTGAAACCGTGACACGTGGGCATCTGGATGACGCTCTCACTGCGCTGTCCGTTTGGCTGCCAGGCGCTGCCACGACGCCCGCCGAGATCGCGGCGCGGTTGGCGGGTCTCGCGCTTGAAGCCCACACCGCTATCGACATCGCGCGGACGCTGAACCACGAACGAGGCGACGAAAGTAGCGTCGAGGTATTGAAGTGGGTAGCGGCGCTGCGGGATTCGATCCTGAGCCATCAGCGCGACGTCGAACAGTTAATGCCATGGGCGAAGCTCGCGGCCGATGCGACGCACCTCCCGGCACAGAAAGCTGAAATCGGAGGCGGTTCTCAGTGGGAGGCGGTCGGCCATCTATTCGAATCCGTCCCAACGATTGCCGATCTGCCGGTTCGCTGCGAAAAGGCGATCAGAGAACTGACTTGCTATCGATTGGCGCTGGTACGGCAAGCTCCTGGAGACGCTGCCGCGCTTGAGCGAGCCGACGCCCTGATTGAAGCGTTGGAGCTTTCCGCGCGGGCCGCGCGCGCATTCGGAGATCGCCTCGCGACGCTCGAGGAAATAGCAGCCGAAATGTTCGCCGGGATGGAGTTCGGCTTCCTCTTCGACCCCGTGCGGCAACTGCTCGCGATTGGATATCGCGTGGCGGAAGGCAGCCTCGATCCCAACTATTATGATCTGCTCGCCTCTGAAGCACGCCTGGCGAGCTTTGTCGCTATCGCCAAAGGCGATCTGCCCGCCCGGCACTGGTTTCGGCTCGGGCGCGACCTGACGCCCGTCGATCGAGGCTCCGCGCTGATCTCATGGTCGGGTTCGATGTTCGAGTACCTGATGCCATCGCTGGTGATGCGCGCGCCGGAGGAGAGCATACTCGCGCAGTCAAATCGCCTGGTGGTGCGCCGCCAGATCAAATATGGCGCCGAGCTTGGCGTGCCGTGGGGCGTTTCGGAATCCGCTTACAACGCCCGCGACCTGGACCTCACCTACCAGTACTCAAACTTTGGCGTCCCTGGACTGGGGCTCAAGCGTGGACTCAGCGAGAATGTCGTGATTGCCCCTTACGCGACGGGCCTGGCCGCAATGGTCGATGCCGATGCCGCCGCGCGAAACTTCGCTCGCCTGGCCCGGGCCGGCGGCCTCGGCGATTACGGCTTTTACGAAGCACTCGACTACACGCCGGCCCGCGTTCCCGAGGGTGAGGACGTGGCGATCGTTCGCGCCTACATGGCGCATCACCAGGGAATGACGCTGATCGCGATCGACGACGCTCTGCGCAATGGAGTGATGCGTGCCCGCTTTCATGCCGAGCCGACCATTCAGGCAACCGAACTCCTGCTTCAGGAACGAACTCCGCGCGACGTGCTGGTTGCGCGCCCCCGCGCGGAGGAGGTAAAGACCGCCGCCAACATCCGCGAAATCGTTGCGCCGATGCTACGGCGGTTCCGATCTGCGCAGGACGCAATTCCGCGGACGCACCTGCTCTCGAACGGCCGCTACGCAGTGATGATTACCGCAGCCGGTTCCGGTTATAGCCGTTGGCACGACCTGGCGGTCACCAGATGGCGGGAAGACGTTACCTGCGATCTATGGGGCACGTACGTCTTTCTGCGCGACGTGCGTAGCGGCGCGGTTTGGTCGGCGGGCTATCAGCCGACCGGCGTCGAGCCGGATAGTTACGAGGTGGTGTTCTCCGAGGATCGCGCCGAAATCACGCGGCGCGATGGGACGATCACGACCACCCTGGAGATCGCTGTCTCGCCGGAGGATGACGCCGAAGTTCGCCGCGTATCGATCTCGAATCTCGGCAACAACTATCGGGAGATCGAGCTGACCTCCTACGCGGAGGTCGTACTGGCACCACCCGACGCCGATGCCGCGCATCCAGCCTTCTCCAAATTGTTTGTACAGACGGAGTTTGTGGCTGACATCGGCGCGGTGATGGCGACGCGGCGGCTGCGGTCGCCGGGCGAAGCCCAGGTCTGGGCCGCTCACTTAGCCGTGGCGGAAGGCGAAACGGTCGGTGATTTGCAGTTCGAAACCGACCGGTCGGCTTTCCTTGGGCGTGCGCGCCCAATTCGAACACCAATCTCCGTGATCGACGGTCAGCCCCTTTCCGAAACAGTCGGCGCTGTACTCGATCCGATCTTTAGCCTTCGCCGCCGTGTGAGAATTCCGCCGGGCGGCCGGTCGCGCGTCGCATTCTGGACCATGATTGCTCCCTCTCGAATCGAAGCGCTGGACCTCGCGGACAAGCATCAGGACATCACGGCTTTCGAGCGCGCGGTTACGTTGGCCTGGACGCAGGCGCAGGTGCAGCTACGCCATCTCGGCATCAGTCCCGAGGAAGCGCATCTATTCCAACGCGTCGCCAATCACATGATCTATGCCAACCCTGCGTTGCGGCCTTCATCGGAAGTGCTCAAGCGCAGCACTGGTGGACCCTCAACGCTATGGGCTCACGGAATTTCAGGCGATCTGCCAATCGTGCTGGTCCGAATCGATGAAATAGAGGATCGAGAGATCGTGCGGCAGTTGGTTCGCGCTCAGGAATACTGGCGGATGAAGCGACTTGACGCCGATCTCGTAATTCTGAACGACCGACCTTCGTCGTACGCACAGGACCTGCAGGCGTCATTGGAGGCACTGGTGCGCGCGAACCAGTTGCGGCCGCCGGCGGATGGAGAAGCGGCGCGGGGAGCGGTCTTCGTCCTGCGCTCGGATCTGATTCCGGTCGAGGCGCGAAACCTGCTCCAGACCACCGCGCGCGCGGTCCTGCTGGGCCGGAATGGAAGCCTGTTCGAGCAGGTAAACCGCCTGGAGGAATCCGCCGGCGCCAGCGCCGTCGCATCAACGCCGAAACACGAGGCAGCGCCGCCGGCGAACGAACCGGTGAAGAATATGGCGCCACCGGCGAGTCTCGAGTTCTTCAACGGCCTCGGCGGCTTCGCCCTCGAGGGGCGGGAATATGTGACGATCCTTAAAGACGGCCAATGGACGCCGGCGCCATGGGTGAATGTGATTTCCAATCCCTCGTTCGGCTTCCAGGTGGCAACCACCGGCTCGGGTTACACCTGGTCGATCAACAGCCGCGAGAATCAGATCAGTCCCTGGTCGAACGATCCCGTTTCAGACACTCCAGGTGAAGTTTTCTATGTTCGTGACGAAGACTCGGGAGAGCTCTGGAGTCCCACGGCGCTCCCGATTCGTGAGGCTTCGCCATACGTCGTCAGCCATGGCCAAGGCTACAGCCGTTTCGAGCACACTTCGCATGGAATCTCGCTCGAGCTTCTGCAATTCGTGCCCGCCGACGATCCGATCAAGATTTCACGGCTGAAGATCCGAAATCTCTCGGCGCGATCGCGGCGGCTGTCGGTCAGCGCGTATGTGGAGTGGGTGCTCGGCGCTTCGCGCGTCACTTCCGCGCCCCACGTCGTCACGGAAATCGATTCGGACACCGGAGCGATGCTCGCGCGGAACCCATGGAGCAGCGATTACGGCGATCGCGTCGCCTTTGCCGACCTCGCGGGTAGGCAGACCGCCTGGACCGGTGACCGCACGGAATTCCTCGGCCGCAACGGCGCGACGGACTTTCCAGCCGCGCTCGCACGTACGGCGCCGCTCTCCAATCGGGTCGGCGCCGGACTCGATCCCTGCGGCGTTCTGCAAACTCACTTTCGACTCGAACCGAACGGCGGTAACGAAATCGTCTTTTTTCTCGGCGAGACGGCGACCAGGGCGGAGTCGCTTGCCTTGATCGAGCGCTACCGAAGCACCGACCTGGATTTGGTTTTGCGCGCCGTTCTCCAGCAGTGGGACCAAATCCTTGGTGCGGTTCAAGTAAAGACCCCCGACCGCTCGATGGACATTCTGATGAACCGCTGGCTGCTGTATCAGACTCTTGCGTGCCGCGTGTGGGCGCGGTCGGCGTTCTACCAGGCGAGCGGCGCCTATGGCTTTCGCGATCAACTGCAAGACGTGACGGCCCTCACCATATCGAAGCCTGAAGTGACGCGAGAGCATCTGTTGCGCGCCGCGGCCCAGCAATTCGTCGAGGGTGACGTCCAACATTGGTGGCTTCCACCTGCAGGCAGTGGGGTCCGTACCAGGATCTCCGACGACCGCATATGGTTGCCCTATAGCGCCGCCCGCTATGTCGAGGTCACAGGCGACTTAGCGGTGCTCGACGAGATGGTCCCCTTTGTGGAAGGTCCGGCCCTGCTGGCGGACCAGCACGAATCGTACTTTCAGCCGACAGTTTCCACGCAACGCGTCAGTTTGTTCGAACATTGCGCGCGGGCCCTCGATGCGAGTCTCGCGGTGGGCAGCCACAGCCTGCCCCTAATCGGCACGGGCGACTGGAACGATGGGATGAACCGAGTCGGCGAGAAGGGCAAGGGCGAGAGTGTTTGGCTGGGCTGGTTCCTTTACTTCACGCTTTCGGACTTCGCTCACCTGGCGGATGATCGCGGCGAGTGTGCGCGCGCTGCGAACTGGAGGCAGCACGCGGCTGCACTCAAGTTATCTCTTGAACGAGACGGCTGGGATGGCGCGTGGTACAGGAGGGGATATTTCGACGACGGTTCACCGCTTGGCTCGGCTTCAAACAGCGAATGTCGAATCGATGCGATCGCGCAATCGTGGGCAGTGATTTCCGGTGCCGCCGATCCGGCTCACGGTGCGGCGGGGATGGCGGCGGCGGACGAATACCTGGTCCGGCGCAATGACCAATTGGCCCTGCTCTTCACCCCACCGTTCGATCAGGCGCCGCTTGACCCTGGTTACATCAAAGGATACCCGCCCGGAATCCGGGAAAACGGCGGGCAGTACACGCACGCTGCAATCTGGTCGGTGCTCGCTTGGGCGATGCTTGGCGAAGGAGACAAAGCCACCGAACTGTTCTTAATGTTGAATCCTATCAATCATGCGAGCACGCGCGCCGGCATTCATCGCTACAAAGTGGAACCTTACGTGGTTTCCGCCGACATCTATGCTGTGGCTCCGCACATCGGCCGTGGCGGATGGACCTGGTACACCGGCTCAGCCGGGTGGATGTATCGTGCTGGTCTCGAATCGATACTGGGATTTCGCCTGCGGGGATCGACGCTGGTCATCGATCCGTGCATTCCGAGGGCGTGGCCACGCTTCGAAGTGGTCTTCCAATACCATTCCGCGCGTTACGAGATAGCGGTCGAAAATCCTCGCGGTGTGAGTCGAGGTGTTTCGCAAGTGACGTGCGACGCCAAAGTACTGCCACAAGGTGCGGGGATTCCGCTGGTGGACGGTGGGACCCATAGGGTGTGCGTAACGCTCGGATGATCGTTTGTTCGATGGGAAGCTATCTGCGGAATCGATTAGACCGTGGTGCGCTACGGTCGACCGGGACGGTTTCTGCATCGGTCATCGTTTCCTAGCCCCTCATCTTGCGAAACTGCTCGACGGGTAATACCGAAAATCCAGCCATAAGTCACTTTGACGAGAGTGAATGCCCCGTTACTTATCTGTGCCTGTCAAATCTCATACGGTTAGAAATAAATCGGGCGGTCCCCTTTCCCCCTCGCGAAAACCCTTGTATGACAAAAATCTCACGACGCTCGAGCATAACGGGGGCGGTGCACGCGAGCGGGGCATTTCTCGCTCCCTTTTGAAAGGAGGAGGACCAGTAGAGATGAGCCGGTATCAGGTCGACAAGCTCCTGCGCGATCTTCGGCGCGACCAGCCATTGGCAGCGCGTTTTCGCACTAATATCGAGACCGTGCTGGATGACTATAAGCTCGACGCCGAGGAGCGCGAGCTGCTCAAGCACTGGGAAATCCGCGCGCTTTATGATCGAGGGGTTAATCCGCTATTGCTGCTGTTGGCCCATGGGCCCGCCGCCGGCAAGAGCATGCAGGAATATGCCGCGGCGATGAACCCGAAAGATCGCCCGCCAGGAGAATGACCATGGGAGAGGTAGTTGCAGGCATCGCCTGCTCGCATGTTCCCTTCATGGCGTCGCCGAAACAATGGGAGCGTCTGCCCGAGGCTGAGCGGGCACATCTGCGGGGCGGCTTCGAGCGTGCGCGCAAGATTCTCGAAGACGCGCGCCCGGACGTTCTCATCACATTCGCCGACGACCATTTCGACCGCTGCTTTTACGACAATCTTCCGGCCTTTCTGGTTGGCATCGGCGAGGAGGCGGTGGGGCCGGCTGTCGCGGGGTTCGATATCCCCAATGTGCGGCTGCCGATCGCCAGCAAGCTCGCGCGGTTTATTGTGCGTGAGGGGCTCGAAGGAGGCGTTGACTTCGCCTTTTCCGAGGAGCTGGCGCTCGACCATGCGGAAATTGCACCGATGATGCATCTGACGCCGCGCTGGGACGTCCCGATCATTCCGATCGTGGTGAACGCGTTCGCACCGCCGATGCCGTCGCCCAAGCGCTGCTTCGACGTCGGCGCTTTTGTCGGTCGATGTATCGAGCGGTGGCCAGAGCGGACGCGCGTCGCTTTTCTAGGCACGGGCGGCCTTTCGCATTGGGTGGGACCTCCGCAAACGGGCAAGATCAACGAGCAGTTCGACCGCTGGTTTCTGGAATGCCTGAGCCAACGCAGAATTGAGGAGGCAACAGGTCGTTACGCTCGATACGAAGATCTGGAAGCCGTCGCCGGCAACGGCGGCCATGAGATCCGCGACTGGCTTGCCGTGGCGGGCGCGATGCCGCAGCGGCTACGGCCCGAGGTGCTTGCGTACGAGCCGTTGAAACCATGGTCCACAGGAACCGGCATCATGGCCTGGTCGTCATAGCAGCACGATTGGTGCACCACGAGCGGCTCAATCTTGCCCGGAGTTGCGGGATCGACTACAATTTTCGATTCTTCCAAGGAGACGCAGCAGGCCATCGAGGATGGTGATCGGATGAGGGGGACATCCAGGTACGAAGAGGTCGACTGGAAGCACATTGTTCGCGCCGTTGAGAACCTCGGGATGATCGCGGAATGGACCGCCTGAGATCGCACAGGCGCCGACCGCTATCACAATCTTCGGCTCCGGTATCGCCGAATATGTTTTTTCAAGAGCCAAGCGCATGTTTTGAGTGATGGCACCGGTAATCAGAAGTCCGTCCGCATGGCGCGGGGACGCCACAAACTGAATGCCGAATCTGCCGAGATCGAACACTACGGTATTTAGAACATTGACGTCCGCCTCGCATCCGTTGCATCCGCCGGCGCTGACCTGTCGGAGTTTGAGAGACCGCCCAAGGATCCGGTGGCTTTGTTCAGCGAGACGACTCGCTAGTCGCAGCGTTTCACCTTCGGCTAAGACCAGATCGTTCCGATTGCTCGTCGCGAGTCGATATTGCTGGCCGAAGCTGATCGCTCCTTCGGGACATGCGTTGGCACACTCTGGGCAGAACAGACAGCGCCCGAGATCGATTTGCAAACCTCCGGCGCTGGTAATTGCGTCGGTTGGGCAGGCATCAGCGCAACTCGTGCAACCCGAGGGACATCGTGTCTGATCCAGGATGGGTAGGCCGCGGAATCTTTCCGGCAAAACCGGTTCAATTTCAGGGAACGGCACCGTGCGTTTGCCCTGACGTAATCGAGTGAGTAGCAGGCTCGGCACTGGTAATCCTCAGAGATCGTGACCGCAATACGACAGATTGAAGCTCTTGTTGCACAGCGGGAAATCGGAGATCTGTTGGTTGCGCATTGCAATCGCGAGTCCCATCCAATTGTGGAACGAGGGATCGATTATCTTATAACGTGCAAAGCGCCCGTGGGCGTCAGTGATCGCGACGTGGCAAATTTCTCCACGCCACCCTTCGACGAAAGATACAACAAGATGATCGGGAAGTGGCGGCCCTGCTGACGACAGGATAGAGCCCTCGGGCATAGAGGCGAGTTGCTCTCGAAGGAATGCACCCGATCGCTGGATTTCGAGCCATCGCACCCACGCCCGCGCAAAGACATCGCCGCTGTGCCATTTCGAGATCGGAATCTGTGCGAATCTGAAAATACCGCTGGGAAAGTCTTGTCTGACGTCCCGCTCGACACCGCAAGCACGCGCCGCCGGGCCCACTAGCCCAAGCGTCTCACAGGTTTCTCGCGTTAAGGTCCCCGTGTGCTCGAAACGCGCCTGAACCGATGATGCGTCCCATAGCAGCGCGACCGCATCCTCAACGTCCTTCAAGGCCGCTTCCAATCGCTCCTGTAACTTGACGACGAGCTGGCTATCCAAATCAAATCCAACCCCGCCGGGTCTGATCAAGCCCCGGCCGAAGCGACTTCCGCACAGTGCGGCCGTCAAGTTGAGGAAGTCGCCGCGAATCCGGCCGCAATACGCTGCGGCCGGAAGATAGCCGGCGTCTCCCGCCAGAGCACCGAGGTCGCCGGTATGGTTTGCGAGCCGCTCGAGCTCTAATGCTACTCCACGCAGCACTTGCGCCCGGGCTGAGACCGCAGTGCCGCCCAAGGCTTCGATTGCTTCGCAATACGCAGTCGAATGTCCGATCGACGTGTCGCCGCATAGCGTTTCCATCAAATGGATGGTTCGCTTGCCGGGTCCCGCCACGAGCGCCTGTTCAACTCCTCTATGCTGGTAACCGAGGGATATCTCCAGATGAAAAACTTCTTCACCATGACACTGGAAACGGAAATGGCCAGGCTCGATGATTCCCGCGTGCACGGGGCCTACCGCGACTTCGTGAACCTCTTCCCCGGCCATCGCGAAGAAATCAGTAACGCCCGCTTTTGGCGCCGGAGACAAACGGTCCCCGGGCCGATATGGTGCGTGAAATCGAATCGGCTTCAACCACGGATGCCCTTGCGGATGAACCAGCCATTGCTCGGCGATTTCACGTTCGAACCAATGGGCTTGCGGGCATTCCAGCGTGAGGCAGGGGTACGACTTTTCCACGACTGTCCTGAGGATGGAGATGCTATTCGTCGCCGAGTCAGCCACAACGGCAATCAATTGAACGTGCTGATTCTGGGCGGGCATCCCGAACAGCGCCGCCAATGAGGAGCCGCTTCTCACGGCGGAGAGAATCGCCGCTCTGAACTCGACAATCGACAGGTCGGGAACGTTGCGAAGCGGAATCGGCTGGCCGCTGTGGAATAGTGAAAGAGCTGGTGCCATGCTCAACGCTGACCAAGCAGCCGTGCGGCTTCCTGAATTGTCCGGGTCAGGAAAGCAGGAACGTAGATACCCATCAGCAGAATTGCGCCACCAAGTGTTGCTGGCACCGCAGTTAGCGCGACACTTCGGCCGGCAGGAACGACGACATCCTTGTCCGGAGTGCCCTGTGCCATACCAAGCACCGGCGTAGCCATTCCTGCCAGAATGATCGCCAAAAGAACCAGATAAGCAATCGCAACGAAAAACCGGCTTTGGTCCAGCGCAGCCTTCAAGATCGTGAATTCACTCAGGAACGGACCGAATGGCGGCGAGCCTGTGATCGCAAGAAAGCCCAATACCCACAGCAGACCGGATACCGGCAACACCTGCAAAGCTCCAGTGACATTTTTCGTAGTCTTCGTATGGTAAACAGCCAGGAGATTTCCAGCGACCATGAACAGCATCACCTTAGTCAGCGAATGATTGATCACGTGGAGCATCGCGCCAAACATACCTGCGCCGCCGAGTCCCACGCCCACTGCCAAAATGCCCATATGCTCAACGCTCGAATATGCAAGCATGCGTTTGTAGTCAGTCTGGCCGGTGATGAATACCGCAGCCACCGCCATCGAGAGCAGGCCGAGGACGAGCAGTAACCGTTCGCTGAAATCAGCCAGGCCGCTCGCAAGGCAGATTTGGTGAATTCTGAGAATCCCGAGAAACGCACAATTCAGCAAAGCTCCCGAAAGCAACGCCGACGCCACCGAAGGCGCCTCGCTGTGAGCGTCCGGCAGCCACGTATGAAACGGGGCGAGCCCCATCTTGGTGCCGTAGCCGACCAGCATCAGCACAAACGCCGCTTTGAGCCAGAGTGGATTCAAATGCGGCGCCTCAGAAAGCAGATCTTTCAGAACCAAGGAGACTGCGGCGGTCCCGGGACTACTGGAGGCAACGGCAAGAAAAAAAATTCCCAGCAGCGCCAGCGCGATTCCAACGGAGCAAATGAGCAAATATTTCCACGTCGCCTCCAGCGAGCGATGATGCCGATGGAAGTAAATCAGCGGAGCACTGGCCAGGGTTGTCGCTTCGACCGCCACCCAAAGAAGTGCCAAGTGCTGGCTCAGGGTGACCAGAGTCATCGCGGCAAGAAAGAGCAGCAGGCACCCCGTGAAGCTCGCCTCACGTGCGTTGGAAAAAAGGAATCCCTCTTCGACGTCGGAGTGCGACTGATCGCGTTCCTCGCGCAGATATGCAACTGCGTAAAAGCTTGAAGCCAGGAAGAGTAAACTGGTGAGCGTCAGGAACAACCGGCCGAGCGCGTCTTCAGCGAGCCAACCGCCAAGAGCGGGCGCAGGTGGCACCATCCAGGTTACAACGCTCAACGCGAATTGCACGACCGCGGAGGAGACAAGGAGTCCGCGGCGCAGCGGATCGGACCCGATGAAGAATGCGACTGCACCTGCCAGCGCCGGAATCAATACCAGTAGTACGATCATCGAACCCGGTCGGAGAGAGTTACGGGCCGGTCGGTATCGATATGATCAAACTGGCGACTGATATGAAAGATCGCGATGCCCATAACAAACACCCCTACAAACACGTCAAGTAAAATTCCCAGCTCCACGAGGATAGGCATATCCAATGCAACTGCAGCCCCAAATGCATATACGCCATTCTCCAGAGTGAGGTAGCCCAGCACCTGGGTAATTGCCTTGCTCCGCGTAACTAGCAGAACAAGGCCCACCAGGCAGGTAAAAAACGCCGCTGGCACCAACAAGAAAGAAGCAGGTTGCTTGGGAAGCGGCAGTCGCTCACCCAGCCATAGCGAAACCCCAAGTGCTATCGCTCCGATAATGACCGATAGGTTGTAGCCGATGAGGGGTTCGATCTCGCGAACGGTATCCGCGTCGCGCATGGCCCGAATGAGTAGCCATGGCAACAGGAATCCCTTAACCGCGGCGCTGGTTAGCGGAAGCAGCACGCCGACAATCGATAGCTTCCCATCCTGCGCAGCGATGGCTAGGAGACCCAGCAGTATTCCCTGAATCGCGACGGCGCGGATACAGGCAACCAGCCGGCTGGATGCCAGCAGCATAAAGCCGGTCAGCACCAGGAAGACCAGAATTGCATTTTCAAACTGGCTCATGGGCTCATCTTTGAACCAGCGCGAGAGCGAGACCGGACAGTACAGTGGCGGCGATCAACAGTTGCGTTATGCGAAGCAATCGCAAACGCGCCATCGAAGATTCGATGATCCCGGTTACTACTGCCAGACCCAGCATTCCGGCAATCGCAAAGCCGCCGTCGAGCAGCGGACTACCTGAATGCCATGGGACGGCGATCGCGATTATGACAGTGCCCAGGAGCCACATTTTGAGTGCCGCTGCATATTGGATCATTGCGAAATCAGGGCCGCTGTGGTCGAGCACCATAACCTCATGAATCATGGTCAACTCCAGATGCGTTGTGGGATCGTCCACCGGAATACGAGCATTCTCCGCAAGGAAAACCACACCCAGACTTGCGATTGTGAGACCGAGTGCCGGCGCGGCTCGCATCCACATGCCGGTCGAAATCGATGCGAGCATGGAAGTGAGCGAAAGACTTCCAGTCTGCCGGGCCAACGCCGCCAATCCCAGGAAAAGAGCGGGTTCCGCGAGTGCCGAGAAGGTGACCTCGCGGCTGGCGCCCATTGCTTCAAAGCTCGAACCCGTGTCCAGCGCAGCGAGGACAGTGAAGAACCGAGCAAGTGCCAGAAGATATGCGACCACGACGAGGTCGCCCGCAAACGGCGCGAACGCCGGAAAAGCTCCGAAAGGAAGTAGCGCAACGGCGCAAATCATGGACGCCAGACCCACTACCGGTCCCGCCCGGAAGATCCATGTCGTCGTCTCACTATATACGGCGCCTTTTTGCAACAACTTCCAGAGGTCGTGGTAGGTCTGCAAGAGCGGCTGGCCGATGCGACCGCCGGCGACGGCCTTGGTGCGATTGATAACCCCCTGTATGAAAGGAGCGAGCACCATCGCCAGCAGCAATGGAGATGATGATCGGATGCCCATGCGTTATGCGAGCTGCCAGAGCAGGAGCAGGAGGAGCGTGACGGCGATATACAAGATGTAAAGCTGAACCTTGCCTTGCTGCAGCGGTCGCAGCAGCGAGAGGTCGCGGCCGATGGCGCGGAATAGCGGCCGAAAAATATATTCCTGATATGGATCGGGAGTCTCGGTAGCAAGACTGGCCTCCTTCGGAAAGAAGCCACGCGGCGCGACCAGAACGCGGCGTGTCTGCAGCAGCAAGTCGAAGGTGTCCGTCAAAGGTTGCGCGAAGGACGACGCACTATACTGCATTCGCTGCGACGGTTCGACATAGCCACAATCCCAGGTCACATTCGTGGAGACCGATCGGTTGGAAAGCAGGATCGCGCGGCCCAAGGCGAGGAGCGCTGCTATGCCGACCAGCGCTCCACCGGTAATGCTCACAAAGGCAACCGAGTGGGCGGCGGCCGAGAGGCTGGTACTGACGATCGCCGCCGACAGTCCCGTCACTTCCGAAATCAGCGGAGCCAGCGAATACACTACCTTCGCGCCGAGCATACCGATCAGTATGCATGCAGCCGCCAGTACGAAACCGGGGAGCACCATGGCAAGCCCGACCTCGTGCGCTTGCTCGGCATGCGCGCTTCGCGGGTGACCGAGAAAAACGATACCGAAAGCCTTGGTGAAGCAGGCCGCCGTCAAGCCTCCGATCAATGCGAGTCCGGCGATGGTTGCCAGCATCGGTACACTGTTGGCCCCGCCGAGCGACAGCGCTCCCTTGAAGCTCGCCAGATAGATTAGAAACTCGCTGATGAAGCCGTTTAGCGGCGGGAGACCTGAAATCGCCGCCGCGCCTATCAGGAAGATCCCGCCGGTACGTGGCATTCGCCGCAGCAGGCCCCCGAGTTCATCGATATTCCTCGTATGTGTACTGTGAGCAACGTTGCCCGCGGCGAGAAAGAGCATTCCCTTGAATACGGAATGGTTGAGGACGTGCAGGAAGGCTCCGGCAAATCCGATCACGGAAACCGCCGGCATCCCATTAGCCAGTCCAATCAAGCCGACGCCCAAGCCCAGTGCGACGATCCCGGCATTTTCGACAGAGCTATAAGCCAGCAACCGTTTCAGGTCTTGCTGCGCCAATGCGAGCAGGACGCCGATTACCCCCGAGGAGAGACCGATTACGCACAGGACCCATCCCCACCAAGCCTGAGGCGCGCCCAGAAGCATCATGACGCGAACCAGGCCATAGATTCCGGTCTTGATCATCACAGCCGACATCACGGCAGACACGTGACTCGGCGCGGCTGGGTGCGCTTCGGGAAGCCATACGTGAAGCGGGATGAAGCCTGCTTTGGTTCCAAATCCGAGCAGCGCCAGCACGAACAGAAATCCGGCGCCTGAAGAAGCCGAAAACCGATCAAAATCCAAAGATCCGTTTGCTCTGCCGAGCAGGAGAAAAAGCACCAGCAGAAAGGCAGTGCCGATGTGGCTGGCGATCAGATAGATCCATCCGGCTTGGCGCGTGCTTTCCTTTTCGTCTTCGAAGGTCACCAGGAAGAACGAGGACAGCGCCATCATTTCCCACGCCATGAGAAAAAGGACGCCGTTGCGTGCGAGGATCACGAGTACCATGCTGGCGACCAGCAGATTGAAAAAAAACCACGATGGAGCGAGCGCCTTCCTGTCGCGATATTCCTCCAGGTAGTCGGCGCCATAAATCGCAGCCAACGCGCACAGCAGGAAAACAGGAATCAGAAAGAAACCGGACAGGGGATCGAGTTCGAGAAAAAAGCTGCCATACGGCACGTCCCACGCCACCCGCAGCGACTGCGCCGGTGCTCCCAGCACCACGCGCACAGCAGGAATGATTCCGCATAGCGAGCCGACAAGGGTTCCCCCGACGCCGAAAAACGTCAGCCAGCGTCGACGATTTGCAAAGACGAGCGCCCCCGTTGCACCGACCGCGAAGGCCAGCAGTGATGCCACCAGCGCAGGCATAAATCAGGCGTCGTCCTCGGCTTCGACGTCCCGTTCCTTGAGCGCGCGCTCGACGCGCTCAAACTCGGCCAGGATTTCGTCCCGCGACGCACGACGCACGAGCGCGGCCTTCAACTGCGAGTCGTGTAATGCGAATGAAAGCCGAGACAGCAGATGAAGATGCATGCGGGCGGTTGGGCTGATTAGCAGGAAAATCGCGAATACGGGCTGGCCGTCAAAAGCGCCGAAATCGACCGGGTTCTCTAGAAAGCACAGCGAGATCGCCGGCCTCGAGGCGTTCAAAAGGATCGGTCTGCGGACGTGAGGGATTGCGATGCCCTCACCTATGGCTGTTGAACCGAGCATCTCGCGCGCCAGCAGGAGCTGCGCGAGCGTTTCTCGATCACTGTTCGACGGCAGCGCCAAGCTGTTCACAATTGCACGCAGAACTGCCGGCTTATCGCTGCCCTGAAGTCGGTAAAAGATGCCGCCGGCGCCCAGCGCGTCCACCAATCGCGACGTCGGAACCTCGACGGAAGATGGCGCTGCGAAGATTTCCGCCGGGATGTCTATCTCGCGCGAGGCCGTCCGCTCCAGCAGATCGCTCCGATGCAATCGGTATTGATCATTGACGCGATCGGCTCGGAGGATGCCGTGCTTGATCCAGTCGTAAACCCGCTTCTCCGAGACCTTTAGCAGTTTCGACACTTCCCTGACGTTCAATTGCATGGGGACAGGCGGCACAATAACGTAAGTTTTTGCATTTCTCAGAACTTTGACGTAATCTAACCACGGTGTCAAACATTGACCGTAAAAGAACGGAAGATTCTTCCAACTCATTCGATAGGTTGATGACCGTTCGCCAACTCGCCGATTACCTGAACTTAAACGAGCGCACCGTGCTTAAATTGGTCTCCGAGGGAGAGTTACCCGGAGTCAAAATCGGAAATCAGTGGCGGTTCCGCAAGGCGATGCTCGACGCTTGGCTCGACGATCAAATGCTGGGAGTTACGCCACGCAGCGTCGACCTTCCGAGGGGCGCGCCTGCAGCGCGCAGAATGCTAAATCTCGCGAGTTGTTTTCAACCAAGCCAGATAGTTCCTGACCTGGAGGCCAAGACCAAAAACGGAGTCATAGAGGAACTCGCGAATCTTGCTAGCCAGCTGAATTTGGTGAGGGACAAGACTTGGTTCGTCGGCGCTCTTATCGAGCGCGAGAATATCATGCCGAGCGCGACCGGTAACGGGGTCGCTTTCTTGCACACGCTCAATCGTCATCCTGAGCAGGTAGTCAAACCTTTCATGGTTTTGGGCCGATCGCTCGGCGGCGTCGATTTCGACGCTCTCGACGGTAAGCCTACTCATCTGTTCTTCGTGCTCGGCCTTAAGTATCACGAACTGTATCTTCCTTGGCTGGCAAAGCTCCCGCAAATGTGTTCGCGATCTGAGACGCTGCGGACCTTGATGGCTGCCGGCACTGCCGACTCGATCTTCGCAGCCCTTTCTGACGCCGAGCACGATTTGGGTGTATCGGCAACAAGCGAGACTCTAAGAAAACCACCATAACCAATCTCAGTCAGAACAGCCTTCGGACGATTCGAGTTTAGAGATTTCGCTATCAACTGAAAATCATTGACCTACGAAACTGAGGTTTAGGGAAGACTACCTAATGGAAGTTCATCAGATCTGCGAACTTCGTCCAGGCACTCCTGTCTGGGTCTGGATACTCCGAGCGGGTAAAGGCAGGTGGTGGCCCGGTTCCGTGTTGTCCATTACCGCCCTCGAACCCTTTCCGAGAATCGATACCCGCTTCGAGTGTCGCTCGGCCGGAAAAAACGGAACCGACGGACCAGCCTTTGTTGGCATCACCACCACCCGATTGCGTTATCTTGAACTCCGTGACCCCAACCTCAAAGGTGACGATCAACCGAATTTTGTTCCGAGCACGATCTTCGCAAAACTTGACGAAACTAAGCCCAGACTTAATGACATTGAGCATCTGGACACGACGACTGCAGACGATCACGGACCGCGAGTGGTGCCGCCGCCTCCCGTTAAGAAGTCTCGACCGAGGAAAAAGGCGAAAGTCTCAAATGCAACTCAGGATGCAAATGTCGTCACGGTTGAAACGTGACGCGAACGGCGCGCAAGGAGTAAGGCAGTCAATCGGCACTGGTGCAGTTTGAATGCACCAGTGCCAGTCAATCCGGTCTCTTTACAAGAATCGATCCGCTCTGTGCTGAATCACGCTCGCCTTCATGTCTGCCTTCCCGGCAGACTCATGGCCATCACCGGGATACCTGCAGGATAAAGACTAATCCGGGCCGAATTTCTACCGGCCATCTGCTATTACGACTTCTCTTTCATCCCTGCATTTTGCATTACTCACTCACTATTGCATCCTGCAATCATCGAACGCTTTCGACTTCGATTAGTCGCGCACTTTCCGGGCTGATCCGCGCGGCACAGCAATTGCGCTAAATTAATTCATGATGGACGCGGTTTTTATCTCGGCAACGTTCGTATTCTTCCTTATCGCGCTGATTTATGTCTGGGAGTGCGCACGTTTATGACATCGTGGGAACTAGTGATGGGTTTAGTAATGGCCGCCGGTCTAACGGTCTACCTGGTTTACGCGATGCTGCGGCCAGAGAAGTTTTGACGAGGCGATAATCGTGGCAACTAACGCATTCCTCCAGGTGACGCTGTTCACGGTGCTCGTCACCGTCGTCAGCGTCCCCCTCGGCCTGTACATGGCGAAGGTCTTCGCCGGCAACCGAACTTTCCTGGACCCGATACTGGGTCCGGTCGAGCGTCTGATTTATCGGATCTGCGGAATTCATCCGGCAACCGAGCAGACTTGGGTCGAGTACAGCGTATCGATGCTGCTGTTCAGCGCGGCCGGCATGTTCATGCTGTACGCCATGGAGCGGCTGCAGTTCTACCTGCCGCTGAATCCGCAGAGTTTCGCGGGTGTCGCGCCGGACCTCGCATTTAACACAGCGGCCAGCTTCACCACCAATACCAACTGGCAAGCATACGGCGGCGAGTCGACCATGAGCTATTTCACTCAGATGGCCGGGCTCGCCTTTCACAATTTTGTCTCGGCGGCGACCGGTATCGCGGTTGCGATCGCCGTGATTCGCGGCTTCGTCCGTCGCAGTGCAAAGACCCTTGGAAATTTCTGGGTCGATCTGACGCGCGCGACGCTGTGGGTCCTGATGCCGCTATGTGTGCTGGGCGCGATGGTCCTCGTCTGGCAGGGAGTGCCGGACAATTTCAGCGCCTATACCCACGCGAAGACGCTGGATGGCGCCGAGCAGATTATCGCGCAGGGGCCGGTCGCCTCGCAGGAGATCATCAAGGAACTGGGGACCAACGGTGGCGGTTTCTTCAACGCCAACTCGGCTCATCCGTTCGAAAAATCCCACGCCTCTCACCAACCTGATCGAGATGCTGGCAATCTTTGCGATCGGCGCAAGCCTGACGCATACGTTCGGCGGGATGGCCGGTGACCGGCGCCAGGGATGGGCGTTGTTCGCTGTGATGGCGACCCTCTTCCTCGCGGGCGCGACGGGCGCGACCTGGAGCGAACAGCGCGGCAGTCCACAATTCGCCGCGATGGGCATCAATCAAGCCGTCAGCGCGACGCAAAGCGGCGGCAATATGGAGGGAAAGGAAGTCCGCTTCGGCATCGTAGACTCCGCCCTTTGGGCAACGGTTACAACCGACACCTCCTGCGGCGCGGTCAATGCGATGCACGATAGTTTCACGCCCCTCGGCGGGTTGGTTCCGCTGCTCAACATGCAGATCGGCGAAATCATCTTCGGCGGTGTCGGCTCGGGTCTCTACGGGATGCTGGTGATGGCCGTGTTGTCGGTGTTTATCGCGGGTCTGATGGTAGGCAGAACGCCGGAGTATCTCGGCAAGAAGATCGAGGGCCGCGAGATGAAACTCGCGATGTTGTTCGTCCTGATCTTTCCGGCAGTGATCCTCATACCGGCTGGCGCCGCAGTGGTAACCAAGGCCGGCCTCGCGGGGATCTCAAATCCCGGCCCGCACGGCTTTTCACAGATTCTGTACGCTTTCACTGAGGCGTCGGCCAACAATGGCTCGGCCTTCGGTGGCCTGAACGCTAATACGTCCTTCTACAACGTGACGCTCGCCTTCGTAATGCTCTTCGGGCGCTTCCTGATGAAGATACCTGTGCTCGCGCTTGCGGGTTCGCTGGCCGCCAAGCGGGTGGCGCCCCCCAGCGCCGGCACTTTTCCGACCAACGGCATAACTTTCGTGATCTTGCTCATCGGCGTCATCCTGATCGTGGCGGCGCTCACGTTCTTTCCGGCCGATGCGTTGGGCCCGATCGTCGAACATCTCGCGATGCGACAAGGTCGGCTCTTCTAGAAAAACGGAGTTCATCGATGGCTCGCAATAAAGGAATCGCCCTATGGGACGGCAAGATCGTCAAGGGCGCTCTAGTTGATGCATTGCGCAAGTTCGACCCACGGATTCAGGCCCGAAACCCGGTCATGTTCGTGGTCGAAGTTACGGCGCTCGCCGTAACCGTAATCCTCGTCTCGAATTTCTTTTCCGGGCGCACGGCCTTGGCCGCATTCGAGCTGCAGATTGCACTGTGGCTGTGGTTCACGGTTGGGTTCGCCAACTTCGCGGAGGCTATGGCCGAGGGGCGCGGCAAAGCTCAGGCCGACAATCTGCGCAAAACGCGCACTGAAACCCAGGCCCGGCAGATCAAAGAGGGTCGCGAAATCATGGTTCCAGCGCCCTCCCTACGCCGCGACGACGTAGTTCTGGTCAAGGCCGGCGAAGTGATTCCTGGCGACGGCGAAGTGATTGAGGGGGTCGCGGCGGTCAACGAGGCAGCGATCACCGGTGAGTCGGCTCCCGTGATTCGTGAAAGCGGTGGCGACCGCAGCGCCGTGACTGGTGGTACGACCGTCATCTCCGACTGGATCAAGCTGCGCATTACGGCAAATCCCGGCGAGACCTTCATGGACCGGATGATCTCGCTGGTTGAAGGGGCACAGCGACAAAAAACACCCAACGAGATCGCGCTGAGTATCCTGCTCGCCGGCCTGACCATCATCTTCATGCTGGTGTGTGTAAGCCTATATCCCTTCGCGCTCTATGGCGGCACGCCGCTGACTTTGCCGGTGCTCGTGGCGCTGCTGGTCTGTCTTATACCTACGACGATCGGCGGCTTGCTCTCCGCGATTGGGATCGCCGGGATGGACCGGCTGGTTCAGCACAATGTCCTGGCGATGTCGGGCCGGGCGGTCGAAGCGGCGGGCGACGTCGATACATTGCTGCTCGACAAGACCGGCACCATCACGCTGGGCAACCGGATGGCGACGGAGTTCATCCCCGTCTTGTCTGTGCAAATCGAGGATCTGGCGGACGCCGCGCAGCTCGCCTCGCTGGCCGACGAAACGCCGGAAGGGCGTTCGATCGTGGTACTGGCCAAGCGCGAATACAATCTCCGCGGGCGCGAACTCGCTGAGAAGGACGCGCACTTCATTCCATTCTCGGCGCAGACTCGCATGAGCGGCGTGGACATTGCCGGCCGCACAATCCGCAAGGGCGCCGCCGATCAGGTCGTCCGTTTTGTGCGCGAAAACGGCGGGACCGCGCCTGCTGAGCTCGAAGGGATTGTCGAGCACATAGCCCGGGCCGGTGGAACTCCGTTGGTGGTCGCGGACGGACCGCGAATCCTGGGTGTGATTCATCTCAAGGACATCATCAAAGAGGGCATCAAGGAGCGCTTCGCGCGACTGCGCGCGATGGGTCTGCGCACGGTGATGATCACCGGGGATAATCCGCTGACCGCGGCGGCGATTGCTTTCGAAGCCGGTGTCGACGACTTCCGCGCCGAGGCGATTCCCGAGACCAAGCTTCGATTAATCCGGGAGGAACAGGCGCAGGGCAAACTGGTCGCGATGATCGGCGACGGCACCAACGATGCTCCAGCGCTGGCCCAGGCCGACGTTGGCATCGCGATGAATGCGGGCACGCAGGCCGCGCGCGAGGCCGGCAACATGATCGACCTCGACTCTAATCCAACGAAAATCATGGAAGTGGTCGAGATCGGCAAGCAACTGCTGATTACCCGCGGCGCGCTCACAACTTTTTCGATCGCAAATGATGTGGCCAAGTACTTCGCGATCATTCCGGCCCTGTTCGTAATCGGGTACCCGGAGCTCCAAGCTCTCAACATCATGCATCTGGCCACGCCGCAGAGCGCGATTCTCTCGGCGGTTATTTTCAACGCGCTGATCATCGTCGCCCTCATTCCACTGGCTCTGCGCGGCGTTCAGTACCGTCCAGTTGGCGCGGCGGCGATTCTAACCCGCAACCTGCTGATTTACGGGTTGGGCGGAGTGATCGTCCCGTTCATCGGAATCAAGGGTATCGACTTGATGGTCGCGGCTCTGCACCTGGTTTAGGGGAACCTCTATGGGTATTTGGACAGCCTTCAAGATGACCATTGTACTGACGCTGCTGACCGGCATCATCTATCCACTCGCGATAGCGGGCTTGGCCGGGCTTATGTTTCCCTTCCAGGCGCACGGCAGTTTGATAATGCGCGATGGCCATGTGGTCGGTTCGGAATTGATCGGTCAGAATTTCACTTCGGCCCGCTACTTCCACGGCCGCCCGTCGGCAGCAGGTGACAAGGGCTACGATGCGAGCAACTCGGGGGGCTCAAACCTGGGGCCGACCAACCGAACGCTGATTGAAGCCGTGCGGCTGCGTTTACGGGACGTGATCGAGAAGAACGCCGTAAACGTACCCGCACGTGTCCCGATTGACCTGGTCACCACTTCCGGCAGCGGGCTCGATCCGCAAATCAGCCCGGCCGCCGCGGACCTCGAGGTGCGGCGCGTAGCAACTGCTCGCGGTCTGAGCGAGGACACTGTTCGAGCGCTAGTGGTCGCTCACACCAGCTCACGATGGGCTGGTGTCTTTGGCGAACCGGTCGTCAACGTCCTCGAGCTTAACCTAGCCCTCGATGACCTGGTGGCCAGCGTCCATGGCGGGTCGGCGCGAAACCGATAGGAGCGCTAAGCTCGCTCCGGAAAACGCCGCGTTAGTGGATATGGTCCCCCGCGCCCTCGCCAGCCGTTATCCGCGCACGACGAGCACGGCGGGAAATTGGCTGACGCGCATATGGCGCCTGGTTGAACAGGGGGGTTCAGACGGGGTCGATTCAGCCCGACACAACTTCGCAATCGAACATCTGGGACAGCCCGCGGGCTGGTTCAAGCCTCATCGGTACCGCTACTACTGCGTGCGCTGCCGCTGGATGTTTCGCGTCGAAAACCGGCGCGGTGACGCCATCGCGGTCGGCACCGATGACGCCCCCCTGCCTGAGCCCGAAAATCGCCTTCGAATCGCGACCTTTCAAGCCGGACCCTGCCCCGCCGCTTCCGTCCAGGCTTTGCATCCTTTATCACTAGCGCACCCTGTACGCCGCAGCAGGAAGAGACGCAGCACCCTTGTCTCGATTCCGGTAGAATCAAACATCATGACGCGTCGAAGACCCGCGCCACGGCGATGAGCGATGACGACCGCCGCGATCCGGAAAGCTTTCTCGATCTGGTTCCTCGCTCGCGCAATGGCAACCTCAAGATCTACTTAGGGGGAGCGGCCGGTGTCGGCAAGACCTACCGGATGCTCGATGAGGCTCATCAGTTACGGTCGCAAGGCCATGACGTGGTACTCGGTTTCATCGAAACTCACGGGCGCGCCGAAACCGAGGCCCGCATCGGCGACCTCGAGATGGTGCCGCTACGCAAGATTCCCTATCGCGGCGTGATTCTCGAGGAGATGGACGTCGACGCGATTCTGGCCCGCAAACCGGAATTCACGATCGTGGACGAGTTGCCCCACACTAACGTGAGCGGCTCACGCCATGCCAAGCGGTTTCAGGACGTCGAGGAGCTGACCGCGGCGGGCATCAATGTCATCACCGCCTTCAACGTGCAGCATCTCGAGAGCCTCAACCAGATGGTCCGGCAAATAACCGGCGTCGAGATTCGCGAAACGATCCCGGACATGTTTCTCGCGCGCGCCGATGAGATCGTAACCGTCGACATATCGGTGGAGGAGCTGCGCCAGCGGCTGCGTGAAGGAAAGATTTATCCGCCCGAGCGGGTCGAGAACGCGCTCAAGAATTTCTTCAAATCGAGCAATCTCGCCGCGTTGCGCGAGCTCGCCCTACGCGAGGTGGCACGCGATCAGGGCCGCCAGCGCGAGGAACTCGAGTTCCTCAAGCGCGAGGGTGGGCGTAGGCCGGCCATCTCTGAACGCTTTATGGTATGCCTGTCTTCCAATCCTGTCGGAAGTGAAGATCTGCTGCGTAAGGCGGCGCGTAGCGCGGCGCGAATGAGTGCCGAGTGGTATGCGGTGCATGTCGAGACACCCGCGGAATCGGTGCACAAGATCAGTACCGCCGATTTTCGCGCACTGCTCGACAACATCAGCCTCGCCGCCGATCTGGGAGCGGAAACTGTGTGGCTGAAATCCGCGGATATTGTCAGGGCATTGCTGGATTTCGCCCAGGAATACAAAATCAGCCGAATCATCGTTGGCCGGACGCATCCCACGCTGTTGAACCGGTTGCTGCGTCGATCCATGGCCGACCGGATCATCGCCGCAGCCGTTGATTTCGACATCGAGCTGGTCGGCCAGGAAAATACCAAGGAGCGACGATGACACCGCCCCCGCTGCGCACGCGCATCCGCAACGGCAGCCTGTTGATGCTTGCCCTGACGCTAACCATTGGGGCCTTTGCGGTACCCACGATTCATAAGCTCGGCGGTTCCATCCGCGAAACCCTCTATCGCAACTATGTCAGCATCGATGCTGGTCAGCACGTGCACGCGGCGCTCTATGCGGCCGAGCTTGCCCAACTGCAAGGGTCGTTGACCGCGGTCCTCCCGCAGAGCCGCGACACCTTCACGCATTGGATCGATATCGAGTTAAACGACATCACTGAGGTTGGAGAAGAACCGCTCGCCCGTGATATTCAGGGGCGCGGGCAGCGGATTTTCGACGAATTGAGCCGTGGTCAGCCCGGGACGCCGGACCATCACGAATTCAACCTTCTTCACCAGCGCGTCGATGATTTGATTGAAATGAATCAGGCCGCGATGTTCCACGCCGACAGCCGGACGACGCGGATGAGCGACCGGCTCGCCTACGAATTCGCGATCGGCCTCATGATTCTGCTCGTGCTGGGGGCCGCCCTCTCGTGGACTCTTGCCTGGAACATTGCCAAGCCGCTGGCTGAGCTGTCAGAGCATTTGCGCAGCTTCAGTCTGCACGGACCGTCGCTCAGGCTGGGCAAGCAGCCACTGGCCGAGCTTCAGGCTGTGGCATCCGAATTTAACCGGATGGCGGAACGCCTCGAACAGTTCGAAAAGCTGAACGTCGACCGCCTTATCTATGAGAAGAGCAAGACCGAAGCCATACTCGAAAGCATAGAAGACGGTATCGTACTGATCGACTCCGGTGGGGTCGTGACTCACATAAACGAAGTCGCCAGCATTATCCTGGGCGTCGAGCGCGAGGAAGCTCTCGGCAGTCCCTTCGACGACCTCAACAGCAACCATCCGCATTACCTGCGCGTGCGGTCCGCGCTACAGAGCGTCGCGACGCAACCCCTGGAGGCACAACGAGTCGAGGTCGATCTTCATGTGCGCGGCCGTGACCACACCTACGTGTTGAAACCCGTGCCGCTCAGGCAGGAAAACGGCCAGTCCTTCGGGACCATTCTCATCCTGCAGGACATCACCTATCTGCGCGACAAGGATCGGGCACGGACCAACCTCGTTGCGACTCTCTCGCATGAACTCAAGACACCGCTTACGTCTCTTGCACTGTCGGCGGAACTGCTCGAACGCAGTATTGGCTTGAACGCGCAGCAAGGAGAGATGGTAGGCGCGATCCGTGAAGACGTGGGCCGCATGAGAGATCTCGCAAACGAACTGCTCGACCTCGCCCGCGGTGAAGGAGCGGCGGCAATTGCACTTCAAACCGTCCCGGTTGATGTCACCGATCTGCTTAAGGCGGTGACCAGAACTTTTGTGCTTCAAGCCGAACAGAAGCCCGTTCAGCTTCAAACGGACTTCGACGAGTCTGCGCCAAAACTCCGCGCGGACCCGGTGAAATTGTCATGGGTCGTGTCGAATCTTGTCGCCAATGCGCTGCGTTATACGCCAGCGGGCGGAACGATCTCGGTATCATCGAGAATCGCGGCCAAGGCCATTAAGCTGCAGGTCTGCGATACCGGTCCGGGCATCGCACCGCAGCTTAGGGAGCATCTGTTCGAACGCTTCGCCCAGTGGAACGTGAACGGCGCGGAACCGGGCTCCGCGGGCTTGGGGCTGGCGATCGCTAAGGAAATCGTCGAGGCGCATGGCGGCCGCATCTTCGTGGACAGCACACTCGGTCAGGGAACCTGCTTTACCGTGGAATTGCCCACCGAGCCGGAAGCGCTATGGCAAAACTCCTGATAGTCGATGACGAAAAGAACATCCGTGTCCGCCTGGTCAGCTTCTTCGAAGGATGTGGGCATGAGGTTTGGGGGGCGGAAAACGGCCAGCATGCTCTGCAATTTTTGGCCGACGGACAAGCCTTCGATGTCGTGCTGACCGATTATCGCATGGCCGAGGTCAACGGCCTTGAGTTGCTCCAGCAGATCAAACGTCAGTCGCCGGAAACCCCGGTCATTCTGATGACTGCGTACGCCACGGTCGAAAACGCGGTCGCGGTGATGAAGGCCGGAGCCAATGATTATTTGACCAAGCCTTTTTCTCTGGATCAGGTGCAGCATGTAGTCGATCGCGCACTCGAAATTCGCAGCCTGCGAGCCGAAAATCGCAACCTTCGCAGCGTGCTTCAGAAACTGCCGTTGCTGGACTCGCAGAGCCCGGTCATGATCGATTTACTTAAGACCGCGCGGCAGGCCGCCGCCAGTGACGCAACGATCCTGCTGATTGGCGATAGCGGAACGGGCAAAAACGTCCTCGCACGGCAGATTCACGAGTGGAGCAGGCGCCATGCTTGCCCATTCGTGGTCGTAAACTGCACTACACTCTCCGAGCAGCTTCTGGAAAGCGAACTCTTCGGCCATGTTCGCGGCGCTTTTACAGGTGCGATGAAGGACAAGCCCGGACGGCTCGAAGCTGCGGATGGCGGTACAGTCTTTTTGGACGAAATCACGGATCTGCCGCCTGTTCTGCAGACCAAGTTCCTTCGCTTCCTGCAGGACCAGAGTTTCGAGCGCGTGGGCGGCGATCGGACGATTCGAGTCGATGCGCGTATAGTGGCGGCGTCGAACCGCGACCCCGAAGCGGAGATGAACGCGCATCGCTTTCGCGAAGATCTCTACTACCGCCTTAATGTAATTACGCTGCGCGTGCCCCGGCTTCGCGAGCGCCAAGAGGATATTCTGACGCTGGCCGCATCGATACTCCGGAACGCGAGCTTGCGTAATCGCCGGGCACCAATGAAGCTCTCGGACCAAGCAGCAGCGGCTCTGCGGAACTACGGATGGCCGGGAAATGTTCGCGAGTTGCGCAACGCCCTGGAGCGCGCGGCCGTGCTCTGCCGCAGCGAAACAATAGAGACTGACGATCTCCCTGACTCGCTGCTCCGTTCGTCACCGGAGCCGCGGGACGCCACGCCGTCGCCAGCCAGCCTGGAAGAGCTCGAGCGCCAGCATATCGCTCGAGTACTGGCTCAAAGCGCCACGTTGGAGGAAGCCGCGGCTACGCTTGGAATCAACGTCACCACACTGTGGCGCAAACGCCGCCGCTACGGGATCGACTGATATCGGGCCCGTCGTCCGGAACGCCGGTTGCCGCTATTCACAAAATCCCGCGCGGGCTTACCGGGGATGAGTCTGGGTAATGGGCGGTGGGTGAGAGTGCCTTCACACCGCCGCCGCTTTAATACGGCCGACTTTGACCGCCTTTCGCAGCGCCGCGTAGTCGCGCTCCGTCTGATCGGCATAGTCGTCAGCGAATCTCGTGATCGCCTCATCGAAGGAGTCGTTCGATCCAACGTAGCCCGCGATCATTGCCGCGTCGCCCGATCGCGCGTGCGCGAGCGCCAGCGCCCAGCCGCAGGCTTCAGCGTAATATGCGAGGTCCGCGGCGTCCATGGTCTCGACCGCCATCGACACTTTCATATCGCGCAATTGGCGAATGTAGAATTCACGATGTCGCTCCAGTCCCACCGTCCAGCCCAAGAAGACATCGCCCGCCGCCTGCATCAGGCGCTGGCCGACGACGACCCGTTCGCCATGGGTCGCGAACGAACTTGGCCCGGCGTATCGCTCGAGCACCGAGGCGCGCGCTTCCTTGATTTGGAGAAACAACGGGTCGTTGTTCGCCGCCATGAACAGCGCCACCGCGCAGAACGTCCCTACGCTGCCGACGCCGACAACCTTCATCGCCATGTCGCAGTACTCGAAACGATCGAACAGCACGCGGTACTGCGCTCGCAAGGATTCGCGATAGCGTGCGAACGCATGTTCCACCTGTTGCCGATGGAGGGCTCTTTGCCGGCCAGTCTCGTGGAAGAGCAGCGGCGGATGGTCCTTGATGATTGGACTCTCGCCCTTGCGCCTCACAATCGTCGGAAAGATATGGTCGGCGACCCGGGTTTTCCTGGCCTTGTCGATCTCCTCGCCAGTAAGTTCGCGGTTTTTCGGTTCCGGAATCTTCCTTACCAGCGGCTCGAAATCGATTCGCTCGTACCAGATATCGAGCACGCGCATCCGCGCATAATCAGCCATATGCGCGCGATACGAGCGCGCCGCCGCTTGCACCGCGCGCTCGCGCTCTCTCAATTTGAAAGCGGCCGATCGGCCCGCCAGTTGAACACTCGCCGCCAGTCGCTTGAGGTCCCATTCCCACGGCGCGGGGAGGGTCTCGTCAAAGTCGTTGATGTCGAAGATCAGGTTTCGCTCCGGCGTGGCGAATGCGCCGAAGTTCATGATGTGGCAATCGCCGCACGCCTGGACGCGCATTCCAGTGATCGGTGTGCGCGCCAGATCAGAGGCCATCACGGCGGCGGCGCCCCGAAAGAAGGCGAACGGCGACTTCAGCATCCGCCCGTAGCGGATCGGCAGCAGCGCGGCAATCCGGCCCTTGTTCGAATCGATCAGCAGGCCGATCGGATCGGGCCGGCGGGCCGGCGCTTGCCAGCCGGCGTGGCTTTTGCGCGGCACTTTTTCACGTAATTCGCGCCCGGCCGCGATCCGCTCGGCTCGCGAACGGAAGCCCACTGCGCCGGCTTCGTGAGCCTTCGCAGATCGAGATGTCTTGCTCCTGTGTCGTGCCATCCCGCTGATCCCCAATTATGCGTCTGCCTATATGCCCTGGCGATTGAGTTCGCCCTGGTGCACCGGCGATGCACCGACAGCATCATACCAGTCCGCTCACCCCGCCACTTCAAATCGCGACTAATCCGTCCGGGATCGAAGTGCTCGCCCTTTAGGGAACCTCTGCACAAGGCCCATTGTGTCATTCTGAGCGCAGCGAAGAATCCCGGGATTCTTCACTTCGCGGATTCCGTTCAGAATGACAACCTGACTTGCGCAGAGTTTCCTTAGCAGGCCTGCCTGGCGGGGATCGGTAGTTCACTCCGGCCGACCAGGGTGAGTGCAGATCAAACGCGCAAAGGAGTCCGCGACTGATCGGTACGTTGTAGTGTCAAATTGACTCATTACAATTCCCAGTGGAGTCTTCCGCCGAACACTGACACCGGACCGCGATCACGATTGAAGGCCGGGTTGCTGATGAACTGGTAATCCACCGTGGCATAAATGGGTTTCCAGATTTGACAACTGTAGTAGGTTTCCAGAACTTTCTCGCTGCCGTAGCTCAGCGCACCGTCGCCGGCAAGTATGCCCAATCCGCCTGTCTCCAGAAATTTTTGGTTCGAGCTCGAAGCACCGCTCACGATGCCGGCAAGGCCGTAGGTGTCGTCGGGTCGCTGCCACCCGTCACCTTTCACGCTCACACCCAGTGACGCCGTCCAATTAACATCGGTGTACGCCTGCGCTTGTTCGTCGCCGTCATTCCAGCCCAGGCGCGAAAACAAGCCGACGTTCTTGGCAACTTCCTGTTCCCAGTTCAACCCAAAACCGTATTTGTAGCGGTAGGCTTGCGCCGCTGAGATGTCCGCTCCCGCTCCGTCGGCCTTTAGAATGGAAATCGCCGCATGGTTACTGGCCATATTAGCTTCATCGAGAAAGGGCAAAAACCGAATCGCCCCCGGATGAGCGTTGATGCTGTAACGGCGCTCAAATTCCACCACCATTCCCCAATCGTGCAAAAACGGGCCATAGGCGCCAGCTGAGCCAGTGGCTCCGCTGGTGCGCCACAGGAGAAACGGGTCGTCACCCGTCAAACTATTTTGGACACGCGGCATTTGGAAAAATCCGTAGCGCAAGGCCCATTTCGGCTGATTTAATTCCACGGCAATTCCGGTGGTATATCCGACGCTATCCGCCGAGTAATCCCATGCGAGGTTGCCCACCATCGCCCAGTTCATAAACTGGGTGTGCGGGTCTTCCGCGTAAGTGTTGTGGTCGAAAATGTCCACGGGGGTGAACTTGCCGATGGTGAAGGTCAGCCGCGAAATGTCCTGTTCGCCCGCAAGCGTGAGTTGGTCGTCGGGCACGGCCTCCTGTTCGCCGCCCAAGCCGATGGTTTGACGAATAAACAAGTGCGCAAACATTAAGTAAGGAATCTTGGTGCCGAGTTTGTAGGCGTCACTGTTGGGAAAGGCCTCGATGCCATACGTTTTGCTCAGGCCGAAGCCCTGCCACATCAGTCCGTCCACGTGGGCCTCGGCGCCGCGCCATAATCGCACGCCGGCAAACAAGTCCAGCGTAACTGTCTCCTGAACCTCGCCCTCGCTGTTCAGGCTATTTGAGCCGTAGTACTTGGCTGAAAAAGCCGGGTCACCCTGCACAATGTCGGTGTTCTGAACGTGCCAGTTCCAGGTCTGCATTTGGGCATTGGTCGAGCTTTCGGGCGGGGGAGATTCCTGTGCCGCACCGTTGAAGCTCACCGTCAGGCAAAACAGGCATGTCAAGGCCGCCATCAACAACGAGTAGCCCCATGCGATTCGCGCGCTGGGAGTCATTGGCATCGGACCCAGCGGTGATACGTCGCGCTTTCTCTCCGGATGATCGTCAAGCGGGTGCACAACCCAATAGACCAGTATTATTTACGGCATTGCGCAACGAGTTCATCGGTATATCTTCTCTTTGGTGCGTCGTTAGCGTTCACTTAGCCTTGCGGAAACAACTCATGCGATGACCTGAGCTGCCAGGATCAATGACGGAACAAAAAAATGACGATAATCGTCCAGTTGATCCAGTGGTTCCAACTTTTGTTGGCGAACTCGCCGCCCAGCAGTTCCCCCCTCTGAGGAGCGGTGGTCTGGTCACGAGTCTCGATTATCGAGTCTTTTAAGTTGCTGGCAGGCATCATTCCCTCCGTTTCTCGGGTCCGCGATTTACATCGGCGTTTCTCTCGTTCTCATTGATTCGACTTGCGGATCGCTTCGGTCCTCCTGAAACTAGTGAACCCTCCCCCCAATGGAGGGTCTTGCGCCCGCTAACGAACATACGTTGAAGCTGCGAACACACGGCCGGAGCCTTGCACGCCAAAGACGCCCAAGTGGAATCTGGTAACAATTGCGAAGTCGAAGCAGGTCGATAGGGCTCACGCACCGAGGAATTCATCGCTTCGATCTCGCCTGGACGCAGGGGGTTTGGCAAAACCGCCAACGGTTTGGAAACTACGACGCCTGGAGTGCGCCAAGAGGGGAACCCAAGGCCCTGTATGATTGGAGCGACCATCTGCCTTGCGCTGGTCGAGCACGGAGCCTTCGCTTCAACATACGGGAATACGACGAAGTGACTACGGATAGCTGCGGCTAGCTTCGACATCTGTCCGGCCTCCTCTTCGCGTGGCCGGAATGTCGTCGCTACAACGAGACTGGGCCAGGCTAAAAATGCTTCCTGGACCGAAGGTATCGTTCGCCTCTGTTGCGAGGTGGGGGACCGAGCCCGAAGGCTGGTATGTCGATCTCCCCTACGCCGTTTGGGTCGGCGTGAACTACTCCCCTAAGGTGAAATGCAACGTATCAGTAAAGTCCCCACTCTGTCAATCGTGGAACACCATACCCTGTAGGGTATTATAGAGTTAAGGGATTTGGTTCCACGGCCCGCTGGACAAAAGCGGTGTTACTTGTATATTACTATATCCCCTTGGGTATAGAGGTATCCGTTCGCTATGGCACACACCGTCAAAGAAAAGACCAAGCTCCTAAACAGAGTCCGACGTGTTCGCGGCCAGGTGGAGGCGCTTGAACGCGCGGTCGAGGAAGAAAAGGGCTGCGCGGACGTCCTTCATCTGGTCGTCGCTGCGCGCGGCGCAATGAACAGCCTCATGGCGGAGATCATCGAGGACCATATCCGGATGCACGTGGTCGATCCGGATCGTGAACGCGGCTCCCGCGCCAAGGGCGCGGAAGAGCTGATCGAGATTGTTCAGGCATACCTGAAATAGCGCAGTGTGCGTCCAATGGATTGGCGTGAACGAATCGAAAGCCCGGCTCTAATCGATCAGGCACAAGCTGGGACGGCTGCTGCGGCCCTTGAGGAGCAGGAGAGCGACCATAACTTCAGCTGGGTCGAGGCAGTGCGGATCATCGTGGTCGCACTGGCCGCGGGATCAGTGTGGTTGCACTTATGGGAACCGTTGCCGGGGCTCAGCCTTATCGGCGTATTGGGCGTTCTGGCCGGCGGTTGGCCCATCTTCAAGGAAGCGGCCGAGAACACTATTGCGCGGCGGATGACCATGGAATTGTCCATGAGCATCGCGATCGTCGCGGCGGCTGCCATCTCCCAGTTCTTTACTGCTCTCATCATCATTTTGTTCGTTCTGGTAGCTGAGGTGCTCGAACGGATGACCGTGTCTCGCGGCCGGCGCGCGATTCGGGATTTGATGGATTTCATGCCCCGATCCGTCACCGTCCGGGGCGCCAGCGGCGTACGCGAGGCTTCCACCGATGAGCTGCGAGTCGGAGATTCGGTACTCGTCAACCCCGGCGGGCTGGTTCCAATAGACGGTGTCGTGACCAGCGGTCACTCGTTTGTTGACCAGGCCCGGATTACCGGCGAGTCGATACCGGTTGAAAAGCTGCCGAACTCGGTGGTGTATGCCGGAACCATCAACCAATCGGGCGCGCTTGAGATGCACGTGGAGCGGATCGGACGCGATACGAGCTACGGCAGAATCATCGAGGCGGTTGAGCATGCCGAGCGTTCGCGCGCTCCGGTGCAACAGTTGGCGGATCGCCTGGCTGGATACCTGGTTTACTTCGCACTCGCCGCCGCGGTAGTCACGTTCATAATTACGCGAGATGCGCGTTCAACGATTTCTGTAATAATCGTTGCGGGCGCGTGCGGCATCGCCGCGGGCACACCGCTCGCAATACTTGGCGGTATCGGTCGAGCGGCGCGGCTTGGCGCAATCATCAAAGGCGGCCTTTATTTAGAGACCTTGGGCAGGGTGGACACTGTCGTCCTGGACAAGACCGGCACACTTACCTTCGGTCGGACTGAAGTGCAGGCGGTAATTCCCGCAATTGGCGTAAGGGAAGCCGAAGTCCTGGATGCTGCGGCATCGGCTGAAATGCGCTCCGAGCATCCGCTGGGCAAAGCGATCGTCAACTTTGCATTGGCGAAGAACCGTTCGCTCCGTGAGCCCGAGCGCTTTGACTACCTCCTCGGCCGCGGCATCACGGCGATGGTGGACGGTGTAACGATTCTCGTCGGCAATCGTGGGCTCCTGACCGATCATGCGATAGAAATTCCGCGCAATGTCGCCGCCAGATCTGAAACCTCCTCGGAAGTTTTCGTAGCATGCAACGGGCGCTTCCTCGGGGCGATCGCAATCGCCGATACCGTGCGGCCAGAGGCGCAGCGAGCTATCGAGGCGCTGCATCGGATGGGCATCCGCAGCGTTCTGCTGACCGGAGATACCAAGCCCGTCGCCGAGATGGTCGCCCACGGTCTCGGAATCAGTGACCTCGAAGCCGACCTGTTACCCGAGATGAAACTCGCGCGCATCAAAACGCTCGTCACGGGCGGCCATATCGTGGCAATGGTGGGTGACGGCATCAACGATGCCCCCGCATTGGCGGAAGCGAGCGTTGGCGTTGCGATGGGCTCGGGCACTGACGTTGCCCGCGAGTGCGCGGACGTGATGCTGCTCGGCAACGACTTGCTGAAGTTCACCGAGACACTGGCGATTGCGCGGCGGACGCGCCGGATCATCTGGTGGAATTTCGCCGGCACGATCGGAGTTGACGTGGGCGGTATCGCGCTTGCGTCCGTAGGCCTGCTAAGTCCGACTCTCGCTGCCTTCATACACGTTACCTCCGAATTGGCGTTCATCCTCAATTCGGCTCGGTTGCTGCCACGGACCAGTCGAGGCGCAGCGATCGCGGAAATGTCGCATCGGAAACTCACTCGGAAGGCGGCGTATGGTGGCGCGACGCGGCTCGGCTGATGCTCGACGACCAAAATGCCAGTCTGGATGCCATCCAGGGCGCAGAGATAGCTTCCAGCCAATTTCCGAAAATTCTTCAGAACGCCAGCGCATGAGTAGCCGTCTGGAATCCGCAACCGAATGTTCGTCAGCCGGCCATAAGTCGCCGCAGCGCCGGGCGTTCTATGGCGGCGCTGGAAAGGCCACCATCATTGTAATGAGTTCTGATCAGGCGCCAGCCCTCGCCGGCTTCGCTGCGGATGGAGGCTTCCTTCGCAGGCCTCACGCTATGCATGCCGCGAGTTGAACTCTTGCTCGAGGACTATCTGCACCTGGTGCACAAGGGCCGCGACGAGGCCCGGGCAGAACGAACCGCAGTTCTGGGTCCGACGCCACAACGAATACGATCGCTGATCGCGGTCCAGCGAGCCGCCGTCAGCGTACTACCTCGGTCGAATGTAATTTGGCTTGCGTTTCTCGCTAAGCGCCTTCACCGATTCTTTGTGGTCCTGCGTTGTGAGAGTGATGGCCTCATAGGCGAGGCCGGCATCCATGATCAGATTGGCTTGTTGTTTCAGCCACTTATTCACCGCGAGCTTGCTCCACCGAATCGCCCAGGTTGGTCCGTCCGCCAGTCTCTGCGCGAGTTCCCGGGCCTTGGGCAGCACCTGATCCGAGGGTGCGGCGTAATTCACCAGGCCGATCCGGGCTGCATCGGCGCCGTTGATTGAATCGCCCAGCATCAAAAATTCCTTCGCCCGGTTGGGACCGATCAGCAGCGGCCAAATCACCACGCCGCCGTCACCCGCAACGGCCCCCAACGCGACGTGGGTATCGGCAAGCTTCGCGGTTTCCGACGCGACCGTTACATCGCACAGGAGGGCAACGTTGGCGGCGAAACCCAGGGCGTCACCGTTGATCGCGGCGACAATCGGCTGTTCGACGTCGAGCAGGTTTTCGATCACCCGGCGTCCGTCGGCCATCTCGATACGGCGTCCGCTGCGCCCCTTGCTCTTGGTTCGGAACACTTAACGGTTCGAACGCTTGAAGCTTAGATGGCACAATGTTGGGCGCTGGATTGACGACAGACGCTCTTGCTGTGCACATGTTCCGTGGCTGCGAGAAGCACGGGGCGAATCGATGTCCGCTTCGCCCCATTCTTAAGGCAGGTTAGTTCCTGGTCAGTGCCGCAATAACTTGGTCGGTGATGACGTCGGTCTTGTCGCGAATCTCCTCGTCGGTCGCGTCCTGGATTGGATGCGGTACGAAGATGAGTGACGCCTCAGGCAGTCCCAACGATAACCGCTTCTGTCGGGATGTGACCCTCGGACTCAAAAAACAGGCCCGAACTTGACGTTTGCAAACAGATTGCTGTTAGTACGAGTCTGGATTCAGAATTCAAAATGAATTTCAGCTCAATCAGACGATGAGGTTGACGCAACATGTCGAAAACCAAATCTCAGGCGATCCACGATCGATTGGGCCATCAGGTCATTGACTCTGACGGCCATTGGCGCGAGTTCGAGCCGATGGCGCTCGAGTATCTCAAAGACACGGCGGGTACGAAGGCCGTTGAGCGCTGGACCTCGCGGCTGCGGGCCTTGGGCGAAGGTGATTTCGCCAGGATGACGCGGCAAGAGCGACTCGATCGCCGCGCGAGTCAGCCGGCCTGGTGGGGTCTGCCGGTCAAGAACACAATCGATCTGGCGACCTCCTTTATCCCGCGCCTGATGCACGATCGACTCGAGGAGATGGGGCTTGATTTCGCAATCCTCTACCCGACCCATTGCCAGCTCTTTGCGCCGTACATTGGCGACGAGGAATTGCGCCGGGCCGGATGCCATGCGTTCAACCAGTTCGCGATCGACACCTGGGCGGAATATGCGGACCGCCTCACGCCGATCGGGGCGATCCCGATGCATACGCCGGAGGAGGCGATCGCCGAACTCGAACACTGCAAGGCGATCGGGATCAAGGCGGTCGCGCTCGGTAGCCTCATCCGACGGTCGATTCCCGAGGCCGACAAACTCGGCGTCAGCCGCCGCTACGCCTGCTGGCTCGATGTGCTCGGCATCGACAGCATCTACGACTACGATCCGGTCTGGCGCAAGTGCGAAGAACTCGGCTATCCGGTGACCTTCCACTCGGCCGCGTCGAACTTCGGCTTGCGCAACTCGATCACTAACTTCGTCTACAACCATATCGGCCATTTCGGCGAAGCAGGTGACGCCGTGGCCAAGGCGCTCTTCATCGGCGGGGTAACGCGGCGTTTTCCGCGCCTTAAGTTCGCGTTCCTTGAAGGCGGTGTAGCCTGGGGATGCAGCCTGCTCGCCGCGCTGGTCTCACATTGGGAAAAGCGCAACAAGGAATCGATCCAGGAGCTGAATCCCGCCAATCTCGATCGCGAAGGACTCGCAGCGTTCTTCAAACAGTACGCCAGCGAAAAGATGAATACGAAATTTGCCGAGTTCGATGAGATGATGATGAAAAAGGGGATGGGCAAGGCAGCCCCCGACGAAGTCGACGATTTTGCCGCCGCGCGGATCGAGCGCAAAAGCGACATCCGCGATCTATTCGTCCCCAAATTCTTTTTCGGCTGCGAATCCGACGATCCCACTGTGACCTACGCCTTCTCTCCGGCTAACCCTTTCGGCGCCAAGTTGGGGGCGATCCTCAGCTCCGATATCAGCCACTTCGATGTGCCCGATATGACCGAAGTGCTCGAAGAGGCGTGGGAGCTGGTCGAAGAGAAAGGGATGTCCGAGGAGGACTTCCACGCTTTCAGCTTCGGCAACGCCGTGCGCTTGTGGGCGAGTCTAAATCCCGACTTCTTCAACGGCACGGCCGTCGAAAAACAGGCGCGGCAATTTATCGCGAGCGAGCTGCGCGCCGAACAATCCGCCGCGGCATCCTGAGCGCGCCGCGAAGCAAAACGATGCGAACGGTACTCCATTTCGTTGATGGTCGATGTGCCCAACCTGAAGCGCGCTCACGCTATCCTGGAACGCGCTTGCATCAAAGAAGAGAATGATCGGAAGTGGCAGCACGGCTGACGACTCTCGTCGGCTTGTTGTTGTACGAGCAATAGTATTTGCGAAAGGAGCTTGCGATGCCTGAGGTACGAGTCGGCGACATCAATCTGCACTATGAAATCCAAGGTGACGGCGATCCAGTGCTGATGATTATGGGGCTGGGCTCCAGTTCAGCGTCATGGGACCCGGTCCTGGTCTCCGAACTGGCGCGTTCGTTTCGCACCATCGTCTACGACAATCGTGGCACTGGCCAGAGCGACAAGCCAAAGATTCCTTACACGCTCGAAATGTTCGCCGACGACGCGAGTGGGTTATTAGACGCGCTCCAAATAGACCGCGTGCACGTATTCGGCGTCTCGATGGGAGGGATGATCGCGCAGGAACTGGCGCTGCGCCACGGGCAGCGACTGCAGACGTTGACGCTGGGATGCTCGACTTGCGGCGGCAAGCATGCGGTGCCGCCTCCGCCTGAATCGGTAAAGCTCCTCTCGGCGCCGCGCGAGGGTCTGTCGGACGAAGAGTTGATCCGGCGCAGTTGGCCGCTCGCATATACACCGAGGTATATCCAGAACCATCGCGATGCATTGGAAGCAACGATACCGCGCCTGCTGGCCCATCCCACGCCCGCTTCGGCCTACAAACGTCATCTTGATGCAACCTACACACTAAAAACCTACGATCGGCTGCCCGCGATCGGAACACCGACAATGGTGATTACGGGTGCGCAAGATGTTTTGATTCCCGGCGCGCAATTCGGAGATCCTTGCGGAGAGAATCCCGGGAGCAAGACTGCGCATCATTCCGAACGCTGGACACGCGTTTTTTGCGGAGGCGCGCAACGAGTTTCTGATGGCGTTTGTGCCGTTCCTACAGTCGTTCCCAATTAATACCTAATGGGGTTGTGTCCCGTTAATTAGTTAGCTCCGAAGCTGGATCGCGTCAGCAGGACAGGTGTCCATATGCCATTCATGTCTTTTATGGGCCTCACGTCGCCGGTCCGGAAGGTTGCACCACGTTCGAGATCTTCCGCAGTCGCGCGGCTTCGCACGAAGCGATTCTTGATTTGGCCGGCCGCACGGTTAAATTCGACGTCTCGAAGCCCGGCGAGTTCAAGCGGATGATGGAGGCTCAGCGGGCAGTCCGTAAGCCAGCCGCCTGATCGCCACTTTCGCAGCGAAGCGAGTCGATCCATTGAGCCCGATGAGCCCGAAAGGCAAAAGCGTCCAGCCGACACGCCTTAGTGCAGCGGCCTAGCGCGGCCTGATAGCTTATAGCGATCAAAACCGGTAATTCCCGAGCGGCGCGAACACGTTTACCACCAGCACGATTAAGACCAGAACGAGTACGATGAAAAGAATCAGGCGGACCGGATCGCGCCCAGACACGCCAGTTCCTGGCGGAACGGCTCGTCCTCTGCCGCGAAGTAAGAGCAGAACGAGCGCGACAATCAGCAGTATCGGGATCAGGCCCATAGCAAGGTCTGCATATCTATTTTGGCCTTTGCTGGCGGGTTCTTCTTGGCTACTTTCAGCAACCCGGGAGCAACGAATGTGGACTTAGTAAGGCCTATAACTTCGACGCCGGCTCGACGAATTCACGGGCAAGTCTTTCCAGCTCGCGAATCACTTCGCGTTCGTCATCAGGTACATCGAGAAAAATCAGTTCGACCTCGTCAGCACCGGCGTCACGATAACGTTTCAGGTCATCGACGGTGATGGGCCGCGTGTATGGTGACACCGCGATTTCCAGGTCGGAGCGCTTGCGCCCATATTCACTGACAAGTTGTTCGATCCGTTTGATCTTGGAGGTGGCCTCGGTGGGACTGACATTCAAACCGCACCAGCCGTCGCCGTACTCAGCCACGCGCCGAAGTGCAGGACCGCTCTCGCCACCGAACCAAACCGGTAGTTTGCCGCGTTTGATCGGTTTGGGATAACTGCGCGCGTTCTCGAAATTGACGAACTCGCCTCGATAACTACTATGATCGTCGCCCCACAGCCTGCGCATAGCTTCGATATACTCGTGGGTGCGCTGTGCACGGCGTTCGAAGGGAATTCCGAGCGCCTGGAATTCCTCTGCCAGCCATCCGATTCCGACGCCCAGAATGAAACGGCCACCACTGAGGTAATCAACTGTCGCGACCGTCTTCGCCAACACCAGCGGATTATGCTCTGGCACGAGGCAAATCCCGGTTGCAAGCCGAATACGACTGGTGCATGCGGCTGCGTAAGTAAGGGTCGGAAACGGATCGCCGATTGGAATTTCGGTCGGGGCGAGAAATTGACCGCTGCCATCGGTGGAATAGGGATACCGTGACGTATAGCGGTCGAGCAGGACGACATGCTCAGGCGCCCAGACGGTTGAGAAGTTAAGCCGCTCCGCATTCGTGGCAATCGTCCTGATTAGTGCCGGGGCGGCCAGCGCTCCAAATCCAATTGAGGAAAGTCCGATTTTCATCGCTCATTCTCTCCGGGCGGACGATCCCAAACATAAAGCATTCTGCGCGGGATCGCTACTTTCGAGGCCTGTGCCTCCTCAAACCTGATCCGCACGAATTCATTGGTGGTTTCGACCGCCTGGGGATAGCCTGCGATGATGGCAGAGCCGCTAAGCGGTGCCAGCCTATCGGGCCGAGCCGGCGGAGACTGCAGCGAGGGGTTACGAGGGTTCGAACTGCCGTAGGGACCGAACAACCGGACCACAATTAAGGGCGGTCATGTCGGCGGCCGTCCTCTTCTTCATTCCGGTAATCTAGAAGGCTGCTGACGAAAGGGTCGGACTTGGCGGACAAGCACCACGACTTCCTGCCTTCGGCGTCCCAACGACGCTCCTTAACTCAGTTGATCTTCGATTCTGTTGCCGGTTGAGGAATGCGGTGGAGGTGCCGTCTTGATTAGTCCCTGCTCGGTGAGAGAGTGAATGCTACTCGATCAAATTGAACTGACTAATCTTGATTTATTCGTCGCAGGCGATCCGCGCGCTGCCTTGTCCGACTGAAGGCTCGAACGGCTCGCCAGTCTATATTTGATATACACAGCCTAAGACTCATTGGCGGATGGTGCAGTCAGCTGCGAACCAGTCTCCGTCAACCGCAAAAACGGTTGACACTCATACGGCGGTTGACGCACGGAGGTTGACACGAGTCTTCCGTTGTCTAATCGGGTCAATTCATCAGTACCATCAAGAGGTCGGCGCTGGCGTCAACAAGGCCATCCATATCCTGTGCGTGACCGAGGGCAACGATAAGCAGCGCATGTCTGCTTTCCGACAACGCGGCTTACCTGGCGTCTACGAGTCGAGCCTGAAGAAGGCGTGGACGAAGTTCAGGCCGGTTGCTCATCTGTGCGGGGCGTATGTCACCACTGAGACGCACTATTACCAGGACCAACTCTCACGGGACTTCGGAGAGTATTGGAAACAGCCTCCCGCATTCTATGACGACCGCGTGTTCCAACACTTCTGCCTTGACCTGCCCCGCGAAACTAGTATGAGCGAAGTAGAGAATTCGGCCTGGCGCAGTCGTTTTGGTTGGTCTGGCCGGCGTTTTGTGACCTCAATAGACTCAAGTAACGATCTCAAGCAAAGCGCTCGTCTGGTCTTCGTTTGACAGCTTTTCGGGCCCGCCCTTCGCGTCTGCTGAGGGCGGCCCGAGAAGCTGTAGCGGTTTTGGATCCACAACCGGCGCGTCATGCACCGCGCCGGACGCCGCCGGCGGCCCAGCGGTGCACGCGGCGGCTGTGCTCCTTGTGATCCACTGCTCTGCGAAGTCATAGGGAGCATGGTCATTGAGCGCACTGTGCGGCCGCACCCGATTGTAGTCATGCCGCCACTGTTCGAGTTTCTCACGGACATCAGCCAGCGCAAAGAATACTTGCACATTCAAACATTCATCCCGCAGCCGGCCGTTGAAGGACTCGATATCGCCATTTTCCACCGGCCGGCCAGGACGGACAAACTCCAGGTCGACGCGATACTGGTAAGCCCACGCCTCCATCGCGAGTTTCTTGCGCACCTTGGTCCGCACCGCCAGACGCTTCGTGGCCTTCCTCTTGGCTCTCCAGAGGACCACGCCGGCCGCCCTTCTCTCAACTTATCGCTGTCCTAGTTTTCGGGTTTTGGGTCACCGCGGTTAGTCGCCGCCAACGGAGGCCGCCCGCCGCTGCTAACCGTGCAGGTCGTTCGCGCTCCAGACCCGAGGGTAGCGTTCGGCAACGGGTACCTCGCGTACGAACTGGCGGCGGGATTGACCGCCCGCTCAAAAGCCCTGATCGCCGATGAATGGTTTTCGATCCCGAGTTGCCGGGCGATCTCGAGAGAAAATTCCGCCCCCTTCATAGTATGATGGGAGCACGTAATTTGAATCCCATCGAGGTGACCTGAGATGGTCAGCAGAGACGTTGCCGCGCTCTTCATGGAGCACATGCCGGATGATGAAATCAGAAGTCTGCGGGACAGTATTGCCAAGGCTGAGGCAGAGCTTAGCGCACCCAGGTGGGAACGCCATCGGGAGCTGCATAGACAAATCGAGGAGCTGAAAGATAAATGTGAGGCGGCTGCACATTCCTTGACCATCGTGCTTGCGGGCAATGTCGGCACGCGGCGGCATTTGCTGAGAAACCTTAGAAATGAGCGCAGGACTTGCATCATCTACGGGACCGAGGAGGTAGGTACACTGACGACCGGCTTTCTCCGTCGCTTCTTGTTCCGAAAGGCCGAGTGGAAATTTGAAAAGTTGATACGAGACGCCGCGCGTACCTTCAGTGATGCTGAGTGGTACCTTGAGACCTGCAGCATCGTCAGAAACTTCTCGTTCCCAACCGATGTCGTGCTTCAGCATGCATTCCCTCACCGCGTGCATTTTTCTTGCTGAGCGCGGTCGCTCCCGCAAGAGGCAACAAAACAAGCTG
>Ga0181536_10000050_pt1 | contig 116023 bp, 98 predicted proteins | sample PEATcosm2014_Bin_41_FD_121105 | JGI IMG/M metagenome (GOLD analysis project Ga0181536, IMG submission 121105) | Peatland microbial communities from MTU Mesocosm Facility, Houghton, MI, USA - PEATcosm2014_Bin17_60_metaG | ecosystem: Environmental > Terrestrial > Soil > Wetlands > Peat | place... | reverse complement strand
TGCAAATCGCGCAAAAGGCGCGCGATTCGCACTTTCCCACAGCCGCGACGACGGTTCTCCGGTTACATTTTCGATGTCTCGGCAGTCTAGCCCAAAGTTACATTTTCAAATGGCTCGACGCGCCGCAGGCCAGCGACTCAGGGCTGGCCCTGCTCAGTGGGGGAGACAGAAGCGCCCGGACATATTCTGTCCGGGCGCCGGCTAAAGCCGATTCGGGCGGAGCCCTTGGGCTCGGGCGCCGAGCTACGGCAGGTAATAGCGGAACGACGTGAAGACCATGGCGTCCAGGCCGTGCGGTTCCAGACCGCCCACGCCCGACCACGTCTGGCGATTGACGTAGGAGAATTGCGGACCCCACTGCACGCGGCCTTTCGGTCCGTTGTACAAGCGATACCAGAAGCCCACGGTTCCCTCCGTCAGCGCCCGCGTGTCGGCGGTGCAACTGCCGAGCGAGCCGGGAAGGAATCCGGTGCCGTTCAGAGGAATCGCCTCCGAATAGCAGCCTGTATTGCTGAGGTTGGGCGACCCATAACCGACATACTTGCCGGAGATCGGATCGAAATCGTTGGCGCGGCTGTTATACTCGGCGCCCACGTTCATGTAGACGTCAAGCTTCGGTCCGTGCCACTCCAGCGTGGCCAAGCCCTGATAGTTCCGAATGAGATCCAGCGTGCCGTCGGCGTGCACGGACGCGTCTGCAAGGCCAGCGGAGCCGTAGCGGCCGATTCCGCTGCCGCCAAAGCCGTGCAAGCCGAAATCGATCCGCTTGTTGGCGAACGACCAGCGGGCGTTGGCGCCAATGCCTCCGCCGTTCTTGGAACTGTTTACCGCCCCCGCTGCGCTGGGCGCGGTAATCGTGCCGCACGGGTTGGTCGTGGACGCTTCCGCGCAGGGGAAAGTGCGGTCCCGGAAGCGGCTGTACACTCCGAAAATTTCGTAGTGTCCAAAGCCCGGCTCAAAAGCCAGCTTGGCGACGATGTCGGGCGAGGGGTTGAAGGAGTAGGTGTAGGTCGGGGTACAAGTGGTGGTCACGGTAGTACCGGTCGCGTTGATGGTCGAACTGCAAGTGGTGATGGTGGGATTGTAGAGTCCGCCGGCAGCCCCCGCGGAGCCGACCAGGAAGTTGGCGGCGTTGTTGTGGGTGGAGAGCGTTGCCTGCGAGTTCTCCAGCGACACCGCAAACCATACCTTGTCGTTGAAATTCTTGGCCAGGCGAACTCCGTATTGCCGCGCCCAACTGAAGCCCACCGAATAGTTCGCGTCTATGGTCATGGGCATGGCCTCGGTGCGGTTATCCACGCCGTGCTTGGTTTCAGTCACCAGGCTCCACATCTGGCCGCCGGTGAAGCTCCAGCCGTCGTCGAACGCGGCTTGCCCCCACGCCTGGCGCTGGCGAAGCCCATAGCTGTTGCTCTGGTTATTGTTCGAAGTGGTCGCAGCAGAGAGAAAGTCGCTTTCGAAGTAGCCAGACAGTTTCGCACTCTTCAGCCGCCCTTCCGCGAGCATCGAGATGCGCGACTGGCGACCGGAACCGAAGAACTCCGACATGCTGTTCTGCGAGGCGCCGGGCATGGTGACGTTGTTGAAGGGGGTATTGATGTCGGCGGCGAGAGCTCTGGAACGCCGCACAGTTTCAGCCGCCAGGAAGCCTCCGGGCGTGATGGTAATGCCTTTCACATGGATCGCATTGGGAGACTCCAAAACGTTCTTCTGCGTCTCCTGCAGGGTTACGACGGTGTTCGCCATATTGCTCTTAAGGTCGGTCACATCGCTCTTCAGCGCGGTGACGGTCTCCTGCTGCTGAGTAGCCTGAGCCTGGGCGGCGTCGGCTTTCCCGGCGGCATCGGTGGCAGCCGTCTGCGCCTGCTGTACCGCCTGGTCTTTCCTGTGCAGTTCATCGCGCAGTTCCTGGATTTGCTGCTGCTGCTGCGCCAGTGCTGCCTGCTGCGAAGCGATGGCATCCTTCAGCGCCTGGACATCTTCCGCGGTCAGGATTGCCGCTTTCTTTTTCGGTGAACTGGGAGCACTGGCGGTCTGTGCCACCAGGCCTGTCGCTAACAACAGAATTACACACAGCCTCCACGCACACTTCATCGTCGTCCTCTCCTTTTCAAACTGTGAATGAGGAACCCCCTGTTGTTGCGGGGTCCTATTTGACCTGCTTGATCGTTTCTTTCACCTTCGCGACCACGTTATCCGGCAGCGGCGCGTACGTAAGAGCCGAGGTCAGCTTTTGACCGTCGTTGACCATCCAGTTGAGAAAGTCGGCCAGAATTTTGCCCTTTGCCGCATCTTTTGATTGCTGCGGAATCAGCAGCCAGGTAAAGCTCGAGATCGGATAAGCATCCTTTCCCGGAGCGTTGGTGATGGACACTCGGAAGTCGGCCGGCATTTTCGGAGCCGAGGCTGCCGCCGCGGTTACGCCTTCCAGCGATGCCTTCAGAAAAACCCCGGCGGCGTTCCGCACACTGCCATACGAAATGTTGTTCTGCACGGCATAAATCAGCTCCACGTAGCCGATGGAACCTGGCAAGTTGCGGACGAATCCCGCTACTCCCTCGTTTCCTTTTCCTCCCATGCCCTTTGGCCACTTCACGGAAGTATTGCTGCCCACCTGAGCCTTCCAATCGGCACTCACCTTGGACAAATAGTCGGTCCAGATGAAAGTGGTGCCGCTGCCGTCGGAGCGGTGAACCACAATAATGTCCTGGTTGGGAAACTTCACGCCCGGATTCGCAGCGCTGATTGCCGGATCGTTCCAATTGGAGATTCGGCCCAGAAAAATCCCGGCCAGAATGTCCGGAGTGAACTTCAGTTCCCCGGAGACTCCCGGCACGTTATAGGCAGGCACCACGGCGCCCAGGACGGTAGGAATATTGAAAACCTTGGTCTTCAGCTTGGTTTGGGCTTCCTTAAGCTGATCATCAGTCATGGGCATGTCGCTCGCCCCAAAATCGACTGTACCTTCTGTTACCTGGCGAATTCCGCCACCGCTGCCAATGGGCTGATAGTTGACCTGAATATCGGGATGAATCTTGTGATAGTCACTGAACCACTTGGAGTACATGGGATTGGGAAATGTCGCGCCTGCTCCATTCAGGGTGGTCTGCCCTACGACCGGCAGGGCTAGGAAAAAGCACACCAACCACAGCACGGTTTTGCGCATTAGTGGATGATTCCTCCTCAGGAAAATCGTTGTCCTCGTTGTTTTAGCGGCGCAGTGTTAAAGAGTGGTTACAAACGGGTGAATTTCTGATGAATGAGGGTGTGTGCGTCTTGGTTATGCCCAGCTTGGGTGACACAGAGTATTTCAAGGAATAAGACTGCGGCCCGGTCTCAGTTTTCCGTCCGAAGATGAGCGATCTCGCGGGTAAACAGAAGATTTCCTGGAAACTCACGGCGCAGTTCGGCCAGCAACGCGAGCGCCCGGGCCTTGTCTTTCTCCCGCACGTAGGCGATGGCCAGCAGGATGCGCGCAAATGGCGCGAGATAGTGCCCGTGATTGGCCGTCGTCTGCAGGTCGGCGATCCCGCCTTGCTTGTCGGCCGGCAAACCGCCCAGCTGGAGGATCCAGCGTACCGGAGCCGCCATGCTTCCAATGATGTACTTGCTGAATCCGGTGGCCAGCAGCGCGTCATAGCAATCGTGGCAGACTGCCAGCAACTGTTGCGCCCAAGTGGACGCTTGCCGGGTGAAGTGCAGCGAAGCCAGGTTCCGCTTTTCGATGAGGGCGGCGTAATCGGCCTGCAGGCCTGAAGATAAGGTCATGGCCAACAGGGAGTCGCGATCCTTTGCATCTTTCGCCAGCCGGGCTCGTGCCAGATTTTCGGCGCGCCTGATCGCAGCCGTGAAGCGCTCGCGCACGGATGGATCGGGCGCCAGTCTGGGCCGTCCGGCGAAGGATTCGTTGTTCTCGTAGAACTGCGCTTCCAGCACGCCCAACCAGTTGAACTCGGAAAACAAAAAGCCCGCCGCCTCGCTGACCGGCCCCACCGGATTGTCCGGATGCTCGGTCTCCCATTCTGCGAAGTCGTTTTGCGCGCCGGCAAAGTCGAGGTTGTACAAACCGGAGAATCCCTGGTCAAGCAGTGAAACCGTATCCGGCGTGGCGGCGTCTTCGGCCCAGCCCGTGCCCCACAAGGCAAGGCATGCGCCCAGGATGACGATCATGCGCCGGGTTGCATCTAATGATGAGGCAGACTTTGCCATGTTTTCGCGTTCGTCTATTATCGTTGAACTGCGCCAGCGGGTCATTCGGTTCGGCGCAAGCCTTTCACTATATTCTGATGCAATGGCCGGAAGAGGCGTACTGCAAGTTCGTCAAACTTCGGTAAATTCTGGGGGAAGTTTGTTTTCGACCAGCAAAGGGAATAATCGTTGATGAGTGATTCGCCCGAACGCCATGCTCCGGGCTGGCCCGGCATCCCGCCCCGCTGGACTTCCAGCGCGAAAACCGGCGCCGGCACGGCCCTGAACCAGCACAGCAAGGTCTGGTTCACGCTCAGCCACGGCATCCTGAACGAGGTCTATTTCCCGCGCGTGGACCAGGCCTGCACCCGCGATCTGGGCTTCCTCGTCACCAACGGACGCGATTTCTTCTCCGAAGAGAAACGTCACTGTTCGTTTGAAAATCGCCCCTTCGAGCCGGGGATTCCCGGCTATCAGCTTACCAACACCTGCAACAGCGGACGTTACCGCATCCACAAGGAAGTTCTGACCGATCCCTACCGCAACGTGGTGCTGCAGAAGATCCAATTCGAGCCGCTGCTGGGGCAACTGTCCGACTACCGCCTCTACGCTCTACTCTCGCCTCATCTCGCCAATTGGGGCTACGGCAACACGGGATGGATCGGCGGCTACAAGGGCTTCCCCATGTTCTTTGCCGAGCGCGAAAGCGCTACCCTGTGCCTCGCCGCTTCCGCCCCGTGGAAAAAAATGTCGGTCGGATTCGTAGGTACGTCCGACGGCTGGCAGGACCTTTCGCAGCATTTTCAGATGGAATGGGAATACACGCGCGCGGAAAACGGAAACATCGCCTTCACGGGCGAGATTGATCTGGCGGCCTGTGACGGCCACTTTCTGCTCGCGCTCGGTTTTGGCTCGCTATGGACCGAGGCCGGACAGCAGGCGCGCTCCACCCTGTTTGAGGATTACGATGAATTGCGCCAGCACTTCTTCCTGCAGTGGAAGAACTGGCAAGATAAACTGCTGAAACTCGACGAACCGCAGCGGCAGTACGATCTCTACCGCGCCTCGACCGCCGTCCTGCGCACACACGAATCGAAAGACTTTCTCGGCGGCATCATCGCCAGCCTCTCGATTCCGTGGGGCTTCAGCAAGGGCGACGAAGACCTCGGCGGCTACCATCTGATTTGGCCGCGCGATCTGGTCGAAACCGCCGGAGCGCTGCTGGCTGCCGGAGCGGTTGCGGACGCGGCGCGCGTTCTGCGTTATCTCGAAGCCACGCAGGAAGCCGACGGCAAATGGGCGCAAAATCTCTGGCTCGACGGGCGCCCCTACTGGAGCGGCATTCAGATGGATGAGACCGCCTTTCCCATCCTGCTGCTCGATCTTGTGCGGCGCGAGGCCCCGGGCGCGCTCGGCAAACTCGACCGCTGGTGGCCCATGGTGCGCAATGCCGCCGGCTTTATTATTTGCAACGGTCCGGTCACGCAGCAGGATCGCTGGGAAGAAGATGCCGGCTATTCGCCGTTTACTCTCGCGGCCGAAATCTCCGCGCTGCTGGCGGCGGCCGATATCGCAGACCTCACCGGGCACCCGGTCCAGGCCCAGAGCATGCGCGATACCGCCGACGCCTGGAATGACAACATCGAGCGCTGGACCTACGCCAGCGGAACCGATCTGGCGCAACAGCTTGGCGTCCCCGGTTACTACGTGCGCATTGCGCCGCCCGTCACGGACAGCGCGGCCTCACCCATACAGGGTTTTGTCCCCATCAAGAATCGCCCGCCGGGGCAGGATGGCGAGCGCGCTTACCACATCATCAGTCCCGACGCTCTGGCGCTGGTGCGCTTCGGACTGCGCGCCCCCGACGATCCGCGCATTCTCGCTACACTCCGCGCGATTGATGCTCTGCTCGGCGTCGAACTCCCCCAGGGTCCATGTTGGTATCGCTACAACGGCGACGGGTACGGCGAACACAAAGACGGCTCCGCGTTCGATGGAGCTGGGATTGGCCGCCCCTGGCCTCTGCTCGCCGGAGAACGCGCCCACTACGCCCTGGCCGGCGGCCATCGCGACGAGGCGGAGGCGTTGCTGACCGTCATGGAAAATTCCACCGCCGGGCAGAGCCGTCTGCTTCCAGAGCAGGTCTGGGACGCGGCCGACATACCGGCGCTCGAGCTTTTCCGGGGCCGTCCGTCCGGTTCTGCTTGCCCGCTGGTCTGGGCCCACTCCGAGTACGTCAAGCTCCGCCGCTCGATTCGCGACGGCAAGATCTTCGACCAGCCTCCGCAGACCGTGAAGCGTTACTTAATTGATAAACATGGGCGGCAACACTATGGCTGGAGGTTTAACAACAAGGCGCGCACGGTTCCGCGCAATCAGACGCTGCGCATCAATCTTCTCTCGCCCGCGCGCGTGCACTGGAGCATCGACGGCTGGAAAACCGCGCACGACACCGACACTCGCGACACCGGCCTGGGCCTCTACACGCTCGACTTGCCCACCGCTTCGCTGCCGGCAGGAGGTCAGGCCGTGTTCACCTTTTTCTGGCCGAACGAGAATCGGTGGGAAGGAACGGATTATACGGTCACCGTGGAAGGGGGTTAGAAATCAAGAGGCCGGACAGCAAGTTCTAGTTCTCCGGGCTGGTGTAGCACAACTCCACGACCGTGCAGTCGTCGTTGAGTGGATTTCCCGCGCAGAACTCCGAGACGGCCGAGAATATCCCCTCGAGCGTGGGGGACTTGGCGGCAGCAGCCTCGAGCCGCGAGTCATCAAAGAATTCTCCCATGGCGTTTTCGGCCTCAGTCACGCCGTCGGTGACGAGAATAAAGCGGTCGCCTGACTTCATCTGGCAAGAAGCGCTCTCAAACGTCGCATCCGCCAGCAGCCCCACCGGGACATTGCCGTGCGGAGGGCGCAACACTTCTCCTCGGCATACCAGCAGCGGCGGGACGTGGCCGCAATTGACGTATTCGAGTTCGCCATCGCGGCGCAGGCGAACCAGCAACACAGTCGCATATTTTTCGCCGCCCATCTTCTCGGTGAAGAAGCGGTTCACTGCCGTGACCACGTCCAGCAGCGACATGCCCGCCGTCAGGTGCGAATAAATCATCCCCTGCAGTGTCGAAGCCATCAAAGCGGCCGAGACCCCCTTGCCGCTGACATCGGCCAGCACGACCGCGAGACCATCCTTCGTATTCACCGCATCGTAGAAGTCCCCTCCAATTTCCTTACACTGCATGTTCTTGGGTCTCATCTTGGCGAAGGGAACCTCGGGAATTTTTACCTGCATCAACCGCTGCTGAATGCTGGCCGCAATGCTCAATTCCTGCTGGTAGCGCCGGGCTTCCTCTTCCGCCTGTACCAGGCGCGCGTTCTCAATCAACGACGCCGCTTCGGTCGCGATCACGTGGAGAATTTTCTGGTCTACTCCACTCATGTCGCGCGAGGCAAAGCGCGAGTCCACGTACAGGACCCCCATCGCTTCCGCGGAATTGGCCGTGGGCACCGCCGCTTGCGCGTCGCGGGTGGCCTGCACCTGCATCTTGCGCAGCGGAATGCAGACCACGGTCCGCAGATCGTAGGCCACGATGCTTTGCCGGCCGGCCAGTTCGTCCGACTGGCTGGTGTCGGTCAGAAGGAATTCGGAGTTCGACCGCATCGATTCCTCCAGGATCGAGTGCGAAATCGTCTTGTCGTCCAGCAGCGGTTCCTTTTTGGAATTGCGGCCCGCGACCAGCCGGAGTTTCCCGTCTTCGTCCTTGAGAAAAACGTAGCCGCGTTCGGCCCGCGTCAACTGCAAGGTAACGTCGAGCATGGTCATCAGGATCTCATCCAGCACGCCCGCCGTATTCAGTTTGCGCGCCGCTTCCAGAAACAGCGTGAGCTTCTCCAGGTCGGTAGCTTCCTGCTTGATCTGCATGCCGGAAATCTGGCTGAGGAATTCGCGGGCGGTGTTGGAGGTGGCGTGCGCCGGATTGAACAGAACGTAGGCAGAGTCGCGGGCGCCAAACTCCAGGCGATCGCCGCGCTCCAGTTTCTGACGCTGGATGCGTTCCCCGTTGACGTAGGTGCCGTGCTTGCTGCCCAGATCCACCAGGAAAAAATCCAGTCCCTCCTGCATGATCTGGGCATGGTCGCGGGAAACGCGAGGGTCGGCGATGACCAGGTCCTTGTCTACTTTTCGCCCCACGCTGAACGGCGTACGGTTCAGGACGATATTCTTCTGCTCGCTGCCTTGCACGAAGACAAGGGCGGGAAACACTCCGGAGGAGCTGTGCTGGCTGCTGATTGTGTTCAGGGCCATGAGTGGTTGGTCCGCGCCCTTCGGGACGCGGAAAAGCCGCGGCCTAGCCGCGGCCAAGTCTCGCTGGAACAGACTACTCTTGCGCTGCGCCGTCTCGCAAGTTGCGGGGTGCGGGGCTCCAGGTGTTCAGCAGCGTCAATCCGAAGACAAAGACGGGCATCATGAAGTTCGAATAAAACGGCATCGGCCAAAGCTTCTGGCGCAATTCCGGCGTGAGCCAGACGCTAGCTGCGCTGAGCCCAATCGTCGCAATCCAGGGCCAGAGCAGTAGAACGCCGCCTGCCATCCGAGCCAGCCGAACCACCGGCAGAATGGGATCTCGCAAGCTCTCGCTCCACACCAGGGCGAGAATCGCGGGCGCCATCAGCACCTGATTGTAAGGGGCAAACATGGGAACGATGACCACCGTCAGGGCCATTACCAGACCCGTGGCACGTCCGAATGCCGGGCTGGTGGCCGGTTCTGCACGCATTCGCCAGAGGCATACCGCGCAGGCCAACACACTTACAGCCTCAAGAATCCGCCCCATGACCGCACCAAACAGCCATACCAGCACCGATTGATTCTGCGTGTAGCGGTGATATTGCCCAATCGCCTGAATGAACATCCGCGGCCACCCGGGTAGCAGCAGCTCTGCCCCGCCCACCAGGAGCAGCATGGCGACAGCAAAGGGAATCACCAGCCGGCGCCGCGAGTGCCATTCTGCGCCCGCCCAGAGCAGCAGCCACAGAACGAGCGGCCATGTCAGCTGCGGTTTGATCGTGGCGAGAGCCAGCAGCATCCCCGCGCACAACAGCCAGCCACCCGCCAGGCATGCGCCACAGCCAGCAAGCAGCCCCGCGACCAGCAGACTCAATTGTTGCAGCTTGATGCCTTGCACCATGGGCAGCCAGCCGAGCATGAGCACGCAGGATACGAACATGGTTCCACATGACACCTTCCAGCGCAGAACTCGCAGCCAGAGCGCAACGCTCGCGGCCGCAAGCGCGATCAGCATCCACCGGAAGCCTATCTGTACCTCGCCGAAGGGAAGGCGGACCGTCGGCGCCAGCAAGAACACCACGTACGCCGGGTAGGCAAAGCCTTGCTCGTCCTTGGGATCGCCGGCGCGCGCGGGATCGAGCGGTCTGCCGTAGTAGCCTTGCTGAATCTCCCGCGTGATCTCGGCGCTGTAGGGATTGCGCCCGCGCAGCAGCAACTCACGCGCTCCCAGCCACCGCGGATAGAGATCGGACAAATTTCCTCGCGGCCGGTTCTGCGCTGCCGCGTCGGCAATCTGCTGTGCCCTCAGGATGCGGTTCATGTAGAACCACGTGCTGGCCGAGGCCACCAGGGCCAGCGCGACTGCGACGAGAAATGACAAGCGTTTCAAAGAGGAGTGTTCTCAGTTACAGCAGATCGAGATTCATCCGGTTCATGTTACAACTGTGGCGCACGGATCACTATGCGACAGCGCATCGCAGTCTCGGCCGCAATCGGCTTCGCGAGCGGCGCATTCTGCTGGTTTCTGATGCGGCATTTGCACCAGGACGCTGCCGACTTCCGCTGGGCGCTTCATCTGGCGCAGCGCCTGCTGGCGCGGCAGAATCCCTACGATACGCCGCTCGAGCAATACCCGCTCACGGCTGCGATCTTTGCTCTGCCATTTGTCCGGCTGCAACCGGAACTCGCCGCCGCACTCTTCTGGGGAATCAGCTCTTTCCTGCTGGCTTTCGGTGTTACCCGCCACGGTTACACGCGGCTGTTAATCTTTCTCGCCTATCCGTATTGGGCGGGGATGCTGGCGGTGCAATGGTCCCCCGTTATTGCCGCCGGCGCATTCTTTCCGTTGCTGTTGCCCGTGACCATGGCCAAACCACAGGTCGGATTGCCCGTCCTGCTGACGCGCATCAGCCGCCGCGGACTGGCGGCGTGCCTGGTCGTAGGGCTTGCCAGCCTCATACTGATGCCAACATGGCCCCTGGCCTGGTTGCGGCAAACTGGAAATTACCAGCACTTCATTCCGCTGCTCGTACTGCCGGGCCCGTTGCTTCTGCTGGCGCTGATCCGCTATCGCAATCGCGATGCGCTCTTTCTGCTCTTGTCTGCGCTGATGCCGCAGCGCTGGTTCTTCGACAGCTTCATTCTCTGGCTGATTCCGCAATCGCGCCGCGAAATCCTCTGGACAGTGTTTTTCAGTTGGGGAGCCGGCATCTGGCGCTGGTACCACATTCCCCACAGCTTCGCGGAAGTCGGCCGCTGGACTGTGATCTTTCTCTACCTACCCATGCTGGTTATGATCTTGCTGCGGAAGACCGCTGCGGGCGCACAGGCCGCCACGCCTAAGGTTTGACGTCGAAGATTGTCAGGATGAATTGTTCCACACCAGATGGTCAGACCCGGGATTGTCATACCGAGATCGTCAAGCCGAAGACGTGACGCGGGCGGCGTTGTCCGTTTCGTTATTTCTCAAGCGCAGCAGTTCCCGCCTCATCGCGTAAATCCACCACAGCAGAGGGATCACGGCAAGATTCAGTTTGCCCCATCGCATCCAGAAAAAGATCCAAAGCGGGCTGAGCAACAACGGCACGACGGGAATGAGCAGTGCGCTGATCGCCTTCCGCTCAGACCACCGCGCCGCGCAATGGTCCGCGAGCAATGCCAGCGGCAGCACCAGAAGGCACAGATCGTGAGCATTGGTGAGGTAGCTGACCAGGACGGCAGTGATCACTGCACAGGCAAAGCTGAGCCTGAAGAACTGCTGCTCGCCAGTGAGATTGCGAGTCCGGTCATTCGGCAGCGCCAGACCACGCATGCGGGCGACGACAATCAGCAAGCCTGCAGCAGCCACGAGCACAACTGACCGCCAGGGCCAACCCAGATTCTCCAAATAGGGCCAGCCTGTCGCGAAGCCCAGCAGATTCGGCATGAGCGCGATGGGTGTCTGACCGTGGCCCGGCACCGACACCACGCGCCAGGCATACGCCGGATATTGCAGAGCGCCGTGCCAGCCGACGATTCCCAACGAGAGCAGCGCCGCGGCTGAGGCTGCCGCTGCAAACCCCGAAACCAGTCTTCGGCCCTTCCACACCGCCAGAATCAGAATCAGCGGAATCACGAAATGGTACTTGAAAACTCCCAGCCCAAACCAGCAGCCCGCAGTGAATTCGGCATTTCGATCCAGAGCGCGAAAACCAAGAACAAAAACCAGCAGCAGCAGGATTGCATCCTGCCCCTGCAGGAAATTCGCAAAAATCGGAAAAAATGCCAGCAGGGCCAGAACCCACTCCCAGAGCGGGATCTGGTGCAGAGAAGCCAAACACCGCCGCAACCACGCCGCGATCGCGAAGAGCATGGCCAGGTTCAGCAGGTTCCAAAGCACAAAGGCTTCCCCATACGGCAGGAAAGTCAGCGGCAGGAAAATCAGAGCTTCGAACGGCGGGTGAATATAGGGCAAAGGCCCTTGCCGGATGTCCGAATCCGTCGCGAACTCCCGCTGGACCGCCTGCTGCGTGCGAGCGTTGTAGAGTTCGGCGCTGCGTCCTTCCCGCAGGATTCTGCCCGCGGTGTAATAGACCGTAAAATCCGGATCTCCTTTCTGAACGCGGCCTCGCACGCTCCACAGAAAAAATGCGTGGATCCCCAGCACCGCCAAAAGGAATACCCGGATAACCACTCTGCAGGATCGGGGGGAAATCTCGATAGACCTCGATTTCTTCGCCGCTTGCGGCCCGGCACGCGATTGTATCCCGCCGTGGCCCTGGTCGCCATTGAACACGAAGACTCCCGCAGTATCCGGGCAGTATTCGGCTTCCAGCGCCCCGACGCTCCCGGTCGCCGGTGACCGAGGCGGCTGCAACCTGTTCGGATCGCAGAAGTTAACCCTCCGTTAAGCCGTACTGCGTCTCCTCGGGCCTAGTTACCTCGGGTAGTCCAGGGGGGTGCAAGAATTTACCACTTTTCCCCATCTTGCAAGGTATGATTACCCTAGAGCGGGCAGTGTCTTAGCGGATTAAACGCACAGGTTGAAGCCAGAGGCGTGTCTCTGAGCAACGACCCCTGCCTGTGGCGCCGGTAAGATCATTCCCCCGTGATCCCGTAAGAGGCAGATAGGAGAATGTTTATGGAACTTGTGCGCAGGCTTTGGCGCGATCAGGAAGGACAGGATGTTGCCGAGTATGCAGTGATGCTGGCGGTAATTCTGGTTATTGTCATCGGAACCGTCCGGCTGATTGGCTCGAATGCAAACAACGTGTTCTCCTCCGTTGCCAGTTCCATCCAGTAGCACTCAGGCCCGGACCTCGGAAGGAGTCATTCGAGTCCGGCAGGGCAGGAGGTAGCAGCTTCAGCTTTTAAGGGAGCATCATGAACCGCACACGTTTGTTGATGATAGGAGGTCTGGCGCTGGCTCTGGGCCTGCTTGCCGCCGGGTACGTCTACAAGAACCTGCAAAAAGGAAGCGGGACGAGCAGCGAGCACCTTCTCGAAGTCATCGTTGCCGCGGACGATCTGCAAGTCGGCTCCAAGGTAGAACAACGCGATATCAAGAAAATCTGGATCCCGGAAAGCGATCTGCCCGCGGGCGCGCCGCGAAAAATGAGCGAAGTGCTGGGGCATGGGGTTATCATTCCGATTTCCAAGGGCGAGTTTATCCTCGCCAACAAACTGGCCGGCGAGAATGTGACCGGTCTGCCGTCTCTGATTACCCCCGGGATGCGCGCGGTGTCGGTGCGAGTGAACGAAGTGGTGTCGGTCGCGGGTTTCGTCACACCTGGGACACGCGTTGACGTGCTCCTGACGGGAACGCCCACGGGCGGCAATGACGAGCAAACGACAACCGTTTTGCAGGATGTTCGGGTGCTGGCCTCCGGCCATACGCTGGAAAAGAGCGCGACCGGCGAGGCTCAGAACACTCCGGTGATCACGCTGCTGGTGACGCCCGACGATGCCCAGCGGCTTACCCTCGCCAGCGCGCAGGGACACATTCAGCTCGCCCTGCGCAATCCGCTCGACACTCGCCAGGACGACGTCCCATCCTCCAGCGCCAGAGGCCTTTACCGGCCCGGCGCGGCTCCTGCAGCGACGGCGCCGGTTCACCACACCGTAATCAAGAAAAGTGCAGAGCCGCCGCCAGTACCAACCGGCATCAGTATTGAGGTCTTTGAGGGCGACAAGAAGAAGGATGTAGTCAATTGCACAGAAGAGGGTTGCCAGACTAAGTGACAGGCAGAAGATCAATGTCGCCAATTGCATTTTCACGCAGCGACAAGTTTCCTCACAGGGAGAGGAATCCGAAAATGAGAGTCCGCTCGTCCGTCCTCAGGGCATTTCTGTTCGCTGCCCTCCTCGTTCTTCCCGCGTCTTCGGAGATCATGCAGCAGGCTGACACCGCGGACCAGTCCCAGAACCCCGCCCCTACTACTACGCAGACCACGACCCTCCCGCCCCAATCTCAGCAGCCGACGGGATCGGCGCCGTTGCGTGTCATGGTGGGCAAGTCGCTGCTTATTAACACCACCGAACGGCTGCGGCGCATCTCTGTCACCGACCCCACCATTGCCTCCCCTCAGGTGATTACGCCCACGCAGATTCTGGTTCATGGCAAATCTCCGGGAGAAGTTTCGCTCCTCATCTGGGACGAACTGGAGCGCTCGCGCAGCTTCGACCTGCGCGTGGATGTTGACGTCAGCGCCTGCGCCGATGAAGAGCACCGCGTCTTCCCCGACGAGCAGATCGTGGTCACGCCCTCGCGGGCCGCCATCGTGCTCTCGGGACACGTTTCGACCGAGGATGTGGCCAAGCGCGCCGGTGATCTGGCCACCGCGTACTCCCCGAAAGTAGTCAACGTGCTGACGTTCGGACCAGTCGGATCGCAGGAGGTTCTGCTGCAGGTGAAGTTCGCGGAAGTGGACCGCACCGCGCTGACCCAGATGGGGGCCAATTTCGTTTCGACCGGCGCGGCCAACACGCTGGGCACGACCACCACCGGCCAATTCGGGGGCTTCGGGCCGCAAACCTTGGGCCAGGCTGCTACAACCACCACCAGCACCGCAGCCGGGACCACGACTACCACCGCCGTCCAAACCATCAATAACGTCCTGAATCTTTTTCTTTTCCGCCCCGACATCAATTTCGGCGCCGTGATCGAGGCGCTGCAGACCAGGAACCTTCTGCAGATTCTCGCCGAACCCAACTTGATCGCCGTAAATGGCAAAGAAGCCAGTTTCCTCGCCGGCGGTCAGTTTCCATTTCCAATCGTGCAGCCGGGCGCAGGCTTTACCGCGGTAACGATTTCGTTCAAGGATTTCGGAGTCAACTTGAAGTTCACCCCGGTGATCATGCCCAACGGAAATATTCATCTGAAGGTTGCGCCGGAAGTCAGCACGCTCGACTTTTCGAACGCACTTACGATTTCCGGCTTCACCGTGCCTGCGCTCAGCACGCGCAAGGCGGAGACCGAGTTTGAACTGCAGGACGGGCAGAGCTTTGTGATTGCGGGACTGATCGACAATCGGGTCACCGACATTTACAACAAGATACCCGGCCTGGGCGATATCCCGATCCTGGGGAATTTTTTCCGCAGCAAGAGCGTGCAGAAAACGAATTCCGAGCTGATGGTCCTGTGCACGGTGCGGCGCATCTCCCCCAACGCGGAGCCGCCAGCTCTGCCCCGGCAGCCGCGGCCGTTTATGGACACGGGCAAGTTCGACAAGCCGCAGAGCAAGTAAGAGATGGGAGTACAGCCCCGCGGGTCAAGCGGGGAGAGAGTTTCGCGGTAATAGGGAAAACCGCGCGTTAGTTATGGCAGAACTTTCTGTCGTCATCGTCGCCACGGACAACGAACAGCGCGCCGTGCTGCAAGTGCTGGTGGACGGCACCACGGTGGCTCGCACGGTGCATACGTGCGCCAGCTTTCCGGTCGCGGCCTCCGATCCCATCACGCGCCGCGTCCGCACCGCGAATCCGGACGTCACGCTGGTAGACATTCCCGCCGATAACCCTCCCCTGGCTCTGCGCGCCATCGAACTGCTGCATCAGGAGATGCCGGAGGCTGCCATTTTCGCCGTGGGCAGTCTCAGCCAGCCCCAGGTCATCGTGAACGCGATGCGAGCCGGAGCCCGCGAGTTCATTGAGCGGCCCACCACTACCACCGATTTGCTGGAAGCGTTCGTGCGCCTCACCGCGGCACAGCGCCGGGGACGTCAGGAAGGACCGCGCGGCAAAGTGTTCTCGATCATCAATGCCAAAGGCGGAAATGGCGCCACCACGGTGGCGGTGAATCTGGCCTTGGCCCTGCAGGCAGCACAGGGACAGACGGCTCTGGTAGACCTGGCGCCGCTGGGGCATGCCGCCCTGCACATGAACCTCAAGCCGGTGTTCAGCGTCGCCGACGCGATGCGCAATCTCCATCGCATGGACGCTTCCCTGCTGGAAAGTTTTATGACGCGCCACGGAGGAGGATTGCAGTTGCTGGCGGGAACCAACGTGCCCGCGGCGGTGGATCCTTCTACCGCGGAGTTTGTCCGTCTCTTCGACATGCTGGTGACCCACTATCGTTACGTGGTCGTGGATGCATCCTCGCGCTTTGACGCGGCCAGCCGGCTCATCGCGAATCTCTCGGAAACCGTGCTGCTCGTCGCTTGCACCGACGTGGCGTCGCTGTGGAGCGCAGCCCGGGTGCATCAATATCTGGGGGAAACCGGCAGCCGGGAGCGCGTGCGGCTGGTTCTCAATCGCTTCCGCAAGGTTCCCGGGTTCAGCGAAGCCGACGCCGAGGCCGCTGTCGGCGCCAAGTTGCTGTGGCGGGTACCGAACCAGTACTTTGCCGTGTCGAGCGCGATTGACCGCGGCACACCGGTGATGGATCAGCGCAACAGTGAAATCGCCCGTTGCTTTGCCGGACTGGCCGAGGAACTGACGCGCAACGATGTTGACGTCAAGCGGACGGCCTGGTCGTTGTTCAAATCGGTTTAGGAAGTTAGGGGCCTATGGCGAATCTGCAATCGTTCGAGCGCACCGATTACCAGCAGGTAAAGGCGGATCTGCATCGCAAGATCCTCGACCGCCTCGACCTGGAAAAACTGGGCAAGACCGGTGATTCCGCCCGGGACGAAGTCCTGGTCGTTATTCGCAACGCCGTCAACGCCGAAGTCGTTCCTCTCAGTTTCGCCGAACGGGAGCGGTTGGCACGCGAAATTCTCGATGAAATTTTCGGTCTAGGACCTCTGGAACCGCTGCTCAAGGACCCCACCATTTCCGACATTCTGGTCAACCGCTTCGACCGCGTCTACGTGGAGCGCGCCGGCAAGCTTGAACTGACCGCCCTGTCGTTCAAAGACAATTCGCACCTCATGCAGATCATCGAGCGCATCGTCTCGCGCGTCGGGCGGCGTGTGGACGAGTCTTCGCCCATGGTGGATGCCCGCCTGTCGGACGGATCGCGTGTTAACGCCATCATTCCCCCGCTGGCGCTCGACGGACCGTGCCTCTCCATCCGCCGTTTCGGACGCGAGCCCATTACCGCGCGGCAGATGATCGAGAACCAAACGCTCACCGAGTCGATGCTCGAGCTGCTTTCGGCCGTGGTCAAGGGGCGGCTGAACATTCTGGTGTCAGGCGGAACGGGCGCCGGCAAAACCACGCTGCTGAACGTGCTCTCCGGTTACATTCCCAACTCCGACCGCATCGTCACCATTGAAGACGCCGCCGAACTTCAGCTCAAGCAGGAACATGTTGTGCGTCTGGAAACGCGGCCGCCTAACATCGAAGGCAAGGGCGCCGTGCGCCAGCGCCAGCTCGTCATCAACAGCCTCCGTATGCGTCCCGACCGCATCGTCGTGGGCGAGGTCCGCGGCGAGGAGGCTTTCGACATGCTGCAGGCCATGAACACCGGCCACGAGGGATCCTTGACCACGGTCCACGCCAACTCGCCGCGCGATGCCCTGGCCCGCGTCGAGAACATGGTTTCCATGGCGAACCTCAACATTCCCGAGAATGCGGTGCGCCAGCAGATTGCCGCGGCGATTCACGGCGTAGTTCAGATCGCGCGCCTCTCGGACGGTACCCGTAAGGTCATCACCGTCTCCGAGATCACCGGCATGGACAACGGCTCCATTGCCATGCAGGACATTTTTTCCTTCGACCGGAGTGGCATTGATGAAAGCGGAAAGGTCCGCGGCGTATTCCGGGCAACCGGCATCCGTCCGAAGTTTGCCGAACGGCTGGCCACCTCGGGCGCCCGTTTGCGTCCCGCGCTGTTTGAATCGAGGACGGAGGTCTGATTCTTCGCTATGACCGCAGCTCTCACTGCCTTTCTCGTGTTCGCCCTCGTCGCCTTCGCGGCCTTCGCGCTGCTCTCGCTGCTCGATCAGCGGAGCGCCCGGGCCCGCCTGATCAAGGAACGGCTGGCTAAAGAGAGCAAGGCCCCGGAACGCAATGCCGAAGAAGAACTGGCCGTCGTGCGGGATGAGCAACTCAGTAACATTCCCGCTCTCGACGCACTGCTGCGGCGCTCCGAGCGCGTCTCTGCCATCCAGAAAATGCTGGCTCAGGCTGGATTGAGCACGCGTGCGGGCAACTTCCTGGGTGTCTGCGCGCTGGCTGGGATCGCCGCCTGCATCGCGGCCTACATCCTGAGCAAGCGAGTCGAAGCCGCCTGGATCGCATTACTGGTCGGCTTCCTGCTTCCCTATTCCTACGTCTCTTTCCGGCGCAATAAGCGCTTCGAAAAGTTCGAGGAACTCTTCCCCGAGGCCATTGACACGCTGGCGCGCGCGGTTCGCGCCGGACACGCCTTTACCACGGCTCTGGAGATGATTACCAACGAGGTATCTGAACCTGTCGCCGGCGAGTTTCGCCAGCTTTACGAGGAGCAGAAATTCGGCATGCCGGTGCGCGACGCTCTGCTGAACCTCACCGAGCGCATGCCCCTGGTGGACGTAAAGTTTTTCGTCACCGCGGTCATGCTGCAACGCGAAACCGGCGGCAACCTGGCTGAGATCCTCGACAACCTCTCCTACGTGATCCGCGAGCGCTTCAAGATCCAGCGTCAGGTGCGGGTTTACACCGCCCAGGGACGCCTGACCATGGCCCTTCTGATGGGCATGCCACCCATCATTGTGGCGATGATGCTGGTGCTGAATCCGGGATTCATTCACCCGCTTTTCGCCGACCCGATCGGCCACACGCTGCTGGTCGCCGGGATCACCCTGCAAACCGTCGGATATTTCGTGATCCGGAGGATCATCCGGATCCAGGTATAGACATGTTTTTGCCGCTCATTCTGACCGTCGTTGTGTTCGTCACCGTCGTGCTGGTGGTCTTCTCGTTTGCCGCCGCCGTCGTCACCCCGAGTTCTGTCCTCGGCGCGCGCCTGCGCGCGCTGGGCGGACGGCAACAGCCGGTGGAGAACAAGCCTGCCTTCAAGGAACGCCTGGAACAGGCGCTGGAGCCCATCAGCAGAGCCCTCCCGCTCTCCTCCGGCGACGTTTCCCGGACCCGCAGCTGGCTTATCCAAGCCGGCTTCCGCGATGCCAGCCACGTGAGTTACTACTTCGGCCTGCGCCTTGTGATGGCCGTGGTGGGCTTTGCCGGCGTCGCGCTTTTCACCGGATTCGACAACGTTCCCCTTCTGGCCGGTGTTACCGGTCTCGGCTTTTTGCTGCCGCGCTTCGTCCTGAAGCGCATGATCAAGGATCGCCAGCAGCGCATTCGCCTGGCCTTGCCCGATGCTCTCGACCTTACCGTCATCTGCGTCGAAGCGGGTCTGGCTCTCGACCAGGCCTTGATGCGGGTCGGCCAGGATCTGCACCACGCCCATCCTGACCTGAGCGACGAATTCCACCTTGTCAACCTCGAGATGCGCGCCGGCAAGCCCCGCGCCGAGGCTCTGCGCAATCTGGTGGACCGCACGGGCGTGGACGATATTCGTTCTCTTGTTGGTACACTGATTCAAACCGACCGCTTCGGCACCAGCGTCGCCCAAGCCCTCCGTGTGCACTCCGACTCCCTCCGCACGGAACGCCGGCAACGTGCCGAAGAGCAGGCTGCCAAGACGACCATCAAGATGGTCCCCCCCTTGGTGGTGTTTGTTCTGCCCTCGATCATTTTTGTTACCATCGGCCCGGCAGTCATCGAACTGATCCGGCAACTGGGCCCGGTTTCGGGCCACTGAGCTTCAGGGCAGGCAAACAGCGCAGCAGAAGAATGGGAGGGCTTACATTTATGGCCGTTCTTACCCCGCGGGGGGAGGCTTTCAACCGAACCCGCCAGACGCACCTGGCCACGTCCCTGGCCGTGGCGGATACGCACTGGACTCGCCTGCGGGGGCTCCTCGGCCTGAGTGCGAATGACTTCCGTAATGGCTGCGGGCTCTGGATCATCCCCTGCCGCGGCGTTCATACTTTAGGAATGGGGTTTCCGATTGACGTCGTGTACCTCGATCGCACGCAGACGGTAGTCCACATCGAGCGCGCGCTGCGGCCCTGGCGTTTGGCTCCGGTCACGCTGGAGGCGGCCTCCGTGCTGGAACTTCCGTGTCGTTCTGTAGTGGAAACAGAAACGGCGGTGGGCGATAAAATTGATATAACCCTCAGTCCGGACGCCGGTGGGGTCCGTTAGGAATACATTGCGGTAGGAGGTTGTGACCAGCCAGTTTGACCGAAGTGCTCCAACTCGAAGCGCCCGTCGAACTCCACGACGCGCCCAAGCTGCTAGTCGAGTGGTCCTCGCCATGGCGGGAATTTGTCACGGCCATTGGCCCGGCTCTGGCCCGTTCGGAAGCCCGTCTTGCCGGCGAAGCTCCCTATGGCCTGTTTCCTTATCGCGGCATGGTCCCGGCCTGGCTGCTTGAGGCGTTCCTGATTTTTGCCGCCATCTTTGTACCGATCAAGCTCGCGCAACTGCGCCCCTACGTCGCGCCCCGGTTATCCAGCCACGACATAATCTATTACACGGGCGACGAGCTGCCGCGTACCGCAGATCTCGGTGGTGCGCAGGCCGGAATCAGCGGCCAGGCTGGCGGAGACGAAGCTCACCATCACACCCAAACCATCAAGATCGCGCGCGGCGGCTTGCTGGTGCCAAGAGTTGTGGACGCACCCAACCTTCGGCTGCCGTCATCCACCGATGCGGTTGCGAACCTGCTCGCCGTCAAACCGAATCCCGGCCCGCCTCCTCTGGAAGGGGTGCGCTCGGCGCGCACCGTGCCCAGCCTGTCCGCAGTGGTTGCTCCGGCTCCCAACCTCATTCGCGACTACACACGCAACGGAATTGCGATGGACGCGGTCGTCCCTCCCGCTCCTAACTTTTCTCGGGACCAGCCTTTGACCGCGCCTACGCTGAATGCCAACGTGATTCCGCCGGCGCCCAATGTCCCACGGGACCACACGCTTGTCGCCCCTGTCCTGGGCCCTGCCGTGATTCCGCCCGCGCCCAGCGTCTCCCGCGACCGCACGCAGACCGGGCCGACGCTGAATCCATCCGTTGTGGCGCCCGCTCCCAGCGCCCCTCGCGATCAAGGACGCTCCGCTCCGTCGCTTACGGCAAGCGTGATTCCGCCCGCGCCCGGTGCGGTCAGCCGGGAGGTTAGCAGCGCGCCAGTGCAGATGACGAACGTCGCCGTGGTACCGCCGCCGGTTTCTTCACCCGAACGCGCCGCGACGCGCGATCCGAAGCTGACCGTGCCGGCACCCTCGGTCATCGCTCCGCCGCCGTCGGCTGATGTATCGCGGGACGTGAGTCATCTTGCCAGCGGCAGCATTCCCGATCCCTTCAGAGCGGTCGTGCCGCCTCCTCCAACCCAGGCGGGCAGCGGATCGTTCATGAGCAGCCTGATCGGCAAGATCTTTGGCCCGTCTGAAGTTGTGCCTCCACCGCCCACGGTCAATGCCAATACCGCAGGAAGCGGGACCGGCACATCGCTTGCGACCAACGTCGTGCCGCCTCCGCCATCAGTGAGCGCAAGTGCCGGCGGCAATCCGCACGGCACTCGCAATGGTGCCAGCGCATCTCTCCCTTCCAACGTGATCGCTCCCCCGCCCTCCGCTGGCATATCCGGTGGCACCGGTCCTCGCTCGCTCGCGCCGTCTGCAGCGCCAGCGCTCGGCCCACCCAGCATAGTTCCGCCGCCGCCCACACTCTCCGGTCCGGGAGGCGGCACCGGCAATACCGGCGGTAGCGCGGGCATCTCGGGGGGCACGCTGGCCAACAATATCGTTCCGCCGCCGCCGAATCTTGGCGGAGGCTCCAGCGCTACTGGCTCTGGCCTTGGCCGCCGCGGCGCGGGACTCGGGTCGCCCCTCGACATCGGCTCCCCTGTCGCCCCGCCCACGAGCGGCGGCAGTGGCACGAATTCCGGCGTCGTGGTTTCCAGCCATGCCGGCTCCAAAGTTGGACTTCCCACCACTGGAGGTGCGGGTGCGCTTTCTATGTCGCCTTCTGGCGGCGACAAGCCCGGTTTGGGCGGATCTGGAGGAGGCACGGGCATCGGGCGTGGCACTGGTCCCGGCAGCGGCGTGAAGGGCGAAGGTCCCGGCGCCGGCAAGACTGGCGCGGGCCGCGGCTCCGACCCCAACGCTCACGGCGGCACTTCACCCAGCCCCGGTCCCGGTGGCGCGGGCACCGCACCCAGCGGCACTCCATCCGTGCCCGGCGTCTCAGTCGGCGGCGGAAGCAGCATCATCACTCTTCCCAGCTTTGGGTCCGATCCGTCTGCGAATGATCCCTCAGCGCCGGGACGTTCGTCACTCAAACAACGCCAGACGTTTGATGTCAACGTGGTCGCGACGGCGAACTCGGGTGGGCCGTTCGAGCCCTACAAAAGCCTGCTCCACGGGGAAACGCACGCCATTTATCCCGAGACTGGCAGCTCGTTGGGCACGGCCGCCATGCAATACGCGGATGAATCGACAGGGCGCGGACCCCTCACTGATCCGCAGCCCATACGCACAAATCTCCCTGAAGGCTTGCCCCACCTACGCATGGTGGTGGCCTGCACGCTGGATGCTTCGGGCAATCTGAAGAACGTGCGCGTCCTCGAACCGGGTCCGGCTGACATGACGGCGAAGATACTCGCGGCTCTCCGCAGCTGGAAATTTCGCCCCGCCTTGCGCGGCAGCCAGCCGATAGAAGTGACCGCCATCCTCGGCTTCAACATTGATACCAACGACCGCTTCTAGGGCGGATTTAGCGTTGCCGTAGCCCGCTCGTGTGGGGACGGGCGCCCTCGCCCGTCCAAGCCGAGCGCAGCTCGGCAGCTTCCTGGGGTCACAGCAACTCTGGCTTCGCCATAGCCCCGATCATTCATGAGGATTTGCCACGGTTCTGAAGGGGCCCGGACTCACTCACTTCGCGCTGCGTCTGGCCCGGCGCCGCGACGGCGGAATCACACCCTTCTCCGGGCGCTCTCTCTCGATCTTGTCGGAGAGTTTGTGCAGCGGACGATCCTGGGCAGACGACAACTGCCGTCCCGCTGCGGTTACGGTCAGTCCCTGAGCCGTGTAGGTCGCTTCGTTGAACGTTGCCCCCGAATTGGCCTGAGCCACCGCAAATACTCCATGGGGCACGCCGTTGGTGAACGCGGTGGCGATGTAATCTCCCACCATCAATCCGTTCTGCGAATTCGGCAGCCAGCCCAGCTGCATCGGCCCGGCAAGGGTGACCGGCTGATTCCAGGTTGAGCCACCGTTGGCCGACGCAATGAAACCGACAAACAGCTGGCAGGTCGAGACCGTGCAGTTGCTCTGCGAATAGTAATAGTAGTGAATGGCGACGTGCGCACTCGCGCCCGAAGTCGCGGGATCGATCCCGATACCCGGGATGAAATAATCCGCGCTGCTCGAGGTTGCATCGATTGGGACACGCGTTACCGCGCTCCAGTTCACGCCATCTGCGGAAGTGCTGTACACCAGGTCGTTGGTGCTGCAGTTCGCACGAAACCGGCAATCCTCCCACACGACCCAAACGGTCCCCGCACCGTCAATGGCCGCCGCAGGCAACGGCCCGCTGCGGATTCCCCCCGCGTCCAGGTGCGACTGCACCAAAGTGATGTTGGCCGGAGCAGTCCAGTGCGCGCCGCCATCGTTCGAGGCGAACGCCGCCATTTCGCCCGCGTCCAACAGAATCGGCACCACCACGGTCCCATTCGGCTGCACCAGAGGCTGCCCGCCAATTCCACCGGCAAGGTCCGCCGTCGCCGTCGCGCTTCCCCAGGTCAAGCCCCCGTCGCTGGAAGTGTTCATGAAGATTTCGTCATTGTTGGCAGGGTTATCCCACTCCACGTAGCAGTTGCCGCAGTACGGACTCGCCAGCCAACTGTCACACACGATCCAATTCTTGTCGGAACTCTGCGCGCTGGTATCAACAGCGACCGGGTTCGGCCATGTCAGCCCTCCGTCGCTTGACCGGCTGACCATCACGGCAGGCGTTTGCAATGTGGACGAGATAGGCAGCGACGCGATCATCCATACCCCATGCTTGGCGTCGTACGCTACCTCGGGATCGCTGGCCGCATCATAAGGGTCGGTTCCCTCGCCAATCGTCAATCCCGGAAGGAAACCATGCGTCCAGGTCGTGCCGCCGTCGCTGGAGGTCGCCCAGCCAATGTCGGTTGCGCCGCCAGGAGCGATGCGCCCCGTCTGAAACGCTGCCACCAGCGTGTTAGCGTTGGCGAGCACGTGCGGTTCGACTTCGGTCGCATGCTGCCCGGGGCCGACCGTATAAGGGTCAGAACTGATCTCGGTCAGGTTTGGCCCGACCGGATTCACCGGCGGGGGCGGAGGGTTTGACAGGAGGGAGTTCCCCGACGACCCCGAGCAACCCGCGAGTGCGAGGGGGAAGGCAAAGACGGCGCACAAAGCCCATCGCTGGAGAGTGAAGCGCAATTGGTTGGTCATATGACGCGTGACAGCTCTCCGGACCACTCTATCATCCGCGGTAACCCGCATCACCGCAACCGAATTCATTGCCTCCCGGCTTTGTCTTGATCCTCCGGAGGCCAATCGGCCCGGACGAACACGACTGCGACGTCGTCCCGATAAACCGCTTTCCAGGCAGGCGTCTCAGTGAGGATTTGCGTAAGCGCGGCCTTCCTTGGTAGCAGCAGGCATGACGAGCGCCATCGGAGAAACTCGCCCCAGTGTTCAACGTGAACCATCGTCAAGTACTCCGTCAAGAATTGCTCGCCGTACAAATCATGGCGGTCATCTACGACCACCCGGGTCGCCGGGTAGAGCCGGTAGATCAGGTACCCTCCCCAGTAGTCCGGGCTCAGAACCGGCCCCTTGACTTCGTGCTTCTCCAGATAGTTCACCGCCTCAACGGGCATTCGCCTGGCATCGAAGTGCGCATCCATCCCCAGGCGGGATGCGAGTTTTCCGCCAGTCCCGGCGATCCAGAACGTGAGCACAACTATAAGAACCGGCCACACGTGTCCGCGCAGTTCCGAGTCGAGCGCAGCCATCCTCTGGAAGAATCTCTGCCCCAGTCCTGCCGGTGACAACAGTGGCCCCACTACCATCACCAGCAGCACCGACGAAACCGGAATATTCCGTGATGCATAGAGTCCGGAGTACACCGCGAACAGCACAGTCATAACTTCGCTCATCCGCAAGTCGCGTCCGCGCACCGCCAGAGCCGCCAGCGTGAGAAGCAGCAAGATCAGGAAACACCTCGGCGCCACACCGTGAAAATCGGGCGACCGAAATTCATCGATGTGATCCATCAAGAAGCGGTTCGAAAGATACGAGTAGATGTGCGCGTGCAGTTTCCATCCAAAGGGGTTCACCAGACTCGCCCCCAGCGAAAGCAGCCCCGAAACGGCCAGGGCCCGCGCCCGCTTCCCTGCCGCGATTCTCGGAAACAGCTCCTCGATTCGAATCTCTTTCGCCCGGAACCAGTTCCACATCGCTCCCGCCCAGAAGATCCCCAACAACACGAAGCCAAGCAGAAACCCACCATGCATGTTGACCCATACCAGCATCAGCAACGGCAGAGCCCACAACCATCCGCTGTTCTCTCGATCTCCGCCGTCAAACCATTCGCGCTCCGAAGACTCGAGAATCCAGAACCAGGCCAGCGTGAACAACCAGCTCACCACATGGGGCCGCGCCAGGAAGTGAATCATCGAAGCTGACATCGCCAGCAGCACGAGCACAAGCGCAACCACCACATGTGTTCCCCGGAGAATCAGCAGCCGGAACGTCCACGCGAAGACAGCGGCAATCACGATGGCGGTAAACCACACCACCCCATTCAGTCCCAGGCTAGCTTCCAACTGGCCCACAAGCAGGTCATACAGCCACTCCCAGGCCAACCACGGTTTGCCTCCCATGGTCGAAGAAAACGAATCCACACGCGGGATCATGTGGGTTGCGAGAATCTGTTGCCCGGCGCGGATGTGCCAGCCGATCCCCGCATCTCCCAGCAGGCGTACCGACAGCGGTGTGAACACGAGTGCACCCAGCAGAGCGACGAAGATCAAGTCTGCTGCTGAGGGCATGGCCACGCGCACCCACAGGGGAGTGCCTGCCGAACTTCTGGAACCGTCTGCCATTGTCGTGAATCTTATAGAGGTAGGGCGATGAACGGCAAGGCGACAGCTCGGGTGGTGACCGTCGGCGCCGGCTTTGGCGGCCTCAACGCCGCGCGCGTCTTGGCCAGTGCGCCGGTACAAATTACGATCATCGACCGCAAGAACCACCACACCTTCCAGCCGCTTCTGTACCAAGTCGCAACCGCCGGACTTTCCCCAGGAGAAATAGCCGCGCCCATCCGCTCCATCTTCCGGCCGTACACAAATGTCGAAGTCCTGATGGCGGAGGTCACTGGATTCGATCTTGACCGGCGCACCGTCCAAACCCCGGAGCGCGACGTTTCGTATGATTACCTCATCGTTGCTGCGGGCGCGCGCCACGCCTATTTTGGACACGATGACTGGGAACTGCTCGCCCCGGGGCTCAAGACCATTGAAGACGCGCTCGAAATTCGCCGCCGTGTGCTCCTCGCCTTCGAACTGGCGGAGCGGCAGGTTTCCGCCGGAGACGAAGCCACTCCGCTCAATTTTGTAGTGGTCGGCGCCGGACCCACGGGAGTCGAATTAGCTGGAACCCTGGCCGAAATTTGCCGGCACGCGCTGGCCCACGACTTCCGTTCGATTGATCCCACACGGACGCACATCGTTCTGATCGAGGGAGGCCCGCGCGTTCTTGCCTCCTACCCTGAAGACTTGTCCCGCAGCGCGCAAGACCAACTGCGACGCCTTGGCGTCGAGGTTCTCACCTCAACCACGGTGACTCAAATCGAGCCCGGCGCCGTTCATATGGGCGAGACGCGTCTTCCCGCCGCTGTGGTCTTGTGGGCGGCGGGGGTTGCGGCCTCGCCCTTAGGTAAGAAACTCGGCGCACCCGTGGATCGCGCCGGACGAGTGCAGGTCCTGCCCGATCTGAGTATTCCGAATCATCCGGAAGTGTTCGTCATTGGCGATCTCGCGGCCGCAAGAGACGAGCGCGGCAACATGCTTCCGGGAGTAGCTCCCGTAGCCATCCAGCAAGGCCGCTATGTCGCCGAAGTTATTCGTCGTGAAATCGAGAGGAATTCCGGTGCTCCCGTCTTCACGCGTTCTGTGCGAAAGCGTGGGGAGGTTGACTCGCGCCCCGCATTCCACTACTGGGACAAAGGCAGCCTGGCCACGATTGGCCGCGCGGCTGCCGTCGCCGATTTCGGCAGGATTCACATCTCCGGCTTTGTCGCCTGGCTGGCTTGGCTGTTCGTTCACATTCTGTTTCTCATCGGCTTCAGAAACCGCCTCCTGGTGTTCATTCAGTGGGCATGGTCTTATGTCACTTACGAACGCGGAGCGCGCTTGATAACGGGCAGCACGTACTTGCCGGGATGGACTGCCGATCCACACATTCCTGGCGCTGCCGGAGAATCCACGCCACAAGAAATCCACACCGGCGCGCCCAAATAGAGGCACAATAGCTATGGGCCTTGGATTTCGGAAACGTACATCGCCAAGGTCGGGCAACATTTCACAATGCCCTGTCATCCTGAGCGAAGCGAAGGACCTATGCACTCCTCGTCGACCCTAATGAGCTACTCAAAATTGCGCTTGATTATCAGCATTGCAGCCGTTGTTCTCTTCTCCTTCCCGGCCCAGGCCGAGATCCTAAAGATCGTCATTGACGACACCATTCAGCCGATCAGCCAGGAATACGTCAGCCGCGCGATCGACGAAGCTCGCCGCCATGGCGATCAAGCCGTTTTGATCGAGATGAACACGCCCGGCGGCCTCGTCAGCTCGACGCGAGATATCATCGAGGCGATCACGGCCTCAACCGTGCCGGTGATTGTCTACGTGACGCCCACCGGCGGCCACGCCGGTTCGGCGGGGATCTTTATTCTTGAATCCGCAGATATTGCCGCCATGGCTCCGGGAACAGCGGCGGGGGCAGCTCATCCGGTCGCGCTCATTGGTCCGGTTCAGCTTAAGCCGGACGACGAGATGAAGCGGAAGATGGAGAATGACACCGCCGCCCTGATGCGCTCCGTCGCATCCAAGCGCGGACGCAACGTCGCAGCGGCGGAGAGCGCCGTGCTCGAGTCGAAGTCTTTCACCGAACAGGAAGCGCTCGCCCAACATCTCATTGACTACGTTGCCTCCAGTCCAGAAGAGCTTTTCCGCCAGATGCAGGGAAAGAGCTTCAAACGTTTCAACGGGGAGTCGACCGCGCTAAACCTTACGGGCCAGCCGATCGTTCTCTATAACATGACTCTGCGGGAACACGTCCTCGACGCGCTGATGGACCCCAACATCGCATTCCTTCTCCTGGCCATCGGCGCGCTGGCGCTTTACATCGAGTTCAACCATCCCGGCGCGGTCATTCCAGGAACTGTCGGAGTCGTTTTCATTCTGGTGGCTGCCTTTGCCCTCAATCTTCTGCCCACGCGCTTTGCCGCCCTGGTCCTCATTTTGGGCGCCTTCGCTCTGTTCGGGGCTGAGGCCAAATTCGCCACCCACGGCGTCCTCACCATCGGCGGCATCGCGCTTCTCACTCTGGGCGGGCTGCTGCTGGTGGACTCGCCCATTCCGGAAATGCGCGTCCATCTCGTGACCGCGCTCGCCGTCAGCGTCCCGCTGGGACTGATCACCGCTTTCCTGATGACCATCGCCCTGAAAGCGCGCCGCAACAAGATTGTCACTGGAGCGCAGGGCATAGTGGGTGAGACCGGCGTCGCGCAAACCGCGCTTTCGCCGCAAGGCAAAGTTTTTGTCCACGGGGAACTTTGGGACGCGACCGCTTCCTCACCCCTGCCCGTGGGCCAGTTGGTGGTGGTGCGCAGGGTTGACGGCCTGATCCTGGAAGTCGCTCCGCTGGGAGCGACTCCGCCGGCTGACACGGCTCCCGCGGCGCTGTAGCCGGCTGCGGAAGAGGTCGGAATTGGAGTGGCGCAGCGCGTCAGCGCCGCGATAAGGACCTATTTCAGTAGCGGCGGCCCCATCCGGCGGTCTGAAGCATCCAGAACCAGCGCATGCGTCCAGTGCTGGCAAGGCCGTTGGCGGCGAACGCGAAAAGTGCGCAAAGCATCAGCAAGGCGCCGATGAGATCGCTGAAAGCGGTCAGGGCCGCCCCTGGGCCAGCAACCCACAGGCGAACGTGAGCATCGCCAGGAGCAGGAGGTCAGCGGCAAGATAGAGTTTTAACGGATTTCGCTGGTTCACGGGTTCCCGCTCCCGCCGATCCGATCTAGCCCTTTGCCCCGGTGGAATAGGCAACCCGGGAATAGATCTGGGCGTCAATGTCTTTCCTCAAGTCCTCCCAGATCTTGTTCGGCATCTCGAGAAACACTTTCACGACCTCCGGGTCAAACTGACGGCCAGACCATTTCTGAATTTCGGCGCGCGCGGCTTCCAGCGTCTGGGCAGATCGATAGGGACGGTCCGAGGTAATCGCATCCAGCGTGTCGGCGATGGAAAAGATCCGCGCCCCAAGGGGAATCTCCTCGCCTTTTAGCCCGCGGGGATAGCCAGTGCCGTCGAAGCGCTCCTGGTGGGCATATACGATCTCCGATGCCTCGAGGAGAAACGGTATCTTCTTGAGCATCTGGTAACCCTGGTATGCGTGCTCACGCATGCGGGCAACCTCGTCGGGATCCAACTTGTCCGGCTTGCGCAGAATGGCGTCTGGAATTGCCATTTTTCCAATGTCGTGCAGGAAGGCACCGCGAGCAATAACGAGAATCTGCTCGCGCGGCAACCCCATGGCCCGGGCAATGGCAATGGTGAACGCGGTCACGCGCTTGGAGTGGCCTTCGGTCTCAGCGTCCTTCAAGTCCAGCGCGTCCCCCAGGGCTTCCAGCGTGTTGTCATACGACCGCTCCAGATTTGCCATCGCCGCCTGCAACTGATTGGTACGGGCTTCCACCAGAGACTCAAGATTGGTCTGGTACGTGCGGTTTTCCGCTTTCAACCGGCGGTTCTCCAGCGCGCGGCTGACCGTATTCAGGAGTTGTTCGCGCTCAAACGGCTTGAGCAGGTAGTCATAGGCGCCGTTGCGAATCGCGTCCAGAGCCACGGAGATATCGTGCACCGCCGTGACCATCACCACCGGCATATCGGGGTATTTTTCCTTAGTGCGTTCTAACAGACCGATGCCATCCAGGTCCGCCATCATGAGATCAGACAGCATCAGTTCGAAATCTTCCCCGGAGGTGAGGACGGCCAGCGCCTCCAAGCCGGAACCCGCTTGCTGGCAAGCGTACCCGGCAGCGGTCAGCATCGAGGAGACGATCTCGCGAATTGCCTCTTCGTCGTCAACTACTAAGATGCGCTCTGGCATAAATACACGAAAGTCTATCGGCGATTGTAACCTACCGACGAGATGCCGAAAGTAATCATACAGGTCCGGAAACTCTATCGAGAAAATCCCGGCCCGTGATATTCAGGAACAAGGAACAGGTACGTCCTGATTAAGATGAACGCGTCCCTCTGGTCAATCTGGAGTGCGGCGGCGGACCTTGGCATCGCCAGGCCCACGGCGGCGGAGTTTGCCCTGCTCATTCTGCTGGGCGCCTTCCTGTTTGCCCTGCGTGCCGGACGCGAGAATTACTTCCAGATCTGGATTGCAGGCTGGACGGCTCTAGTGGCCTCCCGTCTCGCTGAGCATTCCCTGGCGGCGAAGATACCCGCACCGTTCGACCAAGTGGTCATTCAGGCCACATTCGTGCTGGCGGTCGGATTGCTTGCAGGGTCCGTTCTCCTGTACACACGCAGCCGGGAACTGATCATACCACTGGCTGTGATCACGCCGATTTTGTTGGGCTTTGCCGGAGCCAGAGTCCTGTTATGGCCCGATTCCCTGCCCTTGCGCATGGCGGTCGAAGTCAGCTACCGGATCATTTTGCTGACCGCGTCGATTGCGTTGCTGCATGCGCGCCGCGGACGGCGGGAACCGGGCGCGTGGTTATTCGCTCTGTGCTTACCCGGGCTGCATCTTTCCTGGCCGCCGTTCACCGACGGCATGCCCGGAGTAGCGCTGCGGGCCGCCGAAATTGCGCTCGGTTTGAGCATGTTGCTGATGGTTTTGGGCCAGGCCCGCATGCGCACGCGCAGGCTGCTCGCCTTTGAGGCGCTCGCCAACAGCATGACGGGTTCACCGTCTTACGGCACCATAGTGCAGTCTGCGTTGGAGGAGCTGCAGCGGGTCAACGGGCTCCGGGCGGCATGGTTCCGCCTGCTCGACGCCGAACATCTGGTGGCGACGCATGCGGTCGGGGTATCCACCGACTTTCTCCGCAACACCAGTTTTGCTCCCATCTCCGAGGAATTGTCGAAGCTGTTCCAGGAAGGCGAACTACAAATCACCTCGCGGGATGCCGCTGGTCCCGAGGATCCTCTTTCCCTTGAAGCAGAGCGGATTCGGCAGGTCGTGCTGGTGCCAGTGGTGGGTAACAAGTCTCCTGTCGGGTTGCTGCTGCTGGGAGACTCTCGCAACCGGCGATGGACCGGGGAAGAACGGGAGTTTCTCAAGACCTGCGCCAGGCAACTGGCGATGGCGGTGGAGAACTCGCGGCTGCTGGAACAGGTGTTGCGGTCCCAGCGCCAGTGGATGAACACCTTCGATTCAGTCCACGACGTCATCCTGGCACACGACTCGGATTTCCGCATCATCAAGGCCAACCAGGTTCTGCTCGAACATCTGGGCCAGGCTGCAGCCGACGTCATCGGCAGCACTTGCGAGTCAGCCTTGCCCCACAACGTCGGAGAGTGGACCGGCTGCCCGTACTGCGCCATGCGCGGGGACGAAGAATTCACCGAGGGCGCCGATCCTTGTTTTGGCGGCTTCTCGGTGGTTTCGACTACCTTGTACACCGAGCAGGAAACTGGCCAGCGCGGAGTCATCCACGTTATTCGTGACATCTCCGAGCGCCGCTCGGCTGAGGAAAGATACCGCCTGCTGTTTGAGCAGGTGCAGGAAGGCGTCTACGTTGCCGCCCCCGACGGGCGGTTGCTCGACTGCAACGACGCGCTGGTGTTCATGCTGGGCTACGCTACGCGGGAAGAGTTGCTGGTCCTGAACCTGAATTCGGACATCTGCGCAGATGCGCGTCAGCGCGAGCAATTCCATCACGAGATGGAGACGCACAATTACGTGCGCAACTTCGAAGTCACCCTGCGTCGCAAGGACGGGACTCTGATGTTGGCCGTGGAAAGCAGTTTCGCCACGCGCGACACGACGGGCGGCATCGAGCGCTACCAGGGATTCGTTCTTGACATGACCGAGAAGCGCCGCGCCGAAGACGAAATGCGGCGGCGCAATCGCGAACTGAATGCGCTCAATGCCATGGCGGTGGTGGCGGCACAATCCTTCGATCTGGATGAGATTCTGAACCTGACGCTGCGCCAGGTCGTCACCCTGTTTGGGGCGGAGAGCGGATCGGTATACTTGTCGGACTCCGACAACCAGACTTATCGCCGGCGGGCAGCCTGGGGCCCGCGCAGCCGCGACACGGTGCGCGCCGCAGAAATTACTTTTACCGAAGGCTTTGGCGATCTGGTCATCCGCTCGCGCACGGAGGTCATCACAGCCGAATACCTGCCCCACCTTCCGCCCAACGTGGCCGACTTCCTCCGCTCGGACCCGGACCGGTCCTGGATCTGGGTATTGTTCTGGGGCAAAGACTGCCCCGTCGGCATCATGGGCATGTGCAGCCACCTGGGATACGAGTGGTCCAGCAACGAAGAGAACCTGCTGGTCGCCATCAGCCGCCAGTTAGCCACTACGATGGAAAAAGTCCGGCTCTACGAAGAAACCTGCCGCGCCTATGAAGACCTGCGGAAGACGCAGGAGCAGCTCCTGCAAAGCGAAAAAATGTCGGCCGTAGGCCAGTTGATTGCCGGCGTGGCCCACGAGCTCAACAACCCGCTTACTGCTATCCTGGGGTACGCGCAGCTGTTGGAGAGCGAAGGCCTTAACCAGCGCGCGCAGGATTACGTAGGCAAACTCTTCAAGCAGGCACAGCGCACCCACCGCGTCGTCCAGAATCTGTTGTCGTTCGCCCGCCAGCGCAAGCCAGAGCGGGAGGAAGTGGACATTCGCAAGGTGCTCGACGAAACCCTGGCCCTTCGCGATTACGATCTGAAGACCAACAACATTCGCGTCGAGCTTGAGGCTCCCTCGGAACCTCTCATAGTCGTCGCCGATCCTCATCAGATCGAGCAGGTGTTTCTGAACATCATCAATAACGCGGTCGACGCCATCCTGGAAACCGGGCGTACGGGGAAGCTCCACATTCGTGCCCATAGCCTGGCCGGACAAGTCTGTACACAGTTCACCGACGACGGCCCCGGAATCAAGGATCCCAAGCGCATTTTCGATCCCTTCTACACCACCAAGAGCGTGGGCAAGGGGACCGGCCTGGGCCTGAGCATCTGCTACGGCATCGTGAAGGAACATGGCGGCGACATCACGGCGAACAATGCCGCGGAGGGCGGCGCCGTGATCGAAGTGAGATTGCCCGCGGCGGTGGTGGCCAAGGCGGAGCCGGAACCCGAAAAGGCCGTGGCCCGTCCCCATGACGGAGCCGTGCATGGCCGCTTCCTCCTGGTGGAGGAAGAAGAAGCGGTGCTCGAATTTGAGCGCGACGTGCTGGCAGGCGCCGGAGCCACCGTCGTCACCGCCAAGACGAGCCAGGACGTAAAGACCCGCTTGCTCTCAGAATCTTTTGAGGCCGCTATCATGGCGGGCAAAATGCCCGGCGACTGGAACGCCAAAGAGTCCTACAGCTGGATCAAGGAGAATTGTCCGGGCATGGTCGGCCATGTTCTGTTCACCTTCTCGAACGGAGTGGAACAGGGTGACGGCCGCGCCTTCCTCCAGGAAAACAGTGTTCCTTCCCTGGTAAAGCCCTTCGAAGTGGCAGAACTCATCTCCCAGGCCCGGCGCTTGCTGCAGAAGACGCAAGCTGCAGGGGCTGGCGCCAGCTGATTCTGGTCTCCCTGACTTGCTAATTGCCTGCTTTTCCTCCATCCCCATTGCGGTAGACTAGCGCTACCCCCATGTCCCAATTCGTTCACCTGCACCTGCACACCGACTACTCTCTGCTCGACGGCGCCTGCGACGTCGAAAAACTCTGCCAGCGCGTCAGTGAACTCGGAATGCCCGCCGTCGCCATGACCGACCACGGCAACATCTTTGGGGCCGTGCATTTTGTCAACGCGGCCAATAAACATGGCGTGAAGCCGATCGTCGGCTGCGAACTGTACATCTGCAAGAAAGACGACCACAACATCGAGCGCACGCCCCCGGAAGGCGACACCTACAACCACTTGCTGGTGCTGGCCGAAAACGAAGAGGGTTACCGCAATCTGGTGAAGATCACCTCGGAGGCCTCGCTGCACGGCTTCTACTACAAGCCGCGCGTCAGCAAGCGCTTCCTCGCCGAGCATGCGCGCGGGCTGATCGGACTTTCCGGTTGTCTGAAAGGCGAAGTTGCCGAAAGGTTGACGGAGAACAATTACGAAGCCGCGCGCTCGGCGGCCGGCGCCTTCGCCGACATCTTCGGCAAAGAGAACTTCTATCTCGAGATTCAGGACCAGGGCCTGGAGATGGAGCACCGCATTCATCCCGGCCTCTTCCAGCTGGAAAAGGATCTTGGCCTGCCGCTGGTGGCGACAAACGACAGCCATTACCTCTGCGAAGACGACGCTCACGCGCAGGACGTGATGGTTTGCATTCAGACCGGTAAGTCCATCCGCGATACCGGCCGCATGAAATTCGAAGGTACGCAGTTTTTCGTCAAGAGCTACGGCGAAATGCAGCGGGTGTTCAAGGATTCACCCCCCGTCCTCGCCCGCACGATCGAGATCGCAGAGCGTTGCAGCCTGCGGCTGGAAAAAGTCGCTACGCCGTTTCCGCAGTTCGAAGTTCCGCCCGGTTACACGATCGACAGCTATTTCGTGCATGTGACTCGCGAAGGGTTCGCCCGCCGCCTGGAGAACCTGCGCCCGGCGCACGCCCAGGGACGACTAAAACATCCGCTCGCCGACTATGAACAGCGTCTGGAACGGGAACTGGGCATTATTCAGCAGATGAAGTTTGCCGGCTATTTCCTGATCGTCTGGGATTTCATTCGCTACGCCAAGGAGCGCGACATCCCGGTGGGTCCGGGCCGTGGATCCGCCGCCGGTTCGCTCGTCTCCTATGCGCTCGGCATTACCGATCTCGACCCGCTGCAGCACGAGCTGCTGTTCGAGCGCTTCCTGAATCCCGAGCGCGTGTCCATGCCTGACATTGATATTGATTTCTGCATGAACCGCCGGGGCGAGGTCATCAACTACGTCACGCAAAAATATGGCCGCGACAATGTCGCCCAGATCATCACTTTCGGCACCATGGCGGCCAAGGCGGCCATCAAGGATGTCGGCCGGGCCATGGAGATTCCCTACGCCGACGTCGACCGCATCGCCAAGATGGTCCCCACCAAACTCGACATCACTCTGGAAGAGGCCATCGAAGATTCTCCCCAACTGCGGGAAGCTATCGAGAAAGACGGGCAGATTCGCGAGCTGTTCGAGACCGCGAAAAAGCTGGAAGGGATGAAACGCAACTCTGGAGTGCATGCCGCCGGCGTGGTGATTTCGCCGAAACCTCTGACGGAACTGGTGCCGCTGCACCGCACGAAAAACGACGAAATTGTGACCGCCTTCGACATGAATGCCATCGAGAAGATGGGCTTGCTGAAGATGGATTTTCTCGGGCTAACCACGCTTACGATTCTCGCCGACGCCCTGAAGCTGATCCTGCAGACGCGCGGCACGCCGCTGACCCTGGAGCAGATTCCCCTTGAAGATGAGCGTACCTATGAGAAGGTGTTCCACAAGGGGCTGACGTCCGGCGTCTTTCAGTTTGAATCCCATGGCATGCGCGACGTGCTGCGCAAGTACCAGCCCAATTCGATCGAGGACCTCACCGCCCTGAACGCCCTTTACCGGCCCGGCCCAATTCAGGGCGGCATGATCGAAGACTTCATCGACCGCAAGCACGGACGCAAGAAAGTCGAGTACGAACTGCCCGAACTGAAGGAGGTCCTCGAGGAAACGCTGGGTGTGATCGTGTATCAGGAGCAGGTGATGCAGATCGCGAACCGCCTGGCGGGCTACTCTCTCGGCGAAGCCGACCTGCTTCGCCGCGCCATGGGCAAGAAGAGGCCGGAAGAAATGGCGCAGCAGCGCGAACGCTTTCTCGAAGGCGCGGTACAGCGAAGATATCCGCCCAGGAAGGCCGAAAAGATTTTCGATTTGATGGCGCAGTTCGCCGGCTATGGCTTCAACAAGTCTCACTCCGCGGCTTATGCTCTGCTGGCCTATCACACCGCCTATCTCAAGACCCACTACCCAGTGGAATTCATGGCCGCGCTGCTGACTTCGGTGACCGGTTCAACCGACGACGTCGTCAAGTACATCAACGAGTGCCGGGAGATGGGCATTGCGGTGGAAGCGCCTGACATCAATGTCTCCGCTGCGAACTTCACTCCGCATGGCGAATCCATCCGTTTCGGCCTGGCTGCCGTGAAGAACGTGGGCGGCAATGCGATCGAGTCCATCGAGGCGGCTCGCAAGGTGCTCGGCCGGTTCACATCCATTTTCGAATTCTGCGAACATGTGGATCTGCGCCTGCTCAACAAGCGCGTGCTCGAGTCGCTGATCAAGAGCGGCGCCATGGATTCCCTCGGCCGGCGCGCGCAACTGATGACCGTGCTCGACAAAGCCATCGAACAGGGACAAAAAGCCCATCGTGACGCCGAGTCCGGCCAGCACGGCCTGTTTGGCGTTTTTCAGCAGGAAGAGACTGCCGCGCAGAACGACCAGTTGCCCAACGTCCCCGATTGGGACGAGCACACCCGCCTCGCCGCCGAGAAAGAAATTCTCGGCTTTTTCATCACCGGCCATCCGCTCGAAAAATACAAAGACAAACTGAAAGATCTGCAGGCGCTCAGCACAGAGGAAATTTCAGTCATGACCCGATCCACCGGCAAAGACGAAACCATCGTGACCGCCGGCATCATCAGCAACGTGCGCGTGCTCAAATCGAAGCGTGGCGACTTTTACGCGCAGGCTATGCTGGAAGATATGGCGGGCTCACTGGATATGATCGTCTTTCCGGAGGCCTACAAGCGCATCGGGGACAGGGTGAAACTCGAAGTCCCCGTCCTGGTGAAGGCCGGGGTGCGGATCGAAGAAGGCGCAAATCCGAAGATTACCGCCGCCGAAATCATGCCGCTCGAAGACGCCAAAGTCCCGCTTCCGCGCGCCATCCGCATTCGCATCCCGCTGGAGACTGCCGGGGAAACTACGGTGGACGACCTGCACGCGTTGTTTCGCGAGCGCAACGGCGAGGCCAAGGTGTTGTTTGACGTGGAACGCCAGGGCGATTTTATGGTGGTGATGGAGGCGGAAGGCTATAATGTGCTTCCGGACCGCAGTTTCATCGCCCGGGTCGAGCAGTTGTGCGGGCGGGGCAGCGTTCGCATCATCAGCTGATTTTGAGGCATGGCCGCCACCGAAAAAACGCAGCAGGAACTGGCGCAGATCGAACGCCAGGTCGCCGAAATGGAGTTGGCGGGAGGCAACGACGACACCCGCCGCCAGATCGCGAAACTGCAGGAGCGAATCGAGACCCTGCGGCAGGAAATGAACGCTCCCCACACCGCCTGGCAGAAGACCGAACTGGCACGCCATCCTCAGCGTCCTCAGACGCTGGATTACGTCGAACGCGTCTTCACCGACTTCAGCGAGATTCATGGCGATCGCGGTTTTGGCGACGACGCCGCCATCGTCTGTGGCATGGCCCGCTTCCACGGCGAAGAGGTCCTCGTGCTCGGCACGCAGAAGGGCCGGGACATGAAGCAGCGCGTCTTCCGGAACTTCGGCACGCCCCACCCTGAGGGCTACCGCAAAGCGCTGCGCGTGATGCAGATTGCGGAGAAATTCCGGCGGCCCATTTTTACTCTCGTTGATACCGATGGCGCCTATCCCGGCATCCATGCCGAGGAACGCGGCCAGGCCGAGGCCATCGCTTACAACCTGCGCGAAATGGCGCGGCTCGAGGTCCCCATCATCGCGACCGTGATTGGGGTCGGTGGCAGCGGCGGCGCCTTGGCCATTGCGGTCGCGGATCGCGTGCTGATGATGGAGAACTCGATTTACTCGGTCATTTCCCCGGAAGGCTGCGCCGCCATCATGTGGCGCGACGCCACCAAGAAGGAACTTGCGGCCGAAGCGATGCGCATCACCGCGAATGACCTGCGCGAGTTGGGCTGTGTGGATGATATTGTCCCTGAGCCGGAGGGCGGCGCGCACCGCGATCACGAGGCGGCGGCCAATCTGCTGGATGTCAGCCTGCAGAAACATTTTGCCGAGCTGAAGAAGATCCCCCCTGCCGAATTAGTCGTGTCACGATATAATAAGTTCCGTCACATGGCTCAGTTCTTTAAGACTGAATCGTGAGGGCGCGGACTGGTTTGTCATTCCGAGCAAAGCCGGGAATCCGGGTTCTTGGCGACGGCGAGAGAAACCCGGACCCCTCGCTTCGCTCGGGATGACAAACAATTCTTGCGTTTCCCAAGACAGGTTCCTTCGAGCGCCGGACGGGCGATTGGGCGCCAGCGAGGAATCGCGGCTGCCGTATAATGGAATCATAATTTCTCCCGCAATTATCAAATCACGGGCGACTGGGTTCTGCCCGCTAACTGAAGGAAGGTGTTGGGATGGCTACTACGGATGTTGTGCCCCGGCAATCGTCCGGAGACATGGGGCACAAGCGCATTGTCAACGACATGAGCATTCAGGTCGCGACGGTCAACGGCTCCGGGTCACAGAGTTCCAATACGGTTCTGCTGCGCAGCATTTTTCAGATGGGCGTGCCGGTTTCGGGCAAGAACATGTTTCCCTCCAACATCGCCGGGCTGCCCACCTGGTACACCATCCGCGCCAACAAGAACGGATATATCGGCCGCAAGAAAGAGATTGATTTTCTCGTGGCCATGAATCCTGAAACGGCCCAGGAAGACACGATGTCGCTGGCCCCCGGCGCTTCCGTGCTGTATGACGAGCCCCTGGCCTTGCACAAACTGCGTGATGATCTGGTCTTTTATTCCGTTCCCTATGACAAGCTGGTCGCCGCGGTGTGTCCCGAAGCCAAGCTGCGCAAGCTGGTCAAGAACATGGTGTACGTCGGGGTGGTCGCGAAGCTGCTGACCATCGAGATGGCTGAGGTCGAGAAAGCGATCCGCAAGCAGTTTGCGAAGAAAGCGAAGGCCGCCAATCTGAATCTGGCGGCAGCGCAGGCTGGATTCGAATACGCCAAAGCCAACCTGGAAAAGCGCGGCGCCTTCTACATCGAGCGCATGGACAAGACGGCGGGCAAGATCATCATTGACGGCAACTCGGCCGCCGCCCTGGGTTGCATGTTTGCCGGATGCACGGTGGTGACGTGGTATCCCATTACACCCTCGTCCTCGCTAGTCGAGACCATGATCGAATACATGAAGGAATACCGCATCGGCCCTGATGGCAAAGCTACTTTCGCCATCGTGCAGGCGGAAGATGAACTGGCGGCGATCGGCATGGTTATCGGCGCGGGATGGGCTGGGGCGCGCAGCATGACGGCGACCGCCGGCCCTGGCATCTCGCTCATGTCGGAGTTCGCCGGCCTCGCTTACTACGTCGAGGTTCCCGGCGTCATCTGGGATATTCAGCGCGTCGGCCCCTCGACCGGCCTGCCCACGCGCACTTCGCAGGGAGACATTCTTTCCACCGCTGTGCTCTCGCATGGCGACACCAAGCACATCATGCTGATTCCCTGTTCCGTGGAAGAATGTTTCACCATGGCCACCGACGCTTTCAACTTGGCCGAGCAGTTCCAGACGCTGGTGTTCGTGATGTCCGATCTCGATCTGGGCATGAATAACTGGATGTCGGATCCGTTCCCCTATCCGACGGCGCCAATCCAGCGCGGAAAAGTACTGAGCAAGGAAGATCTCGACCGCCTCGGCGGATTCGCCCGCTACAAAGACGTGGATGGAGACGGCATCGGCTATCGCACGCTGCCCGGCACCCCGCACCCGGCGGCAGCCTACTTCGCCCGCGGCAGCGGCCACAACGAGAGGGCGCAGTACAGTGAACGTGCCGACGACTTCGAAAACAATATGGAGCGCTTGAACCGCAAGTTCGAAACCGCGCGTTCGTTCGTTCCCCGGCCCGAAATCACGAAAGGCGATAAAGCGAAAATCGGAATCATCGCCTACGGAACCTCGCATTGGGGGATTACCGAGAGCCGCGACCAGCTTCGCGATGAATACAAGATTGAAACCGACTATCTCCGCCTGCGCGCCTATCCGTTCACGCGCGAAGTCCACGAGTTCATTGAGCAGCACGAGCGCGTCTACGTCGTCGAGCAGAATCGCGATGCGCAAATGCTCAGCCTGCTCAAACTCGACCTGAAGCCGGAGCTGATCGGCCGCCTGCGAAGCATCGCCCATATCACGGGACTGCCGCTTGACGCGCGGTCCATCACCGACGAATTGACCAGCATGGAGGGTAAGTAGATGACAACCACTCCCACGGCCGAACCCGGATCCGCCGCACCTGGACCAAAGACCAACCGCATCGGCCTCACCGTCATTGACTACAAGGGCGGCAAGACCACGCTGTGCGCCGGCTGTGGCCACAATGCAATCTCCGAGCGCATCATCGAGGCCATGTTCGAGATGGGCGTCGAGCCGGAGTTCGTCATTAAGCCCAGCGGCATCGGCTGCTCGTCGAAGACGCCCGCCTATTTTCTGAGCCGCTCGCACAGTTTCAACGCGGTTCATGGACGCATGCCTTCAGTCGCCACTGGAGCCCTGCTGGCCAATCGCAAGCTCATTTGCATCGGAGTCAGCGGCGACGGCGACACCGCCTCCATCGGCATCGGGCAGTTCGTCCACCTCATGCGGCGCAATCTGCCTATCATCTACATCATTGAAGACAACGGCGTATACGGGCTGACTAAAGGCCAGTTCTCGGCCACCGCCGATCTGGGCTCGAAGCTGAAAACCGGCGTAGTCAATGATCTTCCTCCCATCGACACCTGCGCGCTCGCGATTCAACTCGGCGCGACGCTGGTCGGCCGCTCTTTCTCCGGCGACAAGCGCCAGTTGAGCGCCACGCTCAAGGCCGCCATCGCGCACAAGGGTACGGTCATGCTCGACGTGGTCTCACCCTGCGTCACTTTCAATGATCACGAAGGTTCGACCAAGTCCTACAAATACGTGAAGGAGCACGAGGAGATCCTGCAGGAAGTCAGCTTCGTTCCGGCGTTCGAGGAAATTGACGTGGAGTACGACCCCGGCTCAACCGTGGAAGTGACCATGCATGACGGGTCGCGCCTGCACCTGCGCAAGCTGGAAGAAGATTACGACGCAACGGATAAGGTTCGCGCGCTCACTCGCCTCACCGAAGCGCACGACAAGGGCGAGATCCTGACCGGTGTGTTCTACGTGAACCCCGAGGCGCCCAACTTCCTTGACATGCTGAACGTCGTGGATCAGCCCCTGGCCACGCTGCCCGATTCCATGACGCGTCCCGGCAAGGACGTGCTGGACGCGTGCATGGAAGAACTGCGGTAGCCCAAGCCGCTACTTCGGTGCCGCGGCAACCGATAGCACTGAGATCTTCTTGCGTGCCTCCGACTCCATGGCGTGGTCGCCTGTTGAGAGGCCCAGCTGCAGGGCTTGGTTATAGTAGTCCAGAGCCTTCTGTTTCTCCCCCGAGTCCGCGTATACGTGCCCAATGTTCTCAAGGGTCGCAGCCTCGCGCGTATGGTCGCCGCCGGCTCGCCAGAGCCCCAGGGCCTGGGTGTAATAGCCTAGAGCCTTCAGTTTGTCGCCGTATTCGCCGTACACAACCCCGAGGTTATTGAGCGCGGTTGCCTCGCCGGTTCTGCCTTCGGGGCTTCTTCTAACTCGATCGGGCAGCCGTTGCCAGCCTTCCAGTTCCTGGGTGTAATAGAGCAGGGCCGCCGCTTTGACTCCGAGCGCATCAGATGCTTGCCCGGCATTGTCCAGGATGCCGCAATAGGTCCGTTTGTCGCCGAGCGCCCAAACCAGGGTCAGGTCCGGGATCGCCTTGCCGTAGTACTCCATTGCCTTAAGATTTTCACCAAGATCCGCGTATATTCGTCCAATGTCGTTATTCGTCACGGCTAGGTTCACGCGGTCGTTGTCTGCTTGGTAAAGTTGTAAGGCTTGGTTTAGGTACTGAAGCGCTCCCTGCCTGTCCCCCCGTTGCAGGGAGTCGCGCGCGGCTAACACCAGTTTGTCGGCCTTGGACTTCGCGTGAACAGCCGGAGTAAGCAGCAGGAACAGCGATGCGAGCGTTAGCAGCGCGCTCACAGTATCGAAGCGCCGAGACCGAATGACCGTCTTCACCGTCGCGTGCTCTTCCCTGGCCACTTCCCTCGGCCTCACTGAATTCCCTGATCCTTGGGCCGCAAAGCCGTCTACAAGCTTTTCAGTTCCGGTTCCCCGCTGTGCTCCGGGTTCTCGCCCGGCTCAGGAAAATCCGTATCTGCATCTTTCAGCATGGGATCCTGATCGCGATGCCCCAACTGCTTTTCCATGCCGATGTTCCCGGGAATCTTGTGGTCCTCGGCTTCCGTGGCTCCCTTCCCGGTGTCCTGATCGTGTCTGACGAATAACATGATTGCACCTCGACGATCGGGCGGCGGAGTGAAGAAACGGGAATGAGAACCGCCCTGTCTACCACTTTATCACTGGAGGTTTGCGCGGAAAATAGCTAAAGTAGGCAAACGACGATGCTTTCGACAGGGAGGTCTATGAAGCGGCTTGTTTCAGTTCTGATCGCCTGCCTCCTGGCCAGCGCGTCAGCCTGGGCGACCCCGCAGAGGGCATCCATAATCCCGGCGAAGGCCACACACCGGCACGTGCAGCGCCACCACGCCCACAAAGCGGCTAAGCATCGGCAGCCTAAGCACACTCACCGCAGAGCCTGACTGCGGGCCATCAAGAAAACATGATGAAACACGGTTCCGCGCGACTAATATCTGGCAGAACCGACGAGCATGCGTATCCGTCGCCGCAGCAGAACTGGGCCATTGTTTTTCTTGCGGGCTTACTCGTCGCAGGGAGCGTTTCGTGTTCGAGACCGAGCCCCGGCGTGCTGGAACTGAGGCGCTCGCGCCTTGCCGTTCGCGCCGCCCAGAGCTGGCAAAGCGATGTCTCAGTCCAGATGCCCTCGGGCCAGTGGAACATCGTTACCCTTGAAAAGGTCGAATGTCCGGCCCGGCTCGATCGAACCACTCTCACTCACGACCAACACGCCAGCAGCGCGCATGAAATCTGGTTTGATGGACTTTATTACAAGATGGAAATGCCCGGCTCCTGGACCGCCGCCGATGTCCCCCTGCCCGCCAATTGTGGCCAGGGCCCTAGTCTTGTACAGGATGGAATTCTTTACGAAGATCTCGATGCAATTGTGCGCCACGGGGAAGTGCGCCCGGGCCAACCGGCACAATCAAATTCCCCGCCCTGCACGTGGTGGGAGGTGGCAGCGGCAAAGGGAGCTCCGGCGCTTTACGCGGTGTGCATTGACAGCACCGACCACCTTCCACGCACAGTGCGTTCCCACCAACAGAACCTGAATTACGTATACACGCTTAGCAGGTGGAACGCGACCGCGGTGAAGCTTCCACCGGATATAGTCGTCCCCAGCGACTAAGTTGCCGCTACCTGGGCTCCGGCGCGCTAGCGCCCCGTGGTCGAAACCCCCAGCTTTCGCAAGCGGTCCCGCGCCTGCAGAGCCTCCGGCGAATGCGGATATCGCTGGATCAAATGCCGCAGCTCGGTGACCCCGTCATCCTGTTTGCCGAGTTCGATCAGGGCAAAGCCCTTCTTCAGTTGCGCCGAGGCAGCCTTGTTTCCGCTGGGGAAGTTCTGCAACACCTGGTCGTAGCTCTGCGTCGCCTGCTGGTAGTTGCCCTGCCGGAACTGAATCTCTCCGAGATAGAAATAGCAGTTCCCGGCCAGATCGGTGTTGGGATAGAACTTGAGGTAGTCGGACAATTCCTGCGTCGCCAGATCATTCTTCGCGCCGTTGTAATCGCGCAGGGCGTTGTTATAGAGCACGTCCGGAGGCGGAGCTTGCGCCTGGGCCTGCTGTTGTGCCTGTTGCTGGGCCTGCTGCGCCGCCAGACTCTGCTGCGCCGCCTGCATGTCTTCGAGTTGCTTGGTGACCTTGGCCAGCCGCACCTTGAGCTCGTCCAGCGTGTCGTTGAGCGCCTGAATCTGTCCCGAGAGCTGGTCTGATTTCGTGCCCGCGTCAGTCTGCTGCTTGGCCAGCGTGGCCTGCAGCGTATTGAGGGCGGCTGCGATCTTGTTTGCTGCGTCAGTATCCTGCTCGACCAGGTTCTTCATGACGCCCATGCGTTCGTCAAAGCTGCGCTGCATGGCCGTCATCTGCTCCTGCAGTTGCTGCACCTGCGTCTGCAACTGGACCATTTCTTTGCTGACACCCCAGACTGGAGTCGCTCCCATCCAGAGCACTGAACACAAGGCGACGAACGCAGAAATACGATGTGGTTTCATAGAGATTTCCCTGAACATGGCAATTTAGATGCCATGATTGTCCCATAAGGCTGGGGCGATTCCGCACAGAAAGGACTGCCCGGAACCGCAATGCTCAATGGGGCGAGCCCGGAGATTTTGAGCGTGTTCCCGCGACGGCGCAAACTGTCGCGCCGATCCGCGCAAGTCAGCGGGGGGGACGCCGCCCGCGGCGTCCCCGTGACGCTGTCACTTCTGATAAACGAGATGGCCGCGGCGGTTCTGCTGCCAGCAAGCTTCGTTGCTTTCTGTGCAGAAGGGTTTTTCCTTGCCGTAGCTGATCGTTTTGATGCGGCTGGCATTGACGCCGGCCGCCGTCAGCGCATTCTTCACCGCGCTGGCGCGCTTATCGCCCAGAGCCAGGTTGTATTCGGTCGAGCCGCGTTCGTCGCAGTGCCCTTCAATCGTGAAATTGATATTGGCATGCTGACCGAGGAACTGCACGTCAGCTTGCAGTGAGCTCTGCTGGTCGGCCCGAATGTCGGACTTGTCATAATCGAAGTAAACATCCTTGATGTTCTGGTTGAACAAGTCCTCGTCGGTAACGGTCGGAGGAGGCGGTGGCGGCGGTGGCGGCTGCGTGACTGTCAAACGCGCCGTCGCTTCCTGCGTCCCGCCCGCACCCTTTGCAGTCAGGTGATAGGTCGTGGAATCGGTCGGAGACACTGTCTGCGAACCGTTGGCCTGAACCGCGCCAATCCCGTCAATGGAAACATCGGTCGCGTTGCTGGTCTGCCAGGTCAGCGAAGCCGACTGTCCGGCCTGAATGCTGGCCGGGCTCACTGAAATCGAGGCCGTCGGAGCGGCAGGCGGCGGTGGGGGCGGTGGTGGTGGTGGCGGAGCCACTTTCTTCTTGCAAGCGCCAACGAAGAGAAGCGCGGCGAGGGAGAGGGCCAGGAACATCCATTTCGTGCTCTTATGCTTCACTTTGATCCTCCTTACGGACCTCTATGATTGCGTCGAGGTCAAACGAAGTGTGCTATTTATTTCCAACTCCAGTTCGGTTGCGTATTACGTCCAGAAAAAGTCAACTGTTGAACTTTGGTTCCATCCGCCAGCATACTCCAGATTTCAGGACTACCCGAACGATTCGATTGGAAGACGATGTGGCGGTCATCCGGCGACCACGAGGGAAAGTCGTTGTGCCCCCCATCGTGCGTGAGCTGCACCCATTGTTTACTGGCGATATCCATCAGGTAAATATCCGACGACCCCGGCTCTCCCGGCCCGTACTTCCGCACCCAGGACAAGGCCAGAAACTGGCCGTTCGGAGACCAGTTGGGCGACACCGCATAGCCCTGATCCGTCATGCGCTGCTGATTGGTGCCGTCTGCCTCCATGGTGTAGATCTGCGGCAGCCCGGTTCGCCCGCTCACAAAAGCGATCTGCGCATTCGTCTTGCGGTTCCACGCCGGGGAAACATCGGGGCCCTTGGCATCGGTCATGCGGCGCAGATTTCCGCCGGAAACATCCGCCACATAGATCTCGGGCGCGCCGGCGCGCGATGACGAAAACGCCAGCTTGAGGCCGTCGGCTGACCACGCCGGCGACAAGTTTGTCCCTCCCATGCGGGGAAAACTCACCAGCCGGTTCAGGTCGAGCGAGTACATCATGATCTCCCAACCGGTCTTGGTCAGAGCACTGAACGCGACGCGTGATCCGTCGGGCGAAACGCGAGGCGAGAGTGCAATCGAGCCCAGATGCGTGATCTGGCGCTGGTTCGATCCGTCGTAATCCATCGCCCAGATTTCCTTGTGTCCGGTCCGGTCGCTGACAAAATAGATCTGGCTCTCGGCAATTCCGGCAATGCCCCCGCCCAGCCGGACAATAATCTCGTCGGCAAACTTATGGGCCATCACCCGCGCCGCCGCGTCGCTCGCTACGTCCGAGTATTGCTTGCCCAGAATCTGCGGCGACTGGATGTTCTTGACGTCGTACAGCCACCCTTGCACCGTGAGCCGTCCCGCAGTCACGCCCAAGTTTCCAAAGGCCAGCATCGCCGCATTCGGAGGAGGCGCATTCCAGACGAGGAAATTCACTTCCGGCGGCTGCCCCGGAGTCTGCAGGGGATAGAAACTCTTCGACACCAGTTCGACCACGCCGGAAACGTCAAGATCGTTCCATAAAGTGTCGTTGAAGGTCTTCCGGAGCGCGGTGTCTTGCGGATCGCCGGTCGAGGGCTTGAAGTCGGCAACGGCCAGGCGCACTTTTTCCACGCCAAGACTCGTACCCGTTTTAACCCAATCCTGCGCCAGAAGGGGTGAGACCAGGATGCAGCAGCTGAAAGTCAGGACAAGTGCCAGAGCCCGGCCGGGGAGCCTCTTTGGCCATCGCTGGAAAGTTGTTCTGTCGCTCTCGTCCATCCGTTGTGGGGAGGAACATACTCCGCACGACAATATCGTATAACGATATGAATTGCTTTGCAAGTTTCCTTCCCTTATGCAGAGATTTCCGCACCACTGTCCGTCGAGAAGGCCTCCCGATTGTCCCCGGGACTCATCTCTTGTAGTCGAACCAGTATTCTACTGAGATCTTGTTTCCCGCATAGTCCGGCGGGAGTGGTCCGAAGGTGTCAATGCGCTGCAATGCGCGCACCGCCGATATATCGAGCGATGGCACGCCACTGGACTGTTCCACTTGCACGTTCGTCGGATGCCCGTCGCGCGCCACATCGAACGTGATATACACCCGCTGTGCCGATGTGATTCTGGGATCCACTTCGTACTTCAGCCAGTTCTGCGCCACCTTCTGCTGAATCACCTGGACGTACCAGGCGTATTTCGTGCCGAAATCCCCCCCGGCTCCGGTAATCCCAAATCCGCCCTTCGCCCCCGCTGCGCTGAAGGTTCCGTACGGCCCGCTGACCGGCCCGCCTTCCCCGAACGCGACCTGGTTCGTCTCTTCTTCCGGAGCGGGCTGCGGCTTGTCTTTCGAGGCAGTCTCCTGTTTCTTCTTCGGCCTGATCTTCACGTTCTTGCCCTGAATCTCGATTGCGTCCGGCGCCTTCTCTTCGATCTTCGGCTGCGATTGGGTGATCCCCTTCGATTCATTGGCCAGCACGTTCTGGGTCTGGGAGGGATTGGCGGGCAACGGCACGGTGCTCACCAATGTGGCCCCAATCGCTTCTCCGCCTCCGCCCGCTCCCCAGGTCTCGCCGTTTGTGCGATAGAAAACCGCGGAGTAGATGAGCAGCAGGACAGTGATTCCGACGTGCAGGCCCGCCGACCACGCCAGCGCGCGGCCCCAGCGGTCATGCTCGAAATAGATCTCAGCGTTTGCCGGCATTTTCAATTGGCTGTGTGACAATGCTGACGTTGTTGATGCCCGCCTGCTTCACCGCATCCATCACCGTGGCGAAAGCGCCGAAGGGAACGTTTTCATCGGCGCGCACAAAAATAAACTGGTTGCGCGGATCGCGAATCCTCTGCCGCAGTTTCTTTCCAATTTCATTGATGTTGACCGCATCGTTGCCGAGGAATACGCGCTGATCCCGGTTGATCGTGATGACCAGCCGCTCTTCCGTGATCTCGCGCACGGTTCGCGTCCTGGGCACGCTGACGTCGATTCCCGACTGCAACACCGGCGCCGTCACCATGAAGATGATCAGCAGCACCAGTACCACATCCACCAGGGGAGTGATGTTGATATCGGCGAGAGCGGTCTGCGTGCGCCCATTGGAAGTCGTAAACGCCATCACCGCCTCACGTCGGCCGGAACCTGGGCCGGAGCCTGGGCCTGGCTGTGCTCCACCGCATTGAGGACTTCCAGGGCGAAGTCGTCGCCGCGCGCCGCGAACTCCCGGATGGACGCGCCAATCAGGTTGTAGGCGATCACGGCGGGAATCGCGGCCGCCAATCCCGCAGCCGTGGTGATGAGCGCCTCAGAAATGCCCGGCGCGACGGCCCGCAAGGTAGCCGCACCCGCTGTCCCCAACCCGTGGAACGCGTCAATGATGCCCCAAACCGTGCCAAACAGCCCGACGAACGGCGTGACCGCGGCCGTGATCGCGAGCCAGGCCATATTCCGCTCCAGGCGCGTGACTTCTTCGGAAGCCCCGATCTGCATCCCGCGCTGGATCGAGGTGAGGTTGCGCAGCATGCCCGAAGACGCGACCTGCCGCTTGTATTCTTCAAAACCGCCTTCGAATACGCCCACCAGCGGACTGGGGCGGAATTGATCGGCTACGGCAGCGATATCCTGCAGCCGCTGCGCCTTGCGAAACGCGCGCACGAAGCGCCCGCTCTGCGCCCGCGCCCGGCGCAACAAGCTCCACTTGGTGAGAATAATGGCCCACGAAATCAGGCTGAAGGCAACGAGTGACAGCAGCACGAGTTTAGCCACCGCACCAGTGTTGGAAATCATGTCGACGATTTCGCCGCCGACGAAAGCTGCCAGCAAGGGGAGCAATTGCATTGGGTTTAGGAGAATGCCTCGTTTGATTATAGATGAAGCCCAGCGCCCACTTTTCCGCACGTACCCGATCCGGCAACGCGGGCCGCCGTTCCTGCCTGCTTATGGTCTCGCGGCGCGCGGATCCTGGTTGCTGAACGCGAATTGCACGACCATCGAATCCAGATACGGCGAGTCCAGCGGCGTAAAGTGAATATCCTTCACGTCGAAAACTACGTAAAACCCGTCCACTTTTATGATCCGCCTCGCACGTACCGGCACGGGCCCGAACGGGTTCGGGCTCAACCACCACAGGTTGTTTCTGGGGTCCGGCGAAGGTTCTTGCTCCACCAGCAGAATGTTGCTGTAGATGCTGTGATGCAAGTCTTTCAGCATTACGCGCCACGACGTAATTCTGTTATCGCCCTCCGGTCCTTGCGGAGTGATGGTTAACTCGTACCGATCGCTGCCGTTGGAATCTTTGATCCGTTCCCGGTAGGTCGCGTTCTGCGGACTCAGCTTAACCTCAAAACTCTCTTCGGTAATCCGGGTCGAGCCCTTGCGGAAGCTCTCTGCGTAGATCGTGGGGCGCGTGCCCTGCGACTGCATGCCGGTCACCGAAAGCAGTACCAACCCCAGAACTAGCGCTGAGCGTTTCATTGGCGGTGGACCGCCTCGCAGGCCTCAGGCGAGGCTGACGCAGGGTTCAAGCTTAATTTCTGCAGCCGGTCGCATAAGGCACGCGCCGCCCGCCGGCTGTTCGTCGCCAGCCGTGCCACTTGCGGCCAGAGCCACGGCCTGAACGCGGCGAATAACACAAACCGCGCTTCGCGGAATTTCCCATCGGAATCCACGAATCTCTCCAGCGACGGGAAGCTGAAAGCGGAATCATCCGAGATCGCTTTGACCGCCGCAAATCCCACACCACGCGCCTGGGCCGCGCGCGCCACCGCAGCCGCTTCCATGTCCACCGCCTGCGCTGCGAAAGCGTCTCGTAACTTGGCTTTCTGGGCCGGACTGGCGACCGACGCAAAACTGACGAGCACGCGATCGCCGGCAGCTAAGCTGACGCTGCTGCCGTCACTTGCATCCACCACGCGGCGCGGTTCGACGACTTCCCCTACCTTGAGACTGGAATTCAGCGCGCCGGCAAAGCCGGCAGAGTAGATCATTTCGGGGGCATAAATGGCGATTACAGCTTCGGCCGCGCGCCGGGCCGCTTCTGCTCCCATTCCGCCGCAGACCAGCACGACATCATCCTGATCGTTTTCGAAGAAACGGAAGCTCCGACCTTCGTGTCTTCCCTCACTGACGCGCCACTTCCTGATCAGCGGACGCACTTCGCGCTCCAGCGCGGCTACGATGGCAACTCTAGACATATCCGTTCGCCCGGAACCACTCTACGGCCCGCCGCAGCGCGTCTTCGACCGAGACAATTTTCCACCCCAGTTCGCGCTCCGCCTTGCGTGAACTGGCAAACATTTTTTTGCGGCCCATGCGCACTGTGTCCACAGTTGCCCGCGGCTCGCGATGGAGCAGCCGTCCGGTAATAGCCTCATCTACCACACCGGCGGCAAACGCGACGATGTATGGCAGCTTCACTGCTGGCGAAGGCAGGCCGGTAATTGCGCTGAGCCTGTCGAGAATCTGCTTGAGCGTCAGGTTTTCCCCGCCCAGGATGTAGCGCTCGCCCGACCTTCCTTTTTCCAGAGCGGCGATGTGGCCGCGGGCACATTCCCTCGCATCCACCAGGTTGAGCCCGGTCTCGACGTAGGCGGGAAACTTGCGCTTCAGAAAATCCACCACAATGCGCCCGGTTGGCGTCGGCTTCACGTCCTGTTCTCCGACCGGGGTTGTCGGATTCACCGTCACCACGTCCATCCCGCTGCGCCCGGCTTCCATCGCGATCTGCTCGGACATAAACTTCGAGCGCTTGTAGGGACCAATCATGCCGGCCAGGGAAACCGGGGAATCCTCATCTGCCGGGGAACCGTCATCCGTGAAACCTATGGTGGCCACGCTCGAAGTATGCACCACGCGCTGCACGCCGTTCTTGCGTGCCGCTTCCAGTATCGCCCGCGTCCCTTCCACATTCGAACGGTACATTTCCCCGGGATCGCGCACCCAAACCCGGTAGTCGGCAGCCACGTGAAATACCGCGTCACACCCGGACATGGCTTTTTCGACAGAGGCCGGGTCCCGCAGGTCTCCGATCGCGGTCTCTGCCTTGAGGCCCTCAAGATTCTTCAGATTGCTCGTGTGGCGTACGAGGAGCCGCAACTCCGCACCCTGATGGGCGAGCGCGCGAGCGACGTGGGAACCTAAGAATCCGGTTGCGCCTGTGACGAAAGCTTTCAAGAGCAGTTCTCAGTTGCCAGTTGCCAGTTGCCAGTTGTCATAATTTCTGCCTAGCGTCGAGAACGACCGCACCTGTCTCGACACGTCTGACACGGATGGGTTGTTTTGCCGCAGCCCGGAAGGCCCGCCAGCAAGACGACTTCCCTGTTCATAGACTCAACGGGCTCGCCAGCTTTCAACTGGCAACTGGAAACCGGCAACTGGCAACTAGTTCCCGTTCTTCTCCATCACCTTGGCGTAGGTCGTCAGCGCCAGCAGGGGGAAGTACTCCCGGTAGAGGTGATACATCAGATAGAACACGCGCGGGAACCCGGTGCCGGTGGAATATTCCTCGTCCCATGACCCGTCTTTCTTCTGGGTACGCAGCAGGTAGGCGATCCCACGGGCAACCGAGTCGCTACGCGTGTCGTTGGCCGCGAGCAGTCCCAGAATCGCCCATGCCGTCTGCGAAGGAGTGCTCGGTCCGACGCCGCGTTTGCTCGGATCGTCGTAAGATACGCAAGTTTCGCCCCAGCCGCCGTCCGGGTTCTGCACCATGCGCAGCCACTCCGCGCCCTGCTGAATGCAGGGGTCGTGCAGATCCATCCCGATGGCTTCCAAGCCGCGCAGCACCAGCGCCGTGCCGTAGATGTAATTCACGCCCCAGCGCCCGAACCAGCTTCCATCCTGCTCTTGCTCTGCGCGGAGGAACTTGACCGCCCGCTTCACGGCGGGATGATTCTGGTCATAGCCGTAAGCGGCCAGCATCTCCAGAGTGCGCCCCGTAATGTCGACCGTGGCCGGATCAAGCATGGCATTGTGGTCCGCGAACGGAATGCTTTCAAAGATCATGCGGTCGTTGTCTTTGTCGAACGAGGCCCAGCCGCCGTTCTTGCACTGCATGGAAAAAATCCAGTCGATGGCCCGCTGCACCGACTCGCGCTGGTAACGCCCGTTGGGATGCTCCACGCGGCTCAGCGCCAGGCAAACCATCGCGGTGTCATCCACATCCGGATAAAACTCGTTGTTGAACTCGAAGTACCACCCACCCGGCTGGCCGTTCTTGTTCTTGACTTTCCAGTCGCCGGCATTGCGCACCTGCTTCTGCAGAATCCAGTCGGCACAGTTCACCATGCGCCGATCATTCGCCGGTATTCCCGCCTCACCCAGCGCGAACAGCGCATACGCCGTATCCCACACCGGCGACATGCAGGGCTGCATGCGGAACGTGTCGTCCTCTTCGATGCCCAGTTTTTCGAATTCATCCAGCGCGCGAATGACCTGCGGATCGTCCAGCGAGTATCCCAGGCAGCGCATGGCGATGACGGAATTCATGATCGAGGGAAAGATCCCACCCAGCCCGTCGCTCATCTCGAAGCGCTTGAGCATCCATCTCTCCGCGCTCTTCAGCGCGACCGAACGCAGCGGCCGTACGTGCACGCGCTCGAACCAGTGGGTAACCCGGTCAATGACGAGGAAGAAATTCCGCCACGAAACCAGCTTCTTAGCCCAATGCAGGTGCATGTGTGACTTCTGCATGCCGCCCACAAACAATTCCTCGACGCCCATTTCCCGCGGGATCTTCTTGAACGGCTTCTTGGCGTAGCAAATAGACAGCGGCACCAGGATGGCGCGCGACCACGACGAAATCTCGTAGATGTTGAACCAGAACCAGTTCGGAAACAGCACGATCTCGGGCGGAATCGCGGGCACGGCGTCGTAGTCGTACTGCCCGAAGAAGCAGAGATAAATCTTGGTAAACGTATTCACCTTGGTGACGCCGCCCATCTCCAGAATCTTCTTGCGGGCGCGCTGCAAGGCCGGATGATCCGCCGTATACCCTGCCAGCTTCAGTCCGAAATAAGCTTTCACCGAGACGCCGACGTTCGACGGTCCGCCAGGGTAGATGCTCCAGCCTCCATCTTCATTCTGATGGCGTAAGATCCAGTTCGCCGCCTTCTGGAAACGATCCGGATTGCCGGTCCCCAGCAACGTGTGCAGCAGGATGTAGTCCGACTCGAGCGTGGTGTCGGCCTCAAGTTCGCCGCACCAGTACCCATCTTCGTGCTGCTGGGAAAAAAGATATTTGCGGGCAGCAGCGACGGCGGAGTTCACGTGGCTGGCAAGTTCCTCAATTTTTCCGAAGCGTAGCTGGGGATTCGAACCCAGCGGTGCAGAAGCGATGTTGGAATCGGGGGAGTTTGGTTCCATCAGTTCACGGCTCCGGTTGGAACGGATTTCCGATACAGCTTTCTTCAATCGCCTAAGCCTGCTTTTATCGTAGAGACCTAGCTTGCTGCGTCTCGCTTGTAACTGGCAGAGACGTTGCAAGCTACTTCTTCTATGACGTCTAATCTGCCGCGTTTGCGGGCGCGGCGGCAATCGCTTCCACGATCTCCGGAGGCAGCCCGAAACGCACATTTTCCGGCATCACTTCCAGTTCCCGCACGTTGTCGAAGCCCTTGTTGCGCAGGAAGGCTACGGTCTCTTCCACCAGGCACTCTGGCGCCGAGGCTCCGGCAGTCAGCGCGATGGTCTTCGCACCTTTGAGCCACTCCGTCTCAATGTCGTTGCAGCTGTCAATAAGATGCGCATTCGTACCCAGGTTGCGCGCCACTTCGACCAAGCGATTCGAGTTTGAGCTGTTCTCCGAGCCCACCACCAGCAGCAGATCCGCTTCCGACGCCACCTGCTTCACCGCGACCTGCCGGTTCTCGGTGGCATAGCAGATATCCTGCGCCGCGGGCCCCTTGATGTTAGGAAACTTCTTCTTCAGCGCCGCGATAATATCTTTAGTCTCGTCGAGGCTGAGCGTCGTCTGGGTCAGATAAGCCACGCGGTTCGGGTCGGGCACGGTGAGCGACTTTACCTGCTGCGGCGATCCCACGACCCGGGTCACCAGCGGAGCCTCTCCCAGCGTTCCGATCACCTCATCGTGATCTTTGTGTCCGATCAGAATCAGCGAATAGCCTTCCTTGGCGAACTTCACTGCCTCCACATGGACCTTGGTCACCAAGGGACAGGTTGCATCAATGACGCGCAGGCCACGCCGTGCGCTGTGCTCGCGCACCTCGGGCGAGACCCCGTGCGCGCTGTAGATGATGCGCTCGCCGTTGGGCACTTCGTCTTCACTGTCCACGAAGATGGCGCCTTTGCCCCGCAACTCCTCGACCACAAAGCTGTTGTGGACGATCTCCTTGCGCACGTAAATGGGCGGCCCAAACGCCTCCAGCGCGATGCGGACCACATCAATCGCCCGCACCACCCCCGCGCAGAACCCCCGCGGCTTTAGCAAAAGCAAGGTCTTTCCGTCGGTTTTCGCTAGAATTCCAGCCACGATATAGGTCTACTCCCCCAGTTAGCTCGCACGCCGGTGTTTCCCGATATATCTCGTCCGGTTGTCATCCCGAGCGGAGCGAGGAATCTGCTTTCCCTCGTTAAGATGCCCGAACCGCCCCAAAATGGACACTTTTAGGGTACACGAGGGCCATTCTGACGATGTTATTAAACTACTGGAAAGTGCCGGGATGGTCAACGTATGCCGCATCCTAGCAGTGGCGGCGGTTGGGCCGCCGTTATTCTGATTTTCACCGGCGCCATCTCGACTGGGGGTGCCCCATCCTTGCGTCTTTTGCAAGGGTGGGCGGCTGTAGTGCCGATGCAACGGTTGACCTTTTCGGACAAACCCGTTCCGCATGCCTTCGCGTTTCCCACCCTTTCGCAAACTACGCGAGAGGATGGGCCATCCGCCCGGACCCCGGACCTCAGGCTTCGCTGGAAGGGGGTGGGGGAGCAGGTAAACGAAAACCGGGAAGCGACGCCCGGTTTCCGATTTCGGACTTCGCTCAGGATGATGCTCCTGCTTTACCCGTTTGCCTTGATCATCTGCTCGGCGTGTTTGCGGGAGGTCTCGGTCAGCTTGGCGCCGCTCAACATGCGGGCGACTTCTTCGGTGCGTTCCTCGCCGGCGACCAGCCGGATGCTGGTGCGGGTCCGGCCGCCAGACTCCTTCTTCTCGATGACGTAGTGCTGGTCGGCAAAGGTCGCGATCTGGGGCAGGTGGGTCACGCACAACACCTGGTTCGACCGAGCCAGCGATTTCAGTTTCCGGCCCACCGCTTCGGCGGCGCGGCCGCCAATGCCGCTGTCAATTTCATCGAAGACCAGAGTTCTCTGGGCGCCCCATTTCTCGCGTTCTTTGCGAGAGGTGGGGACCTTCGTTTCGATTCCGTTATGCCTTTTGTGCAGGCCGGAAGTCCCTCCCGCCTCCACGCTGGCCTTCAGCGCCAGCATCACGCGGGAAAGTTCGCCGCCCGACGCAATGTGTTCCAGCCGCCGCAGGGGCTCTCCCGGGTTGGTGGAGATCATATACACCACCTGATCCATGCCCGATGACGTCCAGTTCCCTTCCTCGTCGGAACTGGTGATCTCAACGCGGAACGCCGACTTCATGGCCAGGTCGTTGATCTCGGCCTCGACCAGTTTCTCCAATTTGCGCGCGGCCTCAGACCGCTTCTTCGCCAGCGCCCGCGCCGCGGACAGGTATTGCTCTGCCGCCCCTGCCAGCTCACTGCGTAACTGACGCAGAATCTCGTCTTTGTTCTCCACCTCCGCCAATTTGCGCGAGACCTCGGCTCCGAACTGAATGACCTCGTCAAGCGACGGCCCATACTTGCGTTTCAGCCGGTCGAGCAGCGCCAAACGATCCTCCACCTGCGCCAGATGCTCGGGCGAAGCGTGAATCCCACCGGCATAGTCGCGCACGGTGGCACCCACATCCTCCACGCTGATGCGGGCAGTACTGAGCGCAGCCAGCGCGTCCTGAAATTTAGGCTCGTAGCGCGCCAGTTCTTCGATCTGCTTGTGCGCCGCCCGCAGAGACGATGCCGTCGAACCGTTGCCTTCGTACAGCAAGTCGAAAGCATTCATGGCTGCGTTGTAGATCTTTTCCGCGTTGGCGAGAACGCGCTTCTCCGCTTCCAGGCGCTCATCCTCCCCGCTCTCCGGGCGCGCCTGTTCGATTTCGCGCTTCTGGAACACCCACAGATCCACCAGCCGCAACCGGTCTTGTTCGCCCCGCTCCAATTCGTCAATGTGGGTGCGAATCTTTTTCCAGTCTGCGAATGCCGACTCTACCGGCTCCAGTTGGCTCTCGGCAAACGTGTCGAGTAGCGCCAGTCGCTCCGCCCCGTCGAAAGAAAGAATGGATTCATTCTGGGCGTGGATGGCCGCCAGATGTGGCGCCAGCTGCCGCAGGACGGCCACGGTCGCCGGTTGATTATTCACGAATACGCGGCCCTTGCCCCCGGCCGCGATCTCGCGCCGCAGAATGAGAGAGCCATCGTCGGACTCATCCAGCCCGTTGGCTTCGAGGATGCTGGCGAGCGGCTTCTCCGCCGCCCCGCCCGCCTCGAACACTGCCGAGACCACTGCCCGTTCCGCTCCCGTGCGGATCACTTCGCTCGACGCCTTCTCGCCCAGCAGAAGCGCCAGCGCATCCACCAGAATGGATTTCCCCGCTCCGGTCTCGCCCGTCAACAAGCTCAACCCGTGCGCGAACTCCACCGCCAGGTTGTCTACCACGGCATAGTTTTCCAGTCGCAATTCAACCAGCACAGGCCATCCGGGAAACACGAAGTTTTGCGCAGCATAGCACGAAAAGCAGTTGCCAGTTGCCAGTGGCCAGTGTCGGCAACCGAGTTACCAACGGGCTAACCTCCAGACATGTTCGCCCGCGCTTCGCATACAATAGTCCATTCAACCTGAACTGAAACGAATCGGCACGGAGCGTCATCTAACGTAACTTATGGCCATTGCGGGACCGTACGCGGTCGAAATCCGTCCTGACGTAGTCCCAGCGACCATGCTGGCGGCCGTCTACCGTGGCGTAAACGACGTCCGGCTGGAGTCGGTTCCGGTGCCTAAGATCGGTCCCGGCGAGATGCTGGTCCGCGTGCACTCTTGTGGGGTGTGCGGCACGGATCTAAAGAAAATATCCACAGGATCGCACTCCGCCCCCCGCATCTTCGGCCACGAAACATCAGGCGTCGTCGCGGCTGTGGGGGAAGCCGTAAGCGAGTACCACCCCGGCGACCGAGTTGTGGTCTTTCACCACATTCCTTGCCGGCAGTGCTTCTACTGCCAGAACAAGACCTTCGCCCAGTGTGCCACCTACAAGAAAGTTGGCTGCACCTCGGGATTCGAGCCTTCAGGCGGCGGATTCGCCGAGTATGTGCGGGTGATGGACTGGATCGTCGAGCACGGCACGGTTCGTATCCCCGACGGCGTCAGCTTCGAGCAGGCCTGTTTCGTCGAACCGGTGAACACCTGCATGAAAGGAATCGAGGCTCTGCGCCTGCACCGGGGCGAAACCGTTCTGACGATTGGACAAGGGCCCATCGGCATCATCCTGAGCGTTCTGGCCAGGCGGGCAGGGGCCACCTTAATTACTTCCGATTTGTATGCCGAGAGGCTTAGAATAGCGTTAAGACTCAACTTAGGGCACACAATCGAAGCTTCGCGGGTAAATGTGCTCGAGCGCGTCCGCGAACTGACCGAGGGGCGTGGTGCCGACGCGGTGATTCTTGCCGTCGGCGGTAACTCCCTGATTCGTACGGCGATGGAGGCTACGCGTCCTGGAGGGAGGATATTGCTGTTTGCGCAAACTCAGCACGGAGAGGCCGTGATCGATCCGGCGGCCATCTGTGTCGATGAGAAGGCTTTGGTGGGATCGTACAGTGCGTCGGTGGACCTGCAGGAGGAGTCAGTTCGTTTTGTGATGAATCGGGAGATGGATCTGGAACACCTCGTCAGCCATCGCTTTCCGCTGTCGGACAGCCAGAAGGCACTGGATTTGGCGGCTCACCCTCAACCCTCGTCCATGAAAGTCTTGATCCAGCCCGGCAGTGCCTGGGCGCGGCAGTACCTGGAAGGAAATTCGCAGTGAACGGAAAAATGACCGCTGCCGTCCTGTACGGCAAAGAAGACCTGAAGATCGAAAAGGTCCCGATTCCTCGCGTAGGGGAGGGCGAAGTTCTGGTCAAGGTACAGGTAGCGCTTACCTGTGGCACCGACCTCAAGGTGTACCAGCGCGGCTACCACGCCCGCATGATCGTCCCTCCGGCCCTGTTTGGCCACGAACTGGCCGGGGTGATCGAAGAAGTCGGCTCCAGCGTGAACGGCTTCAAGAAGGGCATGCGGGTGGTGGCGTTGAATTCCGCGCCCTGCCAGATGTGCTTTTACTGTTCGAAACATCAAGAGAATCTCTGCGAAGATCTGCTCTTCAACAACGGGGCCTACGCTGAGTACATCCGCGTGCCGCGGCGTATCGTGGAAGCCAACATGCTGGTCATTCCCGCCAACGTCACCTTTGAAGACGCGGCCATGACCGAACCGCTGGCCTGTGTACTGCGCGGGCTGCACGAAACCGGAGTAGAGATCGGCGATACGGTAGCGATTCTGGGAGGCGGCCCGATCGGCCTGATGTTCGTCCAGGTCGCCCGCGCTATCGGCTGCAACGTGATTTCCGTGGTCAAACGCGACGAACAGGTGGAAGCTGCCAAACAAATGGGGGCGCACGAAATCGTGCAGACCTCAAGAGTCCCGAATGTAACGGAGACTGTCCGCGCGCTTTCCCCGCAGAAGCGCGGTTGTGACGTGGTCATTGAAGCTGTGGGCAAGCCCGAGGCGTGGGAGTGGGCGGTAGACATGGTCCGCAAGGGCGGCACCGTCAACTTCTTCGGTGGCTGCGCCAGCGGGACGAAAGTGCAACTCGATACTAATCGCCTGCACTATTCCGAGATCACGCTCAAGGCCACGTTCCATCACACGCCGGAAACCGTTCGCCGGGCCTTCGGGCTGATCGCGGCCAAGAAGATTCGTCCTACCGACTACATTACTGGGGAGGCGCCCCTGTCGCGCCTGCAGCAAGTTCTGCGTCACATGCTGAACCGCGGTGGCGACATCAAAACCGCGATCATCCCCGGCCACTGAGTGCGATCGTTGATTTTCGATTGCAGATTGAAAGCAAAAGATACCGGAGCAATGAGATTTTCAATCAGCAATCGACAATCAACAATTTCTTCAAGGAATGATCCAGACCGCGACTCAAATCCCGCCGCTTTCCACGCCCGCCGCCGGATGGAGTCGCCTCCCCGCCGCCTACGCCATTCCGGCAACGCCGCCCACGCTGGCTGAAGCCCGGGAATACTGCGCAAGCCTGGCGCGCACGCACTATGAAAACTTCTCGGTCGCAACCTGGTTCCTGCCCCGGCGTCTGCGCCAGCATTTCTACAACGTCTACTCCTATTGCCGCATCTCCGACGACCTCGGGGACGAAGTTGGCGATACCGCCGCCGCGCTGGAACTACTCGACCAATGGCAGGCCGAACTCGATGCCTGTTACGAAGGCACGCCGCGCCATCCGGTATTTGTAGCGCTGCACGAGACCGTGCGGCAGTTTGACATTCCGAGGCAGGAGTTCTCTGATCTGCTCATCGCCTTCCGCCAGGATCAGACGATTACGCGCTTCGAGACCATTGCCGATGTGCTCGCCTACTGTCGCTATTCAGCGAATCCTGTCGGCCACCTCGTGCTCTACCTTTGCGGCCATCGCGATCCCGAGCGCCAGCAACTTTCCGACTTCACCTGCACCGCGTTGCAACTGGCTAACTTCTGGCAGGATGTCAGCGTGGACTATGGCAAAGGCCGCATCTATCTGCCGCTCGAGGACCTGCGTCACTTCGGCGTCAACGAGGAAGACATCGCCCAGAACCGGAACACTTCGTCTTTTTGTTCCATGATGAAGTTCGAAGTCGAGCGCGCGCATGACTGGTTTCACAAGGGACTCCCATTGGTAGAAAAAGTCGATCGTGATCTCGCGATTGATCTGGAACTTTTCAGCCGCGGCGGCCAGGAAATCCTGCACGCGATCGAAAGGCAGGGTTATGCAGTTCTGGGCAATCGCCCGGCGATCTCTAAGCCGCGCAAGCTGGCTCTGGTCGCGCGCGCTGCCATGAGTAAGATGCTAGGAGGGGCGAAATGAGTGCTGGGACGCAGTCCGCCGCGGTTCCCTGGACGCCCGTGCCAAAGCAGCTGGTCATGGCGTATTCGGTTTGCCGCGGCATCACGCGCACGGCGGCCAAGAATTTCTACTACGCCTTCCTCGTCCTGCCGCGCCGTAAACGCGAAGCTTTATGCGCCGTCTACGCCTTTATGCGGCGCTGCGATGACATCGCCGACGATGCCACGTTGGGTCTGCCCGAACGCCGCCAGAAACTCGACTTGTGGCTCGACGCGCTTCATCGGGCCCAGCAGGGCCAACCCACCGACGACGCTATCCTGCTCGCCCTGACCGACACCCAGCGCCGTTACTCGATTCCTGCCGGCTTGCTCGATGAACTCGCTCTCGGTACAGCCATGGACGTGGCGGATTCTCCTGACGCCGGGGATGCTGCAGCAGCCGCGCCGGCCGGCACTCCAGGCCTTACCGTGGAGTACAAGACGTTTGAGGGTCTCTGCCTCTACTGCCATCGTGTGGCCTCGGTCGTGGGCCTGGTTTGCATCCATGTATTCGGTTATCGCGATCCCGAGGCCGAGCCGCTGGCCGAGCGTTGCGGCCTCGCGTTCCAACTCACCAACATTCTTCGCGACGTGAAGGAAGACGCGAGCATGGGCCGCGTCTACTTGCCGCAGGAGGATCTTGAAAAGTTTGGCGTGTCCGCATCGGACTTGCTCGCGGCGCCGGACCCTGCACGCTTCCGCCCGCTGCTCGCCTTCGAAGCTGCCCGGGCCCGCGAGTTCTATGCCGCGGGCGATGCGCTGATCCCCTACGTCTCGGAAGACAGCCAGCCTGCGCTGTGGGTTCTGGTAAGCATCTACCGCCGGTTGCTCGAGAAGATTGCCGAAAAACAATTCGACGTCTTTACCGCGAAAATCGCCCTGAGTCGATGGGAAAAAATGCGCATCCTGGGGAAGGGCTTCTTCATGCGTCTCATGTAGCCATTTTGGGCTAATGAGTCATTGAATCACTGAGTCATTTAGCCATTGAGTGATTGAGCCATTGAAATCACTCGACTCGTGGACCGAATGTAGCTTTGCAATTGTTCCAGTCACCCAATGGCTTAATGACTCAATGATTAAATGATTCAATAGGTCAACTCTTGCCTTCACCCCCATCCCAACCCACAGTCGCCGTCGCGGGAGGCGGACTCGCCGGACTGGCCGCCGCCTGTGCTCTGGCCGACGTTGGTTTCCGCGTCACGCTGTTTGAGAAGCGGCCGTTTCTAGGCGGCCGGGCATCGTCTTACGAGCATCCCGGAACCGGCGAAGTGGTAGACAACTGCCAGCATGTGCTCCTGGGTTGTTGCACGAATCTGATCGAGTTCTATCGCCGCACCGGCGTGGAAGAAAAAATTCGCTGGTTCGACAAACTGGTATTCCTCGAACCTGGCGGACGCGCATCTTTCATTGCGCCGTCTTTTCTCCCCGCGCCTATGCACACCGCGCCCGCGTTTCTGTGCGCGGCTTGCCTGGGATGGCGCGACAAACTGGCCATTGCGCACGCCATGATGATCCTCGCAGGGTTCCTTTCGGACGGAGGAGCCGAACCGTTCCTGGCGCGATCGGAACGCAAACTCGTGCGGCGCGATACAGGCGAGAACTTCCAAACCTGGCTGCGGCGGCAGCACCAGACCGACCCGGCGATCGAGCGTTTCTGGAAGACAATCCTGGTCAGCGCTCTCAACGAGGACCTCGATCGTATTTCCGTGCCCTACGCGGCCCAGGTGGTGCGGGAGTCGTTCCTGAAATCGGCCGCCGGAGGCCGCATGGGCGTGCCGACAGTTCCGCTGACCGACCTTTACAATGCTGCCGGAGACTATATCCGCGCGCGGGGCGGCGTGCTGCATTTCCGGCGTCCGGTCGAGGGATTCGCTGCCGAGTCTTCTTGGGTGCGAGTGCGACTGGGCGATCAGGAGGAAGCGTTTGACTATCTCGTGGTCGCGCTGCCCTTCGACGCGCTCGACCGCATCCTGCCTGGCTCGCCGGAGAGCGCGGGAATTCGTGAAAGACTTTCGCACTTCGAGAACTCGCCCATTACCGGCATTCATCTGTGGTTCGATCGCCAGATTTCCGACCTGGACCACGCCGTGCTGCTCGACCGCACTATCCAGTGGATGTTCCACAAGTCACGGCTGCAGCCGATTCGTAGCCAGGCCGCAAATGGGGCGCGGAGCGGCAGCTATATCGAACTGGTGGTGAGTTCGTCAAGGACTCTGGTGGACAAGTCGCGATCCGAGATTGTCGACCTGGCGCTCCGTGAAGTGCGCGAGTTCTTTCCTGAGGCGAGGGAAGCGAAACTGGTGAAGTCGACCGTCATCAAAGAAGTAAACGCAACTTATTCGCCGCGCCCGGGAATCGACATTCACCGTCCGACGGCGGCAACGGAGTGGCCCCGCGTTTTCCTTTGTGGAGACTGGACTGCTACCGGCTGGCCCGCCACCATGGAAGGTGCGGTCCGAAGCGGATATCTTGCGGCCGAAGCCCTGGCCCGCAGCGCCGGACGAAAGAATTCTCACTTCTTAAGTCCCGACCTTCCTGCGACCGGCTTCATGCGGCTCTTCGAGTGAAAGTGGCGAGTTGGCGTCTCGGCATGCCCTGCGCAAAGCCATTGTTGAAATCAGCTCTCGTCTTCCCAACGTTCCTGTTCATCCACCCACAGCTCGGGACGGGGATAGCGACCGATGATCTTCTGGATGAAGCCATGAATGCGATGGAGTCCCGCAGCCGGGAGAAACATATACGGACACTCGCCCGGCACCACCTGAATGTCATGCTCGTAGCAGAACTCGACCGCGGCGGGGCTGACCGCACCGTGACCGCCGGCCCGGTACATCCAGACGCGTTGTATGCCGGCCTCGGCGCAGTCGCGGACGACAGCCTCTGTTACGCCGGACGAGGTCATCAGCAGCGCGCCATCCACGGGAGGCTGGATGTCCTGCACGCGAGCGAAGCAGCGCCGGCCGAGCACCTCGGATGCGTTGGGATTCACCGGAACCACGTCATAGCCGCGGCGGCAAAGCTCTTCGAACAGCATGACGCTGAAATCCCTGGGCTCCCGCGAAATCCCGACCATGGCAATGCGTTTCTGAGCCAGGAAGTCCTCAACTGTTTCGAGCGACGCACGTTCGAACGCCATAGTTTTCTCCTGGTAGGATTCTCATGTGTTTGCCTGGCAGGAGTCAGTGATCAGAAACACGAACTGCGCAAAAAACAAATGCGCCGGAGATTCCGGCGCATAGTGCGGCAAGTGGCAACGTTCTTCTTTAGAGACTTCTTCAATAGCTCACGGAGCCTTTTTGCGGCTCAAGGTCCTTCGAGGTCATGTCGAAGGTGAGCATGAACCCGTTGGTTCCCTTGAACTCAAAGGCGTCTGGTCCCTCTTTGTAGGCCTCCAGTTCGTTGGGCATCATGACGAAGCCGTCGTTGCGGGGCGTGCCCCAGTATCTGACGTTCTTCAGAACGGCGGGTTCGTCGGTCATACCCTGAAAACGCTTCAGCTTGATCTCGGCGGTCTTGCCGCCGTTCAGCGTGGCGTGGGCCTGATTCTTGTCGAAGGTCCAAGTGTCAATGTCACCCTCGGCAGTCTGGAAAGACTTCCACTTCACAGGAAAAACGTGGCCCAGGATTTCACCCAGAGCCTGGCGTTGGTCTGCCGTCGTGCTTTTGTCAAAGACGGCCAATACCCGGTCCATCTGGCCCTGCGAGAAGTCGCCTCCCAGGTCGCCGGTGAGCCAAAACTTGGCGCCGGTGAGGTCCGTGCCGCCGTAATGCCCCTTGTTCACCTTGTAAGCATTGTTGAACTTGCAGAAGTGTTCGGTTTTGCCATTCTCGTGGTGAGCGGCGGGATGAGCGTTGAAATAGCACATGCAGAAGTGTGGACAGCTGCATGCCTCAATTGCGGTTGCGTTAATCGCCCAGTCAGCAGCTGGCGCAGCAGTATGCCCGGCACTGACGCTGAGCAAAGCGATCACGATAAGCGATGCCATTCTTTTCATAGGAACGCCCCCAGATGCGCGACAGTATGCACGAGATGGGGTTGCGGTGCAAGTGATTTTGGGGCTGGAAAGCTGTACCGCCTGGATACTTACCCGGCCAGCAGGGCGACGCCCGCAGCCACGAGGAGGGCGGCGATCCAGCGGCGGCGATCCACTTTTTCGTGGAGGAAGATCTTGGCGGCGAAGGCAGTGCCGATAAACGTCAGGGATGAGGCAGCGGGCGAGACCAGGCTCACGTCTCCCCAGGAAAGCGCAAACAGCAGGCTGAAGAAAGCCACGGCCATGGCAAATATGCCTAGGATAAAGTTTCGATTCGCGAGCACGCGGGCCACAATCGCCCAGACGCCCACTCGGCGCCAGAGCTGATGTACATCGCCGACCTGCTTCATAGCGCGCGACAGCAGGACGTCTCCCACGACTGAGGTCATGGTGACGAGCAGGATGGCAGTCCAGGTGTAGAGGTGTTTCATGGGCGCGCCTCGATCGAAGCCTTCCGGTTCAGTCGGGACGATATCTCCTGCACGCCGGATCCCTCGCCCTGCTCGTGAAAACGCAGGGCTTCGGGATGACGCCGCTGGTCTGTGATTTGGACCATCACGATGCCACGCTCCCGGATGACGCACCAGCCTCGGATTCGACTTGTTCGACGACGTGATCCCGATGCTTGTGCGAGGTCAGCGCCGGGCCTCCGGCGACGAAGCTGACTCCGCCCGAAATTAGCGCGATGCCGAGCCAGCGCAGCAGGCTGACCTGCTCGTGCAGCATGAATCTGGCGATCAAGGCCAGCAGAACGTAGCCCAGCGACGTGGCGGGCAACACATAGGTAAGGTCCGCCCACGAGAGCGCGTTCACGTAAGAGGCGAAGAAGGCGAGCAGTAAGACGATGCCCACCACGATCCAGGGGTTAAAGACGGCGACAATGACGCTCCCCAGATGATGGAGCGAGATGTTGCCCGTCTGCTTCATCCCGTAGGAGAGCATGGAGTCGCCGGCCGCGGAAAACACGGTTACTCCCGCCAGGACTAGATATTTGCGAAAGGTCACTTAGGCTCAGGTTTCAAGGTTTCAGAGTTTCAAGGTTTCAAAGACGTCAATGAATTCAAGGGCAGAACATCTTGAAACCTTGAAACGTGAAACTTTGAAACCTGCAGTTGCTACGCCTTCGCCGGCTCCGCCGCGGCTGCAGCGTCATTGTGCTGCTTGACCAGCTTGTTGCGGGCCGAGCGCAACTTCAGGAACATTTTGGCCTCTTTGTACAGGCGCTTGCGTTCACCGCCGTCGAACGCCGCCTTTCTCAGGATGCGAAAGACAGCCTTGGGGCGGAAATAATATTCGTCGTAGAAACGGTGGACGGCCGCGAGAATGTCATCCGCGGGAAGCCCGGGATACTGCAGATGCACCAACTGGTGGCCGCCTTCGTCCACCATCTTGCTGCCGGCGACCATGAATCCGTTCTTCACGACATGGTCGTGAAGCTCGGTGCCCGGATAGGCATGGGCCACCGAGACCTGGATGGTCTGGACATCGAGTTCCTTGGCAAAGGCGATGGTGTTGTTGATGGTTTCGTGGGTTTCGCCGGGCAGGCCCAGGATGAAATCGCCGTGCACGATGAGACCGAGCTTGTGGCAGTCCTTGGTGAACTGGCGGGCGCGCTCCACGGTGGCGCCTTTCTTGATGTTCTTGAGGATCTGCGGGTCTCCGGACTCGTAGCCGACGATGAGCAGGCGGCATCCGGCTTCCTTCATCGCCTTGAGCGTTTCAAAGTCGGTGGTGACGCGCGAGGTGCAGGACCAGGTCAGACCGAGCGGCTTCAGCTTGGCGCAAAGTTCGATGGTGCGGGCTTTCTGGATGTTGAAGGTGTCGTCGTCGAAGAAGAATTCCTTTACATCCGGCCACAGCTGTTTCGCTCGCGCCATTTCGCGAGCCACATCGTCGGTGGAGCGTTTGCGCCACGGATGCCCGCTCAGAGTTTGCGGCCACAGACAGAAGGTGCATTGCGCGGGACAGCCGCGCGTGGTGTAGAGGGCCACAAACGGATACAGCAGGAAAGGTACGTTGTAGCGGGTCACGTCCAGGTCGCGCTTGTAGATGTCGGTGACGTGGGGAAGCGCGTCGAGATCCTGAACCTGGGGCGCGTCGGGATTGTGCACGACCTGGCCGTCCTTCAGGAAAGAAACGCCCGGAATCTCCTCCAGCGGCTTCCCTTTGGCGTAGTCCACCACGGCGTAATCGAATTCCTTGCGGCAGATGAAATCAATGGCGGGACAATCGCGCAACGACTTCTCCGGCAGCACGGTCACGTGCGGGCCCACAAAGGCAATCTTGACCCCAGGATTCGCGTCTTTCATGGCGCGCGCCAGGCGGATGTCGCCCGGGAAGCCCGGGGTTGAGGTGAACAGGACGACGAACTCGTAGTCCTTGGCGATCTGGATGGTCTGTTCACCGGTAACGTGATGCGGCGGGGCATCCAGGAGGCGCGAGCCCTCCAGCATCCCCGCAGGATAGGCCAGCCATACCGGATACCAGTAACTCTCAATTTCGCGGGTGGCAGGCCAACGGGAACCAGCGCCTCCGTCGAAATTTTCGAACGAGGGCGGATTCAGAAAGAGTGTTTTTAGGGGCATATTGAGTAGTTCCTATTCTAACATCCGGATTGGATGTGCAACTTGCTTCCGCAGGTTCCGGGGTCTTTGGTCAGGGGTCAGGGGTCAGTGACATGACTTCCCCATTCCTCTGGCCCTGAACCACCGGCGCAGAGAAAATGATCTATTGGGCTTCGCTGGCGGAGGGAAGGCGGAACGAGAGGCCGCGATCGTCGTTGGCCTTGACCGTGGCCGTGAGGTCGAGATCAGCGAGGGGAATTTTCTCCGTGCGCTGAGGAGCGAAGCTCCAGAGCGTCTGGCCCACGATGGCGTAGTTCTGAATTTCCCGGGTGTGCCGGTCGCGGAAGACCAGCACGGTAGCCGGCATAATCGCGGCGCCCTGAGGTTGTTCACTGCTCCCGGCTGGGGCCGAGCGCGCATAGAGATCCTGGTCGCCGTCAGCTTCCTCCTGGCGCAGCATCTGCTGCTGCTCGAGGTTTTGCTGGTTCATCTCGTCGGCGTTGGCCAGATCCTGCTCGTCGTCCTGGTCATAGGAGGAGTCGGAGTCCCACCACCAGGGATCGTAGCCCCCGTACCCCCAAGGATATCCGTAGCCCCAGCATCTGTAACCGTAGCAATTGTTGGCGAATCCGTAGTTGCGGAAGCGTGGTCCACGGAAGCCTGACCCACGGAAGCGGTCGTGCAAGAAGGGGCCGCGAGAGAAGCCCGCACGAGAGGAAAAGTTGCGCGGGTAGCCGCGAGAAGGACCAGGGCCGGAGTGGATTCCGCCGGAGAAATGGCCGCTGCTGACATGGCCACCGCTGGCGTGGCCTCCAGAAGAGCCGACATGGCCGCCACCGAAGCCACCGCCGTGGCTACCGCCAAAACTAGCGTGACCGCCGCCGCCACCGCCGCCATGACCTCCGCCGTGCTGTGCCCACAAGGGTACAGCCAAGAAGAGCGCGAACGCCGTGATGGCTACCAGGCGACGCATACAGGCACATCCAGATTATAAGCCTGTTGGGCAAGAGAAGTCGCCTGCGTCTGAGTTCGGCATGTGGGAAGGGCTGGGGTCGTCGAGCTTCGCTCGACCGGACAGCCGGGGGCGGCTGTCCCCACATGATTTGTATCTGCCCGTCCGAAAACGTTGGGTTGCGTTCACAAGGGGTCGTTCTGTTGCGGGAGGTCGCTCCCTATCTGCGCTTCTTTTCCTTAGCTTTCTTCGCAGGAGCTTTGCGGGGGGCCTTCTTCGCAGACTTGTGCGTGGGCTTGGGCTTGAGAGCTTTTGCCGGCTTCGGTTTCTGGGTCGGCTTCGGTTTGGCCAACGGCTTCGGTGCCGGAACGGCGGGGAGCGCCACGGCCGCAATCTTTGATGTTTTCGCTGGTTTTGCACCTAGCTTGATGGCACCTGGCTTGTTTACCCCTGGCTTGGCTGCGGCTGAGGCCGCAGCCTCGGCAGCCGCCTTGGGGCCGCGGCCGCGTCTTGGCGCCGGAGGCGGGGGCGGCGGAGGTGGCGCGAAGGGCTTCAGGAACTTCAGCGTCTCGGTGCGGGAGCGGAGCTTCCCATCGAGCAGCAGCATGAACACGTCGCGGGCAATTTTGGGATACTCCGGCAATTGCGGAGTGATCAATAACTCGGTCATCTCGGGCAACGGAATCTTCTGCTGCACCTGGCGCCACTTGGTGAGGTAGTTCTTGATTTTCTGCTCGACCGACGGTTGCCTGGCGGTCACGGCCAGAAACAGCACCATCTCCGGCCGGGCAGCGGAGAGCAATGTCCACGTTCGCGAGGGCGTGGCGGCTTCCTTGCCCATCAGCCGCTTGGCCAGTTCTTTGGCGTGGTCTTCAATATCGCGCCAGGCCTCGACGAGATCCTTGCGTGGAATCATCCGCTGCAGCTCGGAGACGTCATTCCTGGATAGCCGCGAGGTGAGGAAGTACATCACTGCCGGACCGGCGTCAGGCGCGTATCCCAGATCCACCATCTGCTGGCGCGTCTTCATGAGCTGGCCGAGGCCGCTAGAGTCCACCTTGGCGCTGGTCCAGTGCGAGTTCAGGATCTCCAGCCAGCCTTCTTTCTCCAGCATCTTGACCACGTGCAGGGGGTCATCTTCGTGCGCCAGGGCCGCGATCTCATGCCCGATGGCGCTGCGCAGAATGTAGTCGCTGTACTTGCCTTCTTTAGCCGCGTCGTAGCGGGCCTGCGTGCGCTCTTCGAGCGGCCAGTGAAAGCGGGCGGCAAAGCGCGTGGCACGGACGAGGCGCGAGGGATCCTCGAGGAAGGCATAGTTATGCAGAATGCGGATCAGCTTGGCTTCGATGTCAGCCACGCCATTGAAGGGATCGAGCAGCAGGCCGCGCGAACCCTCATTGAGCGACAAAGCCATGGCGTTGACCGTGAAGTCGCGGCGGCGCAGGTCTTCGTGGATGGTGGCCGTGGCAACCAGTGGAGGCTTGCCCGTCTTCTCATACTGCTCGGTGCGAGCCATGCTGATTTCGGCCCGGGCGTTCCCCGGCAGCGTGATGAAAACCGTACGCACGTCCTCTTCGACGGCGGCGATCTTCGCCCCCGCTTTCTCGAGATCTTTTTGCAGCTTGAGGGGATTGCCCTGGACGGTAAAATCGAGGTCCCGGATGGAAAAACCGCTGATGAGGTCGCGGATGGCGCCGCCGGTCAGGTAGAGATTCATTCCGGCTGCACGGGCTACGTCTTGCACCAAGCCGACGCCCTTGAGTTGGTCAGGCGTCAACCGGAGTTCCATCGTGTAAATGTAATCAGCCATGCGCTTTCAAACGGCCTTCCGGCCGTGGTTCGGCTGGAGCAAATGCTGACTGCAACCTCAGGCCGGGCCGAGCTGGATCAATATAGATTTCCACAAGATTTCCACAGCTCTGCCCGCTCAATCCATCCAGGGCCTTAGCCACTTAGTGCAAGTGGCTAGATATAAAGTACTTAGGCAAAACTTAATCTTAGCGGCAAGCTATAGAAAATAGCACAACGTTTACATTTTGGCTACTGCCAAGGTGTATTCCGGGAGTTTCGCGCGGAAAAGTGCGAGAATCAGAAGGCAGTGATCAGTGGTCAGTGATCAGTGATCATTAGAATCAGAAGGGTTGCTGACCACTTCCTTTCATGCCTTCGACACACAAAAAAGTCATCGTTCGCAAGATGGACCGCGACTCGGTATCCGGTTACGTGGCCCCGGCGCAGTTTGTCCACGAAGGCAAGCTTGAGCTGCTGAATACGTCGGGCACCGTCATTTCCATTGACCTGCGCGAGGTCAAAGGGGTGTATTTTGTGCGCGAGTTCGGAGACTCTGAGTCTCTGACGCGCAAGACGTTCACTTCCCGGCCGCGTTCGGAGGGCCTATGGGTCCGGCTGCGGTTCAAGGACAGCGAAGTGCTCGAAGGACTCATGCCCGCCGACCTGACGCAAACCCTGCCCGAGGGATTTCTGGTCAGCCCGCCCGATCAGCGCTCGAACACGCAACGGATTTTTGTGCCGCGTACGGCGCTGGAGTCGCTGACGGTTCTGGCCGTGATTGGAGCTACACGCCGCCAGCGGCGTCTGGCAACTCAGGATCAGCGGCAGGTTCCGATGTTTGAAGATTAGTCCTGATTTTCCGAGGCCTAATCTGGGCATGGTTGCGGCCCCGGCTCGTCAAATCCGTTGAAAAGGCCTGTGAGTTGATGTACCGTTTGAATGCCACGCCAGGCTTGGGGCGGATGAGCCGTCGCCCGTCAAACGAACGCACGGGCCCTTCCCTTCCTCATAACCGCTTTGATCTCCGTGGAAGCTGTGCATCCTGCTCGAAGGGGTGTTCGCCATGCGAGCGTTCCCGAAATCATGTTCTTTTGCTTTCTTCTTTGGCTTAATTCTTGTCGTGTGCATTTTCTGGGCAACACTGCTCTGCCCATTAGCTCTGGGGCAGGAAGCGACCAGGAATACGGTCAGCGTTCCGCAACCTCTCATCACGCAGCCGGTAGATGAATCGCAGCTCACCACGCTGACCGGCAATACTTATCCGCTGGCGAAGCCCCACTACGATTTAGGCACGGCCCCGGCGAGCTTGCCCATGGAGCGGATGCTGCTGGTGCTGAAGCGCAGCCCCGAGCAGGAATTCGCCTTGCGCAAGCTGCTCGACGATCAGCAGGACAAGTCTTCGCCGAACTATCACAAGTGGCTCACTCCAGAGGAAGTCGGCCAGCGGTTTGGACCGACCGACGCCGACATGCAGACGATCACGACTTGGCTCCAGTCCCACGGATTTCAGGTCGGTTCGACGAAAGGCCGCACCGTGCTGGAATTTTCCGGCTCGGCCAGCCAGGTGCAGGAAGCGTTCCACACCACGATTCACAAGTACCTTGTGAACGGCGAACAGCACTGGGCCAACGCCAAGGACCCGCAGATCCCGACGGCGCTGACGCCGGCCGTGGCGGGGATCGCGACCCTGCACAATTTTCTGAAGAAGCCGGACATTCGCCTCTCCGAGCGTCCAGTGGCATTCAAGATCGCTCGGCACGGTGAGCGGCCGGAAGTTACCCTTCCGGCGCAGAACGGTCAACCAGCCATTCACGCCCTCGGGCCGCAGGACTATGCTGTGATCTACAGCATCGCCACCCTATACAACCAGAGCCCGCCTGTTACCGGCTCGGGAAGTACTATCGCTGTCGTGGCCCGGAGCAACTTGTTCAACAACTACGGACTGGGCTATTCAGGCGAGGACGTATTTAGCTTCCAGTCGATATTCAATCTGCCCACGAATTACCCCCAAGTGATTCTCAATGGCCCTGACCCCGGCGACCTGGGCGGTGGCGAGGAGGCGGAAGTAACGCTGGATACCACCTGGTCCCTTGCCATCGCCTACAATTCGACGGCAGACGTGGTCGTCTCCGCTTCCACAAACACTACCGATGGAATTGATCTCTCCGAAGTCTACATCGTCGAAAATAATCTCGCCGACGTCATGACGGAGAGCTTTAGCAGTTGCGAACTCTACGCCACCGATGCTCAGCTTGCATTCACGTATAGCGTCGCCGCGCAGGCCGCCGCGCAGGGCATTACCTACTTTGTTTCCACCGGAGACAACGGAGCCGAGGGCTGCGACGATCCTTCCATTGCGCCGGCGACGAATCCCATCTCCGTCAATCTGCTCGCGTCCACCCCCTTCAACGTCGCCGTCGGCGGCACCATGTTCAACGAAAATGGGCAGGATAGCAAATACTGGGGGACCGAAGCGCCGTTTTCCGAGTCGGCGATTTCGTACATCCCGGAAAACGTGTGGAATGAGAGCAGCCTCACCAACGGTCTGTGGTCAGGCAGCGGCGGAGCCAGCGGCGGGAACATCCAAGGCGGACAGGGAGGTACAACGCCAGGCATTCCCAAACCTTCCTGGCAATCGGGCGTGGCGGGCATTCCCACCGACGGCGTTCGCGACTTGCCTGACGTTTCGCTGACCGCAGCCGGGCATGACCCTTATCTGCTGTGCCTCGAAGCTTCCTGTTACGAAAACAGCCAAGGCGAGCGCTACATCTACCTCGTCAGTGGTACCTCGGCTTCCACGCCTTCGTTCGCGAGCATTATGGCCCTAGTCGATCAGCAGATGGGAGGACGGCAGGGCCAGGCGAACTATGTGCTCTATCCCTTGGCCGCAGCCCAGCAGGCGAGCGGGACCCAGTGCAATGCTTCCAGCACCTCCACCGTGCCGAATAGTGCGTGCGTCTTCAACGACGTCACAGTTGGAAATAACTCGGTCCCCGGCGAATCTGGATACCCAAACGGCCTGTACGCTGCTGGAACCGGTTATGACCAGGCCACCGGCCTCGGCTCGGCAAATATCGCCAACCTGATCAACGCGTGGGCGAGCGTGATTTTCCGGCCGACAACTACTACGTTGAAACTGAACTCAGCCACCACACCGATCACCGTCGCCCACGGCACCACCGTGGGTGTCGCTATCTCGGTCGCTCCCAACAGCGGCACCGGCACACCGACAGGAGATGCTTCGCTGATCGCGACGGCGGGAGGAGCCGCCGGTGGGGCGAGCGGTGTCGAAGGATTCACGCTGACGAACGGCTCGGCGTCCTCTACGACAGATCAGCTCCCTGGTGGCACGACGTACCAGGTGCAAGCGCATTATGCCGGCGATGGGACGTTCGCTCCGAGCGACTCCAACTCGGTTACGGTCACGGTTACGCCTGAGGCAAGCACCACGACCGTGTCCCAGTTCGATCAAAATGGCAACGTGATTCCCTTGGGCAGCACCCTGCCGTTTGGAAGCGGCATATTCGTCCGCGCCGACGTCGTCGGATCGTCGAAGCAAGGCACGCCAACAGGAATGGTAACTTTTACTGATTCCTTCGGCAATCTGCCCGGTCCCATCTTCAATCCCGTCCTTAACCCCGTCCCTCTGAACAGCCAGGGCAACACATCGATCGGTGCTGGAGTCAATAACTTTGACGCTGGCAGCCACAGCATCTCGGCCGCTTATGGGGGCGACCCCAGCTTCAGTTCGAGCAGCAGTACGGCGCCGGTGACGTTTACGATTCAGCCCGGCTTCGCGGGAGTCAGTGGTCCGACGAACGTCACGGTCACCAGTCCCGGACTGTCGGGAACCAGCACGGTGGGTATCATCGCCTCGACGGGCTTCACCACCGCTGTGGGCTTCACCTGCTCGGGGTTACCGGCGGAAGCCACTTGCGGTCCCGCATCCGCAACGGGACAGGGTCCGAACACGGTCGTGAATACCAACATCACGGTAACCACGACGGCGCCGCACACCACTGCGCTTCAGTCCAACCAACGGCGGTACTACTTCGCCGCGATCTTCGGCGGGGGACTGCCGTTGGCGGGTATTCTCCTGCTAGCTGCGCCGAGGCGACGCCGGAGTACACTTCTGGGACTGGTGGTGCTGGCGTTGCTTGTTACACTACCCGCCTGTGGAGGTGGCGGCGGGGGTGGAGGCGGAGGTCATCAGGACCCCGGCACGCCGACCGGCACCTTCAAGGTGACCGTCACCGCAACTGCCGGATCCCTTATCCAGCAAGGCAGTTTCACGCTCACCGTGCAGTAGGGGAGGGTGCACCGCTCAGTCGAGGTCGGCGCCACACGCTGGCCTCTTCTTCTTTTACTGGTCCCAGCCGAATGGTGCGCCGCAAGCCGCTCTCGGCGTCACGTCTTCATGTCCGGTACAATTTAGAATGGATTCAATCTTGTGATTGCAACTATGAAACTTTCTGCCATCGCATCGGCCCTTAACGCGCGCCTTGAAAACGGATCTCCCGACACGGAAATCACCGGCCTTAACGGGATCGAACAGGCCGGGCCGGGAGAATTGACTTTCGTCTCCAATCCCAAGTACGCGGCGGCGGCGCGGATTACCAAAGCTTCCGCTGTAATCGTCGGGGAGGACTTCCCTGCTATTCCTGCGGCCATGCTGCGGGCGAAAGATCCTTATCTGACGTTTGCGCGGGCGCTGGAACTTTTTCATCAACCGGTCCGGTATGCGCCTGGAGTGCACGCTACCGCCGTCGTCGATGCCAGCGCGCGAATTGGGGCGAATGCGCATATCGGGCCCTGTGTGGTTATCGGGGAGAACGTCGAGATTGGGGCCGACGCGGTGCTGCTGGCGCACGTGGTGATTTATGGCGGGGTGAAGATCGGCAACAACTTTTTCGCGCATGCGCACGCGGTGGTGCGCGAGAACTGCCGCATCGGCAGCAACGTGCTGTTGCAAAACGGAGTCGTGATTGGCGGCGACGGATTCGGCTTCGCCAAGACTGCCGAGGGACGCTGGCACAAGATTCCGCAACCGGCGCCAGTGGTGATCGGCGATGACGTGGAAGTGCAGGCCAACTCCTGCATTGACCGGGCCAGCGTCGGCGAAACCCGCATCGGACGCGGGGTGAAGGTCGATAACCTGGTGCAGGTGGGTCACGGTTCGCAAGTTGGCGAAGATGCGCTGCTGTGCGCGCAGGTGGGACTGGCGGGTTCGACGGAGATCGGCAGCCGCGTGATTCTCACTGGGCAGGTCGGGGTGGTCGGCCACTGCAAGGTGGGAGAGAACGCGATTGTGACGCCGCAGAGCGGAGTGGCCAACGACGTTGCCGCCGGAGCAGTGGTCAGCGGGTCGCCGGCGGTCGAGCACAGAGCTTGGCTGAAGTATTCGGCCATCTTGCCGCGGCTGCCGGAAATCGCTCGGGCGGTGCGGGGGAAGAAACAGGGAGAATAACCACAGAGGGCACGGAGATATCAGAGGAAAGGCGAGGAAACGATTTCAGATTTCAGATTGCAGAATGAGCTGCAGATTCAAGCGGGGTTGAAGTTAACCGAGATCGGGTTTGAAATCTGCAATCTGCAATCTTCAATCTGAAATCGTTCCTGCAGTTCGGCCTCATCCGGCCACCTGGCTCCCGTTCGCAGCCACGGGACTTCCCTGCCGACACTCTTCCGGCAAGCCGCTGTCGATGACGACCCGGACTTTTTCCATCAAAGATTCGCGGTCGCCGAAATCCCCGGGCTCGATGGCGGGATGGAATATCACCTTCACCGGCCCCGGCTTGATGGCGAAGCGTGCCTTCGGCATGGTGTAGTGCGTGCCGACAATCGTCATGGGGACGATGGGAACGCCGCACTCCATCGCGAGATAAAACGGGCCTTTCTTGAAGGGCAGCAGCTTGCCGTCGAACGAGCGATGGCCTTCCACGTAAATGGTCATGTTGAGTCCCTGGGCGACCACCGACTTCGCCGCACGCACTGCCTCAATGCCGGCCTCACGGTTGCCGCGGTCCACTGGAACCAGCGCTCCCATGCGCATGGCCTGGCCGAGGATCGGGACTTTGAATAATTCCTTTTTGACCATGACCGAGGTGCGCCTGGGAATGAGTGGAATCTGAATGGGCGGGTCGAGGTTCGACACGTGATTCGACATGAAAATGTAGCTCCGCGAGAGATCAAGCTGGTCGAGGCCCACGGCTTCGATCCGCACGCCCGTAATCCACACTCCGGCGCTCGCGCCCCACATGAAGAGGCGATACAGCACCCGGATGTTGCCCATGATGTAAGCAGCGGGAAACCCGATCAGGGCGGCGACCGGAGCGGCCAGAGCCCAGAAGATCAGCATGAGGATCGTCCGGATCATGGGGCCGCGGCCCCCGCAGCTTGATCTGTGGCGTCCTGCGCTTCGCCTTTCAGCCAGGCGCTGCGGCGCGCGCGCTGGTCGGCGGTGATCTGGTTCAGGTCCCTTACTTCGTACGAGATTTCCAGCCGTCCGCCGACCTTCCATTTCAGCTCGCGTTCCCCGCCGCGCCGGCCGCGCACTTTCAGCGTCAGCGTGTCGCCGGGACTGAGCCGCGTCAATTCCTGGCGAGACTCCTGGCCGGCGGCGGGCTTCCCCTGCAATTCAAGCATCGTGTCGCCGGGTTGCAGACCCGCGCGCTCGGCCTCGCTGCCGGGCGTAACGGCGCCCACCGACATGGGACCATCAAAGTTGCGCGACGCCGCGAATCCGGCATCGGCCACGGTGTTCTGGACCTCGTCCACCCGCAGACCGACTGAACGGAGAAAATCGTTCCAGGGGATTTCGTCGGTCCCACCCACATACTTCGAGAAAAACCAGCTCAGATCAGCGTGACTGACAGCCTCGGCTGCCTCGCGAACGCCAGCCGAATCGTCGAAAAAGCGGCCTTTTCGGGCGTAATTGGCGTTCATCCACTGCAGCACTTCCCGCAGCGAAGCCCGGCCGTGGCTGGCTTCGCGCACCGCCAGGTCGAGCATGATGCCGAGCAGTTCGCCTTTGTTGTAGTAAGAAATGCTCCGCTCGGGACGGCGGTAGTACGCATTGCCCTCGAGCCAGGCATCCAGGCTCGACTCCTCGGCCGATTGCGTCAGGTGCGCCGGGCGCCGCTCTAGTTCGCCGATCTCCGCGCCGATGCGGGAGAGGTACTGTCTTTCATCCAGCAGGCCGGCGCGCAGTTGAATCGTGCTCTCGGCGGTGCTGGTCACGCCTTCGCTGAACCAGAGCGCCCGCGTGTAGTTTTCCTTGGTGTAGTCCACCGGCTCCAGCGTCTGCGGACGGATGCGCTTGACATTCCACAAGTGGAAGAACTCGTGGGCGGTCACACCGGTGAGGGTGCTCAGACTCTGTTTCATCACTTCTGCATTGATATCAATGGCGGTGGAATAGGCGTGCTCCATGCCGCCGCCGCCCGGCCCGCGGGGAAAGTGATAAAAAAAAGTGTAGGTATCGAAGGGACGGTCATTCATCCAGCTGGTCGCGGCGGCTACGATTTTATGCAATGCGGCGATAATCTTATCCGCGTCGTAGTCGGAAGGCTCGGCATCAATGATGACGCGGAAGTGGCCACCCGCCTCATCGAAATCGGATTCCTGAAAACTCCCCAACTCCACCGGGGAATCAACCAGGCGATCGTAGTTGTCCGCAGCGAAATCGCCGCCTAGCAACGGCGCTAGAGGAGTCGCGATCCGCCAGCCCTCGGGAAGGTGGCTGAAATGCACGTGCACCGCAGCACTGCGGGCGTCCTGCGGATACATGAGAATCTGGGCAAGATTGAAGAAGGCGTGATGCGCATTCAATTGCGCGCCAAACGGTCCCGGCGAATCGGCGTAGATCTGGTACTCGACCACAGCGCCGCTTTCCGCGCCCTGAATCTGCCAGCGGCTCGTCCCCAGCTTGCGCAGAGAAAGTTCCTTGCCGGAGCGATCCTTGGCGCGGATCCAGTTCACGTATTGGGCAAAGTCGCGTACCTGATACAGCGCGTTCCAGACGGGAAGCTGAAGCTCGCGTTGCGCTGCGCCCGCCGGCAGGATGATCTGTACTTCGACGAGATGCTGCTCGGGCGAAGCCAGAGAGATCGAATAGACAACCGCGGCCGAGGTTTGCCCGATAACGGCATACGACGCCGCGAGAAGTGCTGCGCACAGTGCGACGCGCACCATCCGCCGAACAACTTTGGGAGAGAATTTCATTTGCCGTTTTTCAGTTACTGCGTGTCAGTGCCTGCGTATCATTTTCCGCGTGCCAGTTCGCGTAAGCGTGCCGGAAGTTTTTCATAAATGCCACCGAAGCCGCCATTGGAAAGAATTGCCACCACGTCGCCGCTTCGCAGCTCGGGGGCGACGGTCTGCACGATAGCTTCGGCATCGGGCAAGAGGCGCGCTTGTTTTCCCTGTCTGCTGATCTCCGCGGCCAGATCCGGCAGTTGCATCCGCTCATTTTCCGGGATGGCTTCGGAGCGAAAAACGCCGGCGACCACAATCTCGTCGGCCAATGCCAGGCTGTGGGCCAGGTCACTTTGCAGGACACGGCGGCGCAGTGTGTTGGAGCGTGGTTCGAGAATCACCCACAAACGCGCCCCGGCGTAACGCGAGCGCAGCGCTTTCAAGGTACCGGCAATCGCGGTGGGATGATGCGCGAAATCGTCAATGATGGTGACACCATTGACCTGGGCTTTCACTTCCAGGCGGCGCTTCACGCTTTTGAAAGTCCTGAGCGCGGCGGCAATGTTCTCTTTCGAAACGCCACACGACGCGGCCAGCGCGGCGGCCGCGGTTGCGTTCCAGACGTTGTACTCGCCCGCCAGCGTGAACTCGAAGTCCGCCCACGGCTGCCCATCGTGCAACACAGTCCAGGAAGTGCGGCCCGGTTCCAGACGAAGGTTCGCGACTCTCCAATTCGCGTGAGGCCCTGTGCCGTAGCGTTCCACAGGGCAAAATGCTTTGGCCAGACAGCGCTCCAGACTCGGATTTTCCGTGGCTTCGCCGGCGACGCCATCGAAGGCCACGATTCGGCCGCGCCGCGGAATCAGGTTGACCAGGCGTTTGAATGCCGTCTCCACGGCATCGAGGTCCTTGTAAATATCGGCGTGGTCGAACTCCACCGATGTCAGAATCACCGCGTCGGGAAAATAGTGCAGGAACTTCGGGCCTTTATCGAAGAACGCCGTATCGTATTCATCGCCTTCCAGAATGAAGTGCCTGCCCTGACCGAGATGGAAGCTGGAACCAAAATTCTCGGCGATGCCGCCGATCAGAAACGACGGCTGCAGTCCGGCCGAGTGAAAGATCCAAGACAACATGGAAGTGGTGGTGGTCTTGCCGTGAGTGCCAGCTACGACCAAAACTTCCTTATCACGGAGAAACTCGTCGTGCAGCAACTGCGGCAGCGAACAGAACGGGATGCGCCGGTCGAGCACATGCTCCAACTCCACGTTGCCGCGGGACATGGCGTTGCCGATTACCACCAGATCGGGCCGGGGCTCCAGATTTCTCGCGTCAAACGGCTGAGCAACCGGAATGCCCAGCTCGCGCAGAAAATCTGACATGGGCGGATAGGCGGCGGCATCGGAGCCGGTCACGTGAAATCCGCGTTGCTTCAGCATTCCCGCCAGCGACGCCATCGCCGTGCCGCAAATGCCCATCAGGTAAATGTGCTTCTTTGGATTCATCTCGTTTGGCAATGTCTGAGAACTAAGGTTGGACCGCGGGCTCCAAAATCCTCAGTCCCACCTGCCCGCCACGCACTTTCAATCTCGCCTGCACGCCGAAAGGCAGAGTGATGTTTCCCGAAGTCACGTGCCCGGACCGCAGCCCAAAGGCTACGGGGACTCCCAGGTCACCGACAATTCGGGTGACCACTTCCTGCAGAGTGTAACCTTGAGCCGCCGTCTGGACGCAGTCGAGCATTTCGCCGAAGATAATCCCGCGTACTTCGCCGAAATGCCCGGCCAGCTTCAACTGCATGAGCATGCGGTCAATCTGATACGGCTTGGCGGAAAGATCTTCGAGAAACAGGATTGTCCCCGCGGTTTTGATTTCGTAGCCCGTGCCCAGCGACGCCACCAGAATCGAAAGACACCCTCCATACAAAACACCCTCGGCTTCGCCGTCGGATAGACCGCTGACTTCCGCGCCCAGAGCCACGTCCCACGGCGTCGTGCCCGACAGCGCCGCCTGCCACGACGCCAAATCAACGCCGCCGTCATGCGTCCAATCTTTGGCGGCCATCGGGCCGTGAAAGGTTACGAACCCGCCGGCATCGGCAAAGTAAGTCAGCAACGACGTGATGTCGCTGTAGCCGACGAAAATCTTGAAGTGCGCCCGGACCTTCTCGAGGTCAAGTTTCTCCAGCACATAGTTGGCGCCGTAACCGCCGCGCGCGCAGACAATCGCTCGTATATCGTCGCGCACGAACATCTCTTCCAACTCGTGCACGCGGCGCTCGACCGTCCCGGCGAAATAGAGATCTTGATCGAGGAGTGAATCAAAAAAGAACGGACGGTAGCCTGCGCGCTCGAACGCGGCGCAGCCTGCTTCCAATTCCGCCCGTTTGATGTTGCTGGCGGGCGCAACGATCCCCACCGTATCGCCGGGGCGAAGAGCGGGTGGCTTGGCACGCGGCTTGTCGCGTTGAAAGTCCGAAGAAGACATGAATTTCACAGAATGTTGCGTCCGGCGAAACCCGCGAACAACGGCTTAGCTCAGAAAGAATTCTCCCCGGCACAGCAGGCGCGCCGGGCCGCGCAAGAAGATGTTATTGCCTTCCTTGCGCACCATTTGTGTTCCGCCGGGCGCCTCCACCTTCACTGGCGACTGCGCGCGGGCCGCCGCGATCGCTGCCACGGCTGAGGCGCACGAGCCGGTGCCGGAAGAGCGCGTTTCGCCGGCACCACGTTCACAAAAGCGTGCCCTCAGGGCGTGCTTACCGGCCGGCGCTGCCCACTCCACGTTCACCCCCTGCGGGAACCGCGAACTGCGCTGAATTTCCGCCGAGCGCGTCAGCCAGTTTGCGGGAAACTCGGGCACAAAGGTCACGAAGTGCGGATTCCCCATAGAGACGGGGATGCCGCGCACTTCCCCGCCGGCCACCTTTATGGTGATTTCCGGCTCGACAACCGCTCCGCCCATTTCCATTTCAAACTCGTACTCGGAATCCCGGCGCGCAATCAGCTGACAGATTTTCATGCCGGCCCCGGTAAGAATCGAGAGGCGTTCCTTGCCCTTATGAGAGCAAACATAGGCGGCGACGCAGCGCGTGCCATTGCCGGAGATCTCCGCCGCGGAGCCATCGGAATTGATCAGGCGGATTTCAATGTCGGCGGTGAAATGGGGGAACATCCACTCGACGCCGTCGGCGCCGACACCTTCGTGCCGGTCGCAGATGCGGCGAGTAAAGGCCGCGACATCCGGGGGCGCCAGCGCGCCGTCAATCAGCAGGAAATCGTTGCCGCAGGCGCTGGCCTTGACGAACGGAATGGTACGCACGCCCGAGTTCACTTGCGCTCCAGGCCGCAGCCGCAGTCGCGGAGAACCACCATGAAAGGCATACGGGTCAGCGAACGGTTAACGATGCCGCTCACAAGTTCGTTCTGCGGTAGCTCGAGGAAATGTCGCCAGTTCATGAGGTTGCCCGCCTGCTCTCAGCAGGCACCAGATGGTGGATTCTACCACCGGAATCAGACCAGGCCGCGTTAACGCGGCTGATTACCGTGAGCGATAAATGATTGCCCGTGCCTGTCCCGTGGTGTGGATCTCGACGAGTTCCGGCAGATGCCGTTGCTGGACGGCTTGCCACACGGGATCGCCTTCGAAGGCAACAACGAAATCGGTGTACTGAGCAGGATTCGCCAGGGCCCGCTCCCACAAGCCAACGGGATCCACCGGCTGCTTCCAGACGCGGTGATTGCCCTCGTTGATGACTTGCTTCAGCGGAATTCCGGCTTGCTCGACCGCGCCGACGTGGTCGCCGAGGTACATGAGCAGAGTGGAATCCGGCGGCAACTTGTGCAGCCAGCCCGCCAGTTGCGCTTCCAGGTGATTCCGGCCGCGCATGTTGATCTGGGCTTCTTTCAGGCAGACGGGTCCGGCGCGCCAGATGGAGGCGTAACTCGCGATGAGGCAAACGAACGCGCCCAATATTGCGCCCATCCGCAGCCTGCGCGGCAAGCGATCCGTGCGCATCGCGAGATACACGAAGATGGCAAGAGCTGCCGCGAAGGCCGGAAGCAATTGCAATCCATAGCGAACGTTGTAGTGGGAGAATGGCCACCAGGCTGGAACGAAGATGGGAACGCCTCCGTACGCCACCGAAAGCGCATAGAAAGGCAGTGGAACCAGCAACCAGAGCAGCACCAGCCACGCACCCCGCGACCCGTTCTTCGTCTCATTTCGCCGTGAGCGGACACCACCCGCGACTGCGACCAACGCCACAAGCGCCAGCACCACCCACGACCGTTGCAGCCATGGATTCTCGGCCACGCTTGCTTCACCGGACTTCACGAAGTACAGCCCCGCCACGAGCAGATTCCCGCTGCCTGGGTGCCCCGGATTCCCAGCAGTCTGCGTTTTCCGTTCGATTGCCTTGGCGGAGTAGGGACCGTTCTCAAACTCGAGCGGATTGCGGTAAACGATTCCGTTGTAAGCAAGCCAGAGCGTGGGAGCGGCGGCGGCGATCAGCATGAACTTCAATACTGCTTTTGGCTGACGTTGAATCCCGGCGCTCTTCCCAGCCGCTCCGTCGGCGCGGTAGGCGCGGAACGTCAGGACAGCCAGCACCGCCGCCATCGCCACGGCGAGGAACCATCCGTCATAACGCGTCATGCAGGCGGCCGCGAGACACAAACCGCATTTCGTCAGCGCTCTCCCGCCCTCGTGTTGCGATTCGCCGAAGTAGACTACCGCCCAGATGAAGAACGCCAGGTAGAGCGACTCACCCATGGCCGTGGTTTGCATATAAATCAAATTTGGATTGGCCGCATAAACAACCGCTGCGGTCCATGCCGCCGCTCGGACGGCTGCATCCGGCTTACCGCTGCTCTCGAGAGATCCCCGGACGAGCCGGAACATCCCCACTACGCCAAACACATATGCAACCAGAGACGGAAGGGAGCCGCCGGCGCCGCGCTGCCACATTTCATGCGAGATCAGGAAAGGGATCATCAGCAGGTGAGGCAGTGGCAGCCACACTGTGCCCAACTGCAAGAGGCCGGGAGTTTTTGAATCGAAGACTCGGCGTGCGATGTTCATGTGCGCGATGGCGTCGCCGTAGAGAAGCACGTCGCCGCGTTGGAAATAGAAGAGGAAAGAAAGAACGGAGACGCACGTCGCAAGCCACGCCAGGAGCCTGACTTCCGAATCCCAGGGGGGACTGGGCGGCGCGTTGGGCGGGGCTTTGGTCGTTGGTTTGGCCATAGGCGATGGGCCGCAAGTGCAGCGAACCACACGAGGGAGACTACTCGAGATGGGTCAGTTCGCGAAAGATCTTGAAGCGGGCGTCGATTTCGGCGCGGGTCAGCGACTGCAGGCGCTCGGTGCCAAAACGCTCGACGGCGAACGAACCCATAACGCTGCCGTAAAACAGAGCGCGCTTCAGCACCTCGCGGTTTACGTCTTTCTGAGATGCGAGGTAGCCCATGAATCCTCCGGCAAAGGAATCGCCCGCGCCTGTCGGGTCTTTCACCTCTTCCATCGGCAGGGCCGGAGCGCGAAAAGGATGCTCGCCGATGCCGAACGCGCCTTCACGAAAGAAAATCGTGGCGCCGTACTCGCCGTGCTTGATCACCAGCGCCTGCGGGCCCATGGCCAGCACCTTGTACGCGGCGCGCGGCAGGTTGGTCTCGCCGGCCAGCATTTTGGCTTCCGTGTCGTTGATCAAGAGCACATCGACCAGCTTCAGCGTTTCCGCCAGTTCTTTGGGAGTGCCCTTGATCCAGTAATTCATGGTGTCGCAGCCGGTCAGCCGGACGTCCTTCATTTCCCGCCGCACATTCGCCTGCAAGGTCGGCTGGATGTTGGCCAGAAATAGAAACGCCGTGTCTTGGTACTCTTTCGGAATCTGCGGCTGGAAGGTTTCGAATACGTTCAAGTCGGTGAAATTCGTTTTGGCTTCGTTGAGGTTTTCGGCGTACGACCCGCCCCAGCGAAAGGTTTTGCCCTTGGCGCGCTCGATGCCGCGCGTGTCAATGCCGTGCTTGTGGAAGACGGACTCCTGTTCGGGGCCGAAGTCGTCGCCTACGACGGCCACCACGCGAACCTGGGTGAAATAGCTGGCGGCCAGTGAAAAGTAGGTTGCGGCGCCGCCGAGAATGTTTTTCACGCTGCCCGAGGGCGACGTAATGTCATCGTATGCGACTGATCCGACTACGAGAATGCTCATGCGTGGGTACGTGCCTTCCTTCATTGCGGAATAAAGTGATCAGTGGCCAGTGAAATCTGGCTGAAAACCGGTTACTAACCACGGATCACTGACCACTAACTGCTCTTCAGATATTCTCCTAAAATCAACTTCAACCGTTTCTTCGCGGCCGCTGGAATCTTCTTGCGATCGGTCAGGATCGCGTGCGCCAGCGCGGATCCGCATTTGCACGAGCGTTTTCGCGGCATGGAGGCCACGGTCTCGCGTATGACTTTCGCCGCGTTCTCAGCATTCTTGACGAGAACAGCGACGATCTGATTTACCGTGACCGAGTCGTGATGCGGATGCCAGCAGTCGTAGTCGGTCACCATGGCGACCGTCACGTAGCAGAGTTCAGCCTCCCGCGCCAGCTTGGCCTCCTGCAGGTTGGTCATGCCGATGACGTCCATGCCCAAGCCGCGATAGACCTCCGACTCAGCCTTGGTCGAAAACTGCGGGCCCTCCATGCAGAGGTAGGTGCCGCCGCGCTTGCCCACGACGCCAGCCTTCTTGCACGCAGTCTCGACGATGCCGCCCAGTTCTGAGCAGACCGGATCGGCGAAGCCGATGTGGGCCACCACGCCTCCGCCGAAAAACGTATCCACGCGATGGCGGGTACGATCGAAAAACTGATCGGGAATTACGAAATCCAGCGGCTTGTGCTCGTCCTTGAGCGACCCGACGGCGGAAATGGAGACGATGCGCTTCACTCCAAGCTGCTTGAAACCGTGAATGTTGGCGCGAAAATTCAGTTCGCTGGGCAGGAGGCGATGACCGCGTCCGTGGCGCGCCAGAAACGCCACCTTGCGTCCCTCGAGCGTGCCGCAAATGTAGGCGTCGGAAGGCGCACCGAACGGCGTTTTCAGCCGCACTTCCTTCGCCCTGGTCAATCCCGGCATCGAGTACAGCCCGCTGCCGCCGATAATTCCGATTTCCGCCTGTGGCAATTTCCCTCCAAGAAGACCGCTGCTCCCGCAAACCAAACTCGTGATTATACAGGACGAGAATCCGCTGCCTCGAAGTCACTGAGGGAGAAACCTGCCGTATTTGCGGCCGGACCCCGCAGCGGAGGAGCGCTACAATTCAAGAATGAAGCTTTGTGCATTGGCCTGCGCGATTCTTTTGCTTGGCAGTTTCGCCTCCACGCAAGATAAGCGCGCGCCAGTTGCAGGGACGACGGTTACCCTCCCAGCGACAATCGACCACAACCGCGTCGTCATTGGCGTTGACATTCCTCTGCCCGATGGCTCGGCCCTGCGCGTTCAAGCCTGGGTGGACAACGGCAATCCCGATCTGTATATGTCTCGCCATTTGGCGACGCTGCTGGCGCTCAACGTTTCCTGCGGCGAAAAGGAATGCTCCGCGCCTCCGCCGCGAGAGATCCTGGTCGGAAGCATGGCCATCCCACTCACGGGGATAAAGGAGGTGCATATTCCGCTGAAGCCGGTCAGTGCAGCGTCGGTTCTGGCCGCGGGTCTTAATGCCCAGATCAACATTCCCTCGACTGTGCTGCGCCACTATGATGTGCTGGTTGACTTTCCAGGCCGCAAGTTCACCATCGCAGCGCCGGGCACAATTCATTTTCTCGGTTCGAGCGCCAAGGTACAGATCAATTCGGAGAATGGCCTGATCCAGGTCCCCAGCCTGATCGACAACAAGAAGTACAACCTCGCGCTCGACGTGGGATCGTGCATCAGTTTTCTTTCCGGGGAACTGTTCGAAAAGCTCGCCGCGGCTCACCCCGACTGGTCTCACATGACCGGCGCCGTGGGCTCGGCCAACATGTGGGGCACGGAGGACGAACCAAAGTGGAAGCTGATGCGGGTGGGCCGCGTGCAGTATGGTCGACTATTTCTTACCGACGTTGCGGTCGTTGCGTTGCCCAAGGAAGCGATGGATTTTTTTGAGAAGCGCGCGGGAATCCCGACCGCAGGACTGCTCGGCTCGAACGTGCTGCTCAACTATCGCGTGGGGCTCGACTACGCGCATTCGACTGTCTACTTCGACATCGGACGCCTGTTCAACTTCCCAGACTTCGATGTCATCGGCCTGGTTCTGCGGCCGGAAGATGACGGGGACTTCACGATACTGGGAGTCGCGGAGTTCAATGGCCAACCGTCGGCGCCGTCAGGGCCGGAGGGAGTCCAACCCGGCGATCATCTGAACGCGGTTGACGATATTCCCGTGCGCGGCTCGACCATGGGACAGGTTTGGTCCATGCTCGGCGGAACGCCCGGCCAGGAGCGGAAACTGACGCTGGAGCGCGCAGGCAAGGAGTTTGTGGTTATGGCCAAGGTGCAGCATTTCCTAGGAGAGACGGAGGACAACGGCGCCCAGAAACGAAAATCCGGAAAGCAGTGAGACAATTTCCGATTTGCGATTGCCGATTGACGATTGAAATCGCTGATCCGCCATTCGAACAAATCGGAAATTGAAAATCGGCAATCGGAAATTATTTGCTGAGCACTTCCTTCTCCAGCGTTGCCGTCGTGGCCGCGTCCAGGCTCTCGCTTACAAACACCATGTCGCCCTGCTCTTCGATGACGACCGTACCCTCTTCGGTGGTCCAGGCGTGGCGCCCGTTCAGCACTGCCGGCTTGGGCTCGTCCCTGGAGGCGGCGGTCGGCGCGGCGAGCTTGACCCTATCCGGCGCGGGATCGCCGATCTCTTCTGCCTTCTTGTAGCGCTGCTCGAGCGACTGCGCGTAGATCGCGGCGAACTCCGCGGCAGTTTCCGGGCTTGACCAGCGAGACACATAGAGCACAGCGAGCGGTGCTGACGGATCCGCCTTGGAGTGGCCTGCATAGTAATAGCCACCGCGCCATTCCGGATACAACTGCTTCGACAAGGGTTTCCCTGCGTATTGTTCGATCAGCACGGCCACGTCGAACTCGCCCATCGCGCCGATATCGAACTTCTGATAATCCTTGAAATCGTGCTTGAAATCGGGCACGGGCAGGGGTTCGATCTTCTCGCCTGACAAGTAGGTTTCCGGTTGCATGATCTGGCGCGTGGTGTGCGGAGGATTGCGCAGAACTGCGGCGAATGCCTGCTCCTTGCCGCCTTTCTGCAGCAACTTCACGACGAATTCCATGCCGTAGCTGTAGGGGAAGGTCAGCGACTCCTTCATGAAAATCGGCGCTTCGTTGAAGACCTTGGTGGCGGAAGTGCCGGTCAGCGTTTCCTCCTCCATGGCTTCCACCAGTTGCGGCGAATCGGTGAGCGTGCGGCCCACGGGCGCGAGGGCGTATTGCAGCATCACGGCCTGAGCCTGGCCCTCGACGACGGCTTCGCGCGCGTCATCCGTCTCGTCGTTTTCAATGTCGGCGGGCGTCAGGTCCCGCTTGATTTCCACCAGATCTTTGTCGCCTTTTTTCATCCATTTCTGCAGGCCCACCGACTGGTCCTGGAGCGCGTGCGTCAACTCATGCGCCATGACTGGCTCTTGTTCCTCCATCGGCACCCAATCGAGCAGATTCACCGTTCTTGTCTTGGGATCGTAGTAGCCCGCGACTTCCTCGCGCAGCAGCGCAACCAGGAATGTCTCCAGATTGAAGTCGCGGGGCAGCAGGCCGAACTTCTTGAGCACGAGTTCGGAGCGCCGCAGCCGCTGCGTGTCTTCGTCGTTCAGGTGCTTGGTGAGATAGGAGACAACTTCATCGCGGCTGGTCAGCTTGCGCTTGATTTCTCTCTTGATCGGCAGGCCGCTCTGCTTGCTGTCGAATTCGAGAATTTCGTCCACCGAGTGGAACAGTTCTTCGGCCTGGCGCGGAGTGATCTTGACTTCATCTTTCGGCGGCTCTTCCTTTGTGGTGGAAGGCTTGGCTTGGTCCGTTTGCGCGGAGGACTGGGCGGAGGATTGAGCGGGGGGAGCATTCTTGTCCGGTGGCCGCGCTTCCTGCGCTTGCGCGGGCAGAAGCGTCCACGCCGATGTCGCCAGGACAACCGCAAAAAGCAACTTAAGAACCCTGGGCAGGGCCGACCCCGTTTTCTTCATTTAGTCTGAGTGTATACGTTTCCCGATACTTTTCCCGCACGACTGAGAAGTTGGTAGTGGTGCCGTTTGGCATCCACAGGGCTTACGCCTGCCCTCGCCAGTGCGCTAGACTTACAATCATGGCGAAGCGCAAATTGCGGATCGTGAAGCGAGCCAGGAACATTCCAAGTCTCGGAATCTGTGAACGATGCAACGCACAGTTCACCGGGGACCCTGAGCGAGGAAATGCCCAGTCCGACATTCAGGGACAGTTCAATTCCCACAGGTGCAAGCCGACGGACAGCAGTCAGAACGCTCTGCGGATCGTGCGGGAAGCGACCGAGAACAAATAGCCCGTCGTAACACCTTGGGTTTTCGCTAGACACGCCGCTAATTGTATCTTTCGCCTTTCGCCCCACTCTGAATAGCAGATTCCCTCTTGTGTTTGATCCTGTTTTGTGGGACGGTAGAAGAGACAACTCGCGCCCAGAAACGGCAATAGCTACCGTGCTACCGGTAGCTAGAGTCGGAACGTTTCGGGCTTGGTTCTGAGAACTTGGCACCGTCAGACTATTCTGAAGTGTCCCCGAAGTTAAGTCCGAAAAGCTCTGGGGGAAGTCTGTCCCTAAACAGGACAATTCCGACAAGGAGCCAGAAGGCAATGCAAACAAAGAAAACACTGACGGCGGCAGAAATCGGCTATTACGGAGAACGTCACGCGACCGCGTGGCTGACTGCAAATGGGTATGCATGTTATCAGAACACACAGCTTCCAGGTTCAACGGACAATGCGCTGGGGCATGGACTCGCTAACGCGCTCCCTCCATCACCATACAAGATGCCGAGCCTTGTTGACCCAGTCTTTACCAAGCTAATGGTTGATCGGGGATTCGAAGCCAAAAACGCTCCATGGGTATCGGTTGGTCTAGACCCAGATTTAATAACTGTCCTTATCGGAGCGCATCCGTAGAAAGAGGCAAAGGCGGCCAAAAGTAGCGCCAGCGCGAATCGTTTCGCCTGTGGATGCCAAACGGCACCACTACCGAGAAGTTCGGTAGTGGTGCTGCACCACTACCAGAAGTTCATCCCCGGCTGATTCTCTCCACCACCCACTCCCCCGCTTCCCTTGTCCCCAGCGTGCCACCGATGTCCTGCGTCGTCTTCTTTTGGCGGACGGCGGCGAGCACAGCGGCTTCGATCCTCGCGCTCTCTGCCGTCAGCCCCAGATGATTCAGCATCATCGCCGCAGTCAGGATTGCGCCGAACGGGTTCGCGACGTTCTGGCCGGCGATCGGCGGGGCTGAACCGTGCACCGGCTCGAACATCGAAGTCTTTCCCGGATGGATGTTGCCGCTGGCGGCCATGCCCAGGCCTCCCTGCAAACCGGCGGCGAGATCGGTGATGATGTCGCCGAACATGTTGTTGGTGACGATGACGTCGAACTGGCGCGGGTTGCGCACCATCTGCATGCAAAGCGCGTCCACGTACATGTGCTGGGCCGCGATGTGCAGATACTCGCCGCTGACTTCCTTGAACACGCGCTGCCACAGGCCGCCGGCGTGGGTCATGGCGTTGGACTTGTCGCACATCAGCACCTTGCTGCGTGCCGAACCATCGAGCTTGGTGTGACGCTTGCAGTACTCGAAAGCGAAGCGGATGATGCGCTCGACGCCCTTGCGCGTGTTGATATCTTCCTGAATCGCAATCTCGTCGGGCGTGCCCGGCTTGAAGACGCCTCCCGCATCGGTGTAGGCGCCTTCGGTGTTTTCGCGGATCACCACGAAATCCACATCCTTCGGTTCGACGCCTTTCAGCGGGCACAGCGCGGCATCGAGCAGGCGAACGGGGCGCACATTGGCGTAAAGATCCATCTTGAAACGCATGCCCAGCAGAATCTCCCTGGCATGGATGTTGGTCTTGACGCGGGAATCGCCGAAGGCGCCCACCAGGATTGCGTCGAAATCGCGGGCGAGCATGGCGAAGCCGCCCGGTGGAACGGTGGTTCCATCGCTCAGATAGAGGTCCGCGCCCCAGTCAAAATCGGCAAACTCGATATCGGCGCCCGAGGCCTGGATGACTTTGACGGCCTGCGGAATGACTTCCTGACCGATGCCGTCGCCGGGGATAACGGCGATGCGTTTGCGGGTTGGCTTTGTTGAGTCCACGGCAGGAACGTTAACACAATCGCTATAATCGAACTACCGGTATGGGGCTTACGGCACTCCAGGTTCACGGCGAAGGTCTGGGCGCGGCGGGCGCTGGCGAATATCGCGGCGCGACCACAGCCGCTCGCTTCGGCGATCCACAGTCGGAGTGGGCGGAATTGCGCACTGGGTGCGGTGTCTACGACCTCGGCTTTCGGGGAAAGATTTCGCTCACGGGCAGCGATCGCGTGCGTTGGCTGAACGGAATGGTTACCAACAACATCCGCGATCTGGTCGAGGGGCATGGCGTCTATTCTTTCTTACTGAATCCGCAGGGGCATATTCTGGGCGATCTGTACGCTTACAATCGCGGCGAGTCCATCACCATTGACACCGACCGCAGCCAGCTGGAGAAGGTTTTGGCCACGTTCGAGCACTACATCATCATGGACGACGTTGAGGTCACGAATCTGAGTGAGCAAATGACGGCTCTGGGCGTGGCGGGGCCTAAGTCGCGGACGGTTTTGCGAGCGGCCGGCCTGGAGTTTCCCGAGTTGCAGCCGGGGCAGTTTCACACGGTAAACTGCGATTGCGATTGTGGCTGCCTGACCTGCACGATCGTGCGCGGAGAAAACGCGCCGGGCGGATCTTACGAGGTGTGGCTGGCGCCTGATCACGTACGGCCACTTTGGGATGCACTGCGGCGGGCGGGTGCCGCTCCGGTCGGATCGGAGACGCTCGAGTTGCAACGCATCATCTCGGGCACTCCGCGATACGGAGTGGACCTCCGCGAACGCGACTTGCCGCAGGAGACCGAACAGACGCGCGCCCTGAATTTCAATAAGGGCTGCTATGTCGGACAGGAAATTGTAGAGCGGATTCGTTCGCGAGGGGCCGTCCACCGGAAGTTCACGGGGTTTCTGGCGCACGGCGCGGGGCAGATCGTTCCGGGCGCGAAGATTTTGGCGGGAGAAAAGGAAGCAGGCGAGATTACCAGCGCGGCTTCCCTGCGGCTCGGAGACGGAGAAAGAACTGTGGCGCTAGGCTACATCCGGCGCGAAACGGGCGTGCCTGGCCGCGAGGTCGCCATTGGAACAACGCGGGCGACCGTAGTCCAGTTACCGGTGGCGGACGCAGTTCTGGCAGAGAGTTCTCTCGCGCGGCATCCGGCGTGAGCGGCATCAGGAGTGAAAAGACTTTGACCGCGAAGTTCGCAAAGGATTCGCTAAGAGCCCGAAGAAAAGCGCTCTCTTTTGAGGAAAGATTCTATGGCTGAAAAGAAACAGGAACAATCAAGCTTCACCGTAACGGACCGGCGTCTGTTTACTTCCGAAGGCGAATTACGCAAGGACGTCACGGAGGCGGAAGAAGCGCCGCTGGCCAAGCCCGGAGCGCCTCCTGCGGCAGCGCAGGCCACTACAGATGAGCCACTTGCTCCTGCGCCCGCAAAGGGCGCCGATATCCCTCCACCGCCCACCGCCAGTGAGCAGCAGGCGCAGGCCGACGCGTACCGCAAATCGTCGAAAGAACTGGATTCGCAGGTCGAACTCAACGGGCACTCCGCCAAACAGTTTGAGATGACGTTCGAACGGTTCCTCGCGTCGCTCTACATGACTGCCATGCTGCAACTTGGCCTGATGCGCGAGCAGGGCGCACAGCCGCGAGTTGATATCATAGGCGCGCGGCAGACGATTGACACGCTCAGTCTGATCGGAGAAAAGACGAAGGGCAATCTCACAGCGACAGAAGAGAATTTTCTGCAGAATAGTCTCTACGAGTTGCGCATGGCGTACGTGGAGGTAACCAACATGTTGGCGCGTCCGCCTCAGACGGGACCTGCCACCGGAACCGGCGGACAATGAAAGCCACCTTAACCGTGCTGGGCAGTGGGACGTCGATGGGCGTGCCCACGCTGGGATGTGATTGCGCGGTCTGCCACTCGAGCGACCCGCACGACCGGCGCACACGGCCGTCGGTCATGATCGAGTACGGCGGCAAGGTCGTGCTCATTGACAGCTCGCCCGACTTCTACACCCAGGCCATTCGCGAGAAGATTACACGCGTTGATGCGGTGCTTTACACCCACACGCACGCCGACCACATTCTCGGAATTGATGACCTGCGACCGCTGAGTTACCGGCACAAACCGGAGAAACTGCCGCTTTACGCGCGCCCGGACGCGGCGGCATTCCTGCGCAGAATGTTCACCTATATTTTTGATGCGGATTACAAATATGGCAGCTTGCCGCAATTGGAGTTGCGGCCAATCGACGGGCCAGTGGACGTGTTCGGCGTTGAGTTCGATCCGGTGATTCTGATTCACGGCGAGACGCAGATCTACGGCTACCGGTTCGGCTCAGCCGCTTACCTGACCGACCACAGCGAGATTCCCGAGGGGTCGTTTCATCAGCTCGAAGGGTTGGACATTCTCTTTCTGGATGCGCTGCGGCACAAGCCACATCCGACGCACTCGACGGTGAAGAACTCGCTCGAAGTTGTGGACCGGCTGAAACCGAGGCGCGCCTTCTTCACCCACATTTGCCACGATCTGCCGCACGAGGCCACCAACGCCAAACTGCCCCGGCACGTGCGGCTGGCCTATGACGGGATGAAGCTGGAGTTTGAAATCTAAGTGCGGGCGTCGGACGTCAGACCTCGGACCTCGGCCCGGATTGAGCAGTCGCGTTTTGCTGAGGTCTGAGGTCTGCGGTCTGACGCCTGACGTCCGGGGTCCGACGCCGTTTTGCCTCTGATGCAGGTCTTCCGCAAATTCGACGACGTTCCCGCTGGTTTCGGACCGGCGCTGGTCAGCGTGGGAAATTTTGACGGCGTGCACCGGGCGCACGCGCACGTCTTGCAGGAAATTGTCTTGCGGGCGCGGGCCAGCGGGGCAAAAGCCGTGGCTGTAACCTTTGATCCGCATCCGGCGCGGATTTTGCGCCCGGAATCAGGGTTGAAGCTGCTTACTCCGACGGCCGAGAAGCTGCGCCTGCTGGCGGACACAGGAACGGATGCGACGCTAATTCTTCCCTTCGGGCGCGATTTATCGCTGATGACGCCCCGGCAGTTCGCCGAGCGGATTCTGAAGAAGAAGTTACATGCGCGCGAAGTTCACGAAGGCCACAATTTTCGCTTCGGGCACAAGGCAGCGGGTGACACGGACCTGCTGGCCGAGTTCGGAAAAGAGATGGGCTTCGAGGTCAAGGTCTATCCGGTAATGACGCTGCGCGGCGAGAGGGTCTCCAGCAGCCAGATTCGCAAGCTGCTGACCGAAGGGCGGGTCAGCCGGGCACGGCATCTGCTGGCTCGGCCGTTTAGCATTCTGGGGACGCCCGGGCGCGGGCGCGGCTACGGATCGAAGTACACTGTTCCGACCATCAACCTGGCACGCTATGAAGAACTAGTGCCGAAAGACGGCGTCTACATCACCAGAACTCGCGTCGGTGCGAAGCGGTTCGAGTCGGTCACCAATGTGGGCAACCGTCCGACGTTTGGCACGGAACTGTTTGCTATTGAGACGCACTTGCTCAATTTCCATCCCTTCGAGTTGACGCCGGAAACGGAAGTCGAGATCTGTTTCCTGGAGCGGCTGCGCGACGAGGTCAAGTTCCCTTCCGTGGACGCGCTGCGCGAGCAGATTGCCCACGACGTGAAGAAGGCGCGGCGGTATTTTCATCTACTGGCGCGGGCAACAACCGCAGGCTAGCATGATCTGCGGCTCCCGCTAAAGCGTGTGCGCCACCGCAAGTTCGCAATCATCTTAGTCTTTGCCGCCTGACTCAATGCCCACCCCCAACCAGAGGAGCCCTGCCACTACCGCCAGTCCTGCGGTGAGGGACAATGCGGTTCCCCATCCGATTCGTTCTGCCAGCCAGGGAGTGAGCACGGGAGAAACCATGCCGCCAAGGTTGCTGCCGAAGTTCATGGTGCCGCCGGCAATGCCACTGCGCACCCCGGCGAGCTGAGCCATGGTCGCCCAGAAAGGGCCTTCCGTTGACAGCACGAGCACAGTGCAGGCGGTGAGGGCGGCCACAGCCATCCCCGCGCTGGAAGTACGGGCGCCAATCACCAGGAAGAGCGCCGCCGCACAAAGAGCAGCCAAGGGTATGCTGCGACGTCCCCACGTCGCGCCCCAGCGGGCGACTGCCGCGTCGGAGAGAACGCCGCCCAGCGGGATGGCAAAGATGGTCGCGATCCACGGCAGAGCCGTAAGGCCGGCGGCGTTCAGCACCTCAAAGTGCCGAACCTGCACCAGATACAAGTAAAACCAGAAGACGAAGATGTATCCCAGGTAACCCTGCAGAAGATAACTGGCAAAGAGGAACCAGAAGCTTCGAGAACGCAAGGGCCGTGGGGAGATCTTCGGCGGCTCAGGTGCCGCGGAGAGGCGGGTTGCGGCCGGCGGGTTTGAATCCCCGGAAGAGTGAAGCTGCCGCGGCGCGAACTTCCACCATAACAGCCCGGCTGCAGCACTGAGCAAGGCGGCCACCAGCAATGCCGCGCGCCATCCGTAGCGGCCGGTGATGGGCGCCAGAAGCAAGGGAGTCACTGCCGATCCCACGCCAACGCTAGCCAGGATCAAGCCGTTCGCCCGGGCTTGCAGGCGCGGCGGCATAGTCACGGCGACGGTTCTGCCCGAGGTGGGATAAGTGGGAGCGGCGATTATGCCAAACCCTGCCCGAATCACCCATAGTTGCGGAATGACCATGGCCAGGCCGAATCCACGCCAAGCGACGCAGGCAGTTAGAGCGGTGAAAAGTGACCACCCTGCGCAGAGCACCAGAAAGATGCGCCGGGCGCTGACGCGGTCAGCCAGTCCCCCGGACGGCATTTGAAAGAACGTGTAACCAATCAGGAAGGCGCTGAACACCATTCCCATTTGCGCCTGGGTAAGGCCAAAGTCTCTCATGATGCCGGGGGCCACTACGGTTACGGCCACGCGGCACACGTATCCGGCTGAGGTAACGATCATGAGTAGCGGAACGAGGCGTTTACTCGCGGAAGGCCACGCAGAAGCCGCTGCGGGAGGCGCGTTCACGGAAGCCTCTTGTGAAAGATGAGTTCCGAATGGCCCGGCACCACGTAGTCCTTAAGCTCGCCGATGAACTCGTAGCCGTGCCGCCGATAGAGCTGTTGTGCGCGCTGGTTGAACGAAGAGACCAGCAGGAAGAGATGCGCCCTCCCAGCAAACCGCTCTTCGGCGAAGCGCAGAAGCTCGGATCCCACGCCTCGACCGCGCGCCTCGGAAGCAACCGCGATGGAGGCGACATACGGTGAGCCGGCCAGGCCGTAGGGGACAAGCAGGATGAAGCCGACCGGCAATTCCTTGTCTCGAGCCACAAAAAGCTCCGTGCCTGGACGCGCCAGCGCCTCACGACAACCCGCAAGATCGCGGCGCAACGTGATCCAAGGCTCGGTGGAGGCCATCAGGCGGGCGCACCACTCAGAGTCTTCCGGTGCGGCGGCGGCAATGCGGATCGGGAGCGCCATTCTTGAGTGGAAAATGATAGTGATCGTAACAGCGTCCACAGAACACACGCAATGCAGGCTCACCTGCGCCGATCACTGAGGTTCACATGGGGCCGGTTGTGGTGCCGGTGGAGGTGGGGGCGCGACTAACCAAACGTTCAACTGCGGGATTGGCATTTCATAAACGACGCCAACGCTTAACCAAACGCGCAAACCAAACACCAAAACCAAAGCGCCTATCAGGGAAAACACGACGACCCTGGCAGCCGGCCGATAAACTGGCCTCTCTGCTTGCCTGTTGCCGAAGATTCGCCTTAGCGGCAGAACCAAAGCGATCAACATCAGCGAGAAAACCAAGGCCAACGACACCACGGTCCGAGGAAATCTCCACCCGAGCATTGCGCTGTAAAGCAACTCCGGTAAGCTGAACGCAGATTTTCCTCGGATGACAGGCACAACCACGGGGGAGATGAAAAGTGGATAGGTCCAGAGCCAGGTAACGACACACATCACAAACCACGCGGAGCGGGACCGCTTTATGTATCCCGTCCAGAGGACGATCAGTCCGATGAGAATGATGGCAAGAGAAGCAATGCTGACATCGTTCATCGTCACCGTAGCGCCGCAGAAACTTGCTTCATCAAGTCTCGCGAGCAGTATCCTGTCATCTGCGGTGCAGTTCACCCACACTTTTGGAATCAGCCCAAGCAGTGCGATGGTGAAGAGCACGGTCGAGACAAGAACCGAGTCGGCGCGGATCCTCATGGCGGTTCTCCGTGGAGCACGCGACCACGCCTCATTATTACGCCCAACAATGAAGACTTGCCACTCGGCTCGTGGAGGGGAGACAAGACCTCTTGTACGCACAATCACAATGATGCGTGATCAATGTCACGTCCCGTCTGCTCCACACTCGGCACAAGAGACTTAACCTCACATTCCGACGCGCTTTGCGCCAATTCTCGCCAAGCTAATAGATTTCGAGTAATGATCGCCCGCGTGCTGCTGGCTAGAATCGCGCAACTCTTATGCGAAGAGCACTCATTGTTGCCCTTCTTCTGCTCACCGCGCTGCCGGCGTCATCCGTCGAGCACCCGGGTGTTCTGCACAAGGACGACTTCTGTTCTTCCTGTCACGCCGGCAAGACCCGCGGCAAGTCGGTGCACTCCGCGATGACGCTTCCCTGCACCGTTTGCCACCTGGCGCAGACCCAGGGAGACATGACCACGCTGAACCTGGTGATGCCGAAGGAACAGATTTGCTTCGCCTGCCACGAGAAAGCGGCCGAACTCCAGCAGCACCCGCCCGCGAAAGGACTGTGCGTCGATTGTCATGATGCGCACAGCAGCGATCGCCGTATGTTGCTCCGGGAGCAAAACGAGACCCGCCACCCCAACTCCGGGATGTTACCCGCGCACACGGAAAACGAATAACCGGAGGCATTTTTATTCGATCGGCTCGACCACTACAGCTTCTCCACTAGCAGTAGCGCCTCGTCCCGGCAGCTGCACGATCACAATCGCCGCCAGTACCAGAACAATTCCCAGGCTCTGAATCGGGCGTACGCCCTCACTGAGAAATGCAGCGGCCAGCAGGATAGAGAACACCGGCTCCAGACAGCTGGCGATGATGGCGCGGGTGGGCTCGAGGTGTTGCAGACCGAGGAAGTAAAGCGAGAACGACCCCAGAACCGAGATCATCGAAAATACAAACAGAAATGTCCACTGCGGAAGCGTGTAGTGGGCAGACGCGATTTTCCACGGAGGATTGACGAAGAGCCAGAAGACGGAGGCCGACATCAAGGTCCAAACCAGTACGCGCCAGCGATCGAAACGGGCCAGGATGCGGTGTCCACCGACGTTGTAAAAGGCAAAAGAGAACGACGCCAACAAGGCGGCGATAAACCCGTAGGAATCCAGGCGAAGAGCTGACGCGGATTTTCCTCCCACCATGCCGATCGTCAGGGCGATGCCGGTGATGGCAACCGCGACGGCGGCAACTTTCTGCAGCGAAAGTTTCTGCTGTCCGCGGGCGACCACATACAAAAGTACCCACACTGGCGCCGTGTACTGCACGATGATGGCGATGGCCACACTCGTTTTCTGAATGGCGACGTAATAGAAGTAGTTGGACGCGGCCACACCCAGCATGCCGAGCACGAGACACTGCACCAGATCACGCGCCGGGAGCTTGATGCGCTGGACCCCGCCTTGGCCCGCGAGAACGGGAAGCAGGACGAGCAGAGAAATCGAGGTTCGCGTCTGCGAAAGGATGAGCGGGTCGATGGGACGGAGCGTTTCGCCGGCCAGGGACAATTTTCCAGTGAAGACAGCGCGGCCGAGAACGGCGGAGACTCCCCACAGAAACGCAGCGGACGCGATGAAAACGTATCCGCGCAGCGGATGACGAGCGCTGTGACTGGAGTTGGCCGAGTTCAGGATTCAGTCCCCGGCTCCGATGATGGAGCCGAGTCGAGCAACTGGTCAAGACGCGCGGGATCAAAGCCGACAACGACTTCCTGCTCCTCACCGGAGAAGATCACCAGCGTAGGGGTTTCTAGACTATCGTGTTGTTCGATCATGGCGCGGCGAGCTTCGAGGTCGGCACTGATGTCGCGCTCTTCGAAAGCGATCTCCTTCGCCTCCAGGAAGACTCTCATCAATTCGCAGGAGATGCAGCCGGGTTGAGTGAAGAACAGAATGCGAGTGGTCATGATTCTATTCAGATCCCGGGTTCGCGCTGCCCGTCCTTGACCAGTTTCAATTCAGTTTACTCGCCGTACTCGATCGCGAAAGTAATCGTGGTTGTCTTTTCCAGCATGGCAGAGACCGAGCAATACTTCTCTTTCGACAGGTGCACGGCATCTTCCATCGCCTTCGCCGACACCTTGCCACCGACGCGATAGACCAGCTTGATTTCCTTGTACACAGCAGGATAGCCCGAAGCGCGCTCGGCCTCGGCGCGAACTTCGAGGCGCGTGAAAGGCTCGCGCTTCTTGCGCAGGATGCCAACCACATCCGACGCGGTGCAGCCGCAGAGGGCGATCAGCACGAGTTCCATGGGAGTGTTGGCGGTTTTTTCGGAAGCGGTGTCCATGACGATGGCATGGCGCGAGCCAGCCTCGCCGAGATAACGCTCGTTGTCGGTCCAGAGAGCTTTGGCTGTGATCATGATGATTCTTACCTTCTGTTGTCCGTGCTCGGCTCGGGATGAATCAACACGCGGAATAGCTCAGGCGCGTCCTGTTTGAAACGGATTTCCAGCTCAGTCTGAATGTCGTGAACGCGGGCCAGCGAAAGATCATCGGAAAGCGTTAGGTGGCAGGAAACATAAAGGCGTCCGCGGACCCGCTTGATCACAAACTCGTGAACGTCGAGGATCTCGGGAAAGTGCGCGGCTGCCGCCTTCAGGCGCTCCACGAGTTCGGCGTCGCTGACCAATGCCTCCGGCTTCTCGATCGTAGCCGGCTCGCTTTCGATGTGCGTGAGGATGCCGGAAATCTCCGGGACATCGCGGCGCAAGTCGGCTTCGAGTTCAGTGACCTGATCGTGGGCCTTCTTCAGGGTCATATGTTCGTCGAGCTCGATGTGCTGTTCAACATGCAGGTGTCCGGCAAGGTTCTGGACGCTGATGTCATGGACGTTGAGGTTCTTCTGAGTGGCCACGGCGCGAATGCGGTCGAAGATATTCTCCGAATGTTGCGCACGCGGCAGGGGCTGAACGGTTACGTCGGCATCGGGCAGGATGCGGTGAACGGCGTCGGTCACGGCGGCGGCTAACTGGCCCGAGCGCTGGAAGGTAACGTTGCGCGCCAGGCCTACGCTGAGATCGGCGAAATAGCGGTTTCCGGCGCGGCGGATGCGCACGCGGTCCACTTCGAGAATACCGTCCATGCGTGAAACCGCGTCTTGAATCTGCGCGCGCACGCCGGGCGGGGCTGCGTCGAGCAGAGCATCAATGGTGCGGCGGGCCAGTCGCCAGCTCACGGAAACAACCGCTCCCGCGACGAAAAGGGCCGCAATGGGATCGGAATCGCGCAGCCAGTCCACGTGATACGCGCGCCCGGTGAGAACCAGCGCGAGGCCCAGGAGAACCACACCAGCAGACCAGATGTCGGTGGAAAAATGCAGTGCGTCGGCTTCCAGTGCCTGGCTGTCATACTTGCGGGCAATGCGGCCCAGCACGCGCGAACGCCACCAGTCCACTCCCATGGAAAACAGCATCACGGCAAAAGCCGGGATCGAGGGCTCGATCTCAATGCGGCGGAAAAAAAGACGGAATACCGCCTCATAGATGATCCAGGCGCAGGTAATCAGAAGCAGCCCTGTTTCCACGAACGCGGAGAAGTTCTCGACTTTGCCGTGGCCGTACTGGTGGTCGGCGTCGGCCGGTTTGTCGGAGACTCCGACCGAGAAGTAGGTAAGCAGCGTGGCGATCAAATCGAGACCGGAATGTGCGGCTTCGGAGAGAATGCCGAGGCTGCCGGTGGTGAATCCAACCACGACCTTCAATCCGGTGAGGACGATGGCAGCCAGAACGGAGTTCCCGGCCGCGGCGCGCTTCTCGCCGCGCATTGCCTCCGACGATGAGATGGCCGCGCTCCCCGACATGCTGGCATTATCGCCGCTCGGAGGCGGATGCGCCAAAGCAAATCGAGGCGTTTGAGGCGTCATCCCGAAACCCGGCGCTGTTCAGCCGGGTGAGGGATCTCGCGGCTGGCAGGTCTGCGTTGTGCGCGCGAGATCCTTCGCTCCGCCTGAAGAACGGCTGCGCTCAGGATGACGTCGTCAAGAAAAAACTTTGAGATTCGAACTGAGCCTCTACCCGAGGTGCAAACTCCATCTCTTGCTCAGTTCAAAGGCGCAGTGAAACTCTCCGTTGTGCTAGGATTTGGTGCTTGGCACTTTTGATTCTTTGATGGACCAATCCCGGAGGAAACGGTTTATGCGGAAGAGCTGGCTGTTGTGTGTCTTAGTGGGGACGTTGTCTTGGGGACAAGCCGCACCGGGCACTCCTCCGCCGGCACGACCAGCACAGAGGCCGGGCGCCATGGCCAACCCGCCAGCGTCTGCGCAACAGGCAGATGCGGCAGCGGCCCTGCCGCCCAGTACACCGGTGATCACTGTGAAGGGCGTGTGTTCGGCCCAGCCCAAGACAACCGCGGCCAAGGGAACTGTGGCGAAGTCCCCGGCAGGGGCGAAGACTCCGGCTGCTGACTGCAAAACGGTCATCACCAAAGCTGACTTTGAGAATCTGCTCAGCACCATTGACCCCAAGGGTGCCAACCCGCAGCTGAAAAGAAACCTTGCCGGTGCTCTGCCGAGAATGATCGGGATGTCGGATGCGGCCAAGAAGAGAGGGCTGGACAACACCCCGCAATTCGCACAGCTGGTGAAGTTGGCGAAGATGCAGATTCTGACCACCCTGTTGCAGCAGAAGATTCAGGACGACGCCGCCAAGGTCCCCGAGGAGAAAATCGCGGAATACTACAAGAAAAATCCAGAAGCCTATGAGCAATACAACCTGGAGCGATTGTTCGTGCCGCGCACCAGACAGGTGGAAGCTGAAGCCAAAGAGAAGGAAGAAGAGAAGAAAGACGAAAAACTGACTGAGGAGCAGCAAAAAGCCAAGCAGGCCGAGGAGAAAGCCAAACAAGAGGAGAATGAGCAGGCGATGACCAATTTGGCTGAGAGCCTGCGCGCACGGGCTGCGGCGGGCGAGGACTTCGCCAAGCTGCAGAAGGAGGCTTTCGAAGCCGCAGGCTTAAAGATTGAATCTCCGACCGTCAGTATGCCCAATATCCGCCGCACCGGCCTGCCCCCAGCCCAGGCTTCGGTCTTCGATCTCAAACCAGGGGAAGTCTCGCAGGTCATCAACGATGCGGGCGGGCACTACATTTACAAAGTGAAAAGCAAGGACCAGATCTCGCTCGATCAGGCGAAGGATGAGATCCACCGAACCCTGCAGACCCAGCAAACGCGCGACACGATGGAGAAGGTGAATAGTTCGTTCCAAGTGGAAACTAACGAGGCGTATTTTGGTCCGGGCGGGCCAGGAATGCCGCCGCCGCGGGGGCCGGGCGGGATGGGAAATCCTCGGATGGCGCCGCCTCAAGCCGCGCCTCAGGCTGCACCTCAGACACCGCCTCCGGCGCAACCTCCTGCGCAACCGCCCGCCGCGAAGCCGAACTGATGGCGAAACCAGTCGTCGTAGTCACGGGCATTTCGGGCAACCTGGGCTCCAGGCTGCTGCCTCTGCTGGGGAGTTATTCGGTGATCGGGGTTGACGTCAGTCCGCCCCAAACCGACCGCGAGCTACAGTTTGAACGCATGGACCTGGGGAATGAGTCTTCTACCCGGGTTATGTACGAATTGTTGCGCGATACCCACGCCTACGCGGTGGTTCACCTCGCTTTCGTGATTGACCCGGTGCGCACGGGAGTGCTCGACGTCGAACGAATGTGGCAGATCAACGTGGCCGGCACGGCGCGGGTGATGGAAGCCATAACTGAGGCGAACCGCACCACCGATGACGGCGTCAAGCAATTCATTTTTCCCAGCAGCGTTTCGGCCTACGGGTCGAATCTGCCCGGCCCGGTGACGGAAGAATCGCCTCTGGCCGCGCACACGCTGCCCTACGCCGTCCACAAGAAGGAATCCGATGAAGTGGTGCAGCAGCGTTCGCCTGCACTGCGGGGTTGCAGCATCTACATCCTGCGGCCGCACATTTTTGCCGGCGCCAGCGTAGAGAACTACCTGATGGGAGCCTTCCACGGCACTCCCAATGGCGAGGGTGAGCGGGCGGAAAAGATGCGCAGCCAGGGCAAGCGTCTGCCCTGCATGCTGCCGCGGGGGCAGCAGTACCTCGACAACAAGATTCAATTCATCCACGTGGATGACATGGCGCGGCTGATCCGGCACATCCTGCAACGCGAGCCGGAGACGCAGCGGTTGACGGTGTTGAACGTCGCCGGACGCGGTGAGCCGCTGACTTTCGGCCGGTGCGTCGAGATGGCGCAGGCCGAACTGATTCGCGTCCCGGGAAAATGGGTGATGCGGCAGGTGCTGAAATTCCTGTGGAAGCAAAAGATCTCAGCCATTCCGCCCGAAGCGGTTCCTTATATGACCGGCGAATACATCATGAACACCGACCGCCTGCGGCGCTTTCTGGGACCGGAGTACGAGCATGTGATCCGCTACACCATTGCCGACTCCTTTGCAGATTCCTTTCGCCGTGACGCGGCAGCCTGAACGGCAATTTGCTCCTGTTTTTTCCTAAAGAAAGCGTCCAACGACCATCTGCCGGGACCATTCACCATCAGGAAAGCAACCGTTAGCAGTTGTGCGTATTCGGAGCGGACCTCGTGCAGTACGGCCCACATGCCCACCTTTGGCGGCGCGGGTGGCAGTGGTAGAGGAGAGGTGCCCAGGTAGAGTGAGATTTTCGTCGAGAGTATGGCCACTATCATCTCGATAGTGAATGGGACTGCAATCAATCGTGTCAGCAGGCCGGAGAGAAGCAGAAGGCCCCCAACAATCTCAAGACACGCAACAAAGTCGGCCGTGAAGTGCGGCGGGGGCATTCCCAGTTTTGTAAAGCGGCCGATGCCCTGGTTTGCATAGACAAATTTCAGAATCCCTTCCCACAGGAAGACGCCTCCAGCCATCAAGCGCAGGAGAATGGCGGACCTCGGGCCGTCGGTGGGAGGATGATTGAGCCAAGACAGAATGTTTTTCATTTGTGTTTCTTCCTTCCTGCCTATGCGCATCAGTGATGTTAAAGCGCTTGCGCATTGCAATCTTCATAACCGCCGAGACGCGGTTTTATTCCGCGAAATATTTTTTGCCAGGGATGGAATAAAAGCAGGATCGCGGCAGTTTATGCTATAGAGGTGCCCGACCAGCGCTTGCCTGCCGCGACGTTCGAAGATTTGGCTTTGCCTCTGTTCGACCAGCTTTACAATTTCGCGCGCTGGCTGACCGAGGATACGTCCGAGGCCGAAGACCTGGTACAGGAAACCTACGCCAAAGCTCTGCGCGGATTTTCCTCATTTCGCGCGGGCACGAATTTCCGGGCATGGATGTACCGCATTTTGCGGAACTCATTCTTGAGTTCGCGGACCGGGCTCAGAACGGCGGTGGTTTTCAATGAAGAGGATCAGGACAACACCCCGCCGGCCGAGAATTCGACACCCGAGAGCCTCCTGATCGAACAAGCGAACCGTCAGATGGTGCAGCAGGCGCTGGAGGAACTGCCCGTGCATTTTCGCGAGATATTACTCCTGTGCGAAGTCGAGGAAATGTCTTATCAGGAAATCGCGCAGACCCTGGCCATTCCATCGGGCACGGTAATGTCGCGCTTGTTTCGGGCGCGCAAGGCGCTGCGTAGCGTGCTGCAACAGAAGCTTCAAGGAGGACGGCATGGCCTGTGAAGCGTGGCGGGGAAAGCTGGACGCTTATCTTGACGGCGAACTCGAACCCGCTCAAGCAACCGCGCTGAGCACCCATCTGCGCAGTTGCGGCGCATGTGCGGCAGATACTTTAGAGCGCGTGCGAATGAAGCGATCCTTAGCCGCGGCTGGCAGAAGGTATGAGCCGAGTCCGAAGCTTCGTGCCCAGGTTGCCCTGAGTGTTGCCAACCCGCGGCGGAAGATCGGCTGGCAGTGGATGATTGTGGCCGTGCCAGCCGCGCTCGTGCTGATCGCCTCGGTCGCGGTGAACCTCAACGTGAGACGCGAAAATGCGCGCCGGCAGCGGGTTTACAGCGAACTCGCCGATCTGCACGTTGCCGCCCTTGCCAGCTCGACGCCAGTGGACGTGCTCTCGACCGACCGGCACACCGTGAAGCCCTGGTTTCAGGGGAAGATTCCGTTCACCTTCAACCTGCCCGACCTGCAGGGATCGGAGTTCACGCTGCTGGGCGGGCGCGTTGCGTACTTCGCACAAATGCCCGGGGCACATCTCATATACCAGCTACGCAAGCACGAGATCTCTGTTTTCATCTTTCAGGATCGCGGAGCGGAAGCGGCGAGCTTGCCGCTGGGAGTGGCCCATGCGCTGTCGTTCAGCGTCGAAAGCTGGAAGCAAGACGGTCTGCGATATTTTGTGGTCGGAGACGCCGGTGCCGGCGACATCGAAACGCTGAGCAAGTTGTTGCGCAGCAGCGGATAGGGGCGGAAACTCACTTCTTCCCCCGGTACAAGCCCGCAATGGCGAACGTATAAGGCGTCCAGGACATTTCGGAAAAACCGGCGCGTTTCATCCGGGCCAGCATTTCTTCCGGCGCTGGGAAGCGCTCGACCGAGGCCGGCAGATAGGCATAAGGGCCGCGCACTCCCGAGAGCAAGGTTCCGACGCGCGGCAAGACTTGCTTGAAGTACATGCGGTAGAGGGAGCCAATTGCGCCATTCGGTTCACCAAAGTCGAGGATGCCGCACTCCCCGCCGGACCGCAGGACACGCATGATCTCGCGCAGTCCCGCGTCATAGTCGGCGAGATTGCGAAATCCGAAAGCTGACGTGACCAGATCAAAATGCTCTCCGGGAAACGGGAGATTGAGGGCGTCGGCTTCGATCCAGCCCGGTGCTGACTTGTCCCACGCAGCCGCTTCCGACTTGGTTCGGGCGCGCTGCAGCATAGCGTGAGAAAAGTCGGCGCCGAGGATTTGCGGCGCCCGCTTCCCTGCCTGGCGGCGCAACGCAAACGCCATGTCGCCAGTGCCGCAACATAAATCGAGGACGTGAGCACCGGGCCGGTCGAGGACATGACGGAAAGTGCGCGCAGCACGCCGCCACCACACGCGGTCCACGTTGAACGACAACACATGATTCAGCAGGTCATAGCGCGGCGCGATTGAGGTGAACATTTCGCGCACAGCGCGCGCGGCCGAGAGTTGATCGCTCGCGCCTTCGGGCGCGGCGCCGACTACGGCCGATTTGCTGATTTCAGGCACGCTGGCTCGGACCGCGGTGAAGCCTATTTCCGCTTGTTTGTCTTCAATTGCGCGACGATGCGTTCGATCTGCAGCAGGTGATTGGTGTCGTGCCCGGCGAACATCCGCGCCAAGTGCGCAATCGTTTCCTTGCCGCGCTCGAGGTGCATGCCGTAGTTATCCCAGGTTTCGCGCGGAATCTCCTTCAGCAGCGCCAGATTGTTCTCACGCAGCAGGCGGAACATTTCCAACGAGCGTCGCGCGTCGCGTTTAGCGTATTGGAATACTGACGCCCACGCGTCCTGGTCGAAGGGTTGAATCGTGATTCCGTTTTCGCCGATGACAGAGCGCATTCGCCAGCTGGCGACGATCTCGGTATCCGCGAGGTGCGCCAGAATTTCAGTGATGGACCACTTCCCCGGCTCAGGCTTCCATTTCAGCTGTTTCGGAGTCAGACCGCGAACCAGCTTCTTTAGTTTGCCCGCGGTCGCGCGTTGAACCTTGATCGCGTCCTGGCCTTCGACGTAGCCAAGAATACGATGGATGTACTGTTCCGCTGTTTCCTGCATATTGAACCTCCCACTCCTTGCTCATTTTCCCCAAACCCAACCCTTGTGCGACAAGCGGCGCAATTCCTCCACCGATTCCGCGATGGCGGAGTCGGGCACATCGCTGGCAACTTCCACTTTTCCGATCTCGCGCGGCAGGATGAAGTGCACCACTCCGTTTTGCGTCTTCTTGTCGTTCTGCAGCCGCGCCAGAATCTTACGCGGGCTGACATTCACTTCCGGCAGACGTCCCAGGCTCAGTACGGCGTCGGCGATTCGGCCCGCCGTAACACTGTCGGTGCGGCCCACGCTGAGCGCAATGTTGGTGGCCGCGATCATGCCCCAGGCAACGGCTTCGCCGTGCAGAAGACGGCGGTAGCCGGTTTCCGCCTCGATGGCATGGCCGATGGTGTGACCAAGGTTCAGAACTCGGCGCAGACCTCCCTCGCGTTCGTCGGCTGAGACAACTTCCGCCTTCAACTTCACCGATTGCGCGATGAGCCACTCCAGTTCCACCGGATCGCGTTTCAAAATGCGGGCGCGGTTCTGTTCGAAGCGCAGGAACAGCTCAATGTTGCCGATAATGCCGCACTTCAGGGCTTCGTAAAGGCCGGCGCGAAATTCGCGATCGGGGAGCGTCTTGAGGACGGTGGGGTCAATCAGCACCACGCGGGGGTGATAGAACGTCCCCACCAGATTCTTACCGGCAACGAGATTGACTCCGGTCTTGCCGCCGATCGACGCGTCTACCTGCGCCAGCACCGTCGTCGGCACCTGCACCAGCTCCACGCCGCGCATGTAGACGGAAGCGAGCAACCCGCTGACATCGCCCACGACGCCGCCGCCCAGGGCAACAATCACCGCGCTGCGGTCGGCGCCCAAGCGAACCAGTTTTTCGGCGAGGGCCTCCACCGTCGCTAGGCGCTTCGAGGGTTCGCCGTCCGGCATGGAGATCAGCCGTGGCGCGAATTCACCGGCTCTCAGCGACTTGAGCAACTTCGCACTCCAACGCTTGCGGACGGGAGGAACCGTCACCACGAAAACCCGGCTGGCTCGCGGCAGCAGATCGGCCAGGACGGAACCGGCCCGGGTCAGCAGGCCATTCTCGATCCAGGCCTGATAGGGCCGCTGCGGAACGTGGATGGTCACTTGCGGCATGCGGTTCCATCATAGCGTATGGATTGAGGGCCATGCCGCCTGCAAAGTGATACTATGGCCCGCGATGAAAGGCCTTCCAGCCGAAACCGACTTCGTGGTGCTGGGCGCTGGGATTGCAGGCCTGCGCGCCGCCATCGAACTGGCCGCGGCCGGACGCGTGCTTGTGGTCGCGAAGAAGGAGTTCCCTCACTTCGACGCGCAACCGGCCCAAGGAGGCAGTTCGGCACCTCTCAATGACGAAGATGAAGTCAGTCTCCACCTGCAGGACACGCTCAACGCGGGCGATGGCCTATGCAATCCGGCGGCGGTGAAGGTACTGGTGGAAGAGGGGGCGGAGCTCATCGAGGAATTGATCGCGTGGGCCGCGAAGTTGGACCGCCGGAATGCCAGGCTGGTCTTCGCACAAGAAAGCGCGCACTCGCGCAGCCGCGTTTTGCACGCGCAGGGCGCTTCGACGGGGATGGAGATCCTGCGGACACTCGTGGCGGAGGCGCACTCGCTCAAGAATATTTCCTATGCAGAATCTGCATTCTCCACTGAGCTGATCACTGAAGACGGGCGCGTCACGGGTGTTTCACTGATAGACGAAAAAGGAATGCCGCGGGAAATTGGCTGCTGCGCGGTGTTGCTGGCCGCGGGAGGGATGGGGCAGATCTACCGCCACACGACCAACCCGGAATCAGCTACCGGCGACGGCGTAGCCATCGCCTTCCGGGCAGGAGCGGAAGTCGGCGACATGGAGTTCGTTCAGTTTCATCCAACTGTGCTCTATCTGAAAAAAGCGCCGCGCTTCCTGCTGGCGGACGAACTGCGCATTGAAGGCGGGCACCTGCGCACCATTGAACTGAGCCGCTTTATGGCGAAGTATCATCCCATGGGTGAACAGGCGCCACGCGATGTAGTCACGCGCGCCATTATTCACGAAATGGAAGTGAGCCGCAGCAAAGATCCGTTCGTCTATCTCGACCTGACGCACCTGGACGCCGCCAAAGTGCGCAAGCGCTTTGCCCGCATCTATGCCACATGCATGCAGCACAACATTGACATCACCGAAGATCTGATTCCCGTCCGCCCGGCGGCGCACTATGCCCTGGGCGGCGTCTGCACCGATCTGGACGGTAGGACGAACATCCCTGGACTGTTTGCCGCGGGCGAGGTTGCGGCAACGGGCGTACACGGTGCAAACCGGCTGGCGAGCAACGCGCTGCTGGAAGCTCTCGTGTACGGGGCACGGGCCGGCCGGAGCATGCGCGAGGAACTGAAGGCTGGGTCGAAGATGAAGGCGCAACCGAAGGCCGCTTACTCGAACGGGCCGGTGGATGCGGGCCTCGAAGAACTGATCGGGCAGATTCAGGATCTCATGTGGAACGATGTCGGCGCGGTGCGCACCCGTGCCGGGATGCAGAATGCAATCCGGAAAATGGAAGAGATAGCGCCCAGGCTGGCGCATCCGAAGACGCGGCGGGCCTATGAGGCTGCCCACATCCATCTGGCAGGCTTGCTGGTGGCGCGTTCCGCTTTGGCGCGCGAAGAAAGCCGTGGCGCACACTACCGCATGGACTATCCTGACCATGATGACAGGAAGTTTCTGAAGCACTCGGTGATCCGGAGCGACAAGGTCATTTTTGGGTAGAACACCGCGAGCCGAAAAGGAAGCAGGTCTTTCATGGGAACGCAACCGCTCGCCGGTCCGGCGCGAAACGACGCCGTGCCTGCGACGGAAGTGGAAGACGCAAATTCGAGATCCGCCCTCATCAAACGTATAGACCGGGGCCAGCTCACGTGGTTCGGACCTTTGCTACTGATCGTGGGACGCAGCGTGCTAATCATCGCCGCACAAGCGGTAACCGCGGGCTGGTTGTGGCTTCGTTTTGGTTCCTGGTCGTGGAATGCCGCGGCCGAGTGGTGGACTGTCTACGGAACCCTCGTGGACGTGGGCTGCTTGGCGCTCATGGCTGCCTACACGCGTAAGGAAGGGATCAGCCTCCGCGACCTGATTGGGCGCGTGCGCCTCCGCTGGGGACGCGATCTGTTCCTGGGAGCCGGCGTCTTACTGCTGGTTTTTCCTTTCTTCTTTCTGGCGGTTCTTGCGGCGAGCTGGATGGTGTGGGGCACTGTGCAGCCGCAACTTTATCCGGGACTCCTTGCCGGGCGAGCACTGCCGCTCTGGGGCGTAATCTACAGCCTAAGCGTCTGGTGGCTGATCTGGTCGCCCACCGAGGAGATGACCTATAACGCCTATGCGCTGCCACGCCTCGAAGCTCTCTTCGGGAGCAAATGGAAGGCGGTTGCAGTTGTGGGTTTCTGGTGGGCGCTTCAGCATTGTTTCATTCCCCTCATCCTGGACTGGAAATATATCGTGTGGCGTTTCCTTGCATTTCTGCCCGGAGTGGTGGCCTTCACCCTGCTCTATCTGAGAGTGCGGCGGTTGTCTCCATTTATTGTGGCGCATTGGCCTATGGACATCTATGCAGCCTTGCTCACGCTAAAGTTCTGATCTTCGCGATCCGCTTCGATAGCCTGCGCCAGTGCAGGCAAAGGTACCAGCGCATAGCTCTTACCGTCCCCGCTCCGCGGGAAAGGTCACCGAGGCCGCCACCGAAATCAGCAGCACTCCGGCGATCATGGCCAATGTTGTCAAGATCGGAATCTGGACATAGTCAGCTGCGAGCATCTTCATGCCGACCAGAACCAGCACCACCGCCAGACCATAATGCAGGAAACGAAAGGTCTTCATCAGGCCGGACACTGCGAAATACATCGAGCGCAGTCCCAGAATCGCCAGCACGTTCGAGGTGTACACGATGAAGGCATTCAGAGTAATGGCTAAAACTGCGGGGATGGAATCTACCGCGAACAGAACATCGGTGGTTTCGATGACCAGCAGTACAACCAGCAGCGGCGTGGCGTACAAGCGCGCATTCTCCTGCAGGTTACGCACGAAGAACCGGCCACCCTGGTAATCGGCGGTAACGGGAACAAACCGGCGCAATCCTTTGACTACTGGATTCGCGGCGGGATCAATCTGGTGGTCGCCGGCCAGGCAGACACGGATGCCGCTATAAATCAGCAGTCCTCCCAGGACATAAAGCAGCCAATGAAAACGATAAATCAGGCCAACCCCGGCGCCGATAAAGATGCCGCGCATGATAAGCGCGCCGAGAATTCCCCAGAACAGAACACGGTGTTGTTGCTCCTCGGGAACTGCGAAGTAGTTGAAGATCACAAGAAACACGAACAGGTTATCAACGCTAAGCGAGAGTTCCAGTACGTATCCGGTGACGAACTCGAGCGCCGCCTGATGCCCTTGCCATACGTAAACGATCACCGCGAAGATAACCGCCAGCGCCACATACATGGCACTCCAACCCAGAGCCTGGCGGGGGCGCACAAGGCGGCCGGGGCGGTGGAAGACGCGAAGGTCCAACACCAGCATGCCCAGCGCGAATAGGTTGAACAGGACCCAGTAGTAGAGCAAGGTCGATTGTCGATTGCCGATTTCCGATTCGCTTGCGGCCGGGTCTCAATCGGAAATTGAAAATTGAGAAATTATTTTTGCCTTCCCCGCTTGCCGCTGACCCAGTCGTCCCAGATACCTTCGGACTTGAGCAGTTCTACGCCGTTGGTCTCGCGCATCGTTTGCTCAATCTGATCGTGCGTCAACCGCGGGCCGATCTTTTCCGGCAGGTTCGCCAGACCTACGCTGAGCGCAGCGGCCTCAGCCACATGCTTCTTCAATTGAGCAAAATCCACCTTGTCGTAGGTGTCGGAGACGGCGTGGTAGTTCTCGATGTAATTTGCCTCCTGCTGCTCGGCCACGAACGTGGGCACGCCCTCCAGCATGAACTCGAAATGGTCGATGCCCGATTCCATCTTCAGCGGCAACTCCCCGACATCGAATTGAGCCAGCGGTGCGATCAGTTGTTTGGCCATATCGAGGACGTCTTTGCGGCCGCCGACTGAAAATCCCGTCGTCTTGCCCGTGCCTTCATCGTAGATGATCACGCCGGCGGCCTTGTCGAGTTCGTGGCGGTGGTTCACCGCATAAGCGCGAGAGCCCAGCAACCCCTCTTCTTCTCCGGAGAAAAGAATGAAGCGGATTGTGCGGCGCGGTGTCACACCCGAGGCCTTGATGGCCCGCAGCGCGTCCACCACCAAGGCAGCGTTGCAGCCATCGTCCAGTGCGCCCGTGCCCAACTCCCACGAATCGAGGTGCGCGCCCAGAATTACGAACTCGTCGGGCTTCTCGCTGCCTTTGATTTCGGCGATCACGTTGGAAGATCGGATCGGACCGCCGATCTGGTTGGGAATGGAGAGATCAGCCCACACCATGCGTCCGGACGCCAGCAGGCGCGCAATGCGTTCGCCGTCCTCACGCGCCACGATCACCATGGGCAGCTTGTCAATTTCTCCCTCGCCGGAATTGGTAAAGCGGTAAAGGATGTCGTGCTCCCGCGAAGCCATGAAGGCGATGGCTCGGGCCTTGCCTTTCACGGCCAGATCAATGATGGGCGGGGCTTTCGTGTACTCGTCAGACAGGTCGTCCCAGGTCTTGAGAACGACGGTGTGGACCAGCACCATCTTTCCGGATATGTCGCCGGCCTTCTTGAAATCTTCTTCCGTGCCTTCGCCCACGTCCACCATCGGAATGTGTTTCACGGGAGCGAGCGCCGGAGCCCATGCCACCGAAACCGCGTGCACGCGAAAAACCGAGAGAACGGTTCCACCGACTTTCGCGCCGATCTCATACGACGTGGTCGCTGTCATCTCGGTCGCGCCTTCAGCCCAGGAGTTTGGAATGGTGAATCCTTCCGCATGGACGCTGTCGGCTCCCGCGGCGGTGAAGGCTTGCACTCCCCACTCGACAGCGTGTTGCATCGCCACCGTGCCGGGAACGCGGCCGCCGATCTCATCGGTTAGATGACGAAGATTGGTTTCCAGCGCGGACGGCTGCAGCGCGGTCTGAATGACCTGGTTTTGAGCATTGGTGTCGGCGGGAGGGGTTGCGGCGAGACCGAGGAGACTGAAGATGCACAGGAATAACCACGTCTTCAGGATTCGCATATGGGGTGCATTAGAAACGAAATCCTGAAAAATCGCAAAACTTCGCCGGAGGGCGCGTGACCTTCGCGATCTTGGCGGTTAAATTCTTCCCTTGCTCTCGGCGTGGCTATTTGGGTGGCAACGGATCCATCTTGCCGAGGATGCGCACCGTTTCCAGAATCACGCTGCCAACAATCTCCAGGCTCTTGGGACTGAGCTTGTCAATTGTGTCTTGCGGTGTGTGGTGGAAGACGTCATTGTAACCGTAGTCGATATCAATGATGTCGGCGCAGGGCACGCCAATTCTCATGAAAGGCAAATGGTCGTCGTCAATGGCATTATTCCGGGCAAAAAAGTGTGACTGATATCCAAGACGCGTGGCTGCCTCGTAGACCACGTCCTCCAGCCAGCGGGTCGAGTTGGCGTCGCGGTCGATATCCAGATCGGCGTCACCGATCATATCCGTCAGCAGGAAAGCCTTGATTTTTTTTGCCGTCCCATCCTGCTGCCAACGGGCGGCGAGATGCCTGGTGCCGTACAGGCTGTCGGTGTCAGACCACTTGCGCACCGCCTCTTCCCCGTCGGTCCAGAGCAGCCACACGCTGTAGCCATCATTCTTCTTGCCGCGAAGCTGGTTGGCAAACTCCAGCAGAATCGCGGTCGTCGAGCCGCCGTCATTGGCTCCTACGTAGCCGGTGCCGCGCAGCGGGTAATTTGTGTCGTAGTGGCCAGCGATCACGATGATGCCGTCTTTCGCGCCGGGATACTTGGCAATAATGTTGTGCACCGGGAACTTGCCTTCGACCGTGTCGGCGGTGAAGGCGTCGGACTCGACCTCGTCGCCCTTCAGGTGTTGCAGGATGTAGTCTTCCAGTTTCTTGTGGTTGGCGCTGCCGATTGGGCGCTCGCCGAATTTCACGACGTCTTTCACGTACTGCCAGGCTCGGTCAGCGTCGATCGTGGGCGGCGGGCCGCTGTCGCGCGGGAACGTCAGCGCCGGGCCGGTCGTGTCAGAAGCGGCTGCAGGGGGCGCTTGGCCCTGGGGCGCATCCTTGGCGTGATCGCAGGCGAAACCCGCCAGCGTGCACGCCAGCAACAGAGTCCAGCGGATTGATTTCAATCCGATCATTGCGCTTGCTTCTCCTTCCGCGCCTCCCGCTGCTTGGGATGCACGAGCCACGCTACTCCGACGCTGACCGCGTAAAGACCGACCATGGGCGCTGCGAAGATGCACATGTTTACGACGTCCGGAGTAGGCGTAACGATGGCGGCAATGATAAAGATGATTAATATGGCGTAGCGGAAGTGCTTCAACATGAAGCCCGGGCTGAGGATGCCCATGAATGCGAGGAAGAAAACCAGGATCGGCATTTCGAAAATCAGACCCATGCCCAGGACGATACTCAGAAAAAGGTGAGTGTATTCGCCGATGGTGATCATGGGCGTAAACTGCTTGCCGAAATTGATCAGGAAGTCCAGGGCGCGAGGGTAGACGATTCTGTAGCCAAAGTATCCCCCACAGGTGAACAGACCGATCGTCGAAATCATGAAGGGCGTGACGTAGCGTTTTTCCCGGCGGTAGAGGCCGGGCGAAATGAACATCCACACCTGGTAGAGCACGAAGGGCGAGGTGAGAAACAGACCCGCCAGCGCGGCAATCTTCAAGTAAAGGTTGAAGGGTTCGGTGGGATTCAGATAGACGAGCTTTTCCGACAGACCGTTCTTCTTGAGTGCGTCCATTATCGGACGCTGCATGATCGCGTAGATCCGCTCCCGGTATCCCCAGCAGGCGGCACAGCCGACGCCGACCGCAATGATGGAATACACGATGCGCTTGCGCAGTTCCTCCAGGTGATCGAGGAAACCCATGGTAGGCATAGTTTCGGGTTCCGGCTCGCGGCTGGAACCCACGACCGCGGTCTCAGGCATGAGACTCCTGCGAGGCGGAAGCCGTCACGGCTTCGGTGGTAGGAGACGCTTCGGTGGCTGCAGGCGGCTCAGCGGCGGCTGCAGTAGCAGCAGTAGTGGCAGTGGAAGCAGTCGCAAAGAGCGGTTCGTCATCGCTAGAGGCGGCGGTTGCGGGCGCTTCGACTGCGCCGTTTCCTGCCGTGGCAGTTTCGGCCGGACTCGCCACGCCCGGATAAGGCGCGCTGGGCGCGGCATTCAGCGTGCGGCTGGCCGTGCCCTCGGGTGCTGGACTTGGCGGCAGAATCGTTTGCTTTTTGCTCTCGACGTCAAGATGGGCGATCTCCTGCTCGATCTGCACCTTGAACTCGTTCGAGGCGCGCCGGAATTCGTTGAGCACCTTGCCCACCTGGCGGGCAATCTCCGGCAACTTCTTGGGCCCGAAAATGATGAGGGCCAGGAAGAACAGGAAGAGCGTCTCGGAAAAGCTCATGAGTTTCATCATACTGCCGGAGAAGGAAAGGCGGCAATCGCTGGCGATAGTTAAGTAATGTCCTGATTCAGGTATTTCACCAAGAGCCACAGAGACACAGAGGGAACCCAACTCTTTGGCAAACCCTTCTCTTCATGGCTTCTACAGGTTCAAGGTTTTCTCTGTGTCTCTGTGACTCTGTGGTGAAAAAAGGCAAGATAGGGCGCTGCCCAAAAGCAAGCGTTGCAAGGTCCTCTAGCGGAGGGTCTTAGGGGACTTCAGACTTTGGCCTCCGTGGTCCCGTGTGCCGTCTGTGGTTACGTTTCTCTTCAACCGACAGATTTGTCGCATGAGTTCGTCAGAATTTCCTTATGATGTTGCCGTGATGCAACTCTGGTTTGCCCGAGGCAGTGAAGTTTCGATCCGCGAACAACTGGTCACGCAAGTTGTGCTGGGCATTTTGAGCGACGATCTGGCGCCGGGCCAGCGCCTGCCCAGTACGCGCGAACTGGCGCGGCGGTTTCACCTGCATCCCAACACGGTGAGCGCAGGATATCGCCAGCTCGCGCGCGACCGCTGGGTCGAATTCCGCCGCGGCAGCGGTGTCTACGTGCGGGCCAGCAAGCCCGAACTGCCGCCCTCACCGGCTCTCGCACTGGACCAGATGATTGCCCGGCTCTTTCGTTCAGCGCGAAAACTGGGCATGTCGCTGCCGGCCTTGCGCTCGCGCCTGCGGCAGTGGCTGGAACTCCAGCCACCCGATCATTTTCTTCTGATTGAGCCCGACGAAGAACTGCGGCGAATCCTGGCGGCGGAGATTGCGCGGGCCGTCACCTTCCCGGTCAGATCGTGTGGGCCTGAGGATTCTCCGAAGACGCCGGAAGGCGGCATTCCCGTAGTGCTGCCTAACCGGGCAGCAACCGTGCGGCAGTTGCTGCCGGCTGGAACCGAACTGCTTGCGCTGCAGGTCCGGTCAGTACCGACCTCGCTCCTCGGATATTTGCCAGCGCCAGCGAGTGCGCTGGTCGGTGTGGCCTCGCGCTGGCCGGAGTTCTTGAAAGTGGCGCGCGCCGTGCTGAATGCCGCCGGATTTCATCCCGATAGCTTGCTGTTTCGCGACGCTCGCGAGGCAAACTGGAAGCGCGGCCTGAAGCAAACGGCGGCGGTCGTGTGCGATTCGCTCACCGCGGCGGA
>Ga0181536_10000049_pt1 | contig 117005 bp, 107 predicted proteins | sample PEATcosm2014_Bin_41_FD_121105 | JGI IMG/M metagenome (GOLD analysis project Ga0181536, IMG submission 121105) | Peatland microbial communities from MTU Mesocosm Facility, Houghton, MI, USA - PEATcosm2014_Bin17_60_metaG | ecosystem: Environmental > Terrestrial > Soil > Wetlands > Peat | place... | reverse complement strand
CTCTCGGCACCCGACACGGCGCGCGCCTCGCGGTGACCCACCACCTCGACAGCGAGTGCGGGCTCGTGCGGCCCGACGCCGTCCGCGACTTCGCCAGCGTCAACTGGGACTCGGAGTTCTATGTCTGCGGGCCGGGGCCCTTCATGGACGTCGTGGAGGAGGCGCTGCTCTCGGGCGGGGCCGGCACCGAGCAGATCCACATCGAGCGCTTCATCCCGACCGAGCCGGCCCCCGAGCCCGTGCCTCCGTTCTCCACCGCGGTGGGATCGCGGGTCACCATCGACCTTTCGGGACGGGTCGGCACCACCGAGCACCGCCCGGGCACGACGATCCTGCAGGCAGCCCGGCAGATGGGGATGGCCCCACCCTTCTCCTGCGAGTCGGGCAGCTGTGCCTCCTGTATGGCCAGACTGGTGGAGGGAACCGTCGATATGTTCGTGAACAATGCCCTCGACGACGACGAGGTCGCCGAGGGCTGGGTGCTCACCTGCCAGTCCGTACCGACAAGCCCGTCGGTGCACGTCGTCTACGAGGAGGGTTGATGCCGGAGATGCCGATCGACGACGTGACCGAGATTCAGCAATTGCTGGCCCGCTACGCGGTGGGCATGACCAAGGACGACATCGACGCCGTCGTGGAGGTGTTCACCCCGGACGGCAGCTACAGCGCCTTCGGGGACACCTACCGACTCCAGGACTTCCCGACTCTGGTGGCGGCCGCTCCCAAGGGGTTGTTCCTCGTCGGGCCGCCCGCCCTGGAGCTGGACGGCGACGTCGGCCGCGGCGAACAGCCACTGTGCTTCGTGGAGCAGACGACGCATGACATGCGCATCGGTTACTACACCGACACCTACCGCCGCACCGCGGACGGCTGGCGGTTGCACACCCGCTCCATGACCTTCCTCCGCAAGAGCGGCGCACGCGACTCCGGTCGGGCGCACGACCCGGCGCGTCCCACGCCGTCCGACTGATGGACCTCGACGAGTTCAGGCAGTCGCTGGACGACTGGCTCGACCAGAACGAGCACGCCCTGGTGCCCGGGCGGCTGGCGACCGACACCCTCGATGACCAGATGGCCCAGCTGGCGAAGGTCAAGCGCCTCACCTACGAAGCCGGGTACATGCGCTGGGGGTGGCCCGAGCGCGTCGGCGGGCTGGGTGGTTCGACCCTGTTGCGCGCCTACCTGGGCGAGGCGCTCACCTCCCGGGGCCTGGTGGAGCCGGGTATCTACTCCCTGACGGAGGTGCTGGCGCCGACCATGATCGACTACGCGACGCCGGAGCTCGCCGCCACCATGGTGCCGCGGTTGCTGCGGGGCGACGAGACCTGGTGCCAGGGCTTCTCCGAGCCCGGGACCGGCAGCAACCTGGCCTCGCTGTCGTGCCGGGCGACCCGGACGGACGACGGGTGGAGCGTCACGGGGCAGAAGGTGTGGACGAGCCTTGCCCAGTACGCGGATCGCTGCGTGCTGCTCACCCGCACCGGCGACGCGGACTCGGCCCACCGTGGCATCACGGCCCTCTTCGTGGACATGGACAGTCCCGGCATCGTGATCCGACCCATCGAGACGATGCACGGCGCACCGGAGTTCTCGGAGGTCTTCTTCGACGGCGTCGTCGTGCCCTTCGACCGCGCGCTGGGCGAGGAAGGGCAGGGCTGGTCGGTGGCGATGGACCTCCTTCCCTACGAGCGGAGCACGGCGCTGTGGCAGCGGGCCGCCTACCTGCAGCAACGCCTGCAACGCCTCCTCCACGACGCCCCGCCCGGCGAGCTCGACCCCGCCGACGTGGGGGAGGTCGCACAACTCCTCTACGCGCTGCGGAGCCGCTCGCGCTCCACGCAGCGCCGGCTGGCCGCGGGTGAGCGGCTCGGTTCCGAGACCTCCATCGACAAGGTGCTCGTGGCCACGGCCGAGCAGGCTGTGTTCGACCTGGTCGCGGACGGCCTGGCTGCCAGCGTGGACCTCGGCGACGACCCCGCCAGCGAACGGTGGCGCAGGGAGTTCCTCTACTCGCGGGCGGCGACCATTTACGGCGGCACCGCGGAAATTCAGCGGAACATCATCGCCCGCCGCCTGCTCGACCTCGGGAGCGACCGGTGATGGACGGCGGGGACAGGGAGGTCTTCGAGCGGAGCCTGCGCCACGCCGTCGAGACGCACTCCGGTGAGCCGCTCGACGCGGCGCTGCTCCAGATCGGCTGGCGGGACGCGCTGGCGGAGCACCCGCAGGAGGCCGTCTCCATCCTCTTCGAGCTCGAGGGGGCGGCCCACGCCTCCTCGTCGGCGCTCGAGCAGGTACTCGCATGCTCGCTGGGGCTGGACGTGCCTCCGGCGGCGGGCCTGGTGCTGCCCCCGCTCGGGCGCCGGTGCCCGCCCGGCGAGCTCGACGGCGCGCAGCTGGTCGTCCGCGGCCTCGGCACCGTCTCCCTCCTCGCCCGCGCGACGGCCGTGGTGGTGGCGCAGGCGGTGAACACGGAGGTCGCGTTCCTCGTGCCGACCGCCGACCTGACGCTGCGGCCGGTGCGTGGCATGGACCCCGAGCTGGGCTTGGTCGAGGTGGGCGGCACCGTAGCCAGGGGGGCGCTGCGGCCGGAGGTCGCCTCGCCGTCCTGGCCCGCGGCCGTCGCGCTGGCGCAGCTCGCCGTGGGGCACGAATTGGTCGGTGCGGCGCGGACGATGCTCGAGCTGGCCCGCAGGCACGCTCTCGAACGGGTCCAGTTCGGACAGCCCATCAGCCGGTTCCAGGCCGTCCGGCACCGGCTGGCCGAGACGCTGGTGGCCATTGAGTCCGCCTCGACCGTGCTCGGTGCCGCCTGGGAGGACGGATCGCCCAGGACGGCGGCCGTCGCCAAGGCGCTCGCCGGGCGCGGCGCTCGCACGGCCGCCCGCCACTGCCAGCAGGTCCTGGCCGGGATCGGCTTCACGACGGAGCACGAGTTCCACCGCTACGCGCGACGTGCCCTGGTGCTCGACGAGCTGTTCGGTTCGTCGCGCTCGCTGACCCGCGAGCTCGGGGTGGAACTGCTGGCGGCGCGGCGGCTGCCGGACTTCGCGCCGCTGTAATCGAGCGCCCTGGGGATTCTCGACGAACGGGAAGATGCGGGTGAACTCGGCGACCGGCTCGGCGCGGTCGACGTCGCCGATCAGAGCGACGATGCGAGCGAGGCGACGAGCTCGCGCGTCCGCCGGGACGACGCGATGAGCTCCTCACGGCCCGCACCGATCGGCACCACCCGGACCGAGATGTCGGTGACGCCTGCATCGGCGAAGCCGCGCAGGCGCTTCACGATGGTCGACTCGCTCCCTGCGGCGAGGATGTCGCCGACGGTGCGGGCGTCGCCGTGCTCCAGCAGCTTCTGGTAGTTCGGAGACACCTCGGCCTCGGCCAGGATGCGGTTGGTCCGGGCCACGGCGGCGTCGATCTCGTCGTCGCCGCACAGGCAGACGGGGATCCCGGCCACGACGCGGGGGGCCGGTCGGCCCGCCGCCTCGGCGGCGCGGTTCAGGGTGGGGACGACGTGGGACCCGATGGCGCGCTCGTCAGCCATCCACAGGATGGTGCCGTCCGTCCGCTCGCCGCACAACTGCAGCATGCGGGGGCCGAGTGCGGCGAGCAGTACCGGCGTGGGCGTGATGTCGGTGATGTCGAGCGGGTTGTGCACGCGGAAGAGCTCGTTCTCCACGTCGACCGGGCCGGGGCCTGCGAGCGCGCGGTCGAGGACGTCGAGGTAGGAGCGCATCGTCGCGATCGGGCGCTCATAGGGCAGCCCCAGCATCTCGTCGATGACCCAGTGGTGGGACACGCCAAGGCCGAGCGCCAGGCGTCCCTCGCAGACGGCCTGAACCGAAAGGACCTGCTGGGCCAGTGCGACGGGGTGCCGGGGCTGCACCGGCACGACGGCGGTGCCGACCTCGATCCGGGTCGTCGCCGCACCGATCATGGTGGCCGCGGTCAGCGCGTCGAATTCGTCCGGGATCTGAGGGATCCAGACGGTGGCGAGCCCGGCCTCCTCCGCCCAGCGGGCGTCGGCCTGCATCCGCTCGACCTTGCTCCGGTAGCGGCCCCGCTCCGGACCGATCATCAATCCGATGCGCATGCCTGCATTCCTCCCGACCAAGATGACCCCAGAAATGAGAACATACTTCTTCTTTTCGCGGAAGACCAGTTCCGCCGTGCGCCCCGGCCCCGGGCGGGGTCGCGCGGGGCCGGCGGTCCGGAACTCGGGTTTTGGGTTGCTAGAACGTAGTTTTCACAAATTGCGCATGCGGCTATCGTGTCGGCGTTGGCCTGAGCGGCGCCCGGCGCGGCGCCCTTCCGAAACGGGACCTTGGGGATCGGTGGAGATGACGGACTTCAAAGCGATCGACTTCTTCCGGGACGACGACCTGCTCGTCGACCCCTACCCCTACTTCGAGGCCATCCGCGCCGAGGGCCCGGCGTGGCGCGAGCCCCACCATGACGTCGTGATGGTGACCGGGTACGACGAGGCGATGGCCATCTACAGCGACACCGAGACCTGGTCGTCGTGTACGGCGGTCACCGGACCCTTTCCCGGGTTCCCCGTCCCCCTCGAAGGCGACGACGTGAGCGCCCTCATTGAGGAGCACCGAGACGAGCTCCCGATGAGCGACCAGCTGCCGACGCTCGATCCCCCGAAGCACACTGATCACCGTTCCCTCCTCCTGCGGCTGATCACGCCGAAGCGACTCAAGAGCAACGAGGAGTTCATGTGGCGTCTCGCCGACCGCCAGATGGACACGTTCCTCGGCCGGGGTGAGTGCGAATTCATCGGCGAGTACGCCAGCCCGTTCGCCATGCTGGTCATCGCGGACCTGCTCGGGGTGCCCGAGGAGGATCACGAGCGCTTCGAAGAGGCGCTGCTCCGCGGCACGGCGGATCACGGAGCCGTCGGCAGCATCGGCGACGACACCCTGGCGCTGTCGCCCCTGCAGTACCTGTATCAGCAGTTCACGGCGTACGTCGAGGACCGTCGACTGTCCCCCGGCCATGACGTGCTCACGGGACTGGCCACGGCGACGTTCCCCGACGGGTCGATCCCCGACGTCATCGACGTGGTCCGCGTCGCGGCGAACCTGTTCGCAGCCGGCCAGGAGACCACCGTCCGCCTCCTCAGCTCCGCCCTCCAGCTGATCGCCGAGGACCCGGACCTGCAGCGGGTGCTGCGCGCCGAGCGCGACCTGATCCCGAACTTCGTCGAGGAGACCCTCCGCATGGAGAGCCCCGTCAAGGGCGACTTCCGGTTGTCGCGGGTCCCGGCGAAGGTCGGGGACATGGAGGTGCCGGCGGGCACGACGGTGATGCTCGTCAATGCCGCCGCCAACCGGGATCCGCGCCGGTTCGACGACCCGGCGACGTTCGACCTCACCCGTGAGAACGCGCGCCACCACATGGCGTTCGGGCGCGGCGTCCACACCTGCCCCGGCGCGCCCCTCGCGCGCACCGAGGCGCGGGTGAGCCTGGAGCGCCTCCTCGACCGCACGACCGACATCCGGATTTCCGAGAGCCACCACGGCCCGGCGGGCGCCCGCCGCTACCACTACGTCCCGACCTTCATTCTCAGGGGGCTGACCCGGCTGCACCTCGAGTTCACGCCCGCGGACGGCGGCTCCCGCTAGATCGCAAAGGACCCGATGAGAGAGCAACGCCGATCGCGTCGCATCGCCATGACACCCGAGGAGCGCGACTCCTTCCTCGGCGAGGAACGCACCTGCCGCGTGGCCACCGTCGGCGCCGACGGGCCCCACGTGACCGCTCTGTGGTTCGTGTGGCACGGCGATGCCGTCTGGCTGACCTCCATCGTCAAGAGCCAGCGATGGACCGACGTGCAGCGTGATCCCCGCGTCACCGTGCTGGTCGACGCCGGCGAGGGGTTCGGCGAGCTGCGCGGCGTCGAGATCAGGGGGCGGGCCAGACCGGTGGGCGAGGCCCCCCGGACAGGCCAGCCGAACGACGAGCTGGTCGAGCCCGAGAGGCTCTTCGGCGCGAAGTATGCCGGGGGGGCCTTCTCCCACGACGGACGGCATGCCTGGCTCCAGGTGGTACCCGACAAGATCGTCAGCTGGGATTTCCGCAAGATGGGTCTGGGCTGACCCTCCCGGGGAGTCGGACGGCGGGACGCGGGGGCGCGACCACGGGCGTCCGAGCAGCTCACGGTGCGATAACTCGGGTCTCGCTCTGCCGAAATAGGACTATCCACAGATCGCGCCCAAGATGGCACTTCGAATGCAACGCTATTATCGCCGCCGGACCGACGGGGCGGGGACCGCTCCCGTCCGAGGGAAGAGAGATCGATGCCCGAGACGCCGCAGGTGAACCCGGAGCCGAAGATGCTGATCGACGGAAAGCTCGTCGAAGCCAGTGGCGGCAAGACCTTCCAGAACGTGAACCCCGCCACCGAGGAGGTCCTCGGCGCCGTCGCCGACGCGTCCGGCGGGGACATGCACCGTGCCATCGGCGCGGCCCGCCGGGCGTTCGACGAGACCGATTGGTCGACGAACCGGTCCTTCCGGCAGCGCTGCCTGGAGCAGCTCCATGCCGCGCTGGTCGCGGAGCGGGAGGAGCTGCGGGAGCAGCTCATCCTGGAAGTGGGATGCCCCCGCATGCTCACGTTCGGGCCGCAGCTCGATGCTCCGCTCGACGGCGCCATCACCTACCCGGTGCAGCTCATCGACGAGTACGCCTGGGAGACCGACCTTCCCGTCGCCACCGACTTCCGAGGCAACGACAACTTCCGCCGGATCAGGAAGGAGCCGGTCGGCGTGGTCGGAGCCGTCGTCCCGTGGAACTACCCGTTCGAGGTGTCGATCACGAAGCTGGCCCAGGCGCTCGCCACCGGGAACACGGTCGTGCTGAAGCCGGCGCCCGACACCCCCTGGAACGCCACGTTCGTGGGCCGCATCGTCGCCGAACAGACCGACATCCCGCCCGGGGTCCTGAACGTCGTGACGTCGTCCGATCACCTGGTCGGGGAGGAGCTGACGCTCTCGCCGGAGGTGGACCTCATTTCCTTCACCGGCTCGACGGCGGTGGGCCGGCGGATCATGGAGAGGGGCGCCGCCACACTCAAGCGGTTGTTCCTCGAGCTCGGCGGCAAGTCCGCGAACATCGTCCTCGACGATGCCGACTTCTCCACCGCAATGCTCTCCGGGCTGGCGGCGTGCTCGCATGCCGGGCAGGGCTGTGCGATCCCGACCCGGATGCTGCTGCCGCGTTCACGGTACGACGAGGGCGTCGAGCTCCTGAAGACCTACATGGCGGGTGTCCCCTACGGCGACCCCCAGCGTCCCGACGTGATCATGGGCCCGCTGATCTCGGAGAAGCAGCGACAGCGGGTTCTCGGTTACATCGAACGAGGAGTCGAGGAGGGCGCGACGCTGGCGGTGGGCGGGGGCCGGCCGAGCGACCTGCCGCTCGGTTGGTTCGTGGAGCCGACGCTGTTCACCGAGGTCGACAACTCCATGACGATCGCCCGCGAGGAGATCTTCGGGCCCGTGCTGGTCGTCATCCCCTTCGAAGACGACGACGACGCCGTCCGTATCGCCAACGAGAGCGACTACGGGCTGGGCGGGGCGGTGACCTCCGCGTCCCTGGAGCGGGGCCTCGCGGTCGCGGAGCGGATCCGCACGGGCATCGTGAGCGTCAACGGCGGCATGGTGTACGGCGCCGACCTGCCCTTCGGCGGCTACAAGAGCAGCGGCATCGGCCGTCAGAACGGGATCGCCGGCTTCGACCAGTACCTCGAGACCAAGTCACTGGCCTGGCCGGCCGGCTGAGGGCGGCGCGCTACGAGCGGGAGGACGCCCGGCCCCGCGGCACGTCGCGGAAGGGTACGTCGCGATCGAGTGACCGCTCGCGGGGCATCCCGAGCACGCGCTCGCTGACGACGTTGCGCGCCATCTCGGTAGTGCCACCGCCGATGCACGACACCTGCCGCATCAGGTAGTCGTCCGTACAGAACGCCAATTGCCCGTCGTCGTCGGTCCAGGCGGCTCCGGCCGTGCCGGCCACCTCGAATCCGATGGTCCGTATGCGGGCGGAGGAGACCCCCGAGAAGAGTCGCGTGATGGCGGCCGACTGGTCCACGATCGCCCCGGTCGCGATCCCCTCGCCGATGCGCTGTCGCAGTTCGCGGTCGACGATGTCGAGCATCCGGGCCTCGCCGATCAGGTCGCGCACGACCGGCTCGGACAGGCGACCGGCATCGCGGGCCGCGACAGCCACGAGTGAGGAGACACCGGTACCGCCGTGCCCGAATCCCACCGGGACGGTCACGAGCGGTGAGTTGGTGAGCATGCGCTCGTGGAACATCCAGCGGGTGCCCACCGTCCAGCCGTCGTCGACGTCTCCGACCCGGTCGGAGTCGGGCACCCGGACATCGGTCAGGAATTCCTGGCAGAACTCCTTCGAGCCGTTGAGCATCTCTATCCGGTGCACGTCGATGCCCGGTTGGTGGATGGGGAAGATGAACACCGTCAGGCCCCGGTGCTTGGGGACGTCCCAATTGGTGCGCGCCAGGCACAGGCCCCAGTCGGACCACCACGCCCCCGTCGTCCAGATCTTCGAGCCGTTGAGCACCCATTCGTCGCCGTCCCGGACCGCGCTGGTCAGGGCCCCGGCCACGTCCGAGCCGCCGCTCGGCTCGGAGAGGAACTGCATCCAGATCTCCTCGCCCCTCAGGATGGCGGGGATGTGGCGGCGCTTCTGTTCCTCCGTCCCGAAGTCGAGGAGGACGGCGGCACAGGGTGAGAGGGTCGGGGCCTGGAACCGGGTCGGGAACTCGTAGCCGGCCAGCTCCTCGTTCAGCACCCGCTGATGTGCACGCGTCAGCCCCTGACCGCCGTACTCCCTGGGGAAGCAGATGCCCGCCAGACCGGCGTCGAACAGCATCCGCTGCACCCCTCGCTCGCGGGCGACCTCGGCGAGCTCCTCCTCGTCCGTGAGGTCGTTGCGCAGCGCACGGGCTGCGGTGCGCGCCGAGGCCGGCCGAAGGTTGGCCTGCACGAAGGCACGGGCCCGCCGGCGGAAGGCGTCGACGTCCTCGGTGTCGGGTTCGCTCACGTCATCCCCTCCTGCTCCGCGACGATGTCGGCCAGGCGCAGACGGTGCTCGGCCGGGGTCCCGTACAGGGCCCGGTTGACGGTGTGGCGGCGGAGGTAGAGGTGCAGGTCGTGTTCGAAGGTCACGCCGATACCACCATGCATCTGCACGCAGTCCTGCACCAGATTGCCGCCATAGTCCCCGATGAAGGACTTGGCCACACTGAGCAGCTCCGTCGACCCGGGGGAGCCGGCAGCAAGGGCGGCGATGGCGGCGTCGCTCACGGCGTGACTTGCCTCGAGCCAGGACTTCATGTCGGCGAACCGGTGCTTCAGCTCCTGGTACGAGGCCAATGGACGACCGAACGAGTAGCGGTCGAACGCCCACTCGACGGTGATGTCGAAGGCCGTCTGCATCGCCCCGACTGCTTCGGCGCAACCGATGGCGACGGCGCGACCCAACTGCAGCCCGACCTGCCCGGCGGCCGTCCCGACCTCACCGACGACATGGTCCAACGGCACCCGTACGTCGTCGAACGCGACGACCGAGAACCGGCGGGTCAGGTCGACCGAGTGCATGGGGGACATCGACACTCCCGCTGTCCCGGCGGGGATGAGCACCTGCGTGAGCCCGGATCCGGTCCGACCGGTCACCAGGAGGTGGTCGGCCTGTGCCCCCGTTTCCACCGGACGCTTGACCCCGTTGAGCACCGCCTCGTCCCCCTCGACGTGCACGTCGAGAAGAGCCCGGCCGAGCCCGTCGTTCGGCGGCGGCTCGGCCATGCACCAGGTGGCCACCGACTCGCCCGAGAGCAATTCCTTGATCACGTCGACGAACCCGTCGCCGCCGGCCTCGTCGAGCGTGGCGGCGACGATGTTGGTCACGCCGAGCGGCCCCGGCGCGGCGTGACGGCCGAACTCGTAGGCCACCAGGGCCAGGTCGACCAGCCCCTGGCCGCTGATGGAGCCACCACCGTGCTGCTCGCCGACCAGGAGCGACGTCCACCCGAGGTCGGCGCCGCGGCGCCAGTACTCGGCGTCGAACCCGGCCGCGTCGTCGCGCAGGCGGCGGAGTTCGCCGACGGGCACCAGCTCGTCGAGCAGCCTCGCCGTGGTCTCCCGAAAGAGCTCCTGGTCGGAGCTCAGCGCCAGCAACATGTTCGCCCTATTCCTCAGTCGTCGGCGGCCTGCCCACGCCGCCAGGCCGGATGTCGACGATACCGTGAGAATCGGGGGTGGTCCATCTGGAGACATAGGTTTCCAGATCCGAGAGGGTGCCTCTGTTCACGACCTCACACCCCATCGCGCTGGAGCAGGAACACGCCCGACGGGGCGCCGCCGCCCGTCGAGACGACCGCGGTGGCGGCATCGGGCACCTGCCTTGCCCCGGCGTGGTGCCGAAGCTGCTGGACGGCTTCGTAGAGGAAGCCGAACCCGTGCAGGCGCCCCTCGGACAGTTGCCCGCCGTGGGGATTGACCGGCAGCTCGCCGTCCGGGGCGATCCGCCGTCCCTGGTCGAGCCACTCATACGCCTCGCCGAACGCGCAGAACCCGAGGGCCTCGAGCCACGAGATGGCGTTGAAGGTGAACCCGTCGTAGACGAGTGCGACGTCGACGTCCTCGGGGCCGAGAGCGGACCGGGACCACAGGTGCGCGGCCTGGCCGATCACCTGAGGCTCATGGGTGACCGTGCCCTGGTCCCACGAGACGCGCTCGGTGATCTGGGTCCCGACCGCCTCCACGCGGATGGCCGGCCGCGGCAGATCGCCGGCCACGGCCACATCCGACACGACGATCGCGACCGACCCGTCACAGGGAACGTCGCAGTCGAAAAGGCCGAACGGAGACGTGATCGGGCGCGCCGACAGGTAGTCGTCCATCGTCATCGGCGCCCGGTAGATGGCCGCCGGGTTGCGCGCCGCGTTGGCTCGCCCGTTCAGTGCGACGAGCCCGAGCATCTCGCGCGGCACGCCGTAGCGGTGCAGGTACTGGTTGGCGTTCATGGCGATCCAGTTCGCGGCGGACATGGCCCCGAACGGCATGCGCCACGCCGATGGACCGGACGCCCGGGCGCCTCCCGCGCCGGCAAGACGGAGGGTGGCGAACGACGACTCCCAGACGGTCCGAAAGCACAGGACATGACGGCAGAGGCCGGAGGCGACGGCGAGCATGGCCGCCACCACCGCGCCGCCCTGACCCGGGAGGTCTCCGCCCCCGTTGATCCACGTGGGGTGCAGCCGGAGAGCCTCCTCCACCGCGGCGACGCCCCCTTCGCTCATGCCCATGCCGGCCGGGCCCGGATACGTCGACAGCCCGTCGATGTCGCCGAGCTCCAGCCCCGCGTCGGCGACTGCCTCCAGACAGGCGTCGACGGTCAGGGAGAGCGGATCGACCATGAGCCGACGGCCGATGGCCGACCGCCCTACTCCCGAGAGGACGGCACGGTGCTCGAACCGCTCGCCCCGAAGTGCAGGGCGCGGGACCGGTCGTTCGGGCTCGGGAACGGGGTCGGCCACGTCCGGATCGCCCGTCGGCTCGAACAGCGGGAGCCAGACGTCCTCGTGCTGCTCGAAGCGCACGACGACGGCCTGCCCGACGTGGACTTCGTCCGGCGCACAGCCCACGATGGAGGTGGTCAGACGGACGCCGGGGTCCTCGGCGAGGGCGACCACGGCGATGGCGTAGGGAGGCTCGAACGCGGGATGCCAGCGGTGCTCGTTCACCGTGAACCCGATGACCGAGCCCCGGCCTGAGACGAGCGTGGGCTCCCACGCGGTGCTGCGGCACGCCGGACAGATCGGCACCGGGGGGTGGACCAGCGTCGCGCACGCCGTGCACCTCTGCACGCGCAGCCGGCCGTCTGCGCCGGAGGTCCAGAACCACTCGGTGGCGGACGTCAGCTCGGGAAGCGGCCGCATCACCCGGACCGGTCCCGGAGGAACGTCGGTGCCCCCTCCCCCAGCGTTCCGAAGATCTGCGGCAGGTCGACCGTCGTGCGGATGCCCGGTGCTGCCGCGCACACGATCGGCACCGCGTTGACGGCCCGGTTCGCGGTGTAGCCCGGCGTCCGCTCGGCCATGTCCTCCAAGGGGAACGCGAATCGCATCTGCACGTCCAGGGGGGCGTCGCCGTCGACCCTCAGCCGCCAACCCGTCGGGTGGATGTCAAGGGACGGCTCCAGGTCGGAGGTGCAGTACCACGTGGCGCCGAAGCTGATCAGCGGGTCGCCACCGCGCATGCCCAGGACCTTCATCCGTTGCGCCGCCACGGTGCCCGCATCGATCGTCCCGGCTGCGATCTCCGTCTTCCGGCGGGCGACCGCTACCTCGCCGCCGGCCTCCACCGAGTCGAGTGGGAGTCCCAGTGCCTCCGCCACGAGGCGGAGCGACGGGCCGAAGCTCTGGGCGCCGTGGGCCCACCGGCCCGGGTCGAAGCTGGCGGGGTCCGAGCCGAATCCCATGAGGTCGAACAGCAGCACGGGCGAGTTGCGCTTGGACAGGTCGGCGTATTCCTCGATGGTCAATCTCTCGAGCCGCCGCTGGATCGAGGCCAGCACGAGCGGCACCGCCTCGGAGATGAACCCCGGGCTGCTCCCGGTGCTGTGGATGGAGGTGCCGCCCCGCCGGCAGGCCGCCTCGACGCGCTCGCGCGTGGAGGGGTTCATGGAGGCGGGGTGATGGAACTCACCCCGCGTGGTGACGATGTTGGCGCCGGACTCCAGCAGACGGCACACGTCGTCGTAGTTGCAGGCCTGCGGCATGTACAGGACGCAATCAGCCTCGAGGGCGACGATCTCCTCGATGTCCCGTGTGGCCAGGACGCCGGTCGCACCGAGACCGCAGAGCTGGCCGGCGTCGCGACCGGCCTTGTCCGGCGAGTACACATAGAGACCGGCCAGCGTCAGGGCCGGGTGCTCGATCACGCCGTGCAGGGAGCGCATGCCGATGTTCCCGGTGGCCCATTGCACGACCCGGTACTGCGTCGCCTCGCTCACCGTTCAGCTCCCTCCATCGACTCCAGGCCGCGCACGCCGTGGAGCGGCTCCGGCGAATCAGCCATGGTGCCCGACGTCCGGGCGGGCGATGCCCAGGGTGTCGCGCAGTGTCTCACCCGTGTAGCGCTTGCGGAACACGCCCCGGCGCTGCAATTCGGGAACCACCATCCGAACGACGTCCTCGTAGGCGCCGGGGGTATGGGTCGCTGCGACGACGAACCCGTCGCACGCCTCGGCTTCGATCCATTCCTCCATCTGGTCGGCGACCTCTGTCCCCGTGCCCACGAAGCGAGGGCCTTGGAGCAGGGTGGCCCGGTGGCCGGCCAGGTCGCCGAGCGTCACGGTGTCACCCCCGATGTGCGTGCGGAGGTTCTGCACCAGGCCCCGGATGCCGGACACGGAACCGATGAGCTCGTCGGTGATCGGGTCGTCCAGCTCCATGCCGGAGAAGTCGTGGTTCATGAGCTCCGAGAGCAGGGTCAACGATGCCTTCGGATCGACCAGCGAGTTGAGGAACAGGTCCTCGCGCTCCTCGGCCTGGGCGCGGGATTCGCCCACGACCGTGTACACCATCGGCAGCATCTTGACCGACTGCGGGTCGCGCCCGGCCGTCTCGATCGACTCCTTCTGGTCCAGGTAGTGCGCACGCGCGATGGCCAGGTCGGGGTCGCCCGTGAAGATCAGCTCGGCCCAGCGTGCGGCGAACTCGCGACCGCGGCCCGACGAGCCCGCCTGGAGCAGCACGGGCCGGCCCTGCGGGCTCCGGGGCACCGTGAGAGGCCCGCGGGAGGTGAACCACTTTCCTTCGTGGCCCAGCTCGTGCACCTTGTCAGGATCCGCGAAGTACCCACTGGTCCGGTCGAGCACGAGTGCGTCGTCCTCCCACGTGTCCCACAGGCCCGTCGTCACCTCGAGGAACTCGTCAGCCCTGTCGTAGCGGACGTCGTGGCCCAGGTGCTCGTTGAACCCGTAGTTCTGGGCCTCGCTGTCGTTGACGGAGGTGACGATGTTCCATGCCGCGCGGCCCCCGGAGAGATGGTCGAGCGTGGCAAACGTGCGGGCGACGTGATACGGCGAGTAGTACGTCGTGGAGTACGTCGCGCCGAGCCCGATCCGTTCGGTGACGCCGGCGATCACGCCGAGCACGACGCTGAGGTCCAGCTTCACCGGCCGCGCCCCGAGACGGACGGCTTCGGCGACGGATCCGCCGTAGATCCCGGGCATGGCCAGCCGGTCGTCGAAGAACATCATGTCGAAGCAGCCCTCTTCGAGGGTCCGGCCGAGCTTGGCGTAATAGCGAGCGTCCAGGAACCCGTGCTCGGTGGCCGGATGCCGCCAGGACCCGGCGTAGACCGTGGTGCTCCCGGCCTGCATAAAACCCACCAGGGACATCTGCCGCTTCGCCATCATCGCAGTCGACCCGTATCGGGCGAGAACGCTCAGTTGCCCGCTGCGGCGACGGCACGCCGGGCGCGGATGCGGAATCCCTCGAGCTTCTCGTCGGCGGTGCGGACCCGGGTGCTCCGGGACATGACCGACACGTCGTGACCGGCCGCCTTGCGCCGAAGTGCACCCACCGTGGCATCCGACTCGGCCATGAGGGTGAAGGGATCGAACGAGAACCAGCGCATGGCGTTCTCGTGGGTCATTTTGCGGGCGTCGTCCGTCGACACGGCGTATTTCGCGAACTCGAGCCCCAACTCCTCTGGTGCGTTGGGCCACATGGAGTCGCTGTGCGGGTAGTCGGCCTCCCAGGCGATGTTGTCGATGCCGATTTCGTGCCGCAGTGCGATGCCGACGGGGTCGCTGATGAAGCAGGTCAGGAAGTGCTCCCGGAACACCTCGCTCGGGAGCCGCCCGCCGAAGTCCTGCAGGGTCCAGGCGCGATGCATCTCGTAGGTGCGGTCGACCCGAGAGAGGAAGTAGGGGATCCACCCCGTGCCGCCCTCCGACAGCGCCACCCGGAGGTCCGGGTAGTTCTTGAGCACCCGGGACCACAGCAGGTCGGCGGCTGCCGACTGGATGTTCATCGGCTGGAGCGTGATCATCACGTCCGGCGGCGAGTCGACGGCGGGGATCGCCATCCGCCCCGACGAGCCCAGGTGAATGGCGAGCACCGTCCCCGTGTCGCAGCACGCGCGCCACACGGGGTCCCAGTACTCGTCATGGAAGCTCGGATAACCCAGCGCGGCGGGGTTCTCGGTGAAGCTGAGCGAGTGGCAGCCCTTTGCGGCGACCCGGCGGATCTCGTCGGCGGTCTGCTGCGCGTCCCAGATGACCGGTACGGCCATCGGTATGAAGCGCGCCGGGTAGGCGGCGCACCATTCGTCCATGTGCCAGTCGTTGTAGGCACGAACCAGGGCCAGCGACAGGTCGGGGTCGTCGCTCAAGAACGTCCGTGCCGTGAACGTGGGGAAGCTCGGGAAGTTCATGGAGGCCAGGACGCCGCCCGCGTCCATGTCCTTCACCCGCTCGTGCACGTCGTAGCAGCCGGGCCGGACCTCGTCGAGGCTCTGTGGCTCGAGCCCGTACTCCTCCTTGGGTCGCCCGGCGACGGCGTTGAGCGCCGCCGTCTCCATGACGACCTGCCCGAAGGTCCAGACGTCGTTCCCCTCGCCGTTCCGGACGAGCTTGGGCGCGCGATCCTGGTACTTCGCGGCGAGGTGGTTCACGAAGAGATCGGGCGGCTCGATGATGTGATCGTCGACGCTGATCAGAATGAGATCGTCAACCTCGCTCATGGGTCCTCCTGAGAACGATCCTCTCTGCGGAATATAACGACCCTACCATGCCGACCCTGGCCGTTCCTCGGCGAGACCACGGCCGGGCAGCCCGAACCCCCCCTCGCCGTCGCCGCGCCGGCGACACCATGCCGGCGCGGCGACCGGTCCGGGCTGCCCGGCCGGCTCCGGAAGAGAACCCGGCTCTCCGGCCCGGCGCCGGGCTTCCCCCGAGTCGCCCGACCCGCTCCGGGCTGCCGGTCACCGGGTCGGGTCCACCAGCACCTTGCCCGTGGCCCGTCGCTCGGCCAGGTCGGAGAGAGCCCGCCCCGCCTCCTCGAGGGGATAGGTGGCGGAGATGTACGGCACGGCCCGACCGGCCCGGGCCAGCGCGGCGAGCTCGGTCTGGTCGCGCTCCCGGTCCTCTGCCTGATGCCGCGCGAAACCCTCCATCGTGAACCCCGTGACCACGACGCCCTTGAGCAGCACGAGATTGAGCGGAATGCGGGGGATCTCCCCTGACGCGAAGCCCACGGTGACGAACCGGCCGCCCCAGCGCAGCGCACGGAGCGCCTGCTCGGCGCTCGGACCACCGACCGGGTCGATCGCCACGTGCCCGCCGCCGCCTGTGATCTCCTTGATGCGCGACTTCAGGTCCTCGGCGGTGTAGTCGATCGCCGCCTCCGCTCCCCGCTCGAGGCAGAGGGCCAGCTTCGGGGCGGAGGACGCGGCGGCCACGACGTGCGCCCCGAGCTCGGCGCCCAACTCCACGGCCGCCAGACCGACGCCCCCGGCCGCGCCGAGCACCACCACCCACTCACCCGGCTGCACCCGGGCGACGCTGCGCAGCGCGTGGTACGCCGTGGCGTGGGCCACGCCCGAGGCCGCCGCCGTGGCCAGCTCGACCCCGGGGTCGACGGGTTGGAGCGAGGACGCCGGCACGACAACCTGCTCGGCGAACGCCCCGAACATCGTCGAGCCCTTGACCCGCTCACCGACGGCGATGCCGTCCACACCGGGCCCCACCGCCCGCACCGTCCCTGCGAACTCACTCCCCACCGTGAAGGGCACGGGGATGTGGACCTGGTACTGATCGGCTACCAGGAGCACGTCGGGGAAGTTGACCGCGGCGGCGGCCACGTCGACGACCACCTGACCGTCCGCCGGCACCGGGTCGGGCACCTCGACGACGACGACGGAAGAGGGCGTCCCGTACTCGAGGCAGCGGGCGGCGCGCATGGACCGGTCAGGAATTCCCGACGACGTGCTCAATGTGGGCGGCCAGCTTCCGGCGGGCCTCCTCGCGCTTGGCCGGAACGTGGGCCGTGGGCCAGAGCCCGGGCGAAGGTTGATAGTCCTTCAGGACCTCGCGGGCCACCGTGACCTTGTGGACCTCGGTGGGCCCGTCCACCACGCTCATGATCGGCGCCGCCATCCACATACCGCCGAAGGGCATTTCGTTCGACACACCCAACGCCCCGTGCGCGTGCATGGAGCGCCAGACGGCGTCGTGCATGACCTTGGGGGTGAGGGCCTTGATGGCTGCGATGTTCTTCCGGGTCCGCCGGTAGTCCTTCACCTGGTCGATCTCCCAGGCGGTGTAGAGCACCAACAGGCGGAACTGCTGGAGCTCGGCGTAGGAGTCCGCGATATCGCCCTGAATGAACTGCTTCTTCGCCAGGAGGGTGCCCTGGGTCTCGCGACTCAGCACCCGTTCGCACATCAGGTCGAGAGCCCGCTGGCAGGTGGCGACGGTCCGCATGGCGTGGTGGACCCGCCCGCCGCCGAGACGGGTCTGCGCGATGGCGAAAGCCTGGCCCTCGCCGCCGAGCAGGTTCTCCGCCGGGACCCGGACGTCCTCGTAGTGGATGAGGGCGTGCATGGCCTGGTCTTCGGACTCGCCGCTCAGCCCGACATGGCGCTCGATGTTGACACCCGGCGTGTCGGTGGGCACGAGGAACATCGACGCCCCCTTGTACACGGCGACGTCGGGGTCGGTGATGACCATGACGATCAGGAAGGCTGCGGTGCGGGCGTTGGAGGAGAAGAACTTCCATCCGTTGATGACCCACTCGTCGCCGTCGCGCACCGCGCTGCAGGTGAACTGCTGCGGATCCGAGCCGGCCTGGGGCTCCGTCATGGAGTACGACGAGAAGACCTCCCCGTTGAGAAGCGGCTCGAGGTACTTCTTCTTCTGCTCGTCGGTCCCGTAGTGGGCGATGATCTCCGCGTTCCCGGTGTCGGGGGCCTGGGTGCCGAACACGATGGGGGCCCATCCCGACACCCCGAGGATCTCGTTGAGGAGTGCCAGCTTGACCTGCCCGTACCCCTTGCCTCCGAGTTCCGGCCCGAGGTGGGCGGCCCACAGGTCGTGGTCGCGCACCTCCTGCTTCATCGGGTCGACGATCGGCCGCAGCTCGTCGTCCAACGGGTGGAACTGGCGGTGGGGGTAGAGGATGTCGAGCGGCTCGATCTTGTCCTGCACGAACTGACGTGCCCAGTCCAGCTTCTCTTGGAACTCGGGCTCGGTTGAGAAATCCCAGGCCATGGCCTTCCCTTCTGGTGATGTGGCCGCCGCCGGACGGCGACGGGTTCTTGTCGGAACTGGACCTACTTCGCGACGGCCCCCTGGTCGGCGGGGTCTATCGCGATCACGGATGTATCGGTGACGACGAGGCCGGCCAGGAGTCGCTCGTAGCACTCACTGATCTGCCGGCGGGCATCCTCGGGATCCTCGGCGTGCGCGACGTACATGGCCGATTCGGTGCCGAGCGCGGAGAGGAGATGGGCCAGCGGGTCGATGGGCTGGGGCCGCAGCACGCCCTCGTCCACGGCGTCGCGCAGGTACTCGGCGATCTTGTCCGTGGGCCCGTTGCCCCGTTCGGCGAGGTACCGCCATCCGAGGACCGCCGGACCGTCGATCAACACGATCTGGCGGTAGGACTCGTTGGAGCACGCGGCCTCGAGGTAGATCTCGCTGTTGGCCCGGAAGAGTGTCCACGCACTCGCGCCGGGATCGTTCGATCGACGCCAGAGCAGCGGTGCCACCTCCGCGACCACCTCTTCGTGGACGACGCGGAAGAGATCTTCCTTGTCACGGAAGTGGTGATAGAGCGCACCCCGGGTGAGCCCGGCCTGCTCCGCGATCTCCTCGGTGCGGGTGCTCTGGAACCCGTCCCGGGTGAAGAGCCGGCGAGCGGTGTCGAGCAGGGCGCGGCGGGTGTCCCGGACATGGGCCGCCCGCAGACCGGTGGCCGCAGGAGCCGGTCCACCCTGCGTGGGATCGGTTCGATTCACGATGTTTCCAACATACAGAATGTTTGGCACGGGCGCATCCTCCAGTCCTCGTACGACGGCGGGGCTGCCCAGCGCCCCGATCGGGCTGACCCCGACGTTCGCGGCACGGTCCAGCGACGACCGAGGGTGACCCCGCGAGCCCGGCCCCGAGCCCCGTCGGCCGTCCGGCGCGGAGGCCGGTCGGAAGGGAAGGGGCGGCCCGGGCGACCGCGCACCCGCCGGCCCACGCGGCGACCGGCGCCGCACGACCCGTACCGCGGCCGGCGCAGGGACGGAGCCGGATCGCGACGTCCACTTCTCGGCGAGTTCTGCGTTCCGCGCCCCCGAACCGGACAGAGTCGCCGACGATTTGGCGACGACCCGACCGTCGGAGGGTCAATCCGAGGGCCGCGTGTCCGCTGCGTCGTCGTCTTGCTTCCCGAGACCTCGGAGAATAGAACTAGCGCGATCGAGAACGCGACTGCCGACCGGAGGGACCATGAAAGATTTCCAATTCGTGAAGTACGAACCTCAAGATGACGGTTCGATCGTTCGGATCATCCTGAACCGCCCGGAGGCGCGCAACGCGCAGAACCGGGGTTTGCTGGTCGAGCTCGACGAGGCCTTCCTGGCGGCGGAAGCGGACGACAACGTCCGCGTAGTCATCCTCAGCGGAGAGGGGAAGATGTTCTCCTCCGGCCACGACATGGGCTCGAAGGTCGCGATCGCCGAGCGGCGCGGTGGCGAGAACGCTCACCCGACGAGCGAGATCAACGGCGGCACACGGCTCGGAGCGGAGAGCCTCATGCTGCAGGAGTGGCACTACTTCTTCGAGAACACGCGCCGCTGGCGGAATCTGCGCAAAATCACCATCGCCCAGGTGCACGGCGACGTCTTCTCGGCCGGGCTGATGCTGCTGTGGGCCTGCGACCTGATCGTCGGCGCCGACGACGTGACCTTCGCCGACGTCGTGGGGACACGGCTGGGCATGTGCGGCATGGAGTACTTCGCGCACCCATGGGAGTTCGGGGCCCGCAAGACGAAGGAGCTCATGCTGACGGGCGACTCCATCGACGTTCACGAGGCCTACGCACTCGGCATGGTCAGCAAGGTGTTCCCCGCCGCTGAGCTCGCCGAGCGCACCCTCGAGTTCGCCCGCCGCATCGCGAAGGTCCCCACCATGGCAGCGCTCATGATCAAGGAGTCGGTGAACCAGACCCAGGACAATCAGGGCTTCTACACGTCGCTCAATGCCTGCTTCACCCTGCACGAGCTCAACCATGCGCACTGGGCGTGGGTCAACGAGGACCGTTACCCGATCGCTCAAGAGGACTCCGGGGTGCCGAACTGGAGGTCGGCTCCGCCGGTCGTTCCGTCGCTCAAGGACCAGGTCAGAGCGGAATCGCCGAATTAGCTGCCTGCGCAGGCGGCAGGGCTCAACGGCCTGTGGTCTGACCCTCCGGGAAGGAGCGGACCATGTTGTCCTGCACGAAGGATCCGACGAGGTCGCCGTCAGCGCTGAAGATGTGAGCGCGACCGTAGGTCCGACCCCGTCCCGCGTACGGACTCTCGTGCGCGAGCAGATGCCATTCCCCCGCATCGACCGGTTCATGGAAGGTGAGGGTATGGCTGAGCACGTTGGTCGAGATGGATCGGTGGGCCATGGACTGACCCACGCCGGCGTGTGGCCGCATGGCCGTACCGATCAGGAAACCATCCGTGGCGTAGGCCAGGAGCGCCTGACCGAGCACTCCGGTGGCTCGAGCGCCCGGGAAGCGGACCCAGACGAAGAGCTCCGGTGGTCCGATTGCTTCAGGATCCGAGATGTCGACCCCACCGACCACGCGGAGCTCCCAGAAGTCCCCGCTGCCCAGCGGCTCGGCGTCCTCGGGAGCGCCGGTGTCGGGAGGAGTCGCGCCGTGCCGGATGAGATCGGGTTCCTCCGCGCTCAACAGCGCGAGCGAACGGGTGCACAGGCGCTCGCCTTGCCGGATGGTGACCGTCGCACTGGCTAGGGCTCGGCCGACGTGCATGGCCTCGACCTCGACGTCCAATGGCTGGTCGCGGTCCGCGCCCCGGGCGAAGATGGTGTGCACCGACTTCAGCACCTTCTCCTCGTCGATGGCGGACGCCGCCACGATGGCCTGCGCCAAGATCTGCCCCCCGAACACGACGTTGCCCGCGCTCTCGGCAAAGTTCTGGGCCCGGAACCTCCCCGGTCCCGTCTTCTCGAGATTGAGCACTTCCAGGAGCTGCGATGCGTCGGACATGCAGACCTTCTATCTCAGTGCGGGCCGGTCGTCCAGGTACCGATTCAGTCGGACCGGCCCAGGGGCGGACGGGCCGCGGCGGCCCTCACGGTCGCCACCACCTCGTCGTTGGAGGCGCCTGGACCGAGCACGGCGGCCACGCCCCCATCGAGGAGGATCGCGACGTCATCGGGGGGGACGATGCCGCCGATGACCACCGGCGTGTCGAGGCCGGCAGCCTTCAGCGCGCCGACCACGGCGGGCGCGAGTGTCAGGTGCGCCCCGTTGTGCATGGAGACCCCGACCACGTCGACGTCCTCCTGCGCGCTCATCGCGGCGATCGTCTCGGGGGACTGCCGGAGGCCGGCGTAGACCACTTCGAACCCCGCGTCGCGCAAAATGCGGGCGACGACCCGCAGGCCGCGATCGTGCCCGTCGAGCCCGACCTTGGCCATGAGCACGCGCAGAGGCCGCCCGGTGGTGTCGCCGGCCATGCTCAGGCGACGTGGCGCTCGTAGAAGAGACCGAAGACGGACTCGAGGGCGCCCATCGCCTCCCCGACCGTGACATGGTGCCGCGCCGCCTCTATGAGGGCCGGCATGAGGTTGATCGTCGGATCGGCCGCCTCCGCTGCGATGCGAGCCAACGACCGGCGCACCGCGTCGTCGTCGCGGGACTGCTTGACCGCGGCGAGTCGCTCGAGCTGGGACGACTCAACGCCCGGGTCGATGGACAGAGTGGATGGGGCCACCCCGTCGTCTTCGACATAGCCGTTGACACCCACCTGGACCCACTCGCCCCTGGCGATCTTGGACTGGAACGCGTAGGCGGCGTCCGCGATCTCCGAGACGAACCAGCCGTCGTCGATGCAGGCGAGCACCCCCTCGAGCATGGAACCCGACCCGGCGTCGTCGAGATGGGCGAAGATGTCCTCCGCCTGGCGCTCCATCTCGTCGGTGAGCTCCTCGACGAACCACGAGCCGCCGAGCGGGTCGGCGACGTGCACGACACCGGATTCCTCGGCGATGACCTGCTGGGTGCGCAGCGCGAGACGTGCGGCGTGCTCGGTGGGGAGGGCGAGTGCCTCGTCGAACGCGTCGGTGTGCAGGCTCTGGGTGCCTCCGAGCACCCCGGCGAGTGCTTCGATGGCCACGCGCACCAGGTTCACCTCGGGCTGCTGGGCCGTGAGCGAGACCCCTGCCGTCTGGGTGTGGAAGCGCAGCTGTGTCGAGCGTCCGTCCGCGGCCCCGTAGCGCTCGCGCATCCAGCGTGCCCAGATGCGACGAGCGGCGCGATACTTGGCGATCTCCTCGAAGAAGTCGATGTGGGCGTTGAAGAAGAAGCTGAGCCTCGGCGCGAAGTCGTCGATCGCAGCGCCCGCGGCCAGGGCCGCCTCGACGTAGGCGAAGCCGTTGGCCAGCGTGAAGGCGAGCTCCTGGGCGGCGCTCGAGCCGGCCTCGCGAATGTGGTAGCCGGAGACCGACACCGGATGCCAGCGCGGCAGCTCCGCCGAGCAGAAGCGCATCACGTCGGTCACCAGGCGTACCGAGGGCCGAGGCGGGAAGACGTACTCCTTCTGAGCCTGGTACTCCTTCAAGATGTCGTTCTGGAGGGTGCCCGACAGCGCGCTCCGCTCGACGCCGGTCTGGTCGGCGACGGCGATGTACATCGCGAAGATCGGTGCCGCGGGCGAGTTGATCGTCATGGAGGTCGACACCCGGCCGAGATCGATACCAGCGAAGAGGGTCTCCATGTCGACCACCGTGTCGACTGCGACCCCGGCCCGGCCCACCTCACCCTTGGCCCACGGGTCGTCCGAGTCGCGACCCAGCAGGGTCGGCATGTCGAAGGCGGTCGAGAGCCCGTCCCCGCCGGCGCGCAGCAGCTCCTTGAAGCGGCCGTTGGTGTCCTCGGGCGTGCCGAAGCCGGCGAACTGGCGCATGGTCCACAGGCGCGAGCGGTACATGGACGCGTACGGGCCGCGCGTGTAGGGGTAGGTGCCGGGCAACTCTGCGCCCTCAGGCCCGTAGACGGGCTCGAGGGGTACGCCCGACATGGTCTCGAAGCGCGCCGGCCGAAGCGGCGAGCGGTCGAACTCCTCCTGCCACGTGCGCCTGTCGGCCATCCCCCAATGATACTTAAATGTCAAAGTAACTTCCGACCGTCGCTCAGACGAAGTCCCCGGCGGCCCGGCGGAGGTCCGCCAGGAGATCGAAGAGGTGGCGGGCGGTGGAGGTGTCGACCCCCAGGTCGGCGAACAGGGACTCGTTCATCGACTCGGTGGCCTCCAGGGCGGTGCGGCGGCCGGCGGCGGTCAGCCAGGCCAGGGTCCCGCGGCCGTCATGGGGGTTGGACCGCCGAGCCACGAGGCCGCGTGCCTCCAGGCGATCGACCGCGTTGGTCACGCTCGCCGCGTTCACCTGCAGGCGCTCGCCGATCTTCCCGAGCGGGAGTGCGCCCTGTCGGGAGAACGAGAGGAGCATGAGGACCTCATAGCGAGCGAAGGTGAGGTCGTACGAGCGGAGCGTTGCGTCGGCGCGGCTCAGAAAGACCTGCTGCAGGCGCATGATGGAGGTCACCAGGGCCATCGCCGGAGCCTCCTCGGGCCACCCGTGGACCTCCCACTGGCGCCGGGCCTCGGCGATCGGATCGAATGACAATCGCCGGCTGTCGACCACGGGGGCACGCTAGGCGGAAGGAGACGATCAGGCCCCGCCTTCAGAGAACGATCCTCTCTTTGAGGGAGAACCACCGCATATCCCGAGCCGCGAGACCATGACCGGGCAGCCGAACGGGGCGGGGACGGGTGCCACACGGCGGGGATAGGGAAATCCCGGCGCAACCGCTGGTCTGCGAGCGTGCACGAGGCTGTACCACGCTTGCCGATCGTGCCAGAAACGCAATATCCGAAAATCAGAACGCCATAGTCCGTTGAAGACTCTTCGGTTATAGTGACCCGCGAGGGCGAGACAAGAGAGTGATCACTCACCTGTTAACTTGGCGGTCTCACCGGGGCAGGCGCGACGCCACATCCGCTGCTGCCGAAGGAACACGGGACAGCGGCAGAGTCGTCGCACAACGGAACTGAACAGCAAGGCGCGGTTGCGCTGCAAGGGGGCGCCGGATGCTCGAATTCGTGATCGCCGGGCTGGTACTCGGTGGGATATACGCCATCGCGTCGGCGGGCCTGGTCATCACCTACACCGCTTCGGGCATCCTCAACTTCGCCTTCGGCGCGATGGCGTTCTTCATCGCGCGCTTCTACTACTACCTCCACACCGAGCACAGCTGGGGCATCCTGCCGGCGGCGATCGTCGCCATCGGGCTCGCCGGGCCCTTGATGGGGATCTTCCTCTACGCCGTCCTCTTCCGCTACCTGAGGTTCAACTCGCCCCTGATCAAGGTCGTGGCGACGGTGGGACTCCTGGTCGCCATTCCCGCGCTCGCCACGATCATCTTCGGCAGTGGCGCCATCCTCCAAGCCCCGGGTCTGGCACCAGAGCCCGTCCACGTCTACCAGTTCCTCGGCGTGCCCATCACGCTCGACGACATCATCGTCTACATCTGTGTCATCGTCACGGTGGTGGTGGGTGCCGCCGTCCTGCGCTTCACCGAGGTCGGCCTCAAGGTGAGGGCCATGGTCGACTCGCCGGCGATGACCGATCTCTCGGGCACGAACCCCGACATCGTGTCCGGCGGCGTGTGGGCCGTCAGCGTCTTCTTCGCCGGGTTGACCGGCGTCCTGGCCGCACCCATCATCGGGCTCGACCCCAGCAAGTTCACGATCCTGATCGCTGCTGCGTTCGCCGCTGTCATCGCGGCGAAGATGCGCAGCCTCCCCATCGCGGTGGGCGTCGGGCTCCTCATGGGCATCGCAACCTCGCTGGCTGAGCGCTACCTACCCTCGAACAGCCAGTGGTCGGGCGAGGTCATTGACGCCATCCCCTTCATCGTCATCGCGCTGGTGCTGCTCTACAGCCTCGTGCGACGGGGACGCATGGGTGACGTGGAGCGCGTGGGAGGCGCGCTCGACCGGGCCATCACCCCACAGGGAGAGAGCAGGCTCGCAGGTTCGACCAGCAGTGCGCTCGAGTCCGGGTCTCTGGGCCTGATCAGCAAGTACGCAGGCCCGTTCCTCCTCATCGTCGCGGCGGGGGCGTTGCCCCTGATCGTGCAGGGCTACTGGGTGGGCCTCACCGCCGCGGCCTTCGCGTACGCCGTCATCTTCCTCTCGTGGACGCTGGTCACCGGTGAGGGCGGCATGCTCTGGCTCTGCCAGATCACCTTCGCGGGGATCGGGGCCATCACGACTGCGGATCTGGCCACCAGCCACGGCTGGCCGGTCCTGGCCGCGGTCCTGGCCGGCGGTGTGATCTCCATGGTCATCGGGCTCCTCGTCGGGATCCTCAGCATCCGGCTGGGTGACCTGTACGTCGCTCTGGTGACGCTCACGTTCGGACTCCTGGTGGAGAACCTCGTGTTCACACTGCCCTCGTTCGTCAACAGCGGGCTGGGACTCACCGTGAACCCTCCCAGCTTTGCGACCTCTTCCCGCGCCCTGGCCTACCTCTGTCTTGGCGTCTTCGTGGTCATCGCCCTGTTCATCTTGAACTACCGCCGGTCCACGTCCGGGCTCGCGATGAACGCCGTGCGCTGGAGCGATGCGGGCGCGAGGACGACGGGCGTCAGCGTGGTGCAGATGAAAGTGACGGTCGGGGCGCTGGGCGCCCTGGTGGCCGGCATCGGCGGGGGTCTCCTGGCCATTCAGCAGGGCACGGTCGCTCCCGGAACCTTCGACACCTTCCTCGGCGTCGTGTGGCTGGCGGTCCTCGTCACCATCGGCATTCGCTCCACGGCCGCGGCGATGATCGCCGGCATCTCCTTCGTGATGCTGCCGGCGATCGCCCAGGCGTACCTTCCCAGCTGGACGGGCAACCTCCCGCCTCTGCTCTTCGGATTGGGCGCCATTTCGGCGGCGAAGTACCCGGATGGGGCGCTGGCCGAGCAGAGCCGGCGGTTGAGAAGCCAACTGTTGCGCTTGGCCGACCGCGAGAAGGCGCCATCGGTCGTCGACAGCCTCTCGGGCCCGTCACTCGTTGGTGACGCCGTCGACACCGGAGCGGGCGCTCCCGAGGGTGCGGTCGTCGTGGGGAAGGCGCCGTGACCGTGCTGGAGACCGAAGTCGGCACCGACGTGTCGGTCCTGTCTGCGCGCGGCATCACGGTGAGATTCGGTGGTCTCAATGCCCTCTCCGACGTTGACCTCGACGTTGCGCCGCGCAGCATTGCAGGCCTCGTGGGGCCCAACGGGGCGGGAAAGACCACGATGCTCGGCGTGCTGTCAGGCCTTCTGCGGCCAACGCATGGGCGCGTCTGGCTGCGCGGTGAGGACGTCACCGACGCCAGCCCGCAAGCACGCGCCCGCAGCGGTCTCGCCCGCACCTTCCAGCAGCCCGAGCTCTTCCTCGGATTGACCGTGCGCGAACACCTCGTCCTGGCGGACCGGGTGCATTTCGCACCGCGCCGACTCTGGCGCGACATGGTCGATCCGCGCTCCCTCCTGCCGGCGTCGAGTGCGGAGAACGACCGGGTGGACGGTCTTCTCGAGCTGCTCAATCTCACAAGGGTGGCCAAGGCGCCGGTGGCGGCGCTGCCGTTGGGGGTCTGCCGCCTGGTCGAAGTGGGTCGGGCCATGGCCGGTCACCCACACGTGATCCTGCTGGACGAGCCCCTCTCCGGTCTGGACATGAAGGCTTCGGAAAACCTGCTGTCCGTGTTCCAACGGGTGGTGAACCAGACCGAACGGGACGTGTCCCTGTTGCTGGTGGAACACGACGTGGCGGCGGTCCTGGCCCTCTCGAACTGGATCTTCGTTCTCGACTTCGGCGAGCGGATCGCGGCGGACTGCCCCGACGCGATCCGCCGGGACCCAGCGGTGCGATCTGCGTACCTCGGCGACGAGGAACTGGTCGACAGCCAGCCGGAAGTGCCCGCCAACGGCGACGAGGGCGGCATGGAGCCGTGAGCGAGCCGATCCTGAGGATCGAGGACCTCGACGTCCGCTACGCCTCGTCCCAGGCGCTGTTCGGGGTCTCGACCGAGGTGGCCGCAGGATCGGTTCTGGCCGTCCTGGGCGCCAACGGGGCGGGAAAGAGCACGCTGGCACGGGCGGTCTCGGGTCTCGTGGCTCCCTTCGGTGGACGCGTCCTCTTCGACGGTCGCGACATCACGGGCAAGTCCGCGCACTACGTGCGCAGGCTCGGACTGACCTATATCCCCGAGGGCCGCGGCGTCTTCCCGGGCCTTACGGTCATCGACAACCTGAAGATGGCCGTCGCCCAGGAGAAGCGGCCCGAACGCGGCCCGGCCATCGACCGGGCCATCGACATGTTCCCGGTGCTCGGTTCCCGCAGAACGCAGCTCGCCGGCAGCCTCTCCGGGGGCGAGCAGCAGATGCTCGCACTGGCCCGCGCCGTGGCGGTGCTGCCCAAGTTGATCATCGCCGACGAGATGTCCCTCGGCCTGGCGCCCCAGATCGTCGAGGCCGTCTTCCAGAGTCTGGAAGAGACTCGCCGAGCCGGCGTCACGATCGTGTTGAGCGAGCAGTTCGTGCACCGGGCTCTGTCGTTGGCCGACACATGCGTGATCCTCACGCGCGGGCGCGTCGGCTGGTCGGGACCTGCGTCCGAAGCGGGCACCGAGATCATCGACCGGTACCTGGGCGACGCCGACCATCCGGCGCCCGCTGCGTCGCCATGAATGCCGAGGGGGGTGCGCCCGATCGACAGGGGTGACTGAAATCGGTGTTGTCACGTCGCTACCCATCGCCGACCCGGCGATGGGGCGCCGTTTCTATCGAGTGGCGTGAGGCGCTGCTCTTCGTTCAGGGGAACAACCGCGTTCTCGGGAGGTATGGCTCAAAGATGTTTCGTTCTCGATTCTTGAAGGTCTCGCTGGCGTTTGCCACGCTGGTTGGACTTGTCACGGCGTTTTCCAGTGTTGTGGCCACCGGGGCGTCGGCGGCGGGTTCGCCGATCACCCTGGCCTACATCACCTCGCTCACGGGTCTGGGAGCATCCCAGGACGCCGGCTCACAGGCGGGATTCCTCGCACGCATCGACGCACAGAACGCGATGGGCGGGGTCAACGGGCACAAGCTGGTGCCATTGGTGATCGACGACCAGACCAGTCCGAGCGTGATCACCACGGCCGTGCAGGATGCGATTTCGAAGGGAGCGTTCGGCATCGTCTCGCAGAGCGCCCTGTTCTTCCTGGCCGACAAGTACCCCGAGCAGCAGGGGGTGCCCGTCACCGGTTCCTACGATGACGGCCCGGAGTGGGGCGAGCAGCCCTTCACCAACATGTTCTCGTCCGACCACGGGAGCGTCGACCCGAAGTACCCGGTCAACACCCTGGTCGGCGGCTTCCTGAAGTCGCACGGGGGCACGGTCATCGGGACGTACGGCTACGGCATCTCCCCGCAGTCCGCTGCCGCAGCGAGGGGAGCGGCCGAGTCGTTCCAGGACGCCGGGGGCAAGGTGGGTGTCGAGAACACGACGATTCCCTTCGGTGGCACGAACTTCACGGCGGACGCCCTCATTGCCAAGCAGAACGGGGTGAACGCGATGACCCCGAGCATGGACGACAACTCGAACTTCGCGCTCGCCACAGCGCTCAAGCAGTCGGGCGTGAACCTCAAGGCTGCCCTGTATGCCACCGGCTACGAGCCGTCCGTGATCAACTCACCGGTCTGGCCCACGCTGCAGGGCGCCTACTTCCTCAGCGCCTTCCGCCCATGGTCACTGCCCGACGCAGGGACCGAGCAGGAGCAGGCTGCGTTGGAGAAGTACGAGAACTTGGGCAAGAGCTCGTTCGCGACCTTCGGCGAGACCGAGTCGTGGCTGGGCGCTGACCTCATGATCAAGGGGCTGCAGATGGCCGGCTCGAACCCGACTCGGGCCGCCGTGATCAAGGACCTGCGCAGCATCAAGTCCTACAACGGCAACGGGATGCTGCCCATCACGGTCAACTACAGCACGATCTTCGGTCACGACCCGCCGACCTGCGCCTGGGTCGTCAAGGCCACCAAGACGGGGTTCACTCCCATTTCGCCGACGCCGTTCTGCGGCCACGACATCGCCGGAACGACAACCCTCGCAGGGTCGTAGTCGCCGAGGTCAGGACGGGAGGTCAGGCGGGATCCAGCTCGGTTGTCTCTTCTCCATGAACGCCTTCATCCCCTCACGCGGCTCGGGCGACACCTCCAGCGCGCCGAACATCGTCTGGTAGTCGATCAGGCCATAGCGCTCGTTCAGCATGCGCTTGACGTGGGCGCGCGCCTCGGGCGCCGTCCGCAGGACCTGGCGCGCCGCCTCCAGTGCTGCTGCCCGCAGCTGTCCGTGGTCGACGACACGCGAGATGACACCGAGGCGCTGCGCCTCCGCGGCATCGAAGGTCCGGGCCGACAGCAGGAGGTCGCGGGCGACGGCGACACCGACGTGGGCAGGCAACGCGGCGGCGTACGTTGCGTCGGGGATGCCGCGCAACAGCTCGGGCACCCGGAACGTCGCCCGATCACTTGCCACGGCGATGTCGGCCATCATGGCGATCAACAGCCCGCCCGCTTGACAGATCCCGTTCACGGCAGCGATCACCGGAGCCCGGCTCTCGCGGATGGCGGTGAACGGGAGGATGTCGTATCCGACGTCGTCCGGCACCGAGTCGCCCGGCTCCGCACGTCCGCCGAGGTCGCCGCCCGGTGCGAACACGTCGCCCGTGCCGGTGATGATCAGAGCCGCCAGGTCGGCATCGGTGTTCACGAGCCGCACAGCGCGCTTGATGCCGAAATACATGGCGGGGGTCAGTGCGTTCCTCGCCGCAGGGCGGTCGATCACGCACCACGCAATTGGCCCGTCCCGCTCCAGGCGAAGCCCCGCGGCACCCAACTCATGATCCATTTGCTCTGCTCCCTCCGTCTTCGAGATGGCCGATCACGATGGCTCGATCACCACGCGGATGGCCTTGGTGGCCTTGTCGGATGCCACCCGAAACGCCTCTGCGGCGTCCGCTATGGGAAACCGGTGCGTGATCAGGGTCCGCGCGATCTCGGGATCGCCGGCCAGCATGGTCGCTGCATCCTCCATCTCACGACCATTGTGGTGGGCGCAGTACCCCAGAGAGGGAATGAGCCGGGCCTCACGGTGGAACAGCGGCATCCAGTCCAGCTGCACGGGGCCGAAGTGGACCCCGAGGACCACGATGGTGCCGCCGGGAGCGACCAGCTCGCTGCAGCGGGCCAGGCTGGCGGGCGTGCCTGCGGCCTCGACCACCACGTCGAAGAGCCCTCGAGGCCCCACCGAGGCACCCAGCCGCTCACCGGCCTCCTGCTGGTGGGGATGTCGGGCCTCCAAGGCGACCTCCCCGGCGCCGAGCCGGCGGGCACCGGCGACCGCGAGCAGCCCGAGGGCCCCCGCTCCCACCACGGCAACCCGCTCGCCGGGGCCGGTGCGCGCAAGGCGCAGGGCATGCCACGACACGGAGGCCGGCTCCACCAGCGCTGCGTCACGGACGTCGAGTCCCGGTGGCACCGGGACCAGCCGGGCCGCCGGCGCACGGAACCGTTCAGCCATACCGCCGTCCGCCGTCATGCCGAGGGCTCTCTGACCATGCGTCGCGCACAGGTTGTACGCGCCCCGCGCACACTGGTCACACTCCATACAGCCATAAATGGCCTCGACGACCACTGCGGTGCCGTCCTCGCGCACTCCGGCGAGCTCGTGGCCCAGGATGAACCGGCTCCCGAACCGGATGTAGCTCAAGTCGGAGCCGCAGATGCTGGTTGCCCTCATGTCGAGAACCTCACCGACGCCAGGCGGCTCGTCGACATCGACGACCGCCACGCCTCCCTCGACGCTGCGCACCGCCTTCACGTGGTCCCCCTCCTTCACCGAGTGCAGTCAGCACGCTGCGAGACCGGCTACGCCCGCCATGTTAGGTCCGAGACCGGCGCTGCGACAGACGAGGCTCTCACCGAGCAACGCCGTGCAGTTCGCCACGACAGCCCTCACGGTGCCGACTGAGGCGAGTAGCTTCGGAGCCGATGACGACACCTCTGGAATTCTGGCTCTACCTGCCGCAGATGCGCATGACGATGGACCAGATGGTGCAACGCGCACGCGCCGCCGAAGCGGCCGGGTTTGCAGGCATCGCGGGCATGGACCACATGGCGCCGCCCGGCGCGGAGGGTGCCCCGATGTTCGATGCGATGATCACGAACACATGGCTCGCATGCCGGACTGACCGGCTGCGCGTCGGCTCCCTTGTGCTCTGCGACTCGTTCCGCCATCCGGCAGTGCTCGCGCGGGAGGCGGTCACGCTCGACCACGCCTCCGGTGGGAGATTCGAGCTCGGGCTCGGCTGGGGCTCGGTGGTGGGCGAAATGACCGTCTTCGGCGTCGGGTCGCCGGAGGCGGGGATTCGACTCGGGCGGCTGAAGGAGTCCCTCGAGATCATCAAGGCCTTGTGGCGAGGCGAGGCTTTCGACTACGAAGGCGAGCAGTTCCGGCTCCTCGGTGCCCAGCAACAGCCAGGCCCGCTCGGCGAGATCCCCATCGTGATCGGCGGTGCGGGGAGGAGAACGATGGAGCTGGTCGCCGCCCATGCGGACTGGTGGAACGTGCACATCGGCATCGTCGACAAGCTCGACGAGATGCGCCCGCTCTCGGGGAGCGCCCGGTGCTCGGTCCAGGTGCAGGTCGCATTCGTGCCGTCCGAGGGCTCTCGTGAGGAAGTTGCCCAGGCCGCACATCGGCGCTTCGGGAGCACGCCGGTGGTCGGGAGCTCACCGGAGCTGGTCGACTATTTCGGATCGCTGGCGGAGCGTGGCGTCGCGAGGGTGTACACGTGGTTCTGCGACTTTGCCCCAGCCGACACCCTCTTGGAATTCGGCGAGGACGTGATCGCCGAATTCGGCAGGCCCACCCCGTAGCCTTCCCGGCGGGCAGCTACGAGCTGGACGCGGCCGCGGGCTGCGGCCTCCAGCTGGTCAGCAGCAACAGTGCTGCTCCCAGCGCGCCGGCGCCGAGCGAGATCGCGAACCCGGGCCAGCCCCACAATTGGGTCAGCGCATGCACGTGGCCGTCGATGCTCCATTGACCGGGCCCGAGTGTGCCGACCGCAATGCCCAGCATCGTGAGCACCATCACGTACTCCCACCCTTCCCCGGGACGGAAGATGAAGAAGCCGTTCTTGCGGTGATTGGTGATCCAGGCGACCAGCATCACGCCGACGACTCCCGCGCCAGCGATCGGCGTCGCCAGTCCGAGGACGAGCAGCGCACCGGCGCCGATCTCGGTGAGACTGGCGAACCAGGCGTGCACGATGCCCGGCTTCATCCCGAGCCCCTCGAACCAACGGGCGGTCCCGGCGATCTTCCCGCCACCGAAGATGTGGTTGATGCCGTGCGCGAGGAACACCGCCCCGAGGGCGATACGGATCAGGAGCAGTGCGGTGTCCGTCGACGAGGGAGAAAGGCTGGCGAGAAGCTGGTGCACGTGGCCTCCGGGTGCGTAGTTCGGAATCAGGACGTTACCTGCGTGTGCTCGGGTGAGCCCGTCCCTCGGCCTCGCTCCGGTCGCGTCGGGCGAGGTGAACGGTTCAGATGGTAACAATGGCCGCAGCACGCATACAAGTGAGTGTTCACGCACTTACGCCTGCGGTACGCAGGGACCGTTGCGTTACCCTCTCCGAAGCAGAGAGGCCACGATAAGGAGATCGGTTGCCGACATCAGCCCCGGACGACAGCGAGAGGCCGAACGGTCCTCGCTCGCTGAAGGGGACACGGACACGGGTCCGACTGCTCGAGGCGGCGAAGGAGATCTTCGAGGAGCACGGTTTCCTCGAAGCTCGCATCTCGGACATCGCCGAGCGGGCCGGGCTCTCGCACGGCTCCTTTTACCACTACTTCGACTCCAAGGAGGAGATCTTCCGAGAGGTCGCCGCCGCCGTCGAGGAGACGCTCGGCGAACCGATGAGCGGCGTGATCCTCGATCCCGAGTCCCGCGCCACGCCGCCAGAGCGCATTCGTGAAGCGCTGCGGCGGCATCTCGAGAACTACCAGCGCGAGGCGCGGATCATCGGGGTGATTGAGCAGATGTCCCGCTACGACAAGCAGGTCAGTGCCTCTCGCCTGGAGCGCCAAGGGCACTACTCCCGGCAGGTCGCCTCGTCCATCCGCCGTCTACAGGAGCACGGGCTCGCCGATCCCGACCTGGACCCGACGATCGCTGCCGCGGCACTCGGCGCGATGACGGGAAGATTCCCGGAGATGTGGCTCGTGCAGGGTGCGGTCGATACCAGCATGGACACGGCCGTGGACCAATTGGCGCGGCTCTTCATCAACGCGTTGGGACTGTCCGACCAGCGAGGCGTGAACTCGGAAGAGTCGAAGGTGAGCTCGGAACGGCTCTAGACGGTGACCCCGACGCGCATGATGCGAGCGAGATTGCCACCCATGATCTTCTCGACGTCCTCTTCGGAGAAGCTCTTGGGCAGATGGTCGAGGTAGCTGCACGGCTCCGCCAGCCCCTCCGGGTGCGGGTAGTCCGAGCCAAAAAGAATGTGGTCGGTGCCGAGAGCGCCGGCGATCGCCTCGAGGTGGTCCTCGTGGAACGGGCTGATGTACACGTTCCGCTTGAAGGCGTCGACCGGGTTCTCGGCGAAGGCCTGCGGGATCTTGCGGTACGTGTCCTCGAGGTGGTCGAAGAGCGGTATGACCCAGTCGGCGCCGTTCTCGACGAAGGCGATCCGCAGCTCGGGAAAGCGGGTCAGCAACCCGTGGCAGGTCAGCGCTGCGGCGGCGTCCTCGGCCGGTCGCTTGCCCTGCGCCATCATGCGGAAGGAGTCGAGACGGAAGGGCAGGAACTCAGAGGGACCCGTCCAATCGCCCAGATACCGCGAGTAGCCGCTGTCCGAGGCGTGCATGGACACCAGGATGTCGGCGTCGACCACCCGCTGCCAGAACGGGTCGAACTCCTCGTAGGCGAACGAGCGCGAGCCGCCGTAGCCCGGCACCGGCGCGGGCCGGATGAGCACCGTCTTCGCCCCGCGCTCGAGCACCCACTCCAGCTCCTCGATCGCCTTCTCGACGATGGGAAGGGTGATGACCGGCGTGGTGAAGATCCGGTCGTGGTAGTTGAAGGTCCACTCCTCGTGGAGCCACTGGTTGAGGGAGTGGATGGCGGCGTGGGTGAGCTCGGGGTCATCGCGCATCCGTTCCTCGAGGAGACTGGCCAGCGTCGGGAACATGAGGGTCCGGTCGACACCGAGCTCGTCCATCAGCTCGAGCCGCGGCCCCGGCTCCTTGAAGGCCGGGATGGAGCGCATCGGCTCCCCGACGATCTCGCGGAAGGACTTCCCCTCGGGGTTGCCCTTGCGGAAGTACTCCTCCTGGGCACCGGGTCGGGCCACCACGTCGAACGTGGGGTTGGGGATGTACTCGCTGACGGTCCCGCGGATCATGATCTTGGTCCGCCCGTCGACCTCGACGTACCGGATCGCGCCCTTGTACTTCTCCGGCAGGTACCGGGTGAAGCTGTCACGCGTCTCGTACAGATGGTTGTCGGCGTCGAAGACGGGGAAGTCGCATTTCCGGGCCATGTCTGCTCCACCTCGCTAAATTGACAGTGACGTCAATATTGGAAACAATTCCAGCCTCAAGTTAGTGTATTGCCGGCTCCGGAGTCAAAGACCCACACGCAGGGCGGACCCGAGCGTGGGGCCGGGCCGAAAAGAGAAGGGGTGCTGCGGTTGACGCTGAACGGCGAGCGCGAGGTCTCCTACGACCCTTACGACTTCGAGATCGACGCCGATCCCTACCCCGTGTGGAGACGTCTGCGCGACGAAGCCCCGCTCTATTACAACGAGAAGTACGACTTCTTCGCGCTCAGCCGCTACGAGGACGTGGATCGGGGCCTGCTCGACTGGAACACGTTCCGCTCGGGTCACGGCTCCATCCTCGAGCTCATCAGGGCCGACATCGAGATCCCATCGGGGGTGATCCTCTTCGAGGACCCCCCCATCCACCACATCCACCGCTCCCTGATGTCGCGGGTGTTCACCCCGAGGAAGATCGCCGAGCTCGAGCCGAAGGTCCGTGAGTTCTGCCGTCGTTCGCTCGAGCCGCTGGTGGGATCCGGGCACTTCGACTTCATCGGCGACCTCGGGGCGCAGATGCCCATGCGGACGATCGGGTATCTCCTCGGGATCCCCGAAGAGGATCAGGAGGCGATCCGGGACCAGCTCGACGAGGGCCTCCGGCTGCACGAGGACGGGGACGCCGACAGTCGAGTGGCGGAGGAGATAGCAACGCAGGGAAAGATGTTCGCCGAGTACATCGACTGGCGGGCGACGCACCCTTCGGACGATCTCATGACCCAGCTCTTGAACGCCGAGTTCGAGGACGAGACCGGCACTCGCCGCAAGCTCGGTCGCGAGGAGCTGCTCAATTTCGTCAGCCTCCTCGCCGGGGCGGGGAACGAGACCACCACCCGGCTCATCGGATGGACCGGCAAGATCCTCGGTGAGCACCCCGACCAGCGTCGTGAGCTCGCGGCGGACCGATCGCTGATCCCCAACGCGATCGAGGAGACACTGCGGTACGAGGCACCGTCGCCGGTGCAGGCTCGCTACGTCGCTCGCGAGACCGAGCACTACGGCGTGACGATCGCCGAGGGCAGCGTCATGGTGCTGCTGAACGGCTCGGGCAACCGCGACGAGCGGCGGTTCCGGGATGCAGACCGATTCGACATTCATCGAGACATCGGCCGGCACCTGAGCTTCGGCTTCGGCATCCACCTGTGTCTGGGCGCCGCGCTCGCCCGGCTCGAGGGTCGCGTTGCTCTCGACGAGGTGCTGAACCGGTTTCCCGATTGGCAGGTGGATTACGAGAAGGCCGTCCAGGCGCGTACCTCCACCGTCAGGGGTTGGGAGAAGCTCCCCGTCCTCACGTCCTGACGGAATCCGGCTACCGGGTCGAAGGAAAGCCGAGGTCGATCGCGCTCTCGGCCGGCTCCGGCCAGCGAGAGGTGACCACCTTGGGCCGGGTGTAGAAGCGGACCCCTTCAGGGCCATAGATCGGCGAGTCGCCGAAGAGGGACTCCTTCCAGCCGCCGAAGGAGTAGAAGGCCACCGGCACGGGGATCGGGACGTTGATGCCCACCATGCCGACGGTGACCTCACGTTCGAATCGTCGGGCTGTGCCGCCGTCGCGGGTGAAGAGCGCGACCCCGTTGCCGTAAGGGTTGGCGTTCACGAGGGCCACCGCGTCGTCGAAGTTCGCCATGCGTACGACACCCAGGACCGGGCCGAAGATCTCGTCGTCGTAGAGCCGCATGCCCGGCTTGACCTCGTCGATCAGGGAGCAGCCGGTGAAGAAGCCCTGGCTCCACGTGTGGGAAGATCCGTCGACCACGACACGCGCGCCCTCTTCGGTCGCGCCGAGGACGTAGGACGCGACCCGATCACGGTGTTCGGCCGTCACGAGTGGCCCCATCATGGACGCAGGGTCGTCCCCCGGGCCGACGACGACATCTCGGATCCTGGATGAGATCGCATCGACCAGGGGGTCTGCGACGGACCCGACCGCGACGACGATCGAGATCGCCATGCATCGCTCCCCCGCCGATCCGTAGGCCGCCGACACCGCAGCGTCGGCGGCCGCATCGACGTCGGCGTCGGGCATGACGACCATGTGGTTCTTGGCACCTCCGAGCGCTTGCACCCTTTTGCCGTTGCGCGTGCCCGTCTCGTAGACGTGACGGGCCACAGGCGTGCTGCCGACGAACGACACCGCATCGACACCAGGGTGGGCCAACAGCGCGTCGACCGCTTCCACGTCACCCTGCAGCACGTTGAACACCCCGTCCGGGAACCCTGCCTCCTGCACCAACTCGGCCAGCAGCAGGGACGGTGACGGATCCTTCTCAGAGGGCTTCAGTATGAACGCATTGCCACAGGCCAGAGCGTTCGCCGTCATCCACAGCGGAACCATCACGGGGAAGTTGAAGGGCGTGATGCCGGCCACCACCCCGAGCGGATGGAGAACCGTGTGGACGTCGACCCCGCTCGACACCTCGGAGCTGTGAGAGCCCTTGAGCATCTGTGGCACGCCACATGCGAACTCGACGCACTCGAGACCGCGCGCCACCTCACCCGCGGCATCGGACAGGACTTTTCCGTGCTCCTGGCTGACGAGCGTCGCCAGGTCGTCGCGGTGGGCCACCAGGAGCTCCCTCAAACGGAACAACCTGTCGGTTCGCTGGCCCAGGGCTGACTGCTGCCACCGACCGGCAGCCTCAGCCGCGCACCGCACGACGGCCGCCGTCTCGGCCGCCGATGCCAGGTCCACCGTCTTGGTCTGCACGCCGAGGGCGGGATCGAAGACGGGGGCGACGCGTCCCGATGTCCCCGGGGTTCGCCGACCACCAACCCAGTGCTCTATGGAATCCACTTCGGCCCTCCGGTCAGTTCCACCCTTGCCGCCGAGGGTCCCCGCGTCGGGACCAGCATGCTCACACGTCGGGGCACCCGAGGCCAGCTTCGGTCGCCGGCTCGCACCGGCACGCCCTCCAGAGACACGGAGTCGACGTAAGCGAACACTTGCTTATCCTAGGCACGAGGCCGCTATTGTGACGCCGTGCACCTGACAACCGTGACCGGTCGAGGTGGCGCCAGGGGGATCGGTGGCTGAAGAGGCGGCCCGGAACGGGCCGAGCGGCCCGAAGCCACAGCGTCGCCTCAAGGCCGACGCACGCAGAAGCTCGATTCTCGAAGCCGCCCGGGCCGCCTTCAGCAAGACCGGCGACGTGAACGGGACGACCGTGAAGGTCATCGCCGAGTACGGCGGGATCAGCGAAGGCGTCATCTATCGCCATTTCGACAGCAAGGATCAGTTGTTCTACGAGGCGGTGGTGGACCCACTTCGGACGGCGGTGGACAACATCGTCGCCGCCAGCGACCTCGTGGACGCCGACATCCCCTTCACGCCCGAACAGCAAGTGGAGGAGCTCAACGGCCTCTACCGTCAACTGATCTCCACCCTGGAGGAAACCCTCCCCCTTCTCGGCCTTGTCCTGTTCGGCGATCCGAAGATGGCCAAGCGCTTCTTCGACGAGCACTTCGTGGTCGCCATGGACCGGCTGGCAGATGCCTGGCGTCAGCTCGTGGACCGCTACGGATTTCAATTCGAGTCACCCGAAATCTCGGCTCGGGCAGTCATGGGGATCGCTCTGATGCTTGCCATCGAAGGCCATCACGACAAGGGATTCGACGGCGATCGTGCCATCGCACTGGCGAGCAAGGGAACGATGAACGGGTTCTTCCCCCTGACTGTTGCGAACCGTCAAAGCCACTGATTCACGCTCGACCCATGGCAACCACAACGGTCAACGGGCTCTGAGGGGCGGACAGCAGCCGTGCCATCCACGCAACCCGATGACGGCGCCATGGAACGCGTCCCCTGCCCCTTCACGGCTCGTGCCACGTGGGCGGGAGAGCTGGTCGCCCAGTCGTCGTCGGTGTTCCAGGTGGGGCGACCCGGTCAGCCCCCGTTCCTGCTCTTTCCCATGGGGGACGTGCGGCTCGGCGCGTTCCATCGCGACCAGGCTGCCCATGCCCCGTTCCCCGTCGAGGGGGGCGAAGTGTGGAGCACGGAGGCACCCGGCCGCATGTCCGCGGTGGCGACCACGGAGTGGCAGAACCGTGCTGTCGACGCCGTCGACGGCCGGGGCGTGCTGCAGACGTTCGCCCACGCACCGGCTCCGCACGAGTGGTTGGCGGGATTCGCCACCTTCGATCACCGACGGGTCGTCATCGAACTCGTGGACCCCATGGGTGAAGCCGATCCGCGCGGTGTCACGGTCAAGCGCTTCCCCACCTGGGGAGACGCCGCGCGACTCATCGACGTCCTCAATGTCGCTCCCGCCGGAGAGCGCCGGTACACCGGCCTTCCTCGAACCAGCCATCACCGGCCGGTCGTGGAGGGCAGCCAGATGCTCGGCCAGGCCATCGTGGCAGCCGGCCGTCATGCTCCGGGCCGCCGTGCCGTCTCCGCCCACATGGTCTTCGTACGCGCGGCCGACGCGGCAGAGCCGCTGTGCTTCGAAGTCGAGCCGGTGAGCGAAGGAAGGTCGTTCACGGCTCTGAGGGTCGACGCACTTCAAACGGGACGGCGATGCGCCACTGCGACCCTGCTGCTCGACGTGACCGCACCCGACCTCATTCGCCACTCCATCGCTCGGCCCGACGTGCCCGGCCCCTATGCATGCGAGTCGTACGACATGTCGGTGACCGGGCGGGACATCCGTGTGGTCGGCGGCGCCTACAGGGACGACCCCGGTGCACCGGTCGGACCGCCGGTCCTCGATGCCTGGGTGCGGTTCAGCGAGGTCCCCGAAGACCCCTATCTGCATGCGGGCCTGTTGGCACAGTTCACGGGGCATATGTCCATCGCTGCCGCCATGCGCCCGCATCACGGCGTGGGGCAGCACCAGGCTCACCGCACCATCTCGACGGCGATCAACGCCATCAGCTTGTCCCTTCACGCCGACGTCCACGCCGACCAATGGATGCTCTACCACCATGTGTCGACGTTTGCCGGCGACGGCATGACCCGCTCGGAATGCCGCGTGCACGACGAGGAGGGACGTCTCCTGGCCTCGTTCTCGGTCGACGCCATGGTCCGGGCCTTTGAGCAGCAGGCGGCACCACCTGACGATCGGAGGGCATTGTGAGCCTCACCACCGGACGAGGACCCCTGAGCGCCAACCCGGCAGGGCGCTTCAACCAGGCCGTGCCCGCCGGCCTGGTGTACGTGGAACCCTTCCCGCGCCGCGTGCGCGGCGTCATCGCCGGGACGGTCGTGCTGGACAGCGAGCAGGTCCTGTTGGTGCACCGCCCCGCACATCCCCCGGCCTACGCCTTCCCGTCCGGCGCCGCGACCCGGGTCAGCAGCGAAGCCGAGCCCGAGGCGGACGGCTACGTCCGGGTGGCGTGGGACGCGGTCGACTCCTGGTACGAGGAGGAGGAACAGGTCTTCATGCATCCCCGGAATCCGTACCATCGGGTCGACTGCATCCCCACGAGTCGCCGGCTACGGGTCGCGTTGGGCGACGTCGTGATCGTGGACTCCACAGAGACCATCGGCGTGTACGAGACCTGCCTGGCGCCCCGCCTGTACGTACATCGTGAGCAGGTCCTCGCGGATGTCCTCAGACCCAGTGCCACCACGACCTACTGCCCCTACAAGGGAACAGCCTCGTACTGGTCCGCCTCCGTCGGCGAAGAGGTCGAGCCCGACGTCGCCTGGTCCTACGACACGCCGCACTCGGAATGCCGGGCCATAGCGAATCACTTGAGTTTCGACGACACGAAGATCAGCGTGGCGGCCGCGCTGCCCCATTGGCCCGAGCGGAGCCAGACCGGCGCGGGGTGACCGGTGGCCTGACCGCCGCGGCAGGGAAGGGCGGAGGAGAAGGCACCTTCATGTGCCGGTAGCTTTCCCGTGAGACATGGAAGAGAGGGAGGACGAACTTGGCGACGTACGTACTGGTGCACGGCGGAGGCCACGGGGGGTGGTGTTACCAACGCGTCGCACGACTCCTGCGCGCCGCAGGGCACGAGGTCTACGCCCCCACCCTGAGCGGCCTCGGCGAACGGTCACATCTCCTCAGCGCCGACGTGGACCTGGACATGCACATCACGGACATCACCGCCGTACTGCACTACGAAGACCTGCGCGACGTGATCCTCGTCGGCCACAGCTACGGCGGGATGGTGATCACCGGCGTCGCCGACAGGGCCTCGGACAGAGTCGGACGCCTGGTGTATCTCGACGCAGCCAACCCCGTGAACGGGCAGTCCCTCAAGGATGTCGCCGGGCCGGTCATCGAGGCCGCCCGACCGGCGGGTGCCGTGATCGACGGAATGGAGCTGGTACTCCTTCCCGCACCGGAGGCGGGGGTGTTCTACGGGGTCACCGATCCGGAGGATCTGGCGTGGATGGCCGACCGGCTGACCGGGCATCCCTGGAAGTGCTTCGAGCAGCCACTCGACCTCACCAACGAGGAGGTCCTCTGGGCGATACCGCAGTACCACATCGTCTGCACCTCGACGTTGGCGACGCGGGATGCAGGTCTCATGGCGAAGGCCCGCTCCGAGAATCGCCTGTGGGACATCAACACGGGCCATGATCTGATGATCACCGAGCCGGACGCGGTCGCGGCAGCTCTCCTGCAGGTCGCGGCAAGATGAGATCAGAACGCCCTGCGCCGCACATGCTGAGCGAACTCGGCTTCGCGGCGACACGGGTCGGCGAGCACTTCGAAGGCAACGCCACGATCGTCCCCGACATGTGCGTTCCGGGCACCGCTCATTTGAGGACGTCACTCCTCGCCACGTGGGCTGACCACCTCTCCGGCCTGCTCGCCGTGACGGTCGTCGCCCCGCAGGTTCCCGTCACCTTGGGCCTGGAGGTGCATCTCTTTTCCCCCCCACCGGGCTCGGGGACGATCCGGTGCGTCGGCACGACGCTCAAGGCAGGGCGGTCGATCTTCATGGCAAGCGTCGAATTCAGCGCCAGGGGAGGCGAACCCGTCGCGGTCAGTACAGGGTCGTTCATGACGGCACCTGATCCAACTCTTCGCCTGCCGTCCACGCTGAGCTTCGACGGGCCGCAGCCCGAGCTGCGTCTGCAAGTCCCCTGGGCGGAGCGCGCGGGCTGCGAACGGCGTGAACCGGGTGTGGCTGTTCTGCCGCGTTCGGACGACGGGCTCAATTCGTCCAACACGGTCAACGGAGGACTGATCGCTCTGGTCGCGGAGGAGGCGGCGCTGTCCTTGTCGCCCGCTTCGATCCTGTCATCGCTCAGCCTTCGGTATCTGCGCCCGATACGTGTCGGTCCGGCCGTGGCGAACGCTGAAGCGCGGTCCGGACTCGTGCAGATAGAAGTGCGGGACGCCGGGAGTGACAACCGCCTTTCGGTGCTCGCCACCGCCAGGTACTTCGACCGATGAATATTCTCTGCTGATGCTCTTCGGACTCCGATTCGACTTTCGCAACCCGGAATTGGCGGGCAGCGCCATGGCGGACCGCTATCAGGCGGCGCTCGAGATGGCGGCGTGGAGTGATCGCCTGGGCTGTGTGAGCATCGCCGTGTCCGAGCACCACGGCTCCCCGGACGGCTACCTCCCGAGCCCGATACCGATGATTGCTGCCATGGCGGCCAAGACGGATGCTGTCCATTTCATGATCGCTGCGCTCATCGTCCCGTTCCATGATCCACTCCGGCTGGCCGAGGACCTGATCGTCCTTGACAACATCAGCCGAGGACGGGTCGATGTGATCATCGGAGCGGGCTACGTGCACGAGGAGTTCGCGATGTTCGGCGTGCCCATGAACGAGCGGGCCGCACGCGTCACGGAAGCAGTGGTCACGCTCAAGTCCGCGTTCTCGGGTGAGCCGTTCGACTACCGGGGTCGGAAGGTGCACGTCACCCCTGGGCCGTACCGTCCCGGTGGCCCCAGCGTCTCACTCGGTGGTAGCAGCGAGGCGGCCGCCCGGCGGGCCGCTCGCATCGCCGACGGTTTCGTCCCCTCCGACCCGGGGGTATGGGAGCCCTACCGGGACGAGGTGCTCAAGCTCGGACGACCCGACCCCGGACCGTGTCCGACCGGTCCGACCACCGTGGTCGCGCTGGCCGAGGACGCCGACGAAGGTTGGCAGCGCATGGCGCCGTTCTTCCTCCACGAGATGAATGCGTATGGGCTCTGGCAGGCCCAGGATGGCCTCGCGAACCCGTACCGGACAGTGGCCGACACCGACGAGCTGCGGGCGACCGGGAGGTACCGGGTGCTCACCCCGGCGCAGTTCGTCGCCGAGGAGCGGACCTCCCCACAGGGATTCGTCATGCTCCACCCGCTGTGCGGGGGCATGCCGATCGACCTGGCATGGTCGAGTTTGAGGCTCTTCGAGCAGGAGGTGCTCCCAACCCTGGGCTGACCGGTTCAGCAATCCTCACCGCCGCCCGGTGCTTCACGGGCGCGGCGGGAGAAGCACATTGGGATTCATAATGCCGGCAGGATCGAGTGCGCTCTTCAACTGACGGAAGGCAGTGAGCTCCGCCTCACTGCGGTTGAGGTGAAGCCAGGGCCGCTTGGCCGTCCCGATGCCGTGTTCGGAGCTGATGCTGCCACCGAGCTCCGCGACGTGGGTCAGGATGCGGTCGTCCACCGTCAGGTCGTCCGGGGCGACACCGGTCACGTTGACGTGAACGTTGCCATCTCCGGCATGGCCGAACAACCATGTTTCCGCCAAGTGGTCGGCGCCCTTGACGATATCGGGCACACCATCGATGAAGGATGCCAGGAGCGATGCGGGTAGCGTCACGTCGAGCTTGTGGGGTGCACCCAATGTGTTGATCGCCTCGGTGTGGCCCTCGCGGTAGCGCCAGAGTTGCGCCCTTCGGGGAGCATCAGTGGCAACGGCGACATCCTCAACGTCGGCGATGGACCCGATGACGTCCGCCATGGCGGGCATGGGGTCATGCTGTGCCGCACCTTCGGCCAAGAGGTAGGCCGCGTGCTCTCCGGTGAACGGCCCCGCGGTGCCGGTCACGCGGCACACGAGGTCCAAGCCCCGCTGGAGGAACAGCTCGAGCGATTGCAGTTCGGGCAGGGACCGGCGCAGCAGGGAGGCCGCGTCGACCGCGGCTGCAGTGGAGGAGAATGCGAGGATCGAGGTAACGCGCTCTGGGGCGGACGGCACCAAGCACACCCGGACAGCTGTCACCACTCCGAGCGTTCCTTCGCTGCCACAGAGCAACCCTGCGAGGTCGTATCCCGTGTTGTCCTTCATCAGGCCACGCATGTGCGAGATGGTGCCGCCGGTCCCGAGGACGGCTTCACAGCCCACGAGCTGCGCCCTCGTGGGGCCATGGCGGAGCACTTGCAGCCCACCGGCGTTGGTGGCGATGGTGCCCCCGATCGTCGCGCTGTCACGACTGCCGAGGTCGACGCCGTACGCCCACCCTGCGGCTTCCGCGGCCGCCTGCACGTCGGCCACCGTCGTCCCGGCGCCGGCGGACAGCTGGCCACCCAGCGCGTCCACATCGCGGACCCCGGCCAGCCGCCGGAGACTGAGCACGACCTCGCCTTCGAGGGGGACGCTCCCGCCAACGAGACCCGTGTTGCCCCCCTGGGGCACCAGGGCGACACCTGTGTCCCTGCAGAGATCCACCACGGCCGCCACCTCACGGCTGTCTCCGGGCCGGACGACGGCCGTCGGTTGACCGATGAAGCGCCCGGTCCAGTCGATCGAGTACGGCGCCATCACCTCCGGCTCGACGATCAGGTGCCCCGATCCCACGATGTCGCGGAGCTGCTGCAACAGGCGCGTCGACACACCTTCATCCTCGCGCGATGGCGCGCCTGCGCACTCGGCCGGGGACCGGAGGAGCGGTCCCGTGGAGACGCGATGTCCCGAGATCCAACTATGGGAGTCGGGCTCGTGCCGCGAGGATGGACCCACCCTCTCCGGCAAGATCGGTCAAAGCACCGGTACGCCCCGCCATGGCCAAGATCAACGAGATGAGAGGTCCGGAGAGCTCAGGACCGTCCCCATGGGCCCAATCGCAGTCGGTGGCCCGAAGACGGAGGCCGGTGATCCGCCGCTTCGATCCGATGAGGATGTTCGTCTTCTTGTAGTTGTCCGCGACGGCGACGAGGGCTGGTCCGGGGGACCGGTGTCGGAGATCCAACGGCCGGCGGATGTCCTCGCCGTGGACGACGATCTCGCCCAGCATGGCGATCACGGGCGCGGGCGGGTGGTTCGTCGTCGTCGTCCGAGCCCGCAGACGGCGGACGAGCTCCTCCGGGCTCAGCGCACTGAGGCGCTTCGCACCTCGGTCCGTGAAGACGTCGAATCGAAAGCCGGCCGCCGCCAGCTCCTTGTAGAAATTCAGTGGAGTCTGCTCGGCCGCGGCAAGGATGTGCCCTGCGGCATCCTGCACCGACCAGCCATGGCACCAAGAGGGGCACGCCCATTGTTCGGCGGAGAGGCCGCTCCACGTATCCGCCATGTCCGCTCGCTCGGCATGGATGTGCGTCCAGACTTCTTTGACCTTCATGGAGCTCGCTCAGCCACCCGGCGCCGTGTCGGGCCCGACTCGGCCACCGGTGGCGACCACGGCAAGGCGTCCCAGGTAGTGGTCCCAACCGCCGGTGTGGTCGGAGACCGCATCGGCGGGGAGCCCGCTGTGCACGAGGCGGACCCGCGTCTTGTCTCCCTCGGGGATCAGCCGGATCTCGACCTGCGTCGACCCGGGTGGAATCGGATGGTCGGGTTGATCCCAACCGAACGTGAAGACCACCCTCTCGTTCGGCACGACTTCGACGTACTCTCCAGCGGCCTGATGCACTCCGCCAGTCAGCACCCGGTAGACGCCGCCAGGCCGCGGGTCGAGCTCCGCACTGGTGCCATTCCACTCGACGTGCTTCTCCGGAATGGTCAGGAACTCGTAGATCGTCGCCGGGCTGGCGTCGATCACGATCTCACGTATCAGTTCGGCCATCTCTGCTCTCCCTCTGCGCCTGAGCGGCTTCCGCCACGTCACGCAATCGCTCCAGACCCGTTGTCCAGTAATCGTCCAGAAACGCCCGGAGCCTCGCCATCTCGTGATGATTCGACCGATAGAGGCGCCGAGTGCCCTCCCTGCGTTCGTGCACCAGGCCCGCCTCTCGCAGGACGCTGAGATGCTGGGAGATCGCCGATCGGGTCACCTCGGTGAAGCGGGTCGCGATCGCCGTGGCAGGCAACTCCTCCGACCAGACGAGCCGCACGATCTCTCGCCGTCGAGGCTCAGCCAGCGCCTTGAGTGCGGCATCCATGGGGTTGAAGCGTAAGGCATTACTAACGTAAGTGTCAACTGAAATATCCGCGGCGACCCCGGGATCGCGAGTCGAGCCGGACGAAGCCTCGCCAACGGGAGACACCCGGGCCCGCACCCGCCGGCCCCATTAGCTTTTCGTGCGTGCCATCACACCCCTTCGGTGGCGTGGCCATCGCCGGCGTCCACAACACGGCGCAGGCCCGCACCCTTCCGGATCACGATTCGACGTCGATTGCACTGGTCGGGGCACTCGGAGCCCTCGCCGACGCCGGCATCGCCCCACACGATGTCGACGGTGTCGTGGGCGCGGAGTGCGCGCAGATCGCCCTCGAGCTCGGCCTCGGTCCCTGCACACGACGACCGACCTCACTGGGGATCCCCGCACTCCTCGATGCCGCGTCCCTGATCATCACGGGCCAGTGCAGCGTCGTCCTGGTTGCCGCAGGAGGCGCCGGCATCCATCGCGACCGGGCCTCCACCGCGCCCTGGACGCGGCCGACGAACGAGCTCGTCGTCGGGTACGGGCTGTTCACGGCGGCCGAATTCGCCCTCATGGCGAGGCGGCACATGCTGACCTACGGCACCACGCCGGAACAGCTGGCCACCGTGGCGGCCACAATCCGCACCAACGGACACGTGAATCCGGAGGCCGTCTATTACGGGCGGGGCCCGTTCTCCCCCGGGGACATCCTGGACTCGCGCATGATCGCCGACCCCTTTCACCTCCTCGATTGCGCCACCACGTCGGAGGGTGGCTGTGCCATCGTGCTCGTGGCGTCGGAGCGGGCTGGCGACTGCAGAGCGCCGCTGTGGATTCTCGGCGGGGCCAGCGACTCTTTCGGGCCCGCGTACACGGTGGCACCGGTGTGGGACTTCCAGCCCCGAGCCGACGCGCCCCCCGCCGGGCTCGTGGGAGCACGGGCGGCCCGCATGGCCTTTGCGATGGCCGGTCTCACACCGGCCGATGTCGACGTGGCCGAGCTCTACGACCCGTTCTCCTTCGAGATCATCAGGCAGCTCGAGGCATTCGGCTTCTGCGAGGCGGGTGAAGGTGGTCCGTTCGTCGAGGACGGGAACATCGGAACCGGTGCCCGTCTCCCCGTCACCACCGACGGCGGGACGATGTCGTTCAGCCATCCGGGGATCAATGCCCAGCAGCTGCAGCGGGTCATCAGGGCCGCCCAACAGCTCCGCGGTTCCTGCATCACGAACCAGGTCGATGGAGCAGAGGTCGCGCTGTGCTCGAACGGTGGCGCCGGTGCCTTGTTCTGTGACGTCCTGCTCCTGGGTCGGGAGCAGCCATGAGCCTGTTGCTGCCCCAACCTGCGGGGATCCCCGCCCCACGCCCGAGCCGCCACAGCGAGGCCTACTGGGACGCATGCCGTCGGCACCAGCTGCTCTACCAGCAGTGCGCCCAGTGCGGCTATCGCGGCCTCGGTGCCTTCACCGTGTGTGCGCAGTGCCATGCGACGTCTCCCGTCTGGGAGACGAGCGCCGGGACCGGGTCCCTCTACAGCTGGTCGGTGGTCTGGCGCCCACCCGACCCCTCGTTCCGGGTGCCCTACGCACCGGCCGTGGTACGCCTGGACGAGGGTTTCTGGATGATGAGTGCAGTCATCGGTTGCGAGCCCGAGGAGTTGCGCGATGGCCTGCGGCTGGCGGTCGAGTTCCATCCCGCCAACGGCGAGATCACCCTGCCGTACTTCGCCCCGACGCGAAACCCGGCGGTTCAATAGCCGAGGAGGACCACGGCCCGTCGGTTCACGGCTTCAGCGACGTGCCGCATTCATCGTCGGACTCCCGCCTGTCCCGTTCTTCGGTCAGGGCAGCGCGGTTGAACTTCATGACCTCGTTCCTCGGGATGGCCTCCACCATCTCCACCGTCTTCGGAACCTTGTACGCAGCGAGCCGCGTCTTGGCGAAGTCGATGATGTCGTCGGGAGCGGGGGCGTCGGTGGGATCGACGGGCTGAACGATGGCGTGCACCCGGCGGCCCCACTCGGGATCCCGCAAGCCGACGACGACGACGTCCGCGATCGCCGGATGCTCGCTGAGCGCGGCCTCGACCTCTGCCGGAAAGACATTGACGGCCCCGGTCACGATCATGTCGACTCGCCGATCGGCCACGTAGAGGTAGTCCTCTTCGTCGAGCCAGCCCATGTCACCGACGGTCATGAATCCGTCCCGGGTCGACCGCATCGGCTCCACGTTCCCGCCCATGTACGTCGCCTCCGGTCCGGGAGGCCTTCGCATGTAGATACCGCCGATCTCTCCTACCGGGAGCGTCCTTCCCCCTTCACCGACGATGCGAATGTCCGTGCCCATGTAGCCGCGACCCACGGTCCCCGGGTGCTGCAGCCACTCGTCTCCCCGGCAGCACACATATCCGTGCCTCTCCGAGGCGCCATAGGTCACGAAGAAGTGCTCGGGCCCGACCAGTTCGCACCAGCGTCGGCCGAGCCAGACCGGCAGCAGGGCCGCCCCCTGCTGCACCCAGTCGAGCGACGACAGGTCTCGCCGGTCGACGTCTGGCACCTGGACCAGACGCTGCAGCATCGGGGTCGCTCCGACGAATCCCGTCACGCGGTGGCGTTCGACCAGATTGAGCACCCGCTGCGCATCGAAGCGCTCGAGAAGGACCACCTCGACTCCCGACATGAGGTTCCTGGTCGCCGTGAAACCGTTCGAATGATAGAGGGGCGCCGGGATCAGCACTCGCTGCGGCTGGGGCAATGGCCCGTACGACTCCACCGCCGCCGCCACCGACGCTCCGCCGACATAGCGACCGGGATTCTTCATCAAGATGACCTTGGGCGTGCCGGTCGACCCCGAGCTGCAGATCCCCCATCCGTGAGGCGGCGTCACCTCCGGCAGGGGATCGGTCGAAGCCGACATCCCTTCCTCGAAGAGGTCCACGTGCGCAGCATCGACGATCAGGCGCGGACTGATCACCGCCAACACCCGGTCCCGTTCCCACTCGGGAAGGTTCCACCGCATCGGGACCACCACTGCGCCCGCCTTCCATCCCGCGAAGGTCGCCACGAGGTGCTCCGGTGAGTTGGGAAGGGAGATCGCCATGCGGTCGCCCGCCCCGAGGCCCCGCGCCAACAGCACCCGGGCCAGCTGGGTCGACCGCTCGTCGAGCTCACCGAACGTGACCCTTCGCTCGTTGCCGTCCTCGGCGGCGAACACGATGCCGACCCGGTCCGGGTCCGCCTGTGCAACCCGGTGGATCTGGGTTCCGAAGGGCACGCCCGCGGCTGTCAACGTCCCCCATTCCGCGCTGCCGCCGACGTGGGAGAGCCGTTCATCACGCTCGGGGCAGACCGAGGCCCCGCTGAGCGATGATGTTCCGCTGGATCTCGCTCGTGCCGCCGTAGGTTGTCGTTCCCAGTGCGAATCGGTACGAGTACTCTGCGATCCCGCGTGCAACAGCAGCGGGATCTCCCTCAGCTCGGATTCCGTCCGGACCGAGCATGTCCATGAAATCAGCCGATTGCCTGGTCAGCGCTTCGGTAGCGAACAGTTTGGCCATCGACCCCTCGACGCCGGGGAGTGTCCCCGAGCTCTGGACCCAGGCGCAGCGACGAGCCAGCAGGGTGCTGACTTCGATCTCTGCAGCGGCCCGACCGAGACGAGCCTGCACGTCGGTGTCCTCGGATTTCGGGCGCCCTGCATCGTCCACGGAGGTGAGTGCCCATCGTTCCATCGCACGAAGCAACCGACGTGAATCACCCCCCTGAGGCAGTGATCGCTCGAACGTGAGGCCGACCGTCATGACGTCCCAGCCTCCGTCGACCTCCCCGATCCTCAGGGAGTCGTCCACCCGGACGTCGGAGTAGAACGTCAGGTTCGTCCTCTCACCGGACACCGTGAACACGGGCTGAATCTCCACCCCCGGTTGGTGCAACGGCACGAGGAACGTCGTGAGACCCTTGTGCTTGGCCACCTCCGAGTTCGTCCGCGTCAGTAGGAACACGTAGTCGGCTTCCTGCGCATTGGTCGTGAACATCTTTTGCCCGTTGATCACCCACTCCTCGCCATCGCGCACGGCGCGGGTCTGCGCCGCAGCGACGTCGGATCCTGCTTCTGGTTCGGTGAACCCGAGCACGATCACGATCTCTCCTGCGAGAGCTTGTGGCACGATCAGGCGCTTCTGCTCTTCCGTCCCCATATGCCGAATGACGCTGGCCACCATCAGTGTCGTGCTGCCGGCATAGGTCGGCGCCCCGGCCGTCTGGAACTCTTCGGCCATGGCCAACACCTCGAGGGCGTCGCGACCTTGGCCGCCGTACTCCACCGGCCAACCGGGCGCCAGCATCCCGTGCTCCACGCGGGCCCTGTGGAAGTCCCAGTCATGATGCACCCCGGTGCTGTGCATCCGCTCTCGAACCTCCTCTGTGAGATGGTCGCTCAAGAAGCGCCTGGCCTCGTCGCGTAGCGCGTCACTTTCCTCGCCCAAACGAAAGTCCATCGCTACAGGCCGGTTCCCGCCGCAGAGAGTCGCTCGACCGCTCCCCGCGCGTACATGTGCGACGGCTCCCCGAACACCGCAGGCCATGCTCTCGCCCGACGGAAGTACAGCTGGATGTCGAACTCGAGCATGAAGCCGTATCCGCCGTGGTAGTGGAGACTGCGATAACTGGCCTCGCGGGCAGCCTCCGCACAGAATCCACACGAGAAGCACGCCAATTCCGTGGCCCGAGCCGCTTCATCGCCTGCCGCCCATGCCGCTTCACGGGCGATGAGCTTGCCCCCCTCCACGGCCGTCGCCGCATCGGCCAATCCGTGGGCAACGGCCTGGAACGATCCGATCGGGACTCCGAAGGCGTGCCGCTCCTTCGCATAGTCCACCCCGAGCTCGATCGAGCGGGACCCGACGCCGACGAGCGCGTTCGCCATGAGCACGAGCCACTCGTCGCGTGCGCTCTCGAAGAGTTGCTCCGCCGGCTCGCCGGACTCCACCACAGATGCCGAATCGACGGCGATGTCGGCGAGTGGCATCGACCCCGTGTTGGGCACGGGGCGCGCCCGATCCACGATGGCCACGCACTTCAGCTGTCCTTGGTCGAAGAAGATCACCTCGTCTGCCACCGACCCACCCGGTACGAGCGCCAGCACCCCGCCCCGTGGCGGGTGCAGCGCAATGGTCACCAGATGATCGCCGCCAAGGGCCCGGCCGAGGGCCTCGGCCGCGGCATGACCGCCGGTCCGCGCCAGCAACCGCGCCGCGACCTGCGCCTCTATCAGGGGAGCGGGTGCGAGGTACCTGCCGTGTTGCTCTGCGACAAGGGCCATGTCGAGCAAGGACGCGCCCCAGCCGCCCGATTGCTCGCCGATCGCCATCTCCAGGGCGCCCATGGTCCGCAACGACGCCCACAGGTCGGCATCGTGACCTGACGACTCGGCGGCCCGTACCCGCTCCACCGGGCACTCCTTGGCATAGAACGCAGCAAAGGCGTCGATGAGTTGTTGCTGCTCTTCCGAGGGGTTCAGGTCCATTGCGCGTGTTCTGGCCGCGGGCTCAGCGGTAGTCGGCGGGCTCGCCCTCGAGGATCACGGTCTTCGTCTCGAGGAAGGGAAGGAGCCCTTCCGTCCCACCCTCACGCCCGATGCCGGACTGCTTGAAGCCCCCGAAGGCGACGCCGAAGTCGGTGCGGAATGCGTTGTGGCCGACGGTGCCGGAGCGCAGACGGCGGGCAACGTCCCGGGCCCGGTCCACGTCGTGGGTGAACACGGAGGCATTGAGCCCGTAGATGGTGTCGTTGGCGGTGGCCACAATCTGATCTTCGCTTCCGACCGGGATCACGCTCAGCACCGGGCCGAAGATCTCCTCCTGGGCGATCGTCGACGAGTTCTCCACGTTGGCGAACACCGTCGGCTCGACGTAGTAGCCCCGGTCGAGATCCTTGGGTCGTGCGCCGCCGGTGACCAGAGTCGCTCCCTCCTCGATCCCCGTCGCGATGTAGCCCTCGACCCGGTCACGTTGACGGCTGGAGACGAGCGGGCCCATCTGCGTCGCGGCGTCAAAGGGGTCACCGACCCGCACCTGCGAGAAGGCGCTCGCCAATGCGTCGACCAACTCGTCGTGGCGCCCGCGGCTGACCACGATCCGCGTCAGCGAGGAGCAGACCTGTCCCGCGAGCATGCATTCCGCACTGGCCAGGGTCGCGGCGGCCTCGTTCAGATCCATGTCATCGAGGATCAGGGCCGCAGACTTGCCACCCAATTCCAGGGTGCAGCGGGCGATCCGCTCGCCGCAGATGGATGCGATCCGCCGGCCGGCCGCGGTCGACCCGGTGAAGGTGATCTTGTCGACGCGGGCGTCTCTCACGAGGAGTTCGGAGACCTCCCGATCGGCGGTGACGACGTTCAGCACTCCCCCAGGAAGGCCCAGGGCCTCGGCGATCTCGGCCACCACGTAGGCGTCGCCGGGGGCCTCCGGGGAGCACTTCAGCACGACGGTGCACCCGGCGAGGAGGGCTGGAGCAACTTTGTACGTGATGAGGCCGATCGGGGCGTTCCACGGGATGATCGCGCCGACCACCCCCACCGGCTCCCGTACGAGGAGACCGAACTCGCCCTGCGACGGCCGCACCCTCTCCTCGAAGGGAAAGGTCCCGGCCAGGCCCGCGTAGTAGTCGAATGCGCTTGCAATTCCGGCTGCACCGTGCTTGGCGATGACATGGAGGGCACCCGACTCGCGGGGCCATATCTGCCCGATGTCCTCAGCCCTCTCCCGCAGGCCAGTGGCGAAGCCCGTGAGGAACTCGGCCCGTTCGGCGTGGCTCATCCGCGGCCAGGGTCCCTCGTCGAAGGCCCGACGGGCCGCCGTCACCGCTCGGTCGATGTCGGTCGGCTGGGCCTCGGGGACACGGAAGTAGATCTCCTCCGTGGTCGAGTCGATCACGTCGATGGTGGCACTGGAAGAAGGACCGACCCAACTGCCGTCAATGAAGAACCGGTCGGCGTGAAGGAGCGGCACCGCAGTGCCATCTGTCACCGTCATTTGCTATTTCCCCCGATCATGTCGCTGTCGATAGGCGGAGCCGCGTCCCATCGGGGCCAGCGTAGCCATCCGCCTCATGTGGCATCCGGGTCACGGTTTCGGCGGCAGGTTCTCGCGGTAGGTCACCGGCAACAGCTCGATCAATTGTCCGTCGGGGTCCCGCACGAACAGGGCGGCACCGATGTCGCTGTCCTGGAGGATCTGCCCGCCGCATTCGGCAGCCCGCTCAGCCGTGGCCCGCACGTCGTCGACCGAGATGGACAGGTGGGTCAGCCCCGGCTCGTTCATGGTGCGTGCCCGATAGGGCGCCGTTGCTCCGGGTGCGGAGTAGTGCATGAGCTCCAGCACGAAGCCGTCGAGAGTCAGATAGGAGGCGGTGACGCCGAGCGGCGGGGTGAGTCCGGTGAGCTTTCCCGTGGGCTGGTCCGGAGGCGAGATCTCGTACCAGGCCTTGAAGCCGAACACGTCCTGGTAGAACTGTTTTGATCGCTCGAGGTCCGTGACGACCTGCCCAGTGTGGTTGTACGTGCCCATTCGTCTCCTCCGTTGGTGCGGAATCGTCGCACAGCTCAGCCGACCGGCGTGAATTCGAGATAGAGCCGGTCGAGGCCGCGGAGCATCCAGGTGGGTGTGTACTCCCAGCTCCGGCCGCCTGGCGGGCCGTGGTGCGACTCCGAGATGCGGATGTCTGCCATCCGGTCGAGGATGCGCTGCAAGGAGACGTTGGACTCGGCGCGGGCAAGTGGCGCGCCGGCGCAGGTGTGGATGCCATGGCCGAAGGCGATGTGCTGGCGACCGTTCTCACGGTCGAGGCGCAGCTGGTCGGGGTGCTCGAACTCCCGGGGGTCGCGATTGGCGGCAGAGGGCAGGATCATGACTGTGCTGCCCGCCGGGATGGCGGTGTCCCGCACCGTGGTCGGGGTTCGCGAGAGGCGGAAGGTGCCCTTGATCGGGGGCTCCATGCGCAGGGTTTCCTCGATGAACACCGGGACAAGGCCGCGATCGTCGCGTAGCTGCTGTTGGAGCTCCGGCTGCTCACCCAGAGTCCGCAGCGCCGTGCCGAGCAGCCGGGCGGTCGTCTCCTGACCGGCGGCGAACAGGTTGGAGGCGATCTTCATCACGTCCTGCACCGGCGGAAGCGTGCCGTCGGGGAAGGTGGCGGTGGCCAGCCCGGTCATGACGTCATCGCGTGGCTCGCGCCGACGGTCCTCGATGTAGGTCGTGAACTGCGCGTAGAGGTACTCGAGCGGGCTGTGTGTCATCTCGAGGGCGTCGTGATGGGTGAGCTTCTCGAGGAACTCCTCGTGGTCCTCCTCGGGAACGCCGAGGAGGTCGGCGACGACCAGCATGGTGTAGGGCTGGGCGTAGTCGCCGATGAACTCGCACTCGCCCCGGGCATGGAACCGGTCGATCTGGTTGTCGGCCAACCGCAGCAGGGACGCCTCGTTTTCCTTCAGGCGCTTGGGCGTGATCAGTCGCATCAGGAGACCGCGCTGAGCGGTGTGCTTGGGGGGGTCGAAGGTCGGGAGCTGGTCGCCGAAGGGAAGTTCGTCCCGGTAGGTCTCGATGATCTCGGTGATGTCGTCACCCTCGAGCGGCACGGGGAACTTGGCGAAGGGGCCGATGGCCGAGTTGCAGGCCGAGAAGGTCGCTTGGTCGTGGTACACCTCGATGGCCTCGTCGTAGCCGGTCACCATGTAGACGTCGCGGAATGGCTCCTGTGTGACGGGGCACTGCGCACGCAGGTGGTCCAAGTAGGGGTAGGGATCCTCGATGAGGTCCTTGCTGCGGAAGAAGTCGATTGAATCGAACAGTTCGTCGTCGCTCACTGGTGCTCCATGGTGGTGAAGGGCGGGTGCGCCGTTCGGATGGGTACGAATGCCGGGCGGGTACATCGGCGGTCCGTGACGCGGGGTATGTTCCGGTGCCGCGCCGGACTCCGAGGAGACGGCAGGGGTAGGGGCACGGAGGTCGTTGGTGCGTGCCGGAGCCGAGTCGAGAGGAGCCGCTGGAAATGGGGCAGGAGCTCGCGGGGAAGGTCGCCATCGTCACCGGCGGGGCGAGCGGAATCGGCCGTGCCACCGCCGAGCTGTTCGCCCGGGAGGGGGCGAACGTCGTCATCGCCGACATCACCGTGGAGGAAGGCGAGGCGTTGGCACGCGGTCTCGGTGATGCCGTGGCCTTCAAGCGAACGGACGTGTCCGATGCCGATGAGGTCCAGGCGCTGGTCGACTTTGCCGTCGACACGTTCGGTGGACTGCACGTGATGTTCAACAACGCGGGTATCTCGAGCTCGTTCCGTCGGTTCTTGCGCGACGACCTGCGCGACTACGACCGTGTGATGGCCGTCAATCTGTTCGGGGTGATCATCGGGACCCAGCGATCGGCTCGGCACATGGCGGAGCACGGGGGCGGCTCCATCATCAACACCTCGTCGATCGGTGGCCTGACCGGAGGCGGCCCCCCGATCTCCTATCGCACGTCCAAGGCGGCCATTGCCCAGTTCAGCCGCATGGTCGCCACCGACGTCGCCGAATACGGCGTCCGCGTGAATTGCATCGCGCCCGGACACATCGCAACGGGGATCACCAGTTATGACCTGGGCCCCACCATTGAGCTGGACCAGCCGCTGCAGCGCAGGGGAACCACGCAGGACGTCGCCGAGGCTGTCCTCTTCCTGGCGAGCGAGCGGTCGGCCCAGATCACGGGGATCACCGTTCCGGTGGACGGGGGGACGGTGGCCGGACGCCCCGTCCGCCAGATGACGGCGGTCCGGGCGACCACCGAGGACGCCGGCTCCGGCTGAGAGCTCGCACAGCGGAGTGCTGGCGCTCTGGTGACCGGGGCGTACGAACGGGCCCGGCACAGGCTTCGACGAGATGGAGGCGTCCATTTCTCAAGCCAACTTGGCCGACCAGCCTCCGTCGACAGGGATGACCGCACCCGTCACGAACGATGCTCTGTCGGAGGCCAGGAACGCGCCCACCTCGGCGACCTCGTGCGGCAGCCCGGCACGGTTGAGGGCGGCCTTGGCGGCGATGTCGGGGATGAAGTCCTCTGCCCCCACCGCCATGATCTCGGTGAGGATGAACCCGGGGCAGATGGTATTGACCCTGATGCCCTTGGTGCCGTACTCAATGGCCGCCGACTTGCTGGCACCGATGATCCCGTGCTTGGCCGCCTGGTAGACGCTGGTGTAGGGGGACCCGTTCAGGCCACCGACGGAGGACCAGTTGACGACGGAGCCGCCACCCGACTCGAGCATGGCGCGGATGCCGTGCTTCATACCAAGCATCACCCCGCGGAGGTCGACGTCCATCAGCCGGTCGTAGAACTCCATGGTCAGGTCGGTGAGCGGGCAGCCGTCGGCGATGCCGGCCACGTTGAGCACGGCGTCCACACGCCCGAACTCCTCTACGGCCGTCGCCATCAGCGCCTCGACATCGGCTTCATTCGAGACGTCGCAATGCACGGGGAGTACTCCCCCACCGACCTCGGCCGCCGTGTCCTGTTCGGCACCGCTGATGTCGGCGGCCACGACCCTGGCGCCCTCACGGACGAAGACCTTGACCGACGCCTTGGCCATACCCGAACCGGCCCCGGTGATCACGGCCACCTTTTCGTCCAGCAGCCCCATCACCCGCCTCCGGTGCCGCTGGACGAACCGGGTCGCCGCCAGCCCCTCGTGGTTGTCACGAGATGAGAACCGGGAGCGTCTCCCAGCCCCGAACGGTCGAGGTGGGTGCGAGCTTGGCCCGGTCCATATCGACCTCCCAGGTGGGGAAGCGGTCGAGGACCTCTTCGAGGGCCACCCGGCCTTCGAGACGGGCCAATGCGGCCCCGAGGCAGAGGTGGATCCCGAATCCGAAGGTCAGAGGCTTTCCATCCCTCCGGTGGATGTTGAAGGTGTCACCATCCGGGAAGCGACGGTCGTCATGGTTCGCCGATCCCGGGAGGAGCATGATGATGTTGCCCTCCCGCACCATCGTGCCGTAGAGCTCCACGTCCTGAGCGACGTACCTGGCCGCGTGGGGTGCGGGGGTCTCGAAGCGCAGGACCTCTTCGATGGCGTTGGGGATGAGCGACCGGTCGTCGACGAGCTCCTTTCGCTGGTCCGGATGGTCAGCCAGGACCTTGCCTGTCCATCCGATCAGCCGGCCGGTTGTCTCGTTGCCGGCACCGGCGATCACACCGATGTAGGTCAGGAGCTCGTCGCGGGTCAGGTGCCGGACGGTCCCGGTCTCGTCCTCGAACTCCGCCTGGAGGAGCTCGGTCATGATGTCGTCGGAGGGGTGCTCGGCTCGCCAGTCGATGTAGTCGGCGAACATGTCGGTGGGTACGAAGTTCTCGGAGACCTTCATGGGCTGGCCCGCGTCGGTGCGGAGGTTGGCGTCAACCCGGTCGCGCACGGCCTCCTGATCCCGATCGGGGATGCCGAGCAACATGCCGATGACCCGCATCGGCATCTGCGCCCCCAGATCGGCGATGAGGTCGAATTCCTCGGCACCGACCAGCGGGTCGAGACAGCGGGCACAGAACTCCCGGATCTGAGGTTCGAGCGCCGCCACCCGGTTGGGCGAGAAAACCCTGGACATCAGTCGCCGGTGAATGGTGTGGACGGGAGGGTCCTCGAAGATCAGCACGCCCGAGGGCATCTCGACGTTGGCCCTGATCAGCTCGATGATGCCGCCTCGGCCGGAGATGAAGGTCTTCGGGTCGAGATAGCCCCGCTCGACGTCGGCGAAGCGGCTGACCGCGTAGAAGTCGTGGGACTCGTTGTAGTAGAGCGGCGCCTCCTCCCGCAGGCGCCGGAAGACCGGGTACGGATCGGCGTTGACGTCCACGTCGTAGGGGTCGTAGTACACGTCGCTGGCGTTCTGGACTGTCACGCCGCACCTCCCCATATTTTCATGTCGCACTGTGACACTAAGCTTTCGCATGGTCAAGCGCAGTGGCTGTCGCGGCCGGGAATTGCCCGCCCGACCCCCGTGCGGCGACCTCTGCCTCGTCTGGCAGGGACCGGCGGAATCGCTCAACGCGCTACTCGATGGTGCTCAAGCCCACATCGTGGAGGGCCCCGTGGAGCGAGGGGGCGGGCGCCGGACAACGGGTTCGAGCGTCTATGTGCGCGACCCTGACGGCAACCTCATCGAGTGCATCAACTACCCGCACGAGCCGACCCCTGTCCGGTCAGGTCGGTGGTGATCAGCCGGTCGGAGAAACGCCAGCGGCCGTCCACCTCCTCGAACGTGTCCGTGTACTGGCCGTACAGAGTGATGCTGATGGGATCCGCCCGGAATGCCCTGCACCACGGTCCAACGGCAATGGGAGGAGGCTGTGGTGGCACCCGGATCGACATCGACGCTCAAGTTGGTGATGAGGTGCCTGGTATGGCGGCTGCGGTCCTGAGCCAGCAGATTCTCATAGACCGGCCTGACCTCAGCAGTGCCGCGCAACTTGGAGCCGTTGGGCAGTGAGCGACCAGGTCGAGTGCTCGAAGAGAGCGGCGACGCCGTGCACATCACCGCTGTCGAGCAGGCGGGCGTAGGAGTGCACCAGCCTCGTGATCTCGTCCGCGTCCGACATCTCACGCCTCCGTCACGTGGGCCCGCGACCGCTCCGGACTGCCTCTTCGACCAGCTCGATGACCCAGGTGATACCGCGAATGGCCCGAGGTGAGTCGATCCGCCAGTCAGCCACGAGGCGCTCGTACGAGGCAACGCTCCAGAGCACGTCGAACATCGCTGCCACGACCTCGCGGTCTTCCGCCGACCATCGTGCGGTGCGGGTGGTGATGGCACCGAGTAGCGCATCGCGCTGGCGTTGGTTCGCCTCGGCGAGCGTCGGGTCGAGGGGTGGGCGCGGTTCCAGGGGAAAGGACGAGACGTGTTCGAAAATTCGTGCCGCGATGTCGGCGATGTCGTCGAGTTGCATCTCCGCCAGGTCGATCCCGGCCTCCTCCTCGTGGCGGTGGATGACCGCATCGCGCAGCCCGCGCTCGTTCCCGAAGTACCGGTAGACGGTCCGTTCGTTGACGCCGGCGCGCTCTGCCACGGCCCGGATCGTCAACCCCTGCCAATCCCGGATGGAGGACTCATGCAGCAACTCAGCGCCGGCGGTGATGATCCGCTCGCGCGTCTCGGCGGCGCGCTCTCGGCGGAGCGCCCCGTTGTACGGCCGCCGCGGCTGCACCGGCTCCGACAGGTCCGGTTCCGTGGAGGCGCTCACGGCGTCCATTCTGCTCCCCGGCCCTCGCGTTCCGGTGCCTGCTCCGGCCGCCTGGGACGCCGTGAGCCGGAATCGGGAACTTCCGCTGGGCGGCAGCCCGGATTTCGTGTCATACTCTGACATTAAGGCTATATTCGGCAAGGCGCCACAACGATGCAGCCGTGGTGCAATGTTCCGGTGGCGACTCGAGGGTGGCCACCGACTGCTCAAGGGATGTGGACGATGAAGACGCATGCAGCCGTTCTCTGGGGCCGGGGGGAGGACTGGCGGATCGAAGAGATCGACCTCGATCCGCCCAAGAGCCACGAGGTCCTGGTCCAATGGGCCGCTGCCGGACTGTGCCATTCCGACGAGCACCTCCGAGCGAGCGACATGGGCGCACCGCCGCCTGCGGAGGGGGCGCCGCCGAAGCCGGCGCTCTTCCCCATGGTGGGCGGCCATGAGGGTGGAGGCGTCGTCCTCGAGGTCGGTCCCGACGTCCTCAGCCTTCAACCCGGGGACCACGTCGCCGCAAGCTTCTTTCCGATCTGCGGCCGCTGCAAGATGTGCATCACGGGGCACTCGAACCTCTGTGACCTCGGTGCGTCGACCTTCGCCCCGGGTCAGATCTCGGACGGTACCGCCCGGTACCACCTCAACGGCAAGGACCTGAACGTCATGGCCAAGCTCGGCACGTTCGCGGAGCACAGCGTCGCCCACGAGGCGTCACTCGTGCCGGTGGACCGTGACGTGCCATTGGGCGTCGTTGCCCTCGTGTCGTGCGGAGTGACGACCGGTTGGGGCTCCGCGGTGTACCGGGCCGAGGTCAAGCCGGGCGACACCGTCGTCGTCGTCGGCGTCGGGGGCGTCGGCATCAATGCCGTGCAGGGGGCGCACATGGTAGGGGCGAAGCACATCGTCGCCGTGGACCCCGTGGAATTCAAGCAGAAGGCGGCCCTCGACTTCGGGGCCACGCACACGGCCGGATCGATGAAGGAAGCCCTGCCCATGGTGACGGAGCTGACGCGAGGGCAGATGGCCGACGCGGTGATCCTGGTGCCGAGCGTGATGTACGGGGACCTCATGGCCGGCGCACTCACCCTCACGGGAAAAGGCGGAACGTGCGTGGTCACTGGTGTGGCACCACAGTCACAGACCGAGAGCAGCGTCAACCTCTTCGAGCTCGCGATGTTCCAGAAGGAGATCAAAGGCGTCGTCTTCGGCGCGGCCAACCCGCGATTCGACATCCCCAACCTCTTGGCGCTGTACAAGAACGGCCAGCTCAAGTTGGACGAGTTGATCACCAGGACGTACCGGCTGGACCAGATCAACCAGGGCTATCAGGACATGCTCGACGGCGTGAACCTCCGTGGCGTCATCGCCTTCGACTGAGCCCACACCGAGACCGGCCCACCCTCCCGTGAGCTCGCCCTCCAGCCGCCAAGGACACCCGTCGTGCCAGTGAACCTCGACATCGACCCGCTCGACCTCGTCGACCCCGCTCGCTTCGCTCAGAACGGGTATCCCCACCAGGTCTGGGCGCGGCTGCGCACCGAGGCGCCGGTGGCCTACATCGAGCCGCCCGGATACCCACCGTTCTGGGCAGTCACGAAGCACGCCGACATCATGAAGGTGGCCTCGCAGCCCCAGCTCTTCTCGAGCGCCGGAGGGATCACGCTGGACATGGATCTGAGCGGGATGGACGCGGTGCCGGAGATGATCGTCTATCTCGATCCACCCCGGCACGGACCCATGCGCCAGATCGTGAACAAGAAGTTCCTGAAGAGTGCCGTCCGCGCCCGTGCCGAGGAGATCGAGCGGATCGCAGCCGGGGTGGTCGACCTCGCCGCGACCCACGGCGAGACCGCCGAATGCGACTTCGTCGAGGCCTTCGCGGCGCCGTTCCCCGTCGCCGTGATCTCCTGGGTTCTCGGTGTGCCCCGCTCCGACTGGGAGCATCACTTCCGCTGGACCAATGAGATCATCGGCAAGGACGATCCCGAGTACCGGCGTCCCGGCGAGACGCCGGACCAGACCTCCATGCGCGCCCGCGGGGAGCTCCACCGCTACTTCAAGCGGATGATCGAGGAGCGCCGTCAGCATCCGCAGGACGATCTGGTCACCGTGCTGGTGCAGAGTGAGATCGATGGCGTGCCCTTGACCAGGGCACAGCTCGTCTCGTACTGCGAGCTCCTCGTCGAGGCCGGGAACCAGACCACCCGTGACGCAATCGCCGGCGGCATGCAGGCCTTCTGCGAGTTCCCCGAACAGTGGGAGAAGCTGAGGTCCGAGTCCGAACTGCTGCCCGACGCCGTCGAGGAGATCCTTCGCTGGGTCACTCCCATCAGCTACTTCTCGCGCACCGCGACCGAAGACTGTGAGCTGCGCGGACAGAGGATCCACGCCGGCGACAAAGTCGCCTTGTACTGGGCGTCGGCGAACCGCGACGAGGAGGTGTTCGAGGACCCGTTCGAGTTTCGGATCGATCGTCCGCCCGTCCAGCAACTCGTGTTCGGATTCGGCCCCCACCTCTGCATGGGTGCCCACGTGGCCCGCGCCGAGCTCCAGGCGATGTTCGGCCTCTTGATCGACCGGATGGAGTGGTTCGAGCAGTCAGGCCCCCTGCAGCGTCTGAATTCGTCCGTGAACGGTGCCGTCAAGCACCTGCCGATCCGCTACCGGCTGACGTAGAGGGAGGAGCCAGAGGATGTCGGCTGATGTGGTGATCCGCGGGGGAACGGTCTTCGACGGGAGCGGCGCGCCCGGCCGGGTGGCCGATGTGGCGATCACCGGAAATGTGATCGAGCAGATCGGCGAGAACCTCGAGGGCAAGGTCGTTTTGGACGCATCAGGGTGCGCCGTCGCACCGGGCTTCATCGACATTCACACGCACTTCGACGCCCAGGTCTTCTGGGATCCCGAGCTCAAGCCTTCGTCCTATCACGGGGTGACGACCGTCGTGGCGGGGAACTGTGGTTTCTCCATTGCCCCCTGCCGCCCTGAGCATCACGACGTGATCGTGCGCACGTTGGAGAACGTCGAAGGCATGGATGCCGACTCCCTCGCTGCGGGCATCGCCTGGAACTTCGAGACGTTCCCGGAGTACCTCGACGAAGTGGGGCGTCGGGGAACGGCCCTCAACTTCACCGCGTACATCGGGCACACGGCGCTACGTCTCTTCGTCATGGGCGATGCGGCCTATGAGCGCGCCGCCACCTCCGAGGAGATAGAGCGCATGTGCCAACTCGTCGGCGAAGGGATCGCGGCCGGCGCCGCGGGATTCTCGACGAGTTTCTCGTTTGCGCACCGTGGTGCCGACGGCAAGCCCGTCCCGAGCCGCTTTGCCGAGATGGACGAGGTCGAAGCCCTGTTCATGGCCGCGGGCAGGGCGGGGAAGGGGGTCGTCCTCGCCACGCCGGGCTGGCAGTGCGAATACCCCGACGTCTTCACCTGGCAGCCACGGGTCGGCCGGCCGTTCACCTGCCCGCTGTTCCAGCTCTCGAGCGGGAAGCACCTCGACGTGGTCAAGCTGCACGAAGAAGCCCTCTCCCGCGGCGCGAACGTCTGGCCCCAGGTCACACCGCGGCCGTTGACCATGCAGTTCACTCTGAACGACGCGTACAACCTCAACGTCGGCGAGGTGTTCGCCGAGTTGATGAAGGTCGGCCGCGATGTGCGGAAGGCGGCCTACCGCGATCATGAGTGGCGGACGAAGGCGTTCGACGACCTCGAGACCAATGCCACCGGCATGAAGCCACGTTGGGAGACCTACGAGGTCTCGGAGACGGAGCGGTTCCCCGAGCTGGTGGGGCGACGGGTGACGGACATCGCACGTGAACGGAACTGCACGCCCCTCGACGTCATGTGCGACCTTTCGCTCGCCGAGGACCTCGGGACGCGGTTCCGCGCCTACATCGCCAACGACGATCCCGAGGCCGTGGCGTTGCTGCTGACGGAGGACCACGTCGTGTTGGGTCTGACGGACGCGGGTGCACACGTCGACCAGCTGTGCGACGCGCCGCTCCCCACGGACCTCCTGGGTACCTGGGTGCGCGAGCGTGGACTGATGCCGCTCGAACGCGCCATTCGCAAGCTGACCGGAGAGCCCGCCGACATGTTCGGCTTCGCCGGGCGCGGCTACCTACGAGAGGGCAACTTCGCCGACGTGACGGTCTTCGACCCCGAGACGGTCGAGCCGGGTCCGCAGGAGCGCTTGCGAGACCTTCCCGCCAACGGGGAGCGGCTGACCGCCGAACAACCGAGCGGGGTGCGACATGTGCTCGTCAACGGGTCGTTGATCCGCCGGGACGAGACACAACTTCAGCTCGAGGATCTCCCGGGGGTACGGCCCGAGCTCTCATGAGGCGCGTTCGACACGTCAGCGCACGGTGCGGACGAATGTACGGAGATCCGCCACGAACAGGTCCGGCTGCTCCATGGCGGCGAAGTGGCCACCACGCTCCATGACCGCCCAGTGCACCACGTTGTACTGGCGCTCGACCCACGACCGCGGCCAACGCAGGATCTCCTTGGGGTAGCGGGCGACACCGGTCGGAGCATGGACGAACGGAAGCGGCTGCGCCGACGCGCCGCTGTGCCGGCTCTCCCAGTACAGACGGGCCGAGGACGCACTCGTCTGCGTCGCCCAGTACAACATGACGTTGGTCAGCATCTGCTCGCGGGTGAAGCAATTCTCAGGATGCCCGTCGCAATCGCTCCAGGTACGGAACTTCTCCACGATCCAGGCCAGCAGCCCGGCCGGAGAGTCGTTGAGCGCAGCACCGAGGGTCTGGGGCTTGGTCCCCTGCTCGTTGGCGTAGCCCGACTCCTCTTTCACGAAGCGCCGGGTCGCCGCCAGGTCGGCCTGCTCCTCGTCACCGAGAGGAACCGTGGGGTCCGGAGGTCCACCGAGGGCCATGTTGAGATGGATGGCCATGCAGTGTCCGGGGTCCAGCCCGCCGATCCTGGTCGTCACCTGTGCGCCCCAGTCACCGCCCTGCGCGACGTACTCCGTGTAGCCGAGTCTGCTCATCAGCGTGACGAACGCCTGGGAGATGCGGAGTTCGTCCCAGCCCGCCGTGCGCGGGGGTTCAGAGAACCCGTAGCCCGGCAGCGACGGTGCGACCACATGGAAGCTGTCTTCAGGGTTCCCGCCGAAGGCTTCCGGGTCGGTGAGCCGTGGGATGACGTCGAGGAACTCGACGATGGAGCCCGGCCATCCGTGCGTGAGGAGCAATGGCACGGCATCGGCATGAGCCGACCGGGCATGGATGAAGTGGATCGACTGCCCGTCAATCCGGGTCTTGAACTGGCTGAACGAGTTCAGCCGATCTTCCTGGACCCGCCAGTCGTAGCTGTCGAGCCAGTAGTCGACCAACTGGCGCAGGTAGTCGGTCGGGATGCCGTACTCCCACCCGGTGCCGTCGATCTGATCCGGGAAGCGGGTCCGCTCCAGGCGATGGTGCAGGTCCTCGAGAACAGATTCGTCAACCTGAACGTGGAACGGATCAATCGGCTCGCTCATGTCGTCCTCTCGGCGTCGCGTAGGTCCCGCTGGTGGCAGCGGCGAGGTCAGGCTCGACCGATCACGTCCACGCCGTAGCGCTGGAGCGACCCGACGAGGTCCTCCCGGAACATCACGGCCGGCACGACCACACGCGTCGCACCCAGCCCCTCCAGGCCCGCCAGTTCGGCCAACGCCTCCTCACCTGCCGTGACGTTGCACTGCACGGTGACCTCAATGGCGGCCGGGTCCCTGCCCGCCCCCTCGGCGCTCTCCCTCATGGTCTTCATCAGAGAGACCATTCCGTCGCGGGTGACGCCCAGCGGGAAGAACCCGTCCCCGATGCGACCGGCTCGGCGCGCGGACGCCTCGCTGTGACCTCCCACGTGCACGGGAATGGTCCCACCGGGCGGCTGCGGTCGCAGGAAACAGTCGCGAAATTCCGTCGTGCTGCCCTCATAGCTCGCCTTGTGCTCGGACCAGAGGGCCCGCATGGCGGCAATGCTCTCGTCGGTGCGCTCCCCGCGCCCGGCAAAGGGGACGCCCAACGCGTCGAACTCCTCCTCCAGCCAGCCAATGCCGGCGCCGAGGATCATCCGCCCGCCCGAGAGGTAGTCGAGGCTGGCCAGCTCCTTGGCCAGCACCAGCGGGTTGCGCTGCGGCACGATGAGGATGCCGGTGGCCAGGCGCAACGTCGACGTCCGGGCCGCGACGTAGGACAGCCAGATCAGCGGATCCGGGAACACCGTCGCCTCCCCGGAAGGGAGCTTCCCCGAGGGGTCGTAAGGGTATTTGGACTGATACCCGGCCGGAACCACCACGTGGTCGACGGTCCAGATCGATTCGAAGCCGGCCGCTTCGGCCGCCACTGCAAGGGCGACGGCCGCCTCGGGCTCGACGAACGGCCCGATGTTGGCAAAGGCGAGGCCGAACTTCATCCGCCGGCCGCGATGTCGATCAGCAGATCGCCGCCTTCGGTCACCCGGGCCACGTCGCCCGGTCGCAGGATGACCGTGGTGAACGCGCTCTGCACCGCCGCCGGCCCGTCGATCGCCGGGCCCGGCCCGATGCTCGAGAAGTCGTAGTACGGGGCGTCCCTCTGCCACCCCTCGCCGGCCCACATATCGCGGTGACCGAGCGGCGCCGGGGGCGCTCCCCGCTCCAGCGTCACCGGGGCGATCTTGTCCACCTCCCCGACGGCCGTCAGGCGGATCCCGCGCACAATTGGCTCCTGCGCCCGGGCCTCGATGAGGCGGGCCTCCTCGTTGCGCCGGTGGAATTCGGTGACCGCCGCGCCGACGTTGGTCGGGGCGTCGACCGGAATGGCAGCGTCGAAGGTCTGGCCGGGGTAGACGAGGAGGATCGACCACTCGAGCCGGATCCGCTCGGCAGGAACCCCGGCGTTGCCGAGCTCGGTGAGGGCGGTGTCTTCGAGCTCCCCGGCCAAGCGACTCAGGGTGCCCGTGTCCGCTTCCTGCCAGGGGACGATGTACCCCCTGGAGTCGTCGATCACGTGATCCGCCGTGAGCAGGCCCAGGGCGGACAGGCCGGGAGCGGCACTGGGCACGAGCACCCGGCGCATCCCGAGAGCCGCGGCCTGCGTCGTGGCGTGCACACCTCCCATGCCGCCGAAGGCGACGAGATCGAGCCGGCGCGGATCCGCACCCGCCAGCGAGAGCACCCGGCGGATCGCATCGGTCATGTGGGCATCCACCAGCCTCACCGTGGCTGCGGCAGTCGCCTCCGCGTCCAGGCCGAGCTTGGAGCCCAGCCGAGCGAGCGCAGCGGTGGCCGCCGCACGATCGAGCCGCATCCGCCCACTGGCGAACCGCTCCGTGTCGATTCGGCCCAGCACGAGGTCGGCATCGGTCACGGTGGGTTCCGTCCCGCCCCGGCCGTAGCTGACGGGCCCCGGCTCGGACCCGGCGGACTGGGGCCCCACGTGGAGAACACCCGCGTCCGCCCAGGCGATCGATCCTCCCCCGGCTCCGACCGAGGGGATGTCGACCATGGGGATGCCGATGCAGTAGCGGTGCCTCCAGTTCCAGTCCATCTTGATCTCGGGGCGACCGCCCCGGATCAGGCAGACGTCATAGCTGGTGCCGCCCATGTCGACACTGACCACGTCACCGAGGCCGGCATCGAGCCCCGCTCGGGCGGCTGCGATCACGCCACCGGTCGGCCCGGAGCCGATGGTGGCCACGGCACGCCGCGCCGCGGCATCGGCGGTGGCCACCCCGCCGGCCGAGGTGGCCACCAGTAGTTCGTGCGTGAACCCGGCAGCGGCCAGTCGGTCGGTCAGCCGCTCGAGGTAGCGGGCGATGGGAGGGCCGACGAATGCATTGACCAGGGTGGTCGACGTCCTCTCGAATTCGGGTGGCTTGGGGAGGATCTCGTGCGACAGGGACACCATCTCGAGGTCCGGGTATTCGTCGAGGATGATCTCGCGGGCTCGGATCTCGTGCTCGGGGTTCAGGAAGGAGTGGAGAAAGCAGACGGCGATCGACGTGACCCCGAACGAGCGGAGGCGAGCGGTCGCCTTGCGAACGCCCTCCTCGTCCAGCGGCGTCTCGACCTCCCCCTCGGCGGTCATGCGCTGGGCGATCTCGAGCCGGACACGGCGGCGGGCTATGGGAGAGGGCGGCGGCGCAGCCGGATCCCAGATGTCCTCTTTGAAACATCGGCGGAATTCGATCTCGTCGCGGAATCCTTCGGTGACGAGGAGGCCCGTCGGTGCCCCCTTCATCTGGATCAGGGCGTTGTCGCCGGTCGTCGTCCCGTGCACGATCGTGCGGGTCTGAGCGAGGAGCTCCGCCAGGTCGAGACCCTCGGCTGCGGCGAGCTGGGCGAGCCCGGCCAGCACGCCGTCGCTCTGGTCATGCGGCGTGGTCGGAGCCTTCTCGAGGACCCGAGTGCCGTCGGGCCGCCGCAACACGCAGTCGGTGAAAGTTCCCCCGACATCGATGCCGATCCGGTAGCTCATCGCCTCGCTTCCCTCTCGAGCTTCGTCGCATCGAGGTCGACCGCGAGCGTCATCTCCTCCAACGAACCCGTGACGACGACTCCGTAGTCCCGGAACGCACCCTCGATCGAGACGTACTCGTCCCAGACGTCATCGAGCACCGCGGTGGGATCGCGGTCGAGCGGGTCGCCCCATCCCCCGCCGCCCCCGAACCGGTACACGAGCTGCTCACCCGTCTGCAGGAGCTTGTTGGCCACCGAGGGGTTCACCTCCGTGTCCCCCACCATGCAGTGATCCGGGGACCCGTGGTGCCCGCCGGCGATGCCGGGGTGGATGTGACGCTGATTCACCACGTACTGGTTGACGTAGGTGGGAGTGCGGACCTCCTTCACGAAGTTGCTGCCGCAACCCCCGCGCCACTCACCCGGCCCCCCGGAGTCGGTGATGTAGTTCCGGCCGCGGAGGATGTGCGGGAAGAGGTGCTCGTTGATTTCCGCGCTCGCCTTGATCAGGTTGCCGCTCGCGGCGGCAAGGGCGCCCCATGCGTCCTGCCCCCGCACTGCATTCACCCATCCGGCATTGACCTCACCGCCGTGGTCGAAGAAGGAGTGCCCGGTACGCGGGTCCTCGTCACCCCACATTTGGCGCGGACTCCCGTACTTGTAGCTCTGCGGGGCGCAGCGATCCGGGATGATCTGGCTCATGGCCAGTGCGATGGCGTCGCTGACCTCTACTCCGGGGTGGTGGGTCCCGCTGGAGACCGGCTTGCCCTCGGTCGGGTTGAGGCACGAGCCCTCCGGGACCCGCAGCTCCATGCAGTCGAAGAACCCCTCGTTCTTGGGGATGCTGGCGTCGACCATGCTCGCCAGCTGGGCGATCGCGTTGCCCCGGGTGTTCCCGAAGGTCGACCACGCCTGGATCTCGGGGCGGCTGTCCGAACCCGCGAAGTCGATGATCAGCCGGTCCCCGTCGACCGTGACGGCCACGTGGACGTGGATGTCACGGTTCCCAGCCGGGTCGGCGTCGAAGTAGACATCCGCCTCGTAGGTCCCGTCGGGCCAGGCGGCGATCTCCTGGGAGAAGCGCCGGCGGGCGTCGGCGATCGACCAGTCCACGGCCGAGCGCACCACGTCGGCCCCGTAGTCGTCGATGATCGACTTCAGTCGTTCGGCGCCGAGTTGGGCCGCACCCACCTGCGAACGGAGATCGCCGACGAATCCGGCCAGTCGATTGTTGGCCCGCATCATCAGGACGACGTCCCGACGCTCCACGCCGGCGTCGAGGATCTTGAGGATCGGGTACCTCGTGCCTTCGCTCCAGATGTCCTTGGCGAAGACGTTGTACCCGCCGGCCATGGCGCCCCCGGTGTCGCCATGATGGCACTGGATCGACGCGAACAGGACCAGATTTCCGTCGTCGTCGAACACCGGGCTGAACACGTTGAAGTCGGGAAGATGCCCGCCACCGTGGTAGGGGTCGTTGGCCACGATCACGTCGCCGGGGTGCAGATCTTCCTCGAAGAAGTCGATCGCCAGGCGCACGGGCAGGGTCGAGGACAACATGAATTGCGGGATGCCGACGGACAGCGCGGCCAACCTGCCGCTGTGGTCGAGAATCGTCGCGTTGCGCTCGTTCGATTGGTTGAGGATCGGGGTGGTGGCGGTGCGCGAGACGTAGGTGGCCATCTCGAACGAGACGGTCTCCATGGCCGAGCGGATCACTGACGCCGTGACGCCGTCGGTGCCTGGAAGTGAGGTCATTGGCGGGCCCCCCCGATTGGATGTGAGGTCGGTGTCGAGCGACCGGACCTTGGCTGCCACCAGCGGTGACCTGCGGCGACCAACGCCGAAGCTACCAGCATGTTTCGGGCGAAACCCCGACGCACGTGCCGGCTCGCCGCCCTGCGACCGGACGGCTCACACGAGCTCGATCGGTTGGATTCCGGTCTGCTGATCGACCGACCAGCCATTTGATGCCATATTCTGACATTAAATCCCGCCGGGTGGCGGCCCGCAAGCGGCCAGCCGCGAGACCGCAGTCGTCACCCCGCGCGCGAAGAGCACCCCTCCACCCAGTCGGCCACGTCCGCGGCCATGGCCTCGGGATCCTCCAGTGGCCCGAAATGGCCAAGCCGGGGCCGCTCCATCAGCGTGCCCCGCGGCAGGGCGGCCGCGATGGCCGGTGCGAACGCTGCGGGACTCATCGGTTCGGGACGTCCGACCACGATCGCCACCGGTAGGCCGAGTGAATCCACCGTGGCCCACGCACCGCTGGTGGCGGCCCGGCGGAAGACCTCGGCTTCGGTGGAAGGTCGACAGCGCAGAGTGACCGAGCCGTCCGGGGTGGGTGCGAAGCCGCCGTCGACGTAGGCCCGAAGGGCATCCGGGTGCAACTGGTCGAGCGGAGGCTTGGATCGATAGTTCTCGTACGCCTGGTCCAGGGAGTCGAACTCGTCACGGCGCCGGGAGGCCGCTTCGGACATGGGGTTGTCGCCGTCGAAGAGCGGCCTGTCCGCTGGAGGGACGATGACCGGCTCGTACAGCCACAGCGAGCGAAAGGCGTCAGGTCTGGCCGCCGCAGCCAACACCAATGCGGCGCCGCCCATCGAATGCCCGATGCCGTGAAGAGGTCCGACGGGCAAGTGATCGCTGCCCAGAACGGCCAGGACGTCGTCGGCCATGCGCGACCAGGCCACCCCAGCCCCCGGCGGCAGTTCGGACAGGCCATGGCCTCGGAGATCGAGCGACACACACCGGTATCGATCGCTCAGGAGGGACGCCATCGGCTCCCACACCCGACCGTGAAGCCCCGTGGCGTGCGAGAAGAGCAGCGCCGGAGTCGCCGCGTCGCTCGGTCCGCCCAGGTCGTGCAGCGCGATCCGCACGCCGTCGCCGGATTCGATCAATTCGTGCGCACGGCCTGCCATGGCGAGCGAAAGGATATCGGGCTGCGCACAGAATCGGAGAGCCGACCCGACGTTGCCTGCGAGATAGGCCGGCAGGCCATCCGGTCTGAAGGACGCCGAGACGCGCTCCTCGGCGAGCACCGACCGAGTCACGGCCCGTTCCGTTCTCGCGGTTCACGAGGCCGTCGACGTAGGATCACCGATCGTCGATGCCACTTCAAGCTCCCGTGACTCAGGCCTCGGTGATCGCGACCTCGTCTCGATGCTCGACGACCACGGGCTCTCCGTCGCGGAGATCGATCCTGTCCGGTCGTGGCTGCCGGGAGAAGGTGACCTCGACCTGGGCACCTTCGTCGCCAACGTGCCCGACGCCGGGGTGAGGTGCCCGATCGGTGTGGAGGTCTTCTCCGACATCCTTCATTCGCTTCCTCCGCAGCGGACAACGCCCGTATGGCGGGACATTCGGCGCGACGGGTGCTCGATACCCTCCGACGATCCGGAGGGTGACATCGGTCGCGCATCCGCCAGGTCGTTGGACCGACCGACGTACCGTCGTTCCTAGGCGCCGATCGCCCGGGGGACGAGAGCCGAATGCGAATTCTGTGCTTCTCGGCGACGCAATGGAACCCCTGTGGCCGCGAAGCCCTTACGGGTGATCGGAGGCCTGTGAGCGCCTTCAACCTACGTCGACGGGTTCGGCATTGAGGCGTACCTCAACCTCGATCATGCGCCGAGTATCGGCCCGTCGTTGACGCTGTGCGGGACACCGTCGAGCAGAAGATCCACGCAAGTGATCTCCCCGTCCCCCATCATCGAGGTGTTCCTGAACGACGTACGGAGAGACTTCCCGGACAGCGAAAAGAGGAAGCTCACCCGGTACGTCGAGGAGATCGGGCGGACGACGTCGCTCGTCGGATAGGCGCGGAGGAGGGGTGGGAGAACTCTCCCTGGGAGTGGCTCCTGAGCGACTTGATTGCCTACGGCCGAGACTGAACGTCCGCGTCGAGACGACACGTCGCCGGGATCTCGCCCATACGCGGGTCAGGGTCAGTGAAGATGCTGTTGCCAGTCGGGTGGGACACGTCCGGCGGGCCCCGGTGTCGGCTGGTCGAGAGGGTGGGCGAGGGGCGGGGCGAGCTGGGGCCCATCGTAATAGTCCTGGCTGTCGTAGTCCCAGAACCAGTCCTCATCCGGCTCGAAGCTCCGGACGATGGAGTGACCCGTCTGACGAGCATGCCGACTCGCGTGCTGGCTGGGCGAGCTGTCGCAGCAACCGACCACCCCGCATGCGGCACACCGTCGGAGGTGGAGCCACCACCCGTCGCTCTTCAGGCATTCCGCACAACCGGATCCGCTCGGTTCGACCGAAGCATTGATCAACTCGTCAGTCATCTTCTGAACCTACCAATCCGCACGTCTGGCCCTTGTGAGTATGCGCCGCTGGCAGCTCCATGACACCAGTAGGCCCCCCGGGTCAACCGTCTCTCCGGTGGCGACGAGCTCACGGAGGGTTGGCCAACGTGGCGAAGCATTCGCAGGCGACGACTGCGCGAGTGCACGTACGAGAGTCAACGGTCTCCGTTCCCATGCATGCCTCGGCGCCTGAGCCGTGTCGGCTTGGGACCAGGGTCTTCCGCTGGTGCGAGGGACGTGCCCTGGACGGAAAAATCCGACGAGTGGAAGAGCTCGTTCGATTTGCAAGGGCGGTGTGACCGTGTCGGCCTCAGGCGCGGCCGGAGACCGATGAATCCGGTGGCCACCCGTCCCAGCGCGATCGGAGGCAGTGCGCACGTCGATCCGCGGGATCCGGTTTCGATCGGCCACTGGTACCTGCACGCGCGAAGCGCGCACCGCGACGGCGAGGTGATCCGAGCCTACGACGAGCTGCAGAAGGAGACGGATCGGCTGTTCGTGCGGCCGACACAGACGGGTGGACCTACGTCGGTGCGCGTCGTGTTCATCGCACCTGGGGAACCCCCCGGTCGGTCGCTTGCTCCCCCGGCTGGGTCCTCCCGTCGTGCAACGACAGCTTCGGGGGAACTAGGCCTCGCGGTAGTAGTGGTCCTGCTCGAGATCCTCGAGCAGCGAGGGCCCGATCGGCTCCCATCCGAGCAGCTCCATGGTCCCGGTGGCGGCGGCGGGGCTGTCCAAGCCGATGAAGTGGCCCAGAGGGGCGAAGTGCTCGGCGGCATCGGCGGGGGCCACGGACGCCGAGGGGACGCCCAGGTGGCGGCCCATCGCGTGCGCGATCTCCCGGAAGGCGACTCCCTCGTCGCCGACCGCGTGCAAGACCGAGCCGGCGGGGGCCGCCTCGACGGCGAGGCGGGCGAGGCGGGCGGCGTCCGTGCGGTGCACGGCCGGCCAACGATTGGATCCGTCCCCCACGTATCCGGCCACGCCGCGCTGTCGGGCGATGCCGGCGATGATGGCCATGAACCCGTTGTCGCCGTCGCCGTGGACCGTCGGCGGGAGGCGCAGCACCGACGAGCGGACGCCGACGCCCCTCAGGGACAGTGTGAGGAGCGCGGTGGCCGCCCGCACCCCGGCGGGATTGGCCCGGATCTCCGCGCCGGGGACGAGCCCGTCGTCCTCGGTCGCCACCCGGCCTGCCGTCACCCCGAGCAGGCCCGAGGCGAGCACGAACGGACGGTCGGAGTCCGCCAGCGCCGCGCCCATGGCCTCCACGGCCCGCCTGTCGGCCGCGCCCGCGGCGGCGAAGTTGCCGCCGAAGGCCACCTCGTGCTGGAACGCCAGGTGGATCACCCCGTCGGAGTCGGCGGCGGCCTTGGCCAGGCCGTCGGGATCGTCGAGGTCGCCTCGCTGCACCATGGCGCCGGCCGCCTCGAGCGCCTGCGCCGACGCCTCGGAGCGGGCGAGGCCCACCACCTCGTGGCCTGCTCCGCGCAGCTCGGGCACGACGGCCGAGCCGATCCAACCCGATGCACCGGTGACAAAGATCCTCATGGGAATACCTCCTGCGACAGCTGATGACAGTAACTGTCATCACAGTACTCGTGATGTCAGTCACTGTCAACGTAGAATGGGGTCCATGGGTCGATGGCAGCCGGACAGTCGTGGGCGACTGCAGGAGGCGGCACTCGCTCTCTACTCGGAGCGGGGATTCGACCAGACCACTGCGGCGCAGATCGCCGACCGGGCCGGCTTGACCGAGCGCACATTCTTCCGCCACTTCGCGGACAAGCGCGAGGTGCTCTTCGGTGGTTCTGCCCTCCTCGGGGAGCGGATCGTCGCCGGCGTGGCCGGCACTCCGGCGGGCGACGGGCCCCTCGACGCCGTTGCCCGCGGGCTCGACGCTGCGGCCGCCATGCTCGGAGAGTTTCGCCGGGACCTGTCCCGCCAGCGCCAGACCGTGATCGAGGCCAACCCCGAGCTCCGCGAGCGCGAGCTCACCAAGTTGGCCGACTACGCCGCCGCGGTGGCGGTGGCCCTGCGTCAACGGGGCGTGGGCGAGCTGCAGGCGACGTTGGCCGCCGAGACCGGCATGACGGTGCTGCGCGTGGCCATGCAGCGGTGGGCCGCCACGGACAACAGCGAGGACCTCTCGACCATCATGCGCGATTCCGTCGCAGAGCTGCGGGCGGTGGCGGGCAGCGGCTGAGCCGGGTCAGCTCCCCGAGCCGTCGCGGCGGCCGGGTGGCATCCGCACCACTGTGCGACCGGTCGTCGCCCGCCGCTCGAGCGACTCGAGCGCGGCGGGGACCTCCGCGAAGTCGATCTCCCGGCCGATGACCGGGCGGATCGTCCCGGTCCGGGCGAGGTGCAAGATGCGGTTCCAGATGTCGACGCCCTGTGCAGTGGACAGGAAGTTCATGCCGAACGGACGGGCCGGCCGCGGCGAGTCGACGTAGGCGAAGAGAATGAAATTGACACCGACGTCAATTTCATATATCTTGGTGAGCGTGCCCAGCTCTCCGGGCACCATGATGCTGCCGGAGCTGCCCCGCTCCGAGACAACGGAGGACTCATGGAACGCCGCCTCGACTATCCGGTCTTCGACGCCGACAACCACATGTACGAGCAGCCGGACGCGTTCACGCGCTACCTGCCTGACGAGTACAAGAACGTGATCAAGTACGTGCAGGTGAACGGGCGCGACAAGCTCGCCATCAAGAACGTGATCTCGGAGTACATCCCGAACCCGACCTTCACCGTGGTGGCCCGGCCCGGTGCCCAGGCGGAGTTCTTCAAGAACGGCAACCCCGAGGGCAAGTCCCGCCGCGAGATGCTCGGCGAGCCGATGCGCGCCCTCGACGCCTTCTTCAAGCCCGAGCCTCGCCTCCAATTGATGGACGAACAGGGCGTCGACCGGGCCATCATGTGGCCCACCCTGGCCAGCGTCCTCGAGGAACGCCTTCACAACGATCCTGAGGCCAGCCATGTCATCATCCACTCCCTGAACCAATGGATGCACGAGGAGTGGACCTTCAACTACAAGGACCGTATCTACCCCACCCCCGTCATCACGTTGCCGATCGTGGACGAGGCCATCCGCGAGCTCGACTGGGTCGTCGAGCGCGGCGCCAAGATCATCCTCATCCGGCCCGCCCCGGTACCCAGCCTGAAGGGCTTCCGCTCGTTCGCCCTGCCCGAGTTCGACCCGTTCTGGTCCAAGGTCCAGGAGTACGACGTGACGGTCGGCATGCACGCCTCCGACGACGGCATGACCCGCTACTACAACCAGTGGGAGGGCCACCACGACGAGCTCCTGCCGTTCGCGAACGCGACGGCCTTCGGGAACGTGGCGCACTTCTTGAACCGCGGCATCTTCGACGCCATGGCGTCGGCGGTCTGCCACGGCATGCTGTCGCGGTTCCCTCGCATCCGCGTGCTGCCGGTCGAGAACGGGTCGAGCTGGGTGCTGCCCCTCATCGATGCCCTGGGCCACTCGTACGCGCAGCAGCCACGCCTCTATGCCGAGGACCCGGTCGCCGTGTTGCGCCGCAACGTGTGGATCCACCCCTTCTTCGAGGAGAACCCGCTGGGTCTCATCAAGGCCATCGGCACCGACCGCGTCGTCTTCGGCTCTGACTACCCGCACCCGGAGGGTCTGGCCGACCCGGTCTCGTACGCCGAGGAGCTGGACAGCCTGCCCAGGGAGGACGTCGAGAAGATCATGGGTGGCAACCTGGCCGAGGCCCTCAAGATCGCTGCCTGAGCACTCCGAGATCACTCCTCATGCCCGGCGTCGGATTCGTCGGTCTGCGAGACCGTCGCCGGGCAATCGGTCAACGCTCCGCTTTCGCCGCCATCTCGACGTAGGGAGCCAGCATCTCGGCCAGCAGGCGTCGATATCGCTGACCACGATCGCGCTTCGGCGCCAGAGTGTCGTACGCCATCGATTCCAGCAGCTGTTGGCTGAAGGCGTAGCCGCGAATGACAAGGAAGATCGCCGTCGCCAGATCGGGCTTGCTCGCGGCCGGCCCGAGGGCTTCTCGCAACAGTCGGCGGACGTGCCCGTTCGACCGTTCCGCTACTTCCAACATCGTCTTGCGCACTTCGGCGCTGGTGCGAGGATCATGGTCCAAGTTGAGGAGCACTTGCAGGCTGGCGAGATAGTCAGGCCGGGCGTAGTGGGCCGAGAACGCATCGATCAGCTGCGACATCCGTTCCACGACCGTCGTTCCGTCGATGCGCGCCTGCTCCACGGTCTCGACCATGTGCTTCGCTCCGTCCTCGAGGACGGCGAGCATGAGGCCTTCTCGATTGCCGAAGTACCACTGGATCACCCCCCACGTGACCCCAGCCCTGCGAGCGATCTCATTGGTGCTGGATCCCCGGTAGAAGCCGAGTTCAATGATGCATTCGATAGCCGCTTTGATCACCCGGTCGCGGGTGTCGATCTCACCGCTGCCAGCCGTCCGCTCGCGACGCAGTCCGTCGGCGGAGGGCATGATCCGGTCCGGCTTGGTCGTCACGACGGCAACTCTAGGCCCCCGTTGTCGGCCCAAAAGAGGCTGTCGTAGCTTCGACATTGTCGCTACTATGTGAGTGGAGCCTCAGGCGCGCCGGCCACGCCACGACGGGTCCTCCTCGCTGCCACGACGGGTCCTCCTCGCTCCGCTCCTTGCGAGTCTCCCGAAGGTCTAATCCGGCAGATTCCAGACCCGCTTGGCGTTGCCGCGGAGGATGAGCTCCCGCTCATCGGCAGGAATCGAGTGGAACTGCTTCTCCACCACCTGCCGTGACTTGGGCCATGACGTGACGGGGTGCGGGTAGTCCGAAGACCACATGATGTTGCTGACACCGATCCTGTCGCGCAGGAGCTCCAGCGAGAAGTCCTCCTCGATGAACGTCAGGTGGACGTTCTGGTGGAAGTAGTGGCTGGGCAGCTCGCTCAGTCCAGGGAACTCGTACCCCTGCCGGAGGACCATGTCATCGACGACGTGGATCCACCAGGCCACCCACGCCAACCCGGGCTCGACGAACACGAGCTTGAGCCGCGGGTGCCGCGCCAGGGCTCCGGTCAGGATCCACATACCGAATGCCTCCCCGGTCGTCAACGGCGTCATCGCGACCATGACGCCCTTCTGCGGGGTCGGGTCCCGCCGGCTCAGGTCGTCCAGGCTCGTGTTCAGGCCTATGTGGCAGCAGACCGGCAGCCCGGTCTCCTCGATCGCCGAGAAGAGGCGGTCGTAGCGCTCGTTGTAGTAATCCGGGAGCCCGAATTCCGCCGGAAAGACCGGTAGCTGAAGCGACCTCCCTCCTCGTTCAGCGGTGCGCTCCACCTCAGAGACGGCGAAGTCGATGTCGTGGATCGGTATCTGGTAGGACACGCAGAGCCGATCACGATCTGCCGACGCGAACTCATCGAGGGCATCGTTGAAGGCACGGGTGGCCTCGCCAGCACCCTTCTTGAGGTCGGGGATGTACCTGAAGGCGCTGACCTCTGAGTACAAGACCTCTACCTCGACGCCATCGAGGTCCATGTCCGTGAGTCGTTCCCGAGGATCTCCGTAGCCCGGTCGCTTGAAGACGGCATTCGCCCCGATGTGTTTGTCGTTGTCGCTCCGCTTCAGTCGCATGCCGGCCTGATTGGCTGCTGCCGTACCGCGCGCCATGCGCTGGGTGAACGCCGCGACGGCCGCGTCATAATCCTCGTGAAAGGTCGATGCCAGATGTGCCCTCACCTGATCGTGGGTGATGGCGACATGACTATCGGCCGAGATCAGTAGCTCGTCGCTGGTCGGGCCTCCCGTGGCGTCCAGAATTGTCATCGCTCCTCCTTCGTGTCATGTTCCTGCTTTCCGTCTGATGGACTACGCGAACGGGGCCGGCATCCTGATGCCTGCTGGGGCCCGCCAAGCTCCCGTACGCGCGTATCGAGTCCTCCGGGACCACTGCCGACAGCCTGCGGTGCCCGGCCAGGTCCGGCGGGTCCGGCGAACGCCTGCGCGATGGCGATCCACTGCTGGGCCGTGGGACCGGTGACGACCAGGCCACTGTCGTCCCGGTGCTTCCGCTGCGTGACAACAAGGCAGAAATCCATCGCGCTGCCGACGACCCGATCCCGGGCGTCTGGTGGCCCCCAGGTCCACACGTCTCCGTCCGGTGCGCTCAGCTCGACCCTGATCGGCACCTTCGGCGACGGGAGACGGTTGACGGCGTAGCTGTACGGCGCGGCGCGGATGCCCAGGTCGGCGATGTGGCGCAACCGGGCTGTCGGGGCCCGGTCGATGTCGAGCACGTCGAGGATGTCCTGGCCGTGCGCCCACGTCTCCATGAGCCTCGCCGTGACCGACGAAGCCGGGCTCATGTCCGGTCCGTACCAGGGCAGCCGGCGCCCAGGGTCGACGGTGCGGTAGGCCGCCACGAGCGCCGCTCGCGCGTCGCGGAACCAACTGAGGAGGCCCGCGCCGGGACGGCCGCGGTGCTGGGCGGCGATGCGGTCCGGAAGTCCGTCGCCGCCACTGGTGAGCACCTCGGCCTCTCGGCGGAACTGGTCGGGGTCGGTCAGCGACTGCAGGGTGGCCTCGTCGAAGTAGGCGAGATGGCTCACCTGGTCGCCGACGGTCCACCCCGCGGCGAGCGTGGAAAGCGACCACTGCGGTGGCCGGAGTCGCTCGAGAACCGCATCGAGAGCAGCGGACTCGGCGACCAGGTCGTCAACCAGGGAAGGCAGGTCGGCAGCCATCAAAAAGGCCTCGGGGCCCTCACGCCACTCAAGGTCGCCTCAGAATCAGGCCGGTTCGACTTGCACAGATCAGCGCCGTCGTGGGATCGACGAGCTGGTTGGCCGCCTTGCCTCGGAGCTGCCGGATGGCCTCGGCGGTGAGATTCAGCCCATGGATATAGCCCTCGCCGATCAAGCCCCCGTTCGTATTGCACGGCAGGCTTCCCTGCGGACCCAGATTCCCGTCTGCGATGAAGTCCTTCGCCTCACCGGGTCCACAAAACCCGAGAGCCTCGAGTTGCAGAAAGAACATGGGTGAAAACGCGTCATAGATCATCGCGACGTCGATGTCGGAGCGCGTGAACCCGTGCCCCTCAAACAGTCGATCCGCCATGGCGGCACAGCCCTCCATGACTGCAATGTCCTTCGTATAGTGGTTGCTGGCGATCTCCTCTTCGAAGAGGCCAGCCTGCGCGGCGGCCCCGATGAGGATTGGCTCATCGCTGGCGGAGGCGCGGTCGGCGGAGGTGATCACCAGTGCGACGGAGCCATCCGTCTCTTGGCAGCAGTCAAAGAGTCGAATCGCCGGTTCGGCGATCCATCTGGAGGCCTGATGATCTTCAAGCGTTATCGGCTTCTTGTAGAAGTGTGCATTCGGATTGGTCGCTGCGTATTCTCTGAATTGGACGACCGCACGACCAAAGTCCTCGCTCGACACGCCGTAGGCGTGCATGTAGCGGACGGAGTTCAAAGACATCCACGAGGCCGGCGTGAGCACTCCGTAGGGGGTACACCATTGCATGGCCGTCGAACCGGAATGAGACGACGTACCTCTGCCGCCGACCGCCGCCCGGCCGAAGCGCTCGCCCGACCTCGCCTTGATGGCTCGATAGGCGACCACCACGTCGGCAATGCCCGACGCCACCGCCGATGCCGCATGCAACAGGACACCTTGCGAACCGCCTCCCCCATAGGGAACTCGGCTGGAGAAATGGATCTCCGGAATGCCCAGTGTCCGGACGAGCTCGGTCTCTTCGACCGGATCGATGGTGTAGCTGACCAGCCCATCCACATCCGTCGTGGAGAGTCCAGCGTCGGCGAGCGCCGCCACGATCGCTTCGGCTGCGAGTTGTGTCTCGCTGCGACCCGCCGCCTTGGAGAACTCCGTCTGCCCGACGCCGACGATGGCGGTTGTGTCTCGAAGCCGACTAACCATCGAGCGCCACCCTTGGCCTGAAGACGGGGACCGCGCCGTCGTGGCGCGTCGGGCGGAAGTCGACGGTCACCGGCATCCCGATATTGATGTCGCGTGAGTCGATATCGACCAGATTCGACAGCACCCGGACGCCTTCCTCGAGATCGATGAGCGCGGCGAGGACGGGGTACTCGAACGCCGGGTTCTGAGGGTGGTGCAGGATGCTGTAGCTGTAGACGACCCCGTCTCCCGACAGGTCGATGATCTCGAATTCGAGCGAGTGGCACACCGGGCACATGGGGCGGGGCGGGTGCCGCAACCGTCCGCATCTCTGGCACTTCTGTGTCACAAGCCGGCCCTCCCGCGCCGCGTCCCAATAGAAGTGGTTGTCATCGTTGAGAAGCGGGGCTGGGCGCGAGACCTCGTTCGGCTCGGTCACCTGGGTCCGTCCAGGACCGCACGGCTGTCGACCATTGCATCGATCTGGGCGTCGGAGTAGCCCAGCTCGAGCAGGATCTCCCTGGTCTGCTCGCCGCAGGCGCACGGACCGCGTTGGATCACCGGCTCAGCGGGGCTGATGTTGACCAACAGGCCCGGGTCCTCGAACCGTCCCACACTGCTCGACCACGTCTCACTCACCAGAGTCAGCCGCTTGGCGTGCGGATCGTCGAAGAGGTCCCGGCAGAAGCGTTCGTCGACCACCTCGATCGGCACACCCCCGTCGTCGAGAGTACCGAAGACCTCCGTCGCCGTCGCACTCTCGAAGTAAGCGCCGAGCCAGGAGGCCACCGACTCGTCGTCGTCGGCTGTCGGCGCGCCGGGAAGCAGCGTCCGTAGGGTCGCCCGCGCCTCGCTCGTGATCGCGGCAAGGAAGATCCACTCGCCCAGTGAGCACCGGTAGAGGCGGTAATAGGGGGAGAGCCCGAACTGATCGCCGTCGACGCGCCCCCAGTCCGGCGCCGTGCCATCCGAACGGGTCCATGCATAGGACGTGTGGAGAAGGCCCGCGTTCACGATCGAGGTGCTGACGGCCTGGCCCTCTCCGGTCCTGTCCCGATGATAGAGGGCCGTCGTGATGGCGATGGCCGCGAGCAGGGCATTACCCGTATCTCCCATGTTGGACCGACTCCACAGCGGAGGGTTACCGGCGCTGCACGCTCCATCCTCCCATTCGGTCCCCGTCATGGCCGCCGCGTTCTGATCGGTACCAGGCAGATCGGACCTGGGCCCCTTCTCGTACCCCCGAGTATTGCAATAGACCAGAGCGGGGTAGCGCTCTCGGAGGGTCTCGTAGTCCAAGCCCAGCCGCGCGGCTGCTCCCGGCCTCCAGTTCAGCGTGATCACGTCAGAACGCTGCAGCAACTTCTCCAGCGCCTCCCTGCCGGCCGGGTCCTTGAGATCGACCGCGAGGCTGCGCTTGCCACGGTTCGTCCCGAGGCCCATGTGCGTGCCGTTCCAGTAGGTGTCGTGCAGCGCGTTGATCTTGATGACGTCGGCCCCGAGGTCGGCAAGGGCCCGCCCTGTGAACGGCCCCGCCACCCCGAGCCCGAGGTCGAGGACCCGAACACCGGCCAAGGGATGCGCGAGTGAGTCGTCGGACCCGAGATCAGGAGCGGGTCGTACCCCGGAACCGCTCTGGGCGAGCACCTCATCGGTGTGTTGGCCAGAGCGCGGCGCCGGTCCGGCGACGGCGCCCGGTGTCGCCGAGAACTCCAACAGGACGCCGGCATGGTGGATCGGTCCCTGCTCGGGATCGTCTACCTCCACGACGCACCCATCGGCGAGAAACGACTTGTCCATCAAGGCCCCCTCCGGCGGCCGGACGATGGTGATCCCAAGACCCGCCTCTTCGGCCGCGCGAACCCATTCGTCGGCCGGGAACTTCTTGAACGCCTCCACCAGCTGCGGGTAGAGAAAGATACCGGTCAACATCCCGTCGGGCTCCATGGAGACCCGATCGGGATCGTCCCGGTACGACGTGTCCGATCCAACAGCCGACAGCTTGTCCCCTTCAGCTGTCGCCAGGACCCAGCGGGGTCGGAGTGTCCAGTGATGGACCCATTTGCCGTCTGCACATTCGAAGAGACCCTCGATCGACCTCGAGTCGATGGGCCACATCCAGTACAGCGGTGCATCCGGGTCCTCGACGCGCTGCCAGTTCAGGCACGACGCGGCCAGAGCGCCCTGCAGCAGGGACGTGGTGACGCGCTGGCCCAGACCGCTGACCTGTCGAGCGCGTAGTGCGGCGGCGATCCCCAACGTGGCGAAGTAGGTCGCGCCGATGCTCGGCCACGGCGTGCGCGGGAAGATGGGACCATCTCGGTCAGCGCCACGGACGAGCCCCTCGGGCGCACCGAACTCTGGGTACGGCCCGGGACGGCCGTTGATGAACTCCATCGCAGTCCCCCGTCGTCCCTTCTGGTCATAGAGAAGGCCGGTCCGGGCTGCGACGAGCGCGTCGTAGCCGGGACGATCACGGTGCACGGGGTGCTCTCCGTAGGCGGTGATCGAACAGGTGATGATGCGGGCATTGAGGCTGCTCAGCGCATCGTGGTCGATGCCGAGCCTCGTTGTGGTCCCCGACGAACAGCTGTCGACGACGACATCGGATATCCGGGCCAACTGAAAGAACTGCCGCCGTCCCTCGTCGCTCTGCAGATCGAGGTGGGCACTCCGCTTCCCGCGATTCCAGACCCGGTACCCGGTCTGTTGTGCAAAGGGATCACCCCGGGGCGACTCGATCCGTATGACGTCAGCCCCGTTGTCGGCAAGGAACATCGTCGTCATGGGGCCGGCCATGCCCCAGGACAAGTCAAGGACGCGCAGACCTCCGAAAGCTCCAGCCATGCGACTCCATCCCTTCGCGTTCCGGCCAGGTCTACCATAGCTATTACTATGTTGCAGCGCCACGAGGGCGCTCGGGTGCTCCGCCGCAAGGTTCCTCGGACGCCGGCTGGCCCGAGAAGGACTGCCTGAACGGGAACTTTCCGCACGGGCGCCCCGCTGACACCGAGGCCGGTCAGATGCGGCGCCAACTCGAGCATCCAATTCCGGGAGGGCTCTTCCTCCGGGGCCCCGTGGGGCCGGTCATCGAACGTGAGCTCCGCACGGAAAGGGGTCGGGCCCGACACCTCGGATGACGAGGCTGCGGGCTGGACGAGCGAGCGGCGACAGCTCGCAGCCCGCCCGGTCGCTCACGCCTGACCGTAATTGGGTGTGGCCTCAGGAAATACCGGCGCGTAGGTCACCACCGCGTGGGCGACCGGCTCCTCCCGTCCGGAGCGGCGGATGAACGTGTCAACGACGCAGGATCTTCTTCCGAACCGGAGGAGTCTGCCCTCTACGAGCAAGACCCCAACCGGCGCCGGCCTCAGGAACTCCATTGAGATGGAGGTGGTGAATGCTTCAGAACCCTTCGGGGAGCGGGAGATGGTGACGAAGTAGGCCATTGTGTCGGCCAACGTGAACAGGATCGGGCCCGCCACCATCCCCCCTGGGCGAGCGTGCCCGTCTTCGAATCTGGCGCGCGCCACGATCCGCTGTATGGAGTACTCGTCTATCTCCAACGCGGCGACCGGGCGGCCTCCCATCGCCTTGTGGTAGCGAGCAAGGAGCTCGTCGGGCGTGTGGGTGAGCGTCTCGCCCCCCGCTGAGGCACCCTGATCCTTCATCTTGGCCCTTTCGCAGGCGTACGACCCCTCATACTCGCCCGCCCCGTGTGCGGTTCGACGCGATGACATCTTCGGGCTCACTCAAGCGGCACAACTCCCTCCCGTCAGAGGCGCCCGCCGGAGCGAAGCGCTCCCGGGACCCACGAGGGCGATCGTCTTTCTTTGAAGGCGAGCCACCCCTCGACACATTCCGATCCGCTCAGGCTGTCCTCCATCGACATCCGGTCGACGTGTCCGTAACGCTCATTGACGACGCGCTTGACGGCGAGTCGGGCTTCGGGAGCAGTCCTGCAACAGGCTTCGAGCGCCGCTCGTGCTTCGGCGTAGAGCTCCTCTTGCGGGACGACACGGCTCACGAGACCCCAATCGAGTGCCTCAGCAGCATCGAGCGTGCGACCTGTGAAGAGAAGATCGCGGGCCCGCGCTGGGCCGATCTGGGCAGGCAGGTACGTGGCGTAACCCGTGTCGGCGATGCCCCGATACAGCTCAGGGGCACGAAAGGTCGCCCGTTCGCTCGCGACCGCGACGTCGGAAAGCATCGCCATGAGGAGGCCTCCTCCCTGGCAGATGCCGTTCACGGCGCTTACGACCGGCTTGCGCGAGTTCCGGAGAGCTTCGAACGGCACGGTGTCGAGACCCATCACCCCGACCGTTGCCCCCCAACCGTCTTCGCCGACCCCTCCGAGATCACCGCCGGGAATGAAGACATCCCCTGTTCCCGTGAGCACCATGCCGGCCAGCGCGCCGTCACCGGTCATCACGTCGACGGCGTAGCGAACTGCGAAGTACATGGAGGCGGTCATCGCATTACGCGCTTCGGGACGATCGACTGTGCACCATGCCAGAGGACCTTGCCTCTCGAACCGGACGTGGGGTGTGCCCAGCCAGTCCCCTCTCGGGGGTCCGCTTGCTTCAGTCATACCGGGTCTCCTTGCTCGTTTGCGCCCTCGTTGAGCGTGGCCAGCTCCTCACCGAATCGATGTGCTGCGGCGCACGAATTGCGCGAATTGCTCCGGGTGGCTGACGTGCGCGCTGTGCGCGGCGCCCGCGATGGTGAAAACATCGGCTCCCAGCGAGTCGGCCAACCTGGTGGCGGCTTCCTGTGCGAAGGGCCACGTCTGTAGCCCGACACCGAACAGGCTGGGCACCTTGAGGTCCTCCCAGCGAAAGGGCTCAGTCAGGCCAGAGACGACGTCGGACCGAAAGGCCGCCCCCTCGGCGCGTCGACGCGCCCTGAGGTCTTCGGGGAGGCGCTGCCACGCTCCCTCGCCCACCATGGAGGCGTACACCCGCTCCGCGAGGGCATCCGTGTCGACCTCAGCCGCCATCGCCTCGAGACCCCGCCTGACCGGGCCCGGCCAGAATTCCATCCAGGGCACCTGGGGCTCCCACAGGCCCAGTCCCCGGAATCGTTCGGGATGCGAGATTGCTGCCGAGACAACGACCACGCATCCGAAGCTGTGGGCGACAACGGTGGTGGGTCCATCGCCCATGACGCCCAGCAGGTCATCCACGTGCTGGGCCAGGGACGCCGGCGGCACGGCCGGGATCGACTCGCCATAGCCCCGGCGGTCATACTCGATGACCCTCAGATCCGGTAGATGTGCCACCACGGGCCGAAAGCTCTTGGCGCGGTCCATGGCGCCGTGAACGAGCACAACCTCGGTCACAGTTGGATCACGGGGCCCGTGTGCGGTGACAGCCAAGACCGTGGCAGTTGCTCTGCCGTTCATCGGCCGATCATAGGCACGACGCACCGGAGCGCTGCGCCCGCACCTGGGTCATGAGAGGCAAGTTCCGTGCGCACCGAACGAGTTGCCCGGGACTACCGCGATACCAGTGGGCTGTCACTTGCCACTGGTGTCACGGGACGTGGAGCTCCCGAGAATGGATTGGAGGATTGCCTCGAGAGTGAAACGAAAGATCCGATCGAGGTCGACCTGTTGTTGAAGCGTGGTGCTCATGGTCTCGTCGATCTCGGTGTCCCGCTTGGCCCACACCTCCGCCCCGCGCACTCGATAGTCGGGCGAGAGTGCATCCTCGAGCACGATGAATCCACCAAGGTGGCACAGAATGGTCGCCACAGCAAAGGCCGCCTCTTCACCGTGCAGGCCGCCGGCGGTCACCTCGTGGGCCAAAACCGCCTGGGCCTTTGTGAAGATGGCTTCACCGCGGCCCTGTGTCTTCGAAAGGGCGACGAGTTGAGGGCGGGCCCGCACCTCTCGCAAGAGAGCGTTGGAAATTGATGTGATGCGCTCCGCCGGTGTTCGGCCACGGGGCGCGATCCTCCCGAATTGATCGGTGATCTCCTCTATCAACCGGTTGAAGAGCTCGTCTCGGTTACCGACGTGCCAGTAGACGGTAGGAGTCCCGACGCCAAGCTCGGCCGCGAGCTTGCGCATGCTGAACGCATCGACGCCACTCTCCTCGATCATCTTCAAGGCTGTCGCAAGCACCCTGTCGACCGTGATGGAAGGACCGCTGGCTGGTGGAGCGGGGTCCGTCTTTCCCTTCTGCGCCACGACTTCGAACCCCGGTTCCTAGTGCCGATCCGACCGTACGCGTGCTCCCGAGCCCCTGTTCGCACCAGGGACCCTGCGGGCCGGGATAGGGCTGCTTCTCACGAGCACGACCGACAGCATTGCTATTTGTAGTCCCGAGGATCCGGAACCCCGTCAGGTGTGCCTTCGTGGTACTCCACCAACTCGATCAGATAGCCGTCAAAGTCCTTCACGTAGGCCATCGTCACAGGCCAGCGATCCAGCCGACTGGGCGGCGACACTGACTCACATCCCGCAGTGATCGCCTTGTCGTATAGGGACACGCAATCATCGGTGTTCACGTAGAGCTTCCACATGGCGGTGCCCATGTCGATCGGACCCTCCCGGTCGAGGTGTTGGGCGAGCTGCATGCGACTGCCCCCCGCTGGGGACTGCAACACCGCCTCCTTGACGTTGGGGATGTCCGTTCGGCTTTGCAAAGGGATACCGATCACGCCCTCCCAGAAGTCGATGGCGCGGTCGAGGTCACTGACGTTGATGCAGTACTGAGAAAGGATCGACACCATGGTTCTACCTCCTGCCGTACGGTCGGATCACAAGTTGACCATCACACCTTGCTATTCGGGGACGGTCACGGGAATGGCCTCTACGCCGGACAACCACGGTCGCCCCGCCGCTTCGACGGACTCCCACTTCTTCAGCTCCACCCCGCCGGTTTGCCCGAGATCCTCCGGGGTGGGCCCGAAACGGTCGGCGAGAGATTGCAGCTTGCCGACGTCGAAGCCGTAGACCTTTGCGGCAGTGAGCCCCAGGATCCGCCGCGCATCGTCAACCGGGCAATCCCAGAACGTCTCGCGGAGCCACTGGCGCGTGTGGGGCCACGTGCCTTCTGGATGAGGGAAGTCGTTGCCCCACATGATGTTGCCGACGCCGATCTCGAAACGACGAGCAATCTCGCGACGCCGGGTGTTGGACGACCCGATGAAGACATTACGGTCGAAGTACTCGCTTGGAAGCATCTTCAATTTCGGGGCGATGTCGCCCATTTTCTTGGTGGCGTGCTCGTTCATGTACGCGATGTCGGATCTCCACAAGAGGTCGGCCGCCCACCACGACCCTCCCTCCGTCACGGCGAACTTCAGGCCAGGGTGGCGTTCGAACCCACCGGACCAGAGGAGGAACCACATCGGCCGCATCGTCCAGAAGATGGTCTCGTTGGCATAGATGCCGAGGTCGGGGCCGATCTCCTCGCGCGGTGCGGGTCCCGTGTGGGTGTGGACGACCATGTCGAGGTCCTCGCACACGGTCCAGATGGGCTCGTAGCGGAGGTCGTTGTAGGGAGGGTACGGGCGCCACATCGCAGGGATGAGGATGCCCCCCAGGCCCGAGGACTTGGCCCTCCGGATCTCGGCGACGGCGGCTTCGATGTCGTGCAGGATGGGTACGACGGCGAGGCCGCACCGTCGGTCGGGACTGTCGCTGCACAGTTCGGCCAGCCAGCGGTTGTGGGCCTGAGCGCCGGCCATCAGCAGCGTCGGGTCGTACTCTCCACTTGCGCCGAGCCCGGCGCCGAAGGGGGCCGATGCTCCTCCCAGCACTGCGTCGGCATCTGGGAATATGACCTCACCGACCACCCCGTCTGCGTCAAGTTCAGCATCGCGACGAGCAGCATCCCATCCCCCCCGAAGTCCCTCCTCGTTCTCGTCGTACCAGTCCTTTACGAATTCGAGCTCCGCCACTTGGGCGTTCATCGGGGCACGGAGCGCAGCGCGTTGGATCAGGTCTTCGTCGAATGCGTCTCGGTACCGTGGATCGAGGTACTCCTTGTACCGAGCGTCGGGAAGCCCAGCATGGGTGTCAGACGAGATGATGAGGTAGTTGTCGGTTACCACGGCTTGAGGTCTCCTCCGGCGAAAGCGAGCGAATGGGAGTCAGCGGGGACGTGTGCAAGCGGTGCCTTCACCTCGTCTACCCGAGGGCCGACACGAGCGGCGACAGTGGACAGCTGCTCGAGATCGAAGCCGTAGACGCGGGCGGCATTACCTCCGAGCATGGGCCCCACCTCTTCGGGGTCGATACCGGCGAAAGTATGGCGCAAGGCCTCGGTGGTGTAGGGGTACGTTCCTTCGATGTGCGGGTAGTCCTGACCCCACATGATCTTGTCGAGACCGATGTCGTAGCGGAGCGGTGCCTCGTTCGGGCGGAGGAAGCTCGCGCCGACGAAGCAGTTGCGTCTCCAATAGAAGCTCGGCCGCTCGGGAATGTGCTTGATGAGCTCCGCGCCGAAGTGCGCCTCGGCGTTGCCGTCGTCGGTGAAGCGGCTGTACTGGTGGTCGAGCATGCTCAGTGTGGCCGGCACCCAGCCCGATGACTGCTCGGTGAGCACCAGCTTGAGGCCGGGATAACGGGCAAAGGCACCGCCAAAAGCCATGTGCCAGAAAACCCGATGCGAGAACCAGCCAAGCTCCACCATGAAGATCGCCATGGAGGCCAGGTGCTCGCCCATCTCGGGTCCAGCGGCTCCGGAGTGGTTGTTGACCGGCATGTCGAGGTCTTGGCAGGCGGCCCAGATCGGGTCGTAGTCGGGAGCGCACAGGGGAGGGAGTCCCGAGTCAGGTGGCACGCCCGGCAGCAGCACCCCGCCGAAGAGGTCATGCTCACGCGCCCATGTGATCTCCTCAACGGCGTCGTCGACGTCGTTGAGGAAGATCTGTGCCATGCCGGCACGCCGTCCCGGAGTCTCCGCGCAGAAGTCGGCCAACCACCGATTGTGCGCCCGAAGGCCAGCCCAACGGAGCTCGTACGTGTCCGGGGTCGGTGGCCGCGCCAGCAGATTGCCCGAGGGGAAGAAGGGCGGAATGGTGTTCGGGAACAGGACTTCCGCGACAACGCCATCATCCTCGAGCTCGCGTAGGCGGGCCGCCGAGTCCCAATTGCGATAGGCCGTCTCCCCCTGGAGATCGGCATAAGGGTTCACATAGGTCTTCGCCCAGGCATCGAATTCGTCGAGGTAGCGGCGCTCGAGGTAGTCCCGGTAGTCCAGCATCTCCGCGCCGGCGTGCCCGTCGGAGGAGATCACGATGTAACGGTCATCGGCGAGTGAATTCATCAATGCCCCCCAGGCCTATGACAGCGTTATAGTGCAATCACACATGATATGCAATCGTCTGGTTTCGCAACGATGCGGGCACGTCGTCGACTGCCGGTCGGGACGCACGCCAGACAAGGGGAGGCCGTTGTGCGAGACGTGGTCGGCAAGGTGGCGGTCGTCACCGGAGGAGGTCAAGGCATCGGGCGGGCGATGGTGGAGCGTTTCGGCGCAGAAGGAATGAAGGTCGTGGTGGCCGACATCGTCCCGGCCCTGGTCGAGGAGACAACTGGGGAGTTGTCAGATCGGGGTCTCGAGGTCACCGGCATGGTGACCGATGTCACGTCACTCGAGTCGGTCGAGAGCCTGCGCGACGCGACGATCGAGCAGTACGGCGCGGTCCATCTGCTGTGCAACAACGCAGGGATCGGCTCGGGATCTGAAGGTCAACTGTGGGAACACCACGTCAATGATTGGCGCTGGTCCCTCGACGTCAACGTGATGGGCGTCGTGAACGGCATCCACGCGTTCCTGCCCACCATGTTGGCCCAGGACGTTGAGGGCCACGTCGTGAACACCACATCGAGCAACGGTGGGTTCACCCCACTCATCAATAGCGCGGTCTACGCGACGACCAAAGCAGCGGTCACCACCATCACCGAATGTCTCTGGGGCCAACTGCGCGAAGTCGATGCGAAAATCAGCGCATCGTTGCTCTACCCGTCAACTTTCACACCAGGAATGCTCAACACCGGTATCTGGCGGCCGGGGGCCAATCGTCCCGAGCGATACGACCGGCCCGGTGCGCCTCCAAAGGAGGGCCGCGACGCTCTGGGCGCTTATCTGAGCCGGATGGAGGAAGCGGGGCTAGAGGTCAAGTTTGCGCCACTGTCCGAGGTGGCCGACATCTGCTTCGAAGGGATCGTCAACGACACTTTCTGGATCACCGTTCCGCACCTCCAGCAACAGGAGAAGATCCGGGAACGCGCGACCTCACAAATCGAAATGAGCTCTCCCGAGTATCTCATTGAGACCAACCTCATGACCTCGAGACCACTCGATACGAAGAGATAATCTCCAGATACCAGGATAAGGAATTTCCAACGACACTTCCGATGACTCGAGAGAGATCTCAATGGTTCGACTGAGGACGTATCCGAACACATGACACGACTTGTCCTGGTTCATGGTGCGTGGCACGGACCTTGGTGTTGGGACGAAGTGCTGGCCGAACTGCACGACCGCGAGATCGAAGCGGTCGCAGTCGAGCTTCCCTTCACGGGATTCGCTGATGACGTCGAATCGGCTCGCTCCGCAATCGCAGCAGATGGCGAGCGGGTGGTCGTGATCGCCCACTCGTACGGTGGGGCTGTCGTCAGCCAAGCTGTCTCGGAGCTGACGAATGTCGCCCACCTCGTCCTTCTGGCGGCATTCGTCAACCCCGGAGAAGCCTCTGCGTTGATTGACCGGCCACTCTCTCTGCTCGAGGCCATCGTGGCGGATGGAGACTGCTGCTCTTTCGATCCGAAGTTCGCCCGGGCCATCTTCTACGCCGACAGCGCACCTGACCTCGTCGCGACGATTGTTCCGCGGCTCCGCCCCATGGTCTTGGATGCCACGGCCATGCTTGCGGTGCCCTCGATACCCCCGGAGATACCGTCCACGTATGTCGTCTGCACCCGCGACGGCGCCATCCCGCCGGAAGCGCAATTTCAGATGGCAAAGCGGGTGGATCAGGTGATCGAGTGGCCGACTGACCACTCGCCATTCCTGACTCGCCCCGGTGACCTGGCGGATCTCCTCGTCGGAAGGCTCCCGACAGGACCTGCATGAGCGGTCGGCGCTATAACAGTATTCTATTGACGCGATTGTCCAGGCAGCGGAGTTGCTCTGCGCAGCAGGGGATGGGGCGAGAGACGTAGGTCACCCGGCTGGACTTGGCTGAAATTATATTCTAGTATCTGGCACTTGCCACTCGGCGGCCTGAGTGGAACCGCGGACGTCAGGAGGCTCCTCTCGAATGGTCATGCCCCAAGGCTTAGGTGCGATCGACACCATGTTGGGATTCCCCCATCCGGACATGAAAGAGGTGTACCGGTTCATCACGCGCCAGACCAAGGACAGACAGTCCAGCGAAGAGTTCGACTTCCCGGTCGAGTACATGTTCAAGGACGTTCCCGAGAAGGGGTTGCAGGACGTGGACGACCCGATCGCCGTGACGGTGCGGGAGATGGACCTCTGGGGAATCGAGAAGGGTTTGATCGGCGTCGGTGACCCGGCCGGAACTGGTGCCCAGGCATTGCAACGGTTCCCCGATCGCTTCATTCCTTCGTCGAGCGCCGATCCCAACGAAGGGATGGCGGGCATCGGACGTCTCGTCCGCGAACACGAGACCTTCGGCACTCGAGCTGTCGGCGTCTTCCCGGCGGGAACCTTTCCGCAAGTTCCGATCAACGACAAGAAGATGTACCCGATCTACGCCAAGTGCGTCGAGCTTGGCATCCCGATCTTCTGCTGTGCCGGCATTCCGGGCCCTCGCCTGAAGGCGAGCTGCCAACATGTCGAACTGATTGACGAGGTGATGTACGACTTTCCTGACTTGGTCTTCGTCACGAGGCACGGCTGCGAACCATGGACCGAACTCGCCGTGAAGCTGATGCTGAAGTGGCCGGGCCTGCATTATTCGACGAGTGCCTTCGCGCCCAAGTACTACCCGCAGGACATCATTGACTACGCCAACACCCGCGGCTCGGACAAGATCATTTACGCCGGGTATTTCCCCATGGGACTCTCCCTCGAACGGATCATGACCGAGATGGTCCACGTCGGTTTCAAGGACGAGGTTTGGCCGAAGTTCCTCCGCAGCAACGCCCTTCGCGTTCTCGGCCTCGAGTAGGCGCAAGCCTGGTCGATATCAGTACGTCGTAACCCCCATCGAGGAGACGAAATGACCACGACCACCACCACCACTGCATCCGATCAGGGTTCCGCCGTCGACTACAGGGCCTTCGACGCGGACAACCACTACTACGAGGCAACTGATGCCTATACCCGTCATATCGACAAGGCAATGGCCAAGCGCGCCATGCAATGGGCCGAGATCAATGGCCGGCAGCGACTCCTCGTCGGCGGCAAGCTGAACAGGTTCATCCCCAACCCTTCGTTCGATCCTGTCGCAAAGCCGGGAAGTCTCGACGACTACTTCCGCGGCAAGAACCCTGAAGCGAAGGACATCCGGTCCCTCTTCGGGGATCTCGAGCCGATCCGACCCGAATACCGCGATCGCGATGCTCGTCTGTCTGTCATGGACCGCCAGGGCCTCGACGGTTGTTTTCTGTTCCCCACCCTCGGCGTTGGCATGGAGGAAGCGCTCTCCGATGATCCACCTGCACTGGTCGCTGCATTCGGAGCGTTCAACCGTTGGCTCGAGGACGACTGGGGTTATGCATACAAGGAGCGGATCTTCGCGGCCCCGATGATCACTCTCATCGATGTCGATGCCGCGGTGGCCGAGCTCCGTCGCGTCCTCGACGCTGATGCGCGGATCGTGTGCATCAAGGGCGGGCCGGCGCACACCTCAACGGGTCTCATCTCCCCGGCCGACACCCACTTCGATCCCTTCTGGGGCCTGGTCAACGAGTCGGGGGTCACCATCGGGATCCACTCGGGGGACGCCGGCTACGGCCGCTACCTGCAGGACTGGGAGCCCTCGAGCGACTTCGAGGCCTTTCGCTTCTCGCCCCTTCGCACGGTCCTCAGTTCTGACCGCCCTCCGTTCGAGACCATGGCTGCATTCTTGTGCCAGGGCCTTTTTGATCGCTTCCCGAGAGTGCGCGTGGCCAGTATCGAAGCGGGCGCCAGTTGGGTGTCTGCGCTCATCAAGAAACTGAAGAAGGCGTACAGCCAGATGCCGGGATCTTTCCAATCGGATCCGGTCGAAAGGCTACGCCAGCATGTATGGGTTGCACCGTTCTATGAGGACAACCTGGCTCAGTTGAAAGACTTCATCGGTACGGAACACGTCTTGTTCGGTTCGGACTGGCCACACGCCGAGGGCTTGGCGGAGCCGCGCAACTTCGCGTTGGATCTCCGACGCCATGGTTACAGCGAGGACGAGGTCCGCACTGTGATGGCCGAGAACGGCTGGGCTCTGACTCGGCGGGCCTCGTAGCCGACAGCTCGTCTCGAGCAGAAGGGGCTCCGGAGGCCCGCGGGTCGACAGATATAGACGCAGTCGGCCGACGCGGCAGCGGGTCCCGCTCCGCAGATCCCTGTGTCTGCGACCCTTCGGGGAGAGCCGTCTCGTGCTCCGGATCTTCTTATATATAATATGCGGGACATGGTGACACCCTCTACCCGTACTCGTTCTCCGTTCCATTCACGCATCTCCAGCCCGTACGAGGACGAGAACGCATGAGGGAAATGCTGGAAGGAAAGGTTGCGGTTGTCACTGGCGCTGGCCATGGCATCGGGCGCGGTCATGCCTTGGAGTTGGCGCGACATGGTGCCCGAGTTGTGGTCAACGATTTGGGGACTTCGGTAAACGGTGAAGGTTCCAGCAAGGACGCAGATCTCACTGTCGCGCTGATCACCGAGCGAGGTGGGACGGCTGTCGCGGACTACGGCAACGTTGTCGATGAAGCCGACGCAGAGGCCATGATCGAACGTGCGCTCGATGAATGGGGGCGAATCGACATTCTGGTCAACAACGCCGGGATAGTGCGCGACGGAGCCATCTGGAACCTCACCGCAGAGGCCTGGGACGCCGTCATGGCAGTCCACGTCAGAGGTCCATGGCTGACCAGCCGTGCCGCTGCTCGTCATTGGCGATCGCTCGACAAAGCCGGCCTGGACAGCCGAGGCAGGATCATCAACACGACTTCAGGTGCCGGGCTCGTTGGCAACTTCGGTCAGACGAGCTACGCGACGGCCAAGGCGGCCGTGGTGGGACTCACGCTCACCCTGGCTCTCGAGTTGCACCGTGTCGGGGTGACGGTGAATGCAATTGGACCGGCTGGAGCGACGCGCATCACAGGCACCATGCCCAATGCCCCTGCCGTCGTCGAACCGGACGAGATACCCGAGGACTCCTTCCATCCCCTCGATCCCGCCGGGAGCTCACCGGTGGTCGCCTGGTTGGCCTCGGACGAGGCGCAGTACGTCACCGGGCAGGTCATCCGGGTGATCGGCGACACGATCCATCTGATGCAAGGATGGTTGGAGGGCGCCTCGGCCTCGAACGACGGAAAGCGTTGGGACGCATCTCGGATCGGCGACGTCATGGCGACGCAGATCTTCAAGACGCGGGGGCGCGGCCTGCAGACCTGGTCGAACTAGCGGTTCGCTTCGCCTGTGCGCGGCTCTTGAGCGGCGCCGGCTTCGTCCCCTATCGGCCGTTGGGTGAACGCGACACCGCCTGGAAAGAAGCGCTCAACGGCACGAACGATCTGGTCGGGGAACTCCCCGTCAACCCGATCGTTCCCGGCCGATCATCGTGACGGAGCCACTTCGGTTGTAACCGGCGGCCGTGGGCCAAGACTTCTGAAGTAGTCACGGTCACTCTGGTCAGGGGCCCTTCCCACCCTCGTCACCGTGTCCACGTCCTTCGCTTCAGCTCTCAGCGCGCCGACCGTGGCTCTCTCCCGCGGTCTCGTCTCAAACGGGTCGAACGAGAAGTGACGCATGGCATTGCCATGAGTGATCTTGTCGATTTGCTCATCGGAAAGTGGCGCGAATTGAGCTTCGTTGACCTCGGGGCCATGAGGCCACGAACTGTCAGAATGTGGAAAATCGGACTCCCAGCAGACATTGTCGATATTGAACTGATCGATAAGGCTCACGCCGACTGGGTCGTTGATGAAACAGCACAGAATTCTCTGCCTGAACACGTCGGCGGGTCCCATCCCGTCGGGGAAGCTCTGCCCCGTCCAGCCCGAGTGACGTTGCTGAATGTGCTCAGCCCGCTGCAGGAAGTACGGGATCCACCCGATGTCCCCCTCGGTGAGAGAGAACATCAGATCGGGAAAGCGCCACCAGAAGTCAGCCCACAACAGATCGCCGAGCGAGTAGATCGACATCACGGACGAGAGCCCCATGGCGACCGAGGCAGGCGCGTCAGCAGAGGTGGCCGCTGCCTTGGAGGACGAACCGACGTGCAGGCACAGGACGGTGCTCACGTCGGAGCATGCAGCGAAGAGGGGATCCCAATGACCCGAATGGATGGAAGGCATCTGGAGTGCCGCTGGGTTTTCCGAGAACGTGACGGCGTGACACCCCTTGCCGGCGAGCCGACGGACCTCGTCTGCCGCTTTGTGCACGTCGAACAGCGGCAGGATGCCGCACGGGATGAACCGATCGGGATAGCTGGCGCACCATTCGTCGACATGCCAGTCGTTGTACGCCTTGATCATGACCTCGTTCACGGCCAGATCCGGTCCCTCGTTCAGCACCTGCCCCGAGAACCCGGTCCAATTCGGGAAGTTGAGGCCCGCGAGCGTGCCCCCAGCCGACATGTCACGTACTCGTTCGTGCACGTCGTAGCAGCCCGGACGCATTTCGCTGTAGTTGGTCGGGTTGACGTTGAACATCTCCGGTGGCTTGCCGGCTACAGCGTTGAGCCCGAGGTTTCGTCCCTTCTTGTCGCCATACCACCACTGCTGGAATCCGCGCTCGTCCGTTTCGACACGGGGTGCGAGATGCCGGTACGCGACGGGCACATGAGCGTCGAACATGTCCGCGGGCTCTGCGATGTGGTCGTCCACGCTGATGAGGATCATGTCGTCTGCCTTCATCGGCGCTCCTTATGAACCAGCACGCCAGCAAATAGACGTGGCAGGCAACGTCCATATTATATTCAGTCTCTGATGCGCTGTCCGCCCAGGAACCCCTTCACGACAGCGACACGACGGGCTGCCTCCTGATGCTCAACGGCGCCCGCGTGGTCGACTGCACCACAGGAATCGCCGGCCCCTACTGCTCCAAGCTGTTGGCCGACGCGGGTGCGGACGTCATCAAGGTGGAGCCGCCCGAAGGTGACCCGTTACGACACTGGCGATCCGGTGCTCTGTTCGAATACCTCAACACGTCGAAGCGCTCAGTTCAAGGCCAGGCCCGGGATCTGCTCGCCGCGGCGGATGTCTTCATCAGCAACGAGCCCGTCGACACCGGCCTCCTCTGGAACGACAACCCGTCATTGGTGATCGTCACCATCACGCCGTTCGGCGGCGACGGGCCCTGGGCTGGTCGCCCGAGCACAGAGTTCATCTTGCAGGCCGCGTGCGGATCCATCGGTCAGCGTGGCCTCCCCGAGCAACCGCCCCTGTCCGCCGGCGGCCGCCTGGGCGAATGGACGACGGGCACCTATGCAGCCTTGGGGGCGATTGCTGCGCTTCGTGAGGCCCTTCGCAGTGGCCATGGGGAGCTGGTCGATGTCGCGATGCTCGACTGCATGGCCGTGACCATGGTCACGTACCCTTCGGTGTTCGCCTCCTTTGCCGGGTGGCCCGAGATGACCGGCACGGGCAGGACGATCGAGGTTCCCTCGATCGAGCCAACGCGGGACGGGTACTTCGTCGTCACCACGAACAGCGCCCAACAGTTCCAGGACTTCTTGCTCATGATTGAGCGGCCCGACCTCGCGGCGGACCCCGACCTTCCTCAGGTCGCCAAGCGATTTCGCCGACGGGAGGAGTTCCTGTCCGCCGTTCACCAGTACACCAGGCAGCACACCACCGAGGAGATCCTGGAAGCGGCCGCCTTGTACAGGATCCCGGCGGGCCCCCTCCTCGACGGATCGACCATCGCCCATTTCGAGCAGTTCGTCGCCCGCGGCGTCTTCGTGCCGAATCCCTCCGGTCGATTCGTCCAACCCCGTGTTCCGTATCGGATCTCGGGGCTCTCCCCCCGACCGTTCGCCCCCGCTCCAGGTCTCGGCCAAGACGACGGATCGATCGGGTGGTCCCGGCGAAAGGATGCAACCGCGACGGCTGGCCGCGCTGCCCGTGCAGAAGATGGTGCTGCCGGCGCCGATCGTTGGCGGCTCCCTCTGGCCAACATCCGGGTCGTCGACTGCACCGCCTGGTGGGCCGGTCCGGTGGCCACGGCTGCCCTGGCCAATCTTGGCGCCGACGTCATCAAGGTCGAATCGGTCACGAGACCTGACAACATGCGCTTCGCCAGTACGCGGCCCCCGACACAAGACCTCTGGTGGGAGTGGAGCCCGATCTTCCATGCGGCCAATGCAGGAAAGCGTGGCGTCACCTTCGATCTGTCACGGCCAGAGGGGTCCGAGATGTTCGAACGACTCCTGCAGACCGCCGACGTCCTGGTCGAGAACTTCACCCCTCGGGTCATGGAGCAGTTCGGCTTCGACTGGGACCGAGTCCACTCCCTGAACGACCAGCTGATCATGGTGCGGATGCCGGCCTTCGGCCTCGACGGTCCCTGGAGGGATCGAACTGGATTCGCCCAGACCATGGAGTGCCTGACCGGAATGTCCTGGCTAACGGGGTTCGCGGAGGGACCCCCGGTGCTGGTACGAGGAGCGTGCGACCCCTTGGCGGGGATGCATGCGGTCATTGCAACCATGCTTGCGCTGATGGAGCGCGACCGAGGTGGCGGTGGAAACTTGGTCGAGGCAGCCATGGTCGAGTCCGTGCTCAATGCCGCAGCGGAACAGGTGGTCGAGTACAGCTCAAGTGGGACGTTGCTCTGTCGTGACGGTAACCGAGGTCCGCAGGCCGCCCCCCAAGGGGTCTACCCCTGTGCCGGCGAAGACCAGTGGGTCGCCATTGCCATCGACGGTGATGACGAGTGGCGGTCGCTGCGGTCGCTGCTGGGTGACCCGCAATGGGCGCAAAGCAGAGAATTCAGCCATTACGCCGGCCGACGCAGTGCGCACGACGACATCGACCGTGAGCTGTCGCGGTGGACCAGCCAGCGCTCCGCCGAGGAGACCGCCCAGTTGCTTCTGGACGCGGGCATACCGTCGTCCGTCGTGATTCCTCCCCGTGACATCGCGGCCAACCCGCAGCTCCGATATCGAGGCCTCTTCGAGGTGGAGGACCATGCGATCACCGGTACCCATGAGATCCCGACGCTGCCGTTTCGCTTCTCGCGGGTTAGTCGGTGGCTCGGATCGCCGGCGCCGACACTCGGCCGCGACAACGAGGCGGTTCTCGCCGAGCTCGGCTACTCGCCTACTGCGATCGAGGGGTTTCGGCAGTCTGGTCTGGTCGGGGACCGTCCCCAGCGGCTCTGACGCAGCGGGGCCGAGGTCGTGCGGCGCGACGGGAAGGGTTTGCTCGGGTATTCAGGCTGACGCCGCCACCGCAGCCGCCCAGCGGTAGTCGGCCTTACCAGTCGGAGACCGCACAACCTCATCGACAAAGATCACTTGTTTCGGCACCTTGTAGCCCGCCAGTGAGGTCCGCACCAGAGTCATCAGCTCGGCCGCCGTGGGGTCCGACCCGGACGCCGGCTGAACGACAGCGACGACACGCTCCCCCCAACGCTCGTCAGGGACACCGACAACCACCACGTCGTAGACGGCGCGGGACTGGCGCAACACGCCCTCGACCTCTTCGGGATAGACCTTCTCGCCTCCTGTGTTGATGCACAGGTTGCCCCGCCCGAGCAAGGTGATCGTGCCATCGTCCGCCACCGTTCCCATGTCCCCGGTGAGCGACCATCGGTCTCCGTCCCACTCGACGAATGTTGCGGCCGATTTGGCCGGGTCCTTGTGGTAGGCCAGTGGGATACGCCCGGTGCGAGCCACGCGGCCGACGATGCCCGAACCCGGTACCACAGGTCGGTGGGTCTCTTCATCCATCACCACCGCCTGCTGGGCGATGAACTGCGGCTCCGGCTTCTCCCCGATGGGCCCCAAGAAGATGCGCCCGGCCTGAATCCCGGTCTCGGATGATCCGTACCCGTCAGAGAGTGGGATGGAAGGGAAGGTGGCGAGGAACCGATCGCGCAGCGCCGTCGAGAGAGGCGCGCCACCCGAGCTGACCACCGCCAACGATTCGATGTCGGGTTTTGGATCGAAGTCGTCCCACGCGTCGAGCAAGGGTCGCATGACGGCGTCCCCCACAGTGCTCGTGGCCGTGACCTTCTCTTGTTCGATCGTGCGCCATACCTCGCGCGGATTGAGCGAGCCCGACCACAATACGACCTTGTTCCCGCTGAAGAGATGGAGCAACACGACCCATCCTCCTGCGGCGTGCATCAACGGAGCGAGGAGCAGAAAGGTGCTCTGAACGGGCGCGATCCGTTCGAGCAGCTCCGCGACCGACGCCACCTCGGGAAGGGCCGGATTGCCACCCCCCATACAGGCGAAGAAGGCGTCTTCCTGTCGCCACACCACCCCTCTGGGCAGACCCGTGGTGCCGCCGGTGTACAAGATGTAGTGATCGTCCCCCGACCGAGGGCCAAAGTCCCGAGCCGACGACGACGAGGCCAGCGCGTCGGTATAGGTAGAACCGGTCGCCAGCTTCCAACGGAGCGTCGGGACCAGGTGTTCGACCTCCGTCACTCGATCGGTGAAGCCCCACTGATGCACCACGCCTACGAGGTCGGCGTCGTCGAAGAGGCGTTGCAGCTCCCCGGCCGTATACCGGTAGTTGATGTTGATGGGCACAGCTCGGATCTTGTAGGCGGCCAAAGTGGCCTCGACGTACTCCACACAGTTCTCCATATAGAGCCCAATGTGGTCTCCCGTCTTTACGCCCTGTTCAAGGTACCAATGGGCCAGTCGGTTGGACTGCTCCTCGAGTTGCGCGTAGGTCCGGCGCTGCTCACCGCAGCAAAGCGCGATGCGATCCGGCACGCAGTCAGCAACCGCCTCCCAGAGGTCGGCCAGATTGAATACGTCCATCGAAGCGCTGAACTTCTAGCGGGGCGGAGCGGGAGCGAACGCCCGCTGGCCTATCGACAATCTGCGCCTTGGGCTGTCCACCCATGAACCTGCGTCCCTGCCGACCCGCAACATCATCGGGCGACCGAGCGTCGTCGAGCGCTATCCCGTCCTGTCAGCCTCTGACTCCCCCTGAAAAACATTCGTTCGTATACTATATTCGATGTTGGCAGGCCGCGGATTGCGTCATCAGGGGAGGGTTTCGCCCCTCGGTTCAGGGAGGGAAAAATAGTCGCAAGTGACAGAAGCTGGCAAAGCTGTGGTGTGCACACGGTCTCTCGGCTCGCGTCGCCTCAGCGGCCCGATCCCCGCTCCGGCCGGGGTGCTGATTGAATGACTCGATCGCAAGCTATTCGGGGGAGGGTGTGAGGATGCTCCGCAAGGGACCAGGCACATTTCGAAAGTCGACGCTACAGCTGGCAATGGCGACCCTGATGGTCGCCGGCACGTGCGTCGCACTCTGGTCGTCGACCGCTACCGCGGCCACGTCGGCCAGTCGGACGTTGTCATCGAGCACCTCGCCCAGCGGTGTCTGGCCCGGGGTCGGGAAGATCTGCGAACCCGGACCCGGCGGCGCCTCCTCGGTGCGCGGTGTCGGCGCCAAGACCATCAACATCGCCGTGTTCAACGACGCCGCCAACACCATTGAGCCGGGACTCGAGGCCGAGTTCCCTCAGCAGGCCACGGCGTTCGCCGACTGGTGCAACGCCGCCGGTGGCATCAACGGCCGCCACATCGTGATCGACAACCGTGACGCCGCGCTGTTCAACGCGGCGCAGCAGGCAACCGCGGCCTGCCAGAGCGACTTCATGGCGGTCGGCGGCGGCATGGCCCTCGACCAGCCGTCGGTCCCCATCCGTGAGCAGTGCGGCCTGGGACAGATCAGCGGCTATGTCGTCTCGAACGCCTCCGATCTGGCCACCGACCAAGTCGACCCGAGCGGCATCAACACGGACTCGGTGACCGCGGGATGGTTCGGGGCGCTGGCCAAGGCCTACCCGCAGGCGGTCAAGGCGGCCGGCATGGGCGGCGCCGACACTCCCTCCGTCCTCGAGCCCGAAACGAAGTACGAGTTCGGCGCGGAGGCTGAGGGCTGGAAGGTCGTCGACTTCCTCGAGCCCTCGGTCACGGTGGAGAACTGGGCGCCCTACATCGAGGACTACCAGAGCAAGGGAGCCGAGGCCCTGTGGCCCGCGGACACCGCCGACTTCACCCCCTTCGCCCAGGCGATGACGACCGCCGGCTACCACCCCGCCTTCATCTTGCTCGGGACCCAGTTCGCCAACGCCCAGACGCAGCAAGCGGTGGCCGCGAACCCCAGCCTGCCGCCGGTCTACGTCGAGACGTCATGGTGGCCACTCGCGTTGGCCTCGCAGAACCCCTCGACCGAGCAACTCGTCAACACCATGCACACCTACGCCAAGGGCGACACCATCGACTTCGACGACGAGGAGGGGGCCGAGGCGTGGCTCCTGTGGGCGAAGGCAGCCTCGGCCTGTGGCGCCAGCCTCACGGTGAGCTGCGTGCTGAACAATGCAGCCACAGTGAAGAACTGGGACGCCGGGGGCATCGAGGCGCCCATTCCAACCTTGACGCTCTCCAACGAGAATCCCCAGCCCTCGCCATGTTTCGCCATCCTCAAGCTCGAATCCAAGGGGATCGTCTACGACAAGGCGATCACCAAGCCGACGCAATCCATCTGGAACTGCAACCCCAAGAACGTCGTGCATCTGACCGCGCAACAGCAGCAACAACTGAACTCCTTGTGAGCACGGATCCGGCCTGGCGCGGGAGCAGGTGCCAATTGCATAGCCTTGCCGGCGCAGGCGACTGATCATTCTGTCGGGGGACGGCCGTGCATGAATTCATCATCTTCACCATCGGCGGCCTGGCTGCAGCGGGCATCTACGCGATAACGGCGAGCGGCCTCACCCTCACCTACACGACGACCGGGATCTTCAATTGGGCGCACGGCGCCATCGGGATGATCTGCGCCTTCGCCTACTGGCAGATGAGCATCGGTTGGGGCTGGCCGGTGGTCGTCTCCATGCTCGTCTGCCTCTTCGTACTGGCGCCCGCCATCGGCATCGTGATCGAAGCGTCGGTGATGCGCCGGCTCGAAGGCGTCTCGGAGGCGTCCAAACTGGTCGTCACGCTGGCCATCGCGCTCATGTTCTTGGGTCTCGCCCAATGGATCTGGAACCCCACGACCTATCGGGCACTGCCACCGCTCTTCAACAACGACACCCTCGTGCTCGGGTCGATCAGGATCTCCTACAACGACGTGACCGTCTTGATCCTGGCCCTGGTCGTCGCCATCGGGCTGCGGCTGTTCCTCTACCGCACTCGGATGGGCGTCACCATGCGAGCAAGCGTCGACGACCGAACCCTCACCTCGCTCAACGGGTCGAGCGCCATCGCCAATGCCCGCAACGCCTGGATCATCGGCTCCATGCTGGCCGCCCTGGCGGGGATCCTCATCGCACCCACCCTCACCCTGTCGGCCTCCGCGCTGACGCTGCTCATCGTCAACGCCTACGCGGCGTCGGTCATCGGGCGCCTGCGCTCCATTCCGATGACCTTCGTGGGTGCGATCGTCCTGGGCCTCTCCATCGCGTACTCGGTGGCCTACTTGCCCCAGAACCCATACGTCCAGGGGTTCGAGAACGCGGTGCCTGCGATCATCCTCTTCATTGCCCTCTTGGTCCTGCCTCAGTCACGCCTACGCGGGCACCGGCAGCTTCGCAGCCGCGAGCTCGCCTTCCGCCCCACTTGGAACGGCACCGGCCTGTTCTGTGCCGGCACGATCATCGCCGCCATCTTCTTGGCGACCACCGTGTCGACCCCCGACCTGTTCAGCCTCAATCGCATGTGGGGACTGGCCATCGTCGGGCTCTCGGTCATCCCCATCGTCGGGTACGCGGGGCGCCTGTCGTTGTGCCAGATGACCTTCGCCGGCATCGGCGCCACGATGGTGGGGCATCTGGGCGCCCACGGGAATCCCCTCTCCCTACTCGCGGCAGCCGGGGTGTGCGCGGTGATCGGTGTCATCGTCGGCATCCCCGCCTTGCGGCTCTCGGGCATCTACTTCGCACTGGCCACGGCGGCTTTCGCCATCACCATGGACAACTGGGTGTTCGTGCTCCCATCCTTCAACCTCTTCGGGCATCCCTACGCCCCCTTCGGCTCGGGCTCGCTCGACTTCCCTCCCTTCCGCATCGGTTCGCTCGCACTCAATTCCAAGACATCGCAATTCATCGCAGGGGCGGTGGCCTTCGTCATCCTGGTCCTGCTCGTCGTCGCCGTGCGGCGATCGGAGTTCGGCCAACGCCTCCTGGCCATGAAGGACAGTCCCGCCGCGTGCGCAACGCTGGGCATGAACGGCCGGGCCACGCTCATAGGAGTCTTCGCCTTCTCGGCCGCCCTGGCCGGGGTCGGTGGCGGCATCTACGGCATGGCGCTCGGCAGCGCGGCGCCCGACATCTTCCAGTTCTTCAACGGGCTCTCCGTGCTCTTGGTGATGGTCGTCTTCGGGATCACCTCGTTCGGCGCGGCGGGGTTGAACGGCCTCTACCAGGGATCGCCTCTCTTCACCAACCTCTTCCCTTCGCTCACGCAGTTGCCGCTGCTCCTCGTCGGCCTCGGCGGCATCGGCGTGGGGACCACGCCCAACGGGACGATCCCGGGCAGCATCCGCCCGGTCTACCTCTCGGTGGCGCGACGCCGCTGGCTGGTGGCCCTGATCGTGGCGGTGGTCGGGGCTGCCTGGGCGCTCCGGTTGAGTGGGGCGATCGGCAACTGGACGATGACCATCATCCTTGTGGTCGACCTCGCGCTGTTCCCGGTGCCGGCCTACGTCGCCGACTACCGGGCGAGGATCGCGCCGCCCGCATTCGGCCTTCCCGAGCGTCGGTCGAAGGAAAAGAGGGACGCCTGGTTCGCCAAGGCGGCGTCGGACGAGGAGCCGGTCGGGTCGGCCGACCCGCTCGCAGCGCTGTCGGGAGCCGGAGGTTCCAGTGGGGCTTGAGATCCAAGAGGTCTCGGTTCGCTTCGGGGGCTTGGCCGCCCTGTCCGACGTGTCGCTCAACGCTGCCGAGGGCGCGGTCACCGGGTTGATCGGGCCGAACGGAGCCGGCAAGACGACGTTGTTCAACGTGGTGACGGGAATGCAGCGCCCCACGGCGGGGACCGTCCGACTCGACAGCCGGGATCTGCGAGGGCTGTCGTCCTATCGGCGGGCCCGGCTCGGGCTCGGCCGCACGTTCCAACGCCTGGAGCTCTTCGGCACTCTGACCGTCGCCGAGAACATCGGGGTTGCCGCATCCATCGCGCAGCGGGGGTTGGTGAAGGCCAGGTCGACCGGAATTCATGAGATCCGTGAGGAGCTACTGGACCGGCTGGGACTGACCGCCGTGGCCAATGACCGAGCCGACACGTTGCCGACGGGGACCGGGCGCCTCGTCGAGTTGGCGCGTGCCCTTGCCACGAGACCCAAGGTCCTGCTCCTCGACGAGCCCGCGGCGGGGCAGGACACGGACGAAACCCAGCGCTTCTCGGAAGTTCTGCGCTCCCTGGCGAGCGAAGGACTCGCCGTTCTGTTGGTCGAGCACGACATGGAACTGGTCATGAACGTCTGCCATACCGTCGTGGTGCTCGACTACGGCCGCGTCATCTGCACCGGTACGCCCGCGGAGATCCGGGCCGACCCCGAGGTCCAGGCCGCGTACCTCGGCACCGTGTCGACAGCTGCTGCCGATGCCTGAACCCCTGTTGGAGTACCGGGGAGTGCGGGCGGCCTACGAGGAGGTCGAAGTGATCCACGGGATCGACGCCACGTTCGAAGAGGGTGTCGTGACCGCGGTCCTCGGGGCAAACGGTGCCGGCAAGTCGACCCTCCTGGCCCTGGCGGCCGGGATCATGGGACCGAGCGAGGGCGAAGTCCGCTTCGCGGGTGAAAAGGTGCGTGAGGGATCGACGGCTTCCTTGGCCCGTCGGGGCCTCTGCCTGATCCCCGAAGGGCGCGGTGTGTTCCCGAACCTGACCGTGCGGGAGAACCTCTGGGTCATGACGCACAGCGGTTCAGCACGCCGTCACGTCGAGCGGTGCGCGTTCGAACGGTTCCCGCGGCTCGAGGATCGTCGCGACCAGCCGGCTGGAACGCTCTCGGGCGGTGAGCAGCAGATGCTGGCGCTTGCCCGCGCCGTGGCGTCGAGCCCGAGGTTGCTCCTGCTCGATGAGCTCTCGATGGGTCTTGCACCCATCATTGTCGACGAGCTCTACAACCATGTCGTCCAGCTGGCGGCGGAGGGCATCACCGTCGTGGTGGTGGAGCAATTCGCACGCACCGCGCTGTCGGTTGCCACCTCGGCCATGGTGATGGCGAACGGACGGATCGTCCAGACCGGGGCGGCACACGAGGTGGAATCGGTGCTTCACTCTGCCTACCTGGGAACCGTCCAACCCGCGGAGGTGGGTTCAGCGGCACCCGACGGGCTGTCGAATCCCGTCGACACCGGCTCGGGAGCCGGCTAGGAGCCCCCGAGATCCAGCGCTGACCGGCGGAGTGCGTCGTTCGCGTGCTCGGGCAGCCGGTCGAGTGGCTCCTCCAGCTCTTCAACTGTCGGGCCGAGCTTCGCCGCAAGCGGCGCCAATTTCGCAAGATCGAAGTCGTAGAGTTTGGCGCAATTCTCCCCGAGGAGTCTCTGCTTCTCGTCCGGACCGATCCCCGACATCACCTGGCGCAGAGATTCGCGGGTGAAGGGGTGGGTCCCCTCGTCGTGGGGATAGTCGCTGCCCCACATGAATCGATCGGCACCGATCTGCGCCCGGACCGCCACGTCACCGGGCCGCGGTTGACTGACGCCCATCCACACGTTCTGGGCGAAGTACTCACTGGCCAGATGAGCGAGCTTGTGCTCGTCGCCGTAGCGGATCTCCCCCGTCTGACCGGTCTTGCGGATGCGATCGATGGTGGCGTCGAGATCCTTCAGCAGCTTCGGCACCCAGGAACACTGGGTTTCCGTGATCGCAAACTTCAGCCGGGGGAACCGCTCGAAGATGCCCCCGAGAACGAACTGCACGAAGGGCCGCTGGGAGTAGAACATCGCCTCGTTGATGTAGAAGAGCATGGCAAACGGATAGTCGCCGTAATCCGGTACGCCCGTGCCCCCGTGGACGTTGACGGGCATTTCGAGGTCCTCGATGACCTCCCAGAGTCGGTCATAGGCGGGGTCGTAGAGGGGTCGGACCCACGTGACATCGGGTGCGATATTGGGGAGGAGGATTCCGCCGCGGAGACCGTGCTCCTTGATCCAATGGACGTCGGCAATGGCGTCGTCAATGTCATTGAGGAAGATCTGGCCGATGCCGGCCCGGCGCTCGGGAAACTCCCCGCAGAAGTCCACGAGCCAACGGTTGTGGGCCCGGATGCCGGCGAGACGCTGCTCGTACTCTTCGGCCCGGGGGGGAGGGGCGAAGAGGACGAAGCTTGGGAAGAACGGAGGAATGGTGTTCGGGAAGATGACCTCGCCGACAACGCCATCGGCCTCCTGCTGACCGTTGCGCATGTCGTTGTCCCAATTGCGGAGCCGCCGGGTGTCCCCGAGATCCTTAAAGGGGTTCTTGTACTTGGCCCGCCAGGCGTCGAACTCTTCGAGGTACTTGGGGTCGAGGTACTCCCGGTAGGCAGCATGGCTGCCTCCGGCGTGGCTGTCGGCCGTGATGATCGTGTAATGACCATTCGCCCGGTCGATCGTTTCGTTACCCGTCTTCATTCGTGCTCTCACTCTCTAACGGGTCGGGGTGGGATCGAACGGCCCGCGCCCCATTTGGTCGCGCACTGTGATCACGGCCGCATTCGTCAATGTTCGGCGCTGCCAATTGGCCCCGTCGACGACGAGGGTATGCCCGGAGATGAACCGGCCGAAAGGTGAGGCGAGGAAGGTGGCGGCCCAGCCCAGCTCTTGGAGGCGCCCGACCCGCAGCGCCGGCTGGCAGGCGTCCTTCTCGTTGGTCCGGTCCAGGTTGCCCCTGATGTCAGCCGTCATGTCCTCGTGAGGGAAGAGTCCCGGTACCAGCCCGTTCACCTGGATCCCATAGGGACCCCATTCCACAGCGAGTGTCTCGACCATGTTCTTGACCCCCGCCTTCGCAGCGGCTGAGTGCGCGAACCCCGGACCTCCCGTCCAGGCATAGGACGCCCCGACGTTGACGATGGACCCGGCCGTTCCAGCCTCGATATGGCGCCGGGCGAACTCACGCGAGCAGAAGAACGTGCCGTTGAGGGTGATGTCGACGACGGTCCGCCAGGCATTGGGGGACATGTCCTCCGCGGGAACCGGAAAGTTCGCCGCCGCGTTGTTGATGAGCACGCCGGGCAGCCCGAACGTTGCGGTGGCCTCGTCGAAGGCGGCACCGACCTGATCGGCGTCACGAATGTCGCACGTCACCCCGAGCACACGGGCCCCGAGTCCCTCGATCGCCTCCCTTCCGGCGCCGAGATGCTCGGCCTTCCGGCTGGCGATGACCACGTCGGCACCGAGCCGCGCAAACTCGGCGGCGATGGCCTTGCCGAGCCCCGTTCCGCCACCGGTGACGAAGACACAGCTCCCGGCATACGTTCCCTCCGGCAGGGCCCGCGTTCCCACGGGTGGCGGCTCGGGAAGTCCCCTCTGTTGGGTCATGGTCAGCTCCCCGTGTACCGCGGCTCGCGCCCTTCGGCGCTCGCCGCTCGGAATTCTGCGAAGTCGGACGACTTGTTGATGAAGGTCTGGTAGATCAGCTCGTCCTCCATGGAGGACCGTACCCCGGGTTCGCTCAGGTGGCGGAGGACACGGCGGGCCATCTTGACCGTGACCTTCGGCGAGGCCGCGATCTTGTTCGCAATCTCCCATGCCGTTTCGTCGAGCGCCTCTGGTGCCACGATACGCGAGACGATCCCGTGACCGTAGGCCTCTTCGGCACTCATGGCGCGCCCGGTCAGCACGAGGTCGCTGGTCACGCCGCTGCCACAGATCTCGTAGAGGCGGCCCACGCCGCCTGTGTCGGGGATCACGCCATGGCCCACTTCGGGGAGCATGAAGCGAGTCCCCGCGGCCGCGATCCTGATGTCGCACAGGAGGGCGCGCTGGAATGACCCGCCGATCGCCCATCCCTGGATGGCCACGATGATCGGCGCATCCAATTCGAATACCTGCAGGATGCCCCTATGACCACGGCTCATCAGGTCGTGATGGCTGAGAGAGGTGGTGTTGTTCCCGATGACGGACACATCCCGACCCGACGACCAGGCCTTCCCCTCGCCGCGCCAGATGACGGCACGTACCTCTGGACGATCCTTCAACTCGTTCAGGATGTCGAACAATCGGGCGTCCATATCGTCGTCGAACGCATTGCGCTTCTCCGGATTGTTGTTGGTGATCACGGCAACTGGACCGTTCACCTCGAGCAGCACCTTGTCTGTCATCACGTTCCCTTCACTTGGCGACGCCTGTCATGTATTCCGCGCCGGTTGCGCCGGGTCGGACCACGTTGCCCGGCGCGTCTCGCTGAACGGCTGATCCTTGTCGCTGCGCGGCTCTCGGGGGAGCCCGAGGACGCGCTCGGCCAGGGAGTTGCGCTGGATGTTGTCGGTGCCGCCCCCCAGTCTGGACGACCACTGGTTCAGGAAGGCTGTCTCCCAGAAACCATCGTCGAGGGCGGCGCCGTCGGCCAACATTCCGTTGGCGCCGGCCAGGTTCATGAACAACTCACCGTTGAGGCCCATGTGCTGGGAGACGAACAGTTTTGTGGTGGATGCCTCGGGACCGGGCAGACGACCCTTGGAAAGCGCTGTCTGCACGCGGTAGTTCATGAAACGAAGGAGCTGCACCCGGGTGTAGTAATCGGCGATCTGTTGGCGCACCAACGGATCGCCGCTCTTGTCGCAACGACGCGCCAGGTCGAGCACCTGGGCGATCGAGATGGTCGGGCCGATGCCGCCGATCAGGGCGCGCTCATAGCTCATTGTGGTATGCGCCACGGACCACCCGTCATCGATCGCACCCACCACATTCTCCACCGGAACCACGACGTCGGTGAGATAGACCTCGTTGAAATGCGCACTCCCGGTGATCTGGCGGAGCGGGCGGACCTCGATTCCGGGAGCCTGCATATCGACGAGGAAGTACGTAATGCCGCGATGCTTGGGAGCGTCCTGGTTCGTACGGGCAATCAGGATCGCCCAGTCACTGTGTTGCGCACCTGACGTCCAGACCTTTTGGCCGTTCACCACAAACGCCTCCCCGTCGCGGGTGGCCCGGGTCGTCAGCCCCGCAAGATCGGATCCGGCATCCGGTTCTGAGAACAGCTGACACCAGACGGCTTCGCCCCGCAACATGGCCGGGAGATGACGACGTTTCTGTTCCTCAGTCCCGTGGGCGATGAGAGTCGGGCCGGCCATACCGATCCCGACGGCGAACGCTCCCGTCGAGACGTCGTACTTGGCCATCTCCTGCGTGAAGATGGCCTGGTGCCACGAGCTTTCGCCCCGCCCTCCGTATTCCCGGGGCCAGGTAATGGCACCCCAGCCGCCTTCGTACAGGGTGTGCTGCCATGCACGGCAGCGACGCACATAGTCGGGATGCATGGGACTCCGGGACCAGTCATGGAAGCCCGTTCTGGCGTCCGCATTCGCCTCGAGCCACGCCGACACCTCGTGCCGGAATGCCGCGTCCTCCTCAGTGTCGTCAAAGTCCATCGCTGCCTCCACCCGTGGGGACTCGGCGAGAAAGGTCACCATCTTCGCGCCGGCTCATCTGCCCACATGGTGGTGGATCACCGAGCGCGAGCTGCGGCTCAGATCGCCTTGCCCATGCGAACTTACAGTCCCTCGTGGCAATGCCATCGGAACCCCTCGTGACGCTCGTGCGCTCCCGGTTGGGGCGGAGCCGATGAGACGTGCATAAGTTCGTATACTATATTTGAAATTCGATACCGTATACTCAAAAGTGGTTCGGGGGCCCGGACGCTTGACTCTGGCGTGCGCCACATGTCGAAGAATTCTCGGCTCAGGAGGGCAGGCACATTGCACCGACTTTTGAATGTGGCCACCGCGTGCTCATCCTCCGAAGGCGTCGGGTCCGGGACGCGGCGTGCCTGACGCCATCACCGACGAGGGAGTTGCCCGCCTCCGGCAGCGGATCGGGATCGCGCGACCCCATACCAACCCACCTCATTACCGGATCCCCAACGAGGACGCCTTTCGGCACGTCGCTGAGGCGTACGGCGACGACAACCCCTTGTGGTGCGATCCGGCTTACGGCGCGCGCACACGGTGGGCCGGTCCGATCGCGCCCCCTCATCTGGTCGGCGGGGACACTCTCGTCGGAGAGGACGAGGTCACCGCTCTGGAGGGCGATACGAAGCTACTGATGAAGGGCGACCCGCTCGGAGGCGTCCACGCCTTCTACTCGGGGTCCTTCCGGGAGTGGTGGAACCCGTTGCGCCCCGGAGTGCGCGTGACCCGCCGCAACGCCCTGGTGGGCGTGCACGACAAGGTGGGCGACTTCGCCGGTCGCGCGGTGCATGAGTGGCTGGCCGAGGTGTTCTCCGCGGTGGGCGGACCAGTCCTCTCGGGCCAATACCGCCTCATGATCCGGGCCGAACGGGAAAAAGCGACCGAGCGCAAGAAGAACGACGAGGTCACGATCAGCCCGTACACCGACGACGAGATCGCAGCCATCGGCGAGGCGGTCGCGGGAGAGCGAGCCTGTCGGCGCGGTGCGGAGCCGCGCTTTTGGGAGGACGTGAACGAGGGAGACGAGCTGCCACCCTTGGTCAAAGGTCCGATGCGGGTCACCGACATGATCGTCTGGCACACCGGCATGGGCATGGGGCTGTACGGCGTGGCCGCACTCCGGCTTGGGCACGACCAGCTGCAGCGCATGCCCCGCTTCTTCAAGCCCGACGACCTGAACATCCCCGATGTCCAACAACGCGTGCACTGGGACCCAGAATGGGCTCGCCGGGCCGGGAACCCGACCTGCTACGACTACGGTCGCATGCGCGAGACGTGGCTGATCCACCTGTGCACCGACTGGATGGGTGACGACGCCTGGCTCTGGAAACTGGACTGCCAGTTCCGGAAGTTCAATTATGTGGGCGACACCCATTGGATGCGCGGGCGGGTCACGCGGAAGTACCTCGTTGAGCAAGACCGCCCGGCGGTGGACCTCGAGGTGTGGGGGGAGAATCAGCGGGGCGAGAAGACCACGCCGGGCCATGCGACCGTGCTGCTTCCCTCCCGGCAACACGGTGAGGTCCGGTTGCCTCTGCCGCCGGGAGGGGCGACCACCTGCCAAGAGGCACTCGATGCCCTGGCCGACCGGTTCGCCGCGGAAGAATCGCAGTGAAGCCGTACCCCGAGACGCCGCCCGGGATGATCCGTGAACATGACGGGGCCGTTCTGCGGTTGCGCTTCAACCGACCGGAGCGCCGCAACAGCCTCACCGACCCCATCGTCTACGCCCTGACCGACACCGTGGATGCCGCCGCAAGTGACGAGTCCGTGAGGGTGATCCATCTCGAGGGGGAAGGGGAGCACTTCTGCTCCGGCTTCGATCTCGCCGAGCGGGCACCCGGTCCCGAACGCCCCCGGGTCGGTTCGGTGCACCGGCGCATGAACGGTCACGTGAACCGCCTGATCCCGGCGATACTGTCCTGCCAGACACCGATTGTCTGCTCGGCCCGCGGCTGGGTCATCGGCCTCGGTCTCGACATCCTCCTCGCCACTGACTTCGCAGTCGTGTCGGAGGACGCCCGGCTGTGGGCCCCCTTCACGACGTTTGGGTTCACCCCCGACAGTGGCGCCACCTGGCTCATCCCCCGTCTCGTGGGTGTGGCCCGTGCCCGCGAGATGCTCATGTTGGGCGAGAAGGTCTCGGGATCCGATGCGGCCTCGTGGGGGTTGATCCATCGCGCGGTGCCGGCCGACGACCTGGATGCGGTCTCTCGGGAGCTCGTCGATCGCCTGGCCGCCGCACCGACCGTCGCGGTCGGGCTCACCAAGCTGTTGCTGTACCGAGCGCTCACCGCTGACCTCAACAGCCATCTGGCCGACGAATCATGGGCGATGGAAGTCGCCAGCCGCTCGGAGGATTTCCGAGAGTACGGGCAGGCGAACAAGGAGAAGCGCGAGCCCCGTTTCACGGGGCGATAAGCGGGCACAACGCAAGGCGCGCTCTCCGGACGAGCACTCGTTCGGATATAATATTCAAGATGGAGTTCGCTGCGGAAGAGTCGGGTGCGGTGTCCGCAGCAGGACGACCTCTCGAAGGTGTCCGCGTGTTGGCCATCGAGCAGATGCAGGCGCTTCCCTACGCCACTCAGCTGTTGGCGCGAATGGGCGCCGACGTCGTCAAGATTGAGCCGCTCGCCGGAGAGCTCGGTCGCGCTTCACTGCCGGCGATGACGGACCCCGACGGTCGCGCCGTCGGGGCGACCTTCCTGCGCAACAACCTCAACAAGCGGAGCATTTGTATCGACCTCAAACAGGCCGAGGGACGTCAACTCGTCCTCGACCTGGCCCCACGCTTTGACATATTCGCCGAGAATTTCAAGGCGGGCGCGATGGATCGGATGGGGCTCGGCTACGACGAGATCGTGGCCGTCCATCCGCAGGTCGTCTACGCGTCGGTCTCGGGCTTCGGCAATTCCGTCCCAAGCCCGTACCGGGATTGGCCTGCCTTCGCACCGATCGTCGAGGCCATGTCGGGTGTCTACGAGATGAAGCGCACGGGCGACCTTCCACCCGTGGTGTCCCCCGTGGGGGCGCTCGGTGATATCGGGGCGGCGCTGTACACCTCCATCGGAATACTCGCCGCTCTGCGGGACCGCGACCGGACAGGGCGACCCGCATACGTTGACGTCGCGATGCTCGATGCGGTCATGGCCATGACGGACATCGTCACCAACTACTGGTCGATGGGAGTCGACGGTGGCGACTCCGGGTCGGTGATCAATCATGGCTTCCGCGCCGCTGACGGCTGGTTCGTCATGCAGGTGGCGCGCGTCCATGTCTTCGAGCGTCTCGCTCATCTCATCGGACATCCCGAGTGGCTCACCGACGACCGTTTCGCGTCACCATACGGCTGGGTCCAACAGCTCGAGGAGGTCATCCGCCCTGCCGTCGAGAAATGGGCCGCCGGGCGGAGCCGCCTAGAGGTGTGCGAAGCCCTGAGTGGGGCCGGCATCGCCGCTGGCCCCTGCGTGCGCGCCGAAGAGCTGGTCGGCGACGCCCACGTCAACGCCCGGCACATGCTGGTCGGCATCAATCGTACGGACGGTGTCGACCAACCGGTGCTGGTGCCGGGCAACCCGGCGGTGATCGTGGACCGCTGCGAGGGCGGTGACCGACGTATCCCGTGGCTCGGAGAGCACACCCACGAGGTCTTGCGCGATGAGCTCGGGCTGACCGAAGCGGTGATCGAGAGCCTGCGCTCGTCGTCGGTGGTCGGATAGGGGCCACGCCTCCTCCGGCTCGACATATGCCACTCCCCCGCACTATGCCGTTCTGATAATGGATACGACCGTCCCAATTGAAAACGAAGGAGACGGCGCGTCCAGTGATCGGCAGCCGCGGACGATTCCCGAGGCCCTGGACCGGGCGGCGGAACGTTTCGGCGGCGACGAGGCTCTGGTCGACGGGACGACCCGGCTCTCGTTCCGCGACCTGGCCGAACGCGTCGACCACGTGGCGCGCGCGCTGGTGGCGAGCGGTATCGAGCGCGGCGACCGTGTGGCCCTGTGGGCGCCCAACAGCGCTGCATGGGTAGTCACCAGTTTCGCCGTTTACACGGTCGGTGCCGTGCTGGTGCCGCTCAACACGAGGTACCGCGGCGAAGAGGCTGGCCACGTGCTGCGCACCTCTCGCGCTCGCCTGCTCTTCGCCGTGACAGACATGCTCGGCTCCGACCTGGTGGCATTGCTGGCCGACGCTGCCGGGCTCGAGGCCCTCGAGGAGATCGTGGTGCTGGCGGGACCGCCGCGGCGGGGGTGCACGACACTCACCGAGTTCGACGCCAGGGCCACCGACGCCCACGGGCGGGAGGTCGCGCGACGCAGGAGCGCCGTGACCGCGGATGACGCCTCCGACATCATCTTCACCTCGGGAACGACCGGCAAGCCCAAGGGCGCCGTGCTGGGGCACGGCGCCAGTGTCCGCACCTACCTGGCGTGGTCCGAACTGGTCGGCCTGCGGCGAGGCGACCGTTACCTCGTCGTCTATCCGTTCTTCCACACAGCCGGGCTGAAATCCGGAGTCCTGGCCTGCGTTCTGCGGGGTGCCACCATCCTCCCCCACGCCGTCTTCGACGTCGTGCCGGTCATGGAACGCGTGGCGGCCGAGCGGATCACCATGCTGCCCGGGCCGCCGACCGTCTTTCAGTCGATCCTCAATCACCCGGACTTCGCATCGTTCGACCTGTCCTCCCTACGCCTCTCTGTGACCGGAGCTGCCACCGTCCCCGTCGACGTGATCCGCCGCATGCGCGCCGATCTGCGTTTCGAGACCGTCGTGACCGGCTACGGACTGACCGAGACAACGGGCACGGTCAGCATGTGCCGTCACGACGACCCGCCCGAGGTGATCGCCAACACCGTGGGACGACCTCTTCCTGGAGTGAGTGTGCGCATCGTCGACGACGAGGGCCGTTCCGTTTCCCCGGGTGACCCGGGTGAGATCCTGGTCAAGGGGTTCAACGTCATGAAGGAGTACTACGAGGACCCGGCGGCGACCAAGGAGGCGATTGACGAGGAGGGCTGGCTCCGCACGGGGGACATCGGCATTGTGGGCCACGACGGCAACCTGCGCATCACGGACCGGAAGAAGGACATGTACATCGTGGGCGGCTTCAACGCCTATCCAGCTGAGATCGAGGGCATCATGGTCAGCCATCCGCAGGTGGGCCAGGTGGCGGTCGTGGGTATCCCCGATGAGCGTCTGGGGGAGGTCGGTGTCGCCTTCGTCGTCCCTCGTCCCGGTCAGGTGGTCGACCCGGACGAGCTCGTGGCCTGGTGCCGTGACCACATGGCGAACTTCAAGGTCCCGCGCTCGGTGCGCGTCGTGGACTCGCTGCCACTGAACCCCACGGGCAAGGTGATGAAGTTCGAGCTGCGGGCCCAGCTCGCCGGGTGAGCTCGGCCCGATGGGGCTGACGCCGTCCTGGACCAGCTGTATCAGGTCCAGGCCACGATCGGCCCGGCGACCCCGATCATCTCCGACAGCTGGCGCGGGTCGGTGGCCAGGGTGCACAGCCCGTTCCCTGCCGGGAGCCCGCCGAGGAGCAGCCGGCGCAGCCGGTCCCTGTGGGCATCGGCGTCGAGGCGATCGCCATCTGGGTCCCACGCCTCGACCGGGATGCTGACCCCCAGCCTTGCCGCCGCATCCGCGACCGGTGTCGTGGCCCCCGCCTGGGCGAGGTCGATCACGGCCAACGCCGGCCGGCCGGGGTGACGGAGCAGCGAGACCGCGACACAGGCGGCGGCGAATCCCGGAGCGGGCGTTGACGGGACGATCACCGCCCCGAGCCGGGTCGTGCCGAGCGTGCGCGCCACCCAGAAGCCGGCGTCGCCGCCGTCCGCCGCGACCAGCGCACCGCCGGCCACGTGCTCTGCATAGTGCATGGTGGCGCGGCTCGGTGGCAGCGGATGTGTCCCGGCAGCCCATCCCCGCTGCGTGACCTCCGCCAAACGGGCCCGCAGCGGCGGCATGGTCAACGGCAGGCGACCACTGTGATCGCACCGTTCGGCGAGCGGGGCCAGGCCGGCGGGAGGGACCGTGAGGGCGGGGGCGAGCCGCCAGCGGTCGTCCGGGGACTCGGCGTGGTCGAGCCCCGTGGCGATGATCAACTCGGCCTGGTCGAGCCCGCTCAGCACGAAGTCGTAGGCCTGCAGGCCGATCGTCGCCAAATGGTGCCGGCTCCTCCAGTCAAACACCCCCTTCGCACCCCAGGTGTTCAGGACGCCGACCCCGGCCGACACGGCCAGGTCGTGCAGGCCCGGCACGGATCGCTGCACGATGACGCCAGGACCGGCCAGCAGGACCACCTTGGAGGCGGCGCCCACCGCCTCGACCGCCTCGTCGGCGGGCTCGACCCAGCTGTCATCGGGCGCGAGGGGAGGCGGGACGAAGCTCTCGACCGGCTGATCGGGGTCCAGCGTGAAGCGAATCTCCACTTCCCCCGACGACGACAACGCGGGGACAGCGGCCACGAGCGCCTCGGCCGAGGCCGCCTCGATGGTGCGGCCCGGCTCGGGCCCGTGCCCCGGCAGCCAGAACACCCCATCAGCTCGGTGCGCCGCGGCGCGGGCACCGTGGACCCTTCGGTGGGCCAGCGCGAACAGCGGGGCCACGGCACCGGGCACCGGTACGACGTCGAGGGCACCGAAGGGTGCCCCGTACGTGGCGTCGATCCCCGAAACCAGGGCCACTCGCCGCCAGAGCTCGGCCGCGGGGATGGTGGTCACGTTGTGCGCTCGACCATGGCGGAGTCCCGGCTCAAGGAGATGCGGACCCCTCGATGGTGGCCCAGCGCGGCTCCCGCTTCTCGGCGAAGGCCAGGGGGCCTTCGACCTGGTCGGGATGGCCCCACATGGAGACCAGCTCCGTGGCGCCGGCCTTGCAGGCATCGGTGAGCCCCCGCTCGAG